>Ga0247841_10002214_pt1 | contig 39857 bp, 33 predicted proteins | sample LaCruzMarch2015__2_FD_192410 | JGI IMG/M metagenome (GOLD analysis project Ga0247841, IMG submission 192410) | Freshwater microbial communities from meromictic Lake La Cruz, Castile-La Mancha, Spain - LaCruzMarch2015_18m | ecosystem: Environmental > Aquatic > Freshwater > Lake | place: Spain...
TATTAACAGGCGTGTGCGGGGAGCGCCGCAGGGCTCTCCTCCCCGCCTGATTAATAACTCCGGACTTACTATAAGCCGCGGCACTCTGCTGCCGCGTTTTTGAAATTCATCAGCATTTAATTATTGATGGTATATCCGACAGATCGGTGATTCAACGAAAAAGGAGCGATAGTCATTTTGCCAGCGGGGCCACGTATGTATCAATATCCTCTTCGGTACGGCAGGCTTTGACACCGCGGTGGAGCGTCCAGGTTTCCGTATGGGCGGTGGTTTGGCCGGGACGGAGCGTCACCAGTGGTCCGAGGCTTTCCACCTCGAGAATGCGATCGTCAGCATACATTTCGAAATTCACACCATTATCCGGGTAGTTCGCACCTTCCTTGAACGCAAACCGCTTGACGAATAGCGTTTCTTTTCGCCAATAGCCGATCCAGCTTGGCCGGTGCGCAATGCCCAGCTTATTAAGCCCGCGCCGCTGATCTTGGCGGAAGAGGATATACCGCGCACCCAGAGTCCAGCGCGGATCGCTGAAATCCGTATAACCCCAGATGCTCCAGTTCTGGTTGTTGGTCAGCCGATCGGCATGGCGGATTTTCTTGGGCAGTGGAATAATAGCCATCCCGCGTTTGGCCATGACGGAGAGCGCCCAAGGGGCCAGGGTAATGGGTTTTGGGCCTTTATTCGCCAGCCGGTGCACGATGGTAACTTCATTCCGGCGCTCGGCCAGGGCAATATCCATCGTCTTCTGCACATGCGTGAACTGACCCGGAGCCTGGATCGCACGGATGCCGTCGGGAATCCTGCGGATTGTGATTGGCGTGTTGTCCAGCTCGTAGGATTTCGGCTTTTCTTCCGGCGCCACCCATCTGTTCCGGCAGTTCGCCGAATACGTTCTGGGCCCCGATGAAGCCGAAGCGCACAATGCGCAGTCCGACCTCCTGGGTGACGATCAGTTCGACCTGGCCGTTTGTCAGCCGAATGTTGCGTTTCCAGCCCCGGTACGAAACGGTTTCGATCGTTGGCATGATACCTCCTCAATTTAGGATGCCTGGTTTTAACAAAGATTTTTTCCGCCTCGGCGGATCCGCACAGGCGGAACCACGGATTACACTGATTTCACAGATGCGATCAAAAAAATCCATATCTTTCCCTATCCGTGCATCCGTGTCGGTAATCAGTGGTGAGTGTTGCCGCTGAAAAACCTTGAATTTTTCAGAGCTTGCAAGTAAGATTCGCGCTTGTCAATCACATTTCAAATCCATCTCGAGGAGGGGTCATGCGTGCAGCCGGATCCACGGAACAGATTGATTTTTCAGCCTTGTCCAAGACCAAGCGGGGCTTCGCGCCCTCCAGCCGTCCGCTGGTCGGCCATGTGCCGACGATTGCCATTACACCCGTGGCCGATGGTCGCACGGGCGCCTATGAAAGCAACGTGGCCGGCACCTGGCGCATGGCAGAAAAAGTAAGCAGCCTCATCCGCCGGCATGTGAAATTGCCCGACGGCACGAGCATCCGCGTGGTTGTGGCGCCGGAAATCGTATATGGTCCGCGCTCCGGGGCTCTCGCCCAGACGTTCTATGCGCGCGAAGGCGTCAGCGCCAACATCTGGGTCAGCCGCTCCTGGTCCTACAGCGACGAGCTCATGAGCGCCTGCCAGGGCTTGGGCTCCAGCGAATGGCTGCAGGCCGCCTACGGGCTTAACCAAACCGACCGACCGGGCGCGGTGTGGCTCAAGGCATTTTGCGCGGCCATGGATGAAAAGATGCGCCCGGTTTTTTCGATCTACAACCCCGATCTCGAAGCCGAGGATGGAGACCTCTCGTCCTACGTGCAAGAGCGCATCTTGCGGTTCGCCCGCTGTGCCGCCGCCGTGGCCGAAATGCGCGGAAAAAATTACCTGTCCCTGGGCGGCGTTTCGATGGGCATTATCGGGTCCGACGTCCGTCGCAACATTATGCTCGATTACCTTGGCATGGGGACGGTCTCGGTGGACATGGTGGCCATCAAGGGCCGCATCGACCAGGGCTTTTACGATCACACCGAGCTGGACCGGGCCTTCAAATTCATGAAGAAGAATTTCTCCGCCGGCCTGCCCGCCATAGCTTCAGCGACGGGGGGAGGCGGATCCGCCAATGGCGGAAAGTTCGATTTTGGCACGGGCCCACGTCCAAACCCGCCCGACGAACTTTTGCGCCTGTGCATCCTCATGACGATGATTACGCGCGACCTGATGGTCGGCAACGCAAAGCTGGCGGACGAGAAAATCGGCAAGGTCCAGGGATTCAAGGCCGATGTCGAGCGCGCCCAGGGCGCCAATGCCATCCTGGCCGGCACCCAGGGCCAACGGCAGTGGACCGACCTGTACCCGAACTTCGACGTGGCGGAATCGATCCTCAACAGCTCCTTCGATTGGAACGGGTTCCGGTCGGCTTATCTCGTGGCCACGGAAAATGATTCCAAAAACGGCGTTGGCATGCTGGCCGCCAACCTGCTGACCGGCTTGCCGCAGTTATTTGCCGATATCCGCACCAACTGGACCGTGGAAAGCATTAAGAAGGCCACTGGTAAGAATATCAGCAAGATCGCGCCAAACGGTTTCATTGACAAACGCAATTCCGGCGCCGGCGCCCTGGACTATGCCTTAGACATCGCCGCGCTCGTCAAGGGCGGAAAAGCCAAGCGCATCCAGGACGTGGCCGAGGCCATCCGGGGCGACACCGCGCTCCAGGAAAAGCTGATGCGCGTGGCTTGTGAGCGCACCACCTATATGCACGCGGCCTTGGAATACTTCCCCGGTGATGGGCTCTCCAGCCATTACCGGACACCCGGCGGCATCCCCATGACCGCCTATCGTTACAATGTTGTGGGCGACCAGTTGACCTTCTCCGTGGTCGAAGGTGAAACCATCGAACTTCCGAAAGACGTGGCGGATCACGTCAGCAAGGTAACCGATCCCACCTGGCCGGAAACCTACTGGGCGCCGCGCGGCATGTCCTCGTTTGATTATATGTCGCGCATCGGCCCGAACCACGATGGCAATTCGTTTGGCCTCATCGGCGCGGATCTCCTGACGCTCAACGCCATGCTCCGGATTCCGGTGGATATGCATAACGTCCCGTCCGATCAGATATTCCGGCCGACCTTGTGGGACCGGTTTGGCGGCGACGATTTTCGGGCTTGCGAAAAACTTGGGCCGCTGTATCGCTGACGGAAGAATGACGGAATACGGAATGTGGCTTAGCCTGACTCAGACGTTAATAGCACTCCAACCCTGATTGGCAGGATCGGGACAATTCAATAAGTCTGTGACTATGTCTAATTCAAACATGTCAATAACTGTTGAACATGAAGGAGAAATATGAGCTGTGATTACGTCAAAACCACGCCGATCACGATGCGAGATGCAGGAAAGGACGAGAAATGGTTGCACGATGTCATCTGCAAAGACACTTCCCTTATTGGTCTAGGCGACCTTCTCGTTATTGAACGGGAACGCACTCAACCCACAGGCGGACGGATAGACTTGATTCTCTCAGACCCGGAAGAAAACCTGCGATATGAAGTTGAAATCATGCTCGGAACAGTTAACGAAAGCCATATCATTCGGACAATTGAATACTGGGATGTCGAAAGACGACGATATTCTTCATACGAGCACAAAGCGGTTATCATAGCCGAAGAGATAACGAATCGCTTTTTCAATGTCATCGGGTTGTTGAACAAGGCAATTCCCATCATTGCAATTCAACTGAATGCTTTTCTCCTGGATTCAAAACTATGCCTCAACTTTGTCAAAGTCCTAGATGTAATGGAAGATGGAGGGGAAGAACCCAGCGAACAAGTTGACCGCAAATACTGGGAAGCGCGAGTGAACGCTAAATCACTGGCGGTGCTCGATAAAATGGTTTCATTCATCCCAAAGGATGTTGGTGAGCTGCGTGTCAAATACAATCGCGGACATGTCGCCCTTGGAACAACTGGAAACAATTTCTGCTGGTTCCACCCTCGAAAGGGTTCGCATGTTCACTTTCACATTAAACCTGGGGCTGAGGCCAGAGACGCGTTTATCAAGAAATTTGAAGACAAAGGAATCGAATGCAGTCCCAAGAGAACCGATTTAATCAGTATGGTTCTCACCATGAAAGAACTTGAAGACAGCAAAGACTTGATTGTGGAACTCATTCTTGCGGCAAACCAATCGGCGAAAAAATAAAATGGGCAACGCAATCGAACGCTACAATTTGCCCCGCGGACGGAGCAGGGCGAGGTGTGTGCAATCCGTTGGAGGCAGACGTCGCAAAGCGAAGCGGTGATAGTAATAGGCTGTCATAGCTTTTTGTATTACACGATATTCATTAGCCATGGAACTGGTTCAAAACATCTGGACACGATACGGTTTTCGGGGCAATCCATTTGACACGGCGGCATTATCGGCTTCGGCGGGCGCGCTGTTGCCGATTGCCCAAGCCATTGTGGGCCGTGGCATGGACTCGGCGGAATCCAAAAAGCTTTTAGGTGTGCTTCGCAGTAAGGGCGGCGGGCGAGCTGTGGTGGAAGGCGATATCGGAGTCGGCAAAACGACGTTTGTGAATTACCACCGTTACCTCTGGGAAGTGGAGGCCGCCGATAAATTACTCACGCCCGCGACTGAAATCGCGTTGCCCAGCGGCTGGAGCGTGGGCGAGTTCGTCGGTAATATCATCGGGGCGGTGCTGGGAAAAATCGTGTTGGTGAAGGGAGAAAAATATGTTCACGACCGTCCCTTGCTGCACGAGCTGTTTCTCCTGAACCGGGTGTTCACCCAGCGTTCGTTGCAGATCCAGGCTTCCTTGTTCGGTTTTGGCGGCGGCATGGGCCGAAGTTCCCAAATCACGATGCCCGAGCCTTCCGAGGCGCAATTATTGACCCACTTGCGCGGCCTGGTTGGCGAGGTAAAAATGCTCGGCTACCAAGGCATTTTTCTTCACTTCGACAATCTTGAGTTGTTGAGCCTGCGGAATCCCGAGGAAACCCGCCAGTTGTTTGAGAAGTTGCGGGACACTTTGCAAATTGCCGATGTGTACTTTGTGTTCGTCGGACAACGCGGTTTCTTCGATGAGATCATAAGTCCGCTGGAGCGGGTTCGCAGTGTCTTTTCTGGTTTCCCTATCCACGTGCCGGCACTCAGCCAGGAAAAAGTGTTGGAAGCGATTGAAAAACGATACCGGTTGCTGGCGGCTGATCCCAAGCGGTTCATTCGCCCGGTGGACGGCGAGTTACTAAGATATCTTCACAGCCTTTACGACGGCAAGATGCGGTTCATTCTGGATGCGGTCACCAGCATCGTTACGAATCTTCCCAATACCGGACCAGGAACATTAGATATGACCGCCGCGAAGACTTTCCTGGCAGAACTGGTTATGGACCGGCTACAACACGCGCTGACCCGCCGCGAGTGGGACGTGCTATGGGAGGCTGTGAAGCTGGGCACTTTTACGAACGCCGACATCGCACGCGCCTTGAAACAGCATCGGCAGAACGTCAGCAAATATTTCAATGCCTTGCTGTCAAAACGGTTCATCTATCCGCACCATCGCGATGGCCGACAAATTTACTATTGCGCCAGTGAAGACGTACGCATCATACGGGATATTCCTATAAAAGCCCGTAAAACTATGTTCATTTGAGTGTAACATTAACCATGGTTTGAATCAGGCTTCTGTTTATCCAAATTTCCAATTTCAAGTTTCCAATTATATCATTATGGATGCACCCCTAAAAACCTCGTTCACCTATCCGCTGACGTCCGACCAGCAAATCCTGCTCACCGAGGTCCTCCAGTCCGGCAACTACCGTCCCATCGTGGTTCCCTATGCCCAGATAGCGGCGGAAACCGACACATGCAAGATCATCCTCTACCAGAGCGGCAAATGTCTGGTTCAGGGCCGCACGGCGCAGGAATTTGTGACCTATGTCCTGGAGCCCAAGGTGCTGGGACACGTCGGCGTAGGGTACGAGGAAATGCTCAACCCCGAAGCCTATGCGCCCCACATGGGCATTGATGAAAGCGGCAAGGGCGATTTCTTCGGCCCGCTGGTCATCGCCGGCGCGTACGCGGACAAGGAGCTAGCCAAAACCATGCTGGCCATGGGCGTAAAGGACAGCAAAAATATATCCAGCGATAAGAAGGCCCATCAACTGGCCCGGGATATCCGCAGTCTCCTGGGTAAACGGTTCAGCATCGTGATGATTGGCCCGCAAGCCTATAACCGGCTGTACGCGAAATTCCGCAGTGTCAATGCCATGCTTTCCTGGGGCCATGCCCGCGCCATTGAAAATTTGCTTGAGCAGGTGCCGGGATGCCCGCGTGCCATTTCCGACCAGTTTGGCGACAAGGAGCAGGTTAAACGGGCGCTGATGACGCGCGGCCGCAAGGTGGAATTAGTCCAGCGGCACCGGGCCGAGGCGGACGTGGCCGTGGCGGCGGCCTCCATCCTGGCGCGCGCGGCATTCCTCAGCGCACTGGACAAATTACACAAGGATTACGGCAAAAAATTTCCCAAAGGCGCCTCCGACCAGGTCAAGGCGGCGGCCGAGGATTTAGTCAAACAGCATGGAGCAGGCATCCTGCTTAAAACGGCCAAATGCCATTTCCGCACGACCGATCAGGTGTTGGAAAAACTGGCCCTCAAGCGCGCGGCGCTTGGCCGGGAAGGCATGATTAAATCCAAGCCGTACACCTTCCGGCGTCCCGCGTGAGGCTTGCCACGTTTACCAAGCCATAGGCATGGCTTCCGGCGTGGGCGTGCTCTGATTTCCATGGTTCAAGCATATCGCCCGGTTCCCCTTTCGAACCATTGCCCGGAAAGAAAGCTCGACAACCCGAGAATGCATCTGTTAGCTTAATTTTGCACGGGCGCGGCGCCAATTTTAGCCGGTAAATACTCGCCAACAGGATGATCGGCATAACCAGGAAAAACCGTAATGAATAAAATAAAATCAAAGGCATGGGGCCTCAGTGTGGCGGCAATCATGATCGCCATGAATGGAATTGCGGGCGATTCTGATGCGGCTAAGGCGCTAACCCAAGCCAGGAAACCGTCTGTATTTCAAAAAACGGATGCCGATGGTGACGGCAAGATCACGGCGGCCGAGTTCCAGGCGCGCCGAGATGCCTGGTTCAAGGAGATTGATGCCAACGGCGACGGCAAACTGACGGCGGATGAGTATTCGAAGGATCAGCAGGGCCGGTTCAAGGATATTGACATTAACGGCGATAGTGTGGTTGTGGCAGAGGAATACGCAGCCTTTTTTTGCGGTCCGGAAGCCAAGATGGACAAGGAAGCCAAGGCCGGCAAGACCGACAAGACGACGTTGTTTGAAACCATGGACGTCAATAACGATGGTTTCGTGACGGTTCCGGAATGTGTTGCGTCGCGCATCGTCATTTTCCGGCAACTGGATGCCAACGGCGACGGCAAGCTGACGCCCGAAGAGTTTGCGGCGGACGCCGACAAGCGTTTTGCGGCCATGGATGCCAACAAGGACAACATGGTCACGAAAGGCGAGTTTGATGCGACGGGGGTCAGCAAGGCGCAAATCACGCGCGCTTCGGAAACCAATTTCAGCGGGGCGCATTAACCCGGACCTTGCAGGCCCAGCAGGACCCCGAAAAAGCGGGAGGCGTCCAGGATCAGAGCACGCGGGCACCGGCCGCGGGTTGGACCACGCGTGTTTCGCAGGTGTGCCCGAACCTGCGTTCATAAGCGGATGCGATGGTTTGGCTGACAGCGTCTGTGTCGCAGGGGTGAAGCATCATTACGACGCTTCCGCCAAAGCCGCCGCCGGACAGGCGCGCGCCCAGGACCGCGGGCAGGCGGCTGGCCTGGGTCACAATAAAATCCAGTTCCGGACACGAGTTCTCGAAATTTATCTGCGAGCTGTGGTGGGATTGATACATCAGCTTGCCGAACGAGCGCACATTCCGTGAGCGCAGGAGCCGGTTGGCTTCCAAGACGCGTGTATTTTCCTCAATCACGTGCGCCGCGCGCCGTGCCGTGACGGGATCCAGGCGGACGGCAAAGGCATTATATTCAGCCAGCGAGACATCGCGCAGGGCCTTGACCGGATGATCGAGCACGGAGGCAAAAAAAGCGGCGGCCTGTTCGCATTGCGCCCGGCGCTCGTTGTAAGCCGAGGCCACAAGGCTGTGCTTGACACGCGTATCGGCCAATAGGAAGCAAATGTCCGCCGCCAGCGGCACGGTCTCGACGGCGAGCGTCCGGAAATCGCTGAATACCAGGGCATGGTCTTGCCCAAAAAGGCTGGAAATTTGGTCCAGCAACCCACAGCGCGCGCCCGTAAAGTCGTTTTCGGCCGCCTGGCCGATTTTGGCCAGTTCCAGGGGCGCCACCGAAATTTTGTAGAGCCGCGAGAGCGCCAAGGCTGCGGCAATTTCCAGGGCGGCGGAACTTGAAAGGCCCGCACCCATGGGAATATCGCCTGCGAACGTGGCCTGGAAGCCCGGTTGAATTCGGCCGCGGGCGCCCAATTTATTTACCACGCCGCGCACATAATTGACCCACAGCGGTTGCTTGGCGGGCGACGTAACCGGCAGGTCGAAGCAAATCTCTTCCGGAATATCCAGAGCCTGTACCGTGCATGCCGCGCCCTTCGCGGGACTCAGTGCCATACCAACACCCAGGTCAATAGCGGCGGAAAGGACAAAGCCTTCGTTATAATCGGTATGATTGCCGAGAATTTCCACGCGACCGGGTGCATAGGCCACGACAGTGGATGGCTGGCCAAAGCGCCGGGCATGCGCTTGTTTGATGGTTTCAATCAAGGATGTGTTCATGGCATTATTAACAAGCAATTATTACACGGACAACCGGCAGATTAATGCATACGGGATTTGGAGGGCGCGCATGTTGTGCGCCGGATATGGACGGCAGAATGCTCCCATTACCATCGCAATTCATTCAAAACTCCTTGATACGGCCACTTGTCGGCATCGGGAACCAATCTTTTACGCACGGGATTCTGCCTCGTGTATTCCCATTTATCATGATATTTATTTCCGCATCTAAGCCGCGTGTCCCAGTAATCTCTTTGCCATTTTCCGGCCTGCGAAAGTTTGAGGCAACTAAATTTGCGTTTCCAGTGAAAGACCCATGTTTGCAGAGTAAATTCCAGCTTGCAAGGCGAACAGAACAAATGCAGATGATCCGGCATCAGCATGTAGTAACCGATCCGCCAGGCATCGGCCATTTGCCAGATTTTTACCAAGTTCTTTTGAATTGTTGAATCAGCCAGCCAAGGCGCCCGGTCCTTTGTACACACCGTGACAAACACGATTGTGGGACCTTCCTGCGAGATGAGAACACCATGCGCCGGATGTTTTCGCTCCGGGAGGGTTGGCATGTTGCCCTCTTTTGATACCGCCATTATTTTATCCCATTGCGGACGGCAGCATGCCATCCCTCCCATTACACAGACAACCATCTAATTATCGAATATGAGATTGAGAGGGCGCGCATGTTACGCACCGGATACGGGCGGCAGCATGCCGTCCCTCCCTTATTTGGCACGGATGAGCGCCAGGAGCTCCTGCGTGCGCTGATCCAACTGTGCCTGGGTTTTGGCTTCCAAATTCAGCCGAACCAGCGGTTCGGTGTTGGAACAACGGACGTTAAACCACCAGTCGGCAAATTCCACGCTGAGCCCGTCGAGCTCGAATTGTTTGCCGCTTCGGTATTGGTTCTTCAGCTGCGCCAGGACCGTCGGTGGGTCCTTGACCTCCGAGTTAATCTCCGGGCTCTTGAAATAACGATGAAACGGACGGATCAGGGCCGAAAGCGGCTCCTGCGATTGGCTCAGTAAATTGGCCATATAAAGCACCGCCATGGCGGAACTCTCGGTAAAATAATTTTCGCGAAAATAGTAATGCCCGGAAAGTTCGCCCGCAAAGAGCGCATCCACCTCGCGCATCTGCTGTTTGATGAAGGCATGCCCTACCCGGCACATGCGCGGCGTGCCGCCGTTCTCCGCGATCACTTCCCGTACAGTCCAACTACTGCGCAGATCGTAAAGGATGACGCCTTTGTGCTTTTTCAGGATGCTTTGCGCGATCAGGAGCGTGATCATGTCCATGGGCACGATGCCGCCCGTCTCGTCCACGAAGCCCACGCGGTCGGCGTCGCCGTCGAAGGCAACGCCGAAATCGTAGTGGCCCGTCTTCGTCCGGCAGTGCCGGACTACGCCGGGCAAGCCCACCCGCACTTTCTGCTGGAGATCGGCCAGCGTCTCGGTCTTGAGCGGATTAGCCTCGTGGTGCGGAAACGCGCCATCCAGCGTGGCATACATGGCATCCACCCGCATCAGATCGGTCAGGGCTTTGGACTCGACGCAGCCCATGGCGTTGGCATAATCGGCGGCAATCGTGATGGGGCGTTGGAGGGCCGCCAGTTTCTTCACATGCTTCACATATTCCGGCAGGATATCGTAGCTCGAGATCGTGCCGGGCGATACCGGCGCCGGCGCAAAATCCGATTTTCTCACGCGCCGCTCGATTTCCTGAATGCCGGTTGCGCCGCTGATCGGAATCGCCTTTTCACGGCACAGTTTGAACCCATTCCACTCGCCGGGATTATGCGAGGCCGTGATCATGATGCTGGCATCGGCGCCCAGTTTGCCATTGGCATAATAGGACATCGGCGTGGAGCAGACGCCCACCCGGATCACGTCGGCGCCCTGCCGGGTCAACCCGCGGGTCAACGCCTGGAACATGGCTTCCGAGCTCGAGCGCATGTCCTGTCCCACCACCACGCGCCGGCAGTTGAGAAAACTCGCAAACGCGCGGCCGATCTTGAAAGCCAAGTCCTCATCCAGATCCTTGCCGACCACGCCCCGGATATCATAGGCCTTAAATATTCCCGCCATAAGTAAACCTCATTAAAATGTGAGCGCCAACCACTACTTAATCAGGAACCAAGAACAAAGAACTACAAACGGCCTAAATTATTTACCACATTGACCGGATCGGAGACAAGCTCGAACCGTCTTGTGCTGATATGGTAAGGATGACACAGCCGTAAGGCCTCGGTTACGTGGGTATGTATACGGTTGTACCTGCAACGTGGTTTGTCCGCCGCAGGCGAGATTCCTCTCCGGCAGCGCCGGATCGGAATGACCGTTGCTGTGTGTCATGTCGAGCGAAGTCGAGACATCTCTGTTTGGGTTGTACAACTTTGACGGCCCCCACGTAAATGAGGCCTTACACACAGCCCCTGTCAGCGGTTGACTAATGGGAAAGAACAACTATATTACGCCCAAACGCATTGCCGGTTTTTTCAAGAGCCTGCGATAACCTTTGGGCGTCAGCCGGAGAATATCCCAAAACGGAAATTCACACCATGAAGCAAAAAATCAAAGTTGGTATTGTTGGACTGGGAACGATCGGCAAAGTCCACGCCGATGCCTACGCGCATTGTGCCGACGCCGAGTTGGCGGCCATGTGCGACGTGCATGCCGGCCGCCTGGCGGAAGTGAGCGGAAAATATCAGGTCAAGGCCCGTTTCACGGATTATCGCGACCTCTTGAAAACGGACGTGACGGCGATCAGCGTATGCGTCCCCAATCACCTGCATCACGAAATAGCCGTGGCCGCCTTGTGCGCCGGCAAGCATGTCCTGCTCGAGAAGCCGATGACCCTGAACGCCCGGCTGGCGGCTGAGATTATCGCCGTCCAAAAGAAAGCCCGCAAGGTCGTTCAAATCGGGATGGTCCGGCGCCAGGCGCCCGAAGCGCGACTGATCCGGGAGGAAGTTCAATCCGGCCGGTTAGGCGAAATTTACCATATGCGCGCCGTGCTGATCCGGCAGCGGGGCATTCCGGGGCTGGGCGGCTGGTTCACGACCAAGGCCCTTTCCGGTGGCGGGCCGCTGATTGATATCGGTGTGCACTGGTTCGACCTGTGCATGTATTTGAGCGGCCAGTGGCATCCCACCAGTGTCAGTGCCGTGACCTACACCAAATTCGGCGCCAACATGCGCGCTTACAAATATGTCAGCATGTGGGCCGGGCCGCCGAATTACGCCGGCGTTTTCGATGTTGAAGATTATGCCACCGGTTTAGTGCGCTTCGGCCGGAAGGCCACGCTCAGCTTTGAAATTGCCTGGGCGGCCAATGCCGAGGAATCCATGTATATTGAATTGATGGGCGATAAAGGCGGTGTCCGTGCCTTGGATGGCAAGCCGCTGAAAATCCTGACCGAATACGCTGGCCGCTTGGCGGATGTTACCCCGCAGTTCAAAGCTGACAGCAATCCTTTTCACGTGCAGGCCGCTAAGTTCCTGGCCGCCTGCCGCGGGGAATGTCCTCCGGCGGCGACCACGGCCGAAGGTCTGACCGTGATGCGCCTGATGGACGGTGTTTATCAATCCGCCAAGTCCGGGCAGGAAGTGAAGATTGCCAGGTAAACTGCTCGCTAAGATTTTAGCGGGCCAGGGGCATCCAATCGTTAATGGAGGCCATGGTCCGGATCCGTCGCGCGCAACCCAGCTCCTGGTATAAGTCCACGGTCCACCGATATGCTTTTGGTATTTTTCCAATAAAGGTGATTGGGCGAGGATACAGCAGGCCGAGATTATGCGGCAGATCGCCAATTTTAAGTATGCCCAGCAATTCCGGCGTGGCCGGATCCTGGTGAGATTCGGGAGGTGTAACCAGGATGATTTCGGAGACCTGCTCGTCCAGTAAGGCCGCATAAATGGCCAGAACGGCCGTATGGCCTTCGCCATACACGGCTATCGGCTGCCGACCAGTTTCATGGCGCGTCAGGGCAATTCCGGCCAGCAGATCAGCTATCTGGCGCTCCGGCAGGGTCTGGCCGAAAAGCGGATACGTTCGCCGCAAGGTCCATAAATAACCCGGTCCAACGGACGTTGCGCCGGTGTTCCGCACTTCGATACAGGAAGTGGCAATACCATCTCTGAATTTTGGCGTGCCAATTCCGCAAGCATTGCTCCGGGCATCGGGAGCAAGCGCAAAGACAACCGTCGCTAATGGAGTCTGGCGTGGAAAGATCAATCGCGCGCGCAGGGTCAATCCGTCGGTGCTGTTGAAAACACAGCTTGAAAGCGAGTCATGCACGGTTGCCGCGCCATCGGCCCGCCATTCAACCAGCCGATACGAGTCGCTTTGCCGTGGAATATGCTGAAATGGAAGGCGCCTTAGTTCGGTTAGTGCCGCGCGTTGAAGCCTGTGCCATGCTTGCCTTTCGGTAATCCTGGGGCGTGCGGCCAGCCGGGGCAGGATCAAGTCAATCTTCTTCATGGCGTCCCGGGCAGGAGGTTTCCCGCCGAAAACCAGCAGGTTAGCTTCCGGCTCGACATGGTCAGTTACATCGTCACGTACCGGCTCGTTATTGTTTTTCAAATGCCGGTTGAACCAGCGGAAGATGGCCTGGCGCAATTTGGGCGTGTAACTGTGCGGAGCCACATCTTCCACCAGCGCAGTGTTATCCGGCACGTCCAATTCGGCATATTGCCGGCGGATGCGATGGGCCACATCCCGAAAGGCATAGGGGCGCCATAAAACGTCTTCGGTCGCCGAGGAGATCAGCAGGGCCCGCGGGGCGATGAGCGCTCCGATATCCGGCGTGCACCATTGGTGGTAATTAATCCAGAAGGCACAGTCGCAATGGCCGTCGGTCGTGCGATCGGTCACCAGCTGTTCGATACTGCCGGTCTGGCAGGCCGGCGCAACGCATTTTACGCGTTCGTCCGCGGCGCCCAGGAACCAGGACATGGCGCCGCCGCCGCTCGCGCCGGTGACGCCCATGCGCGTTTTATCAACATCCGGGCGCATTTCAAGATAGTCGAGCGCCCGCATGGCATTCCAGACCTCGGTCCCGGCCGGCGTATAACCCCGGCTGTACCAATCCCAACGATTATGTGAATAGGTGCCGTGATGCATGCCCTGTGCCTCGCCCAATTGAATGGGGTCCAGCACCAGGGCCACATAGCCATGCTGAGCGAACCAGCGCGGGTTCGCCTGATAGGACACGTGGTGTTTACCAAAGGCGTGTCCGCAAAGATATAACACCGCCGGCAAGCGGCCGTCAATTTTTGCGGGGCGGTACAGATTGCCGGGAACATACGCGCCCGGAACACTTTGAAAGTGGATTTTTTCAACCACGTAATCGCTGCGGTCAAGCGTGCCGGTGACCGTCGCTTTTAATGGCGTCCGGTTCGGCAGCGGCCAGAGTCCCAGCATTTCCAGCCACATCCGGCGCCTGGCCGGCAACGTGTTGCGCCATTCGGTTCGGGATAATGGCGTGCGGAGCGACCGACTTGAAACGGTTCTGGCCTGGGTGCAGGCGGAGTGATAAATCATGGGTGTTAGCCCTTTCAACCCTCCAAGGATCCTCGGGTTACAGCATTACCGGTTGCATCAGGATGTAATATATTTTTTTACCGTGCGCCTGTCAAGATGCGTACGGTGAGCTACTTCTTCATAGGTCCCGTGTCGTTGGTACAATAGCGTGCAATAGGCCGATAACAGTGCTTCTGCGTCAAGTGTCCCTCCTTCGATTCCCGCTATCAGACGCGCCTGAGCATCCGGAGCCGTTATCACCATGTGATCCCCTTCGTACTGTTTTGTAAGCAAGATGCGTCGCACGGCCTGTTCCAGTTCCCGAACGTTGCCTGACCAAGGATAGTTATCGCCGAGACTTTTATTAAACACACTTCGAATTTCTGTAACGAGCGTTTTCGATTGTTGACCGGTCAACCGTTGAATCACATGATCCAGGAGTTCGTCCAATTCCCCGGGATCTTCCTGCAAGCGCTGGCGTAAGGAAGGTACGGTAATGACATCCGAACAGAGCCGATAAAAGAAATCGTCACGGAACCGACCCTGCTGTCGAAGTTCATCCAATGGTTTATTTGTGGCGGCGATCACCCGTCCGCGAAAGCGCAGTTTCTCATGACTGCCAACCGGCGAAAAAATCCGCTCCTGGAGAACCTGAAGCAGTTTGATTTGGATCGGAACGGCAACCTCCCCAATCTCATCGAGAAAAATGGCGCCATGCGGACTGCAGCGGCCCAGAATACCCTCGTGCTGGTCGATCGCTCCCGTGAAAGCCCCCTTACGGTGCCCGAACAATTCCGACTCGAGCAAGGCGGGCGAAAATTGCGAAAGATTGATGGAAATAAAACTGCGGGTGAAACTTTCGGTAAAACATTCCTTTTCCATGTTAAACGGAATGTAACCGGACCGCCCGATGGCGGTGGCGGCCGCCCCTTTGCCGGTGCCCGTCTCTCCTAGCAACACGGTGGAAAAATCCTCCATGTGGTCCCATAAAAAACTTTCATACCAGCGGATGTCGTGGGTAAACACATTATTCCATAGCCGTTTCCGCAGGGTTTGCATGCACGGACTATGGCCGACCAATCCTTGATTTATAAAATAGAAAGCGCGCCGCAACTGGTAAAACACGGCAAAATAGTGACAAAAGGCATCGTTGGAAAATCCACGCCTGGTCATCAGAGCGCGCGCGGAAGAGGAAAACGGCACTGCAAGCGGAGTATCGCCGGCCTTGGTTTGATCCAGGATCAGTTTGTCAAAAACCTTGATGAACTGATGGAAAGCATCGAATAGAAAGACAGTTTCGATAAGCTCCCGGTCCTCACCGGCAAACCGGCACGCATCACCAAGTCCGGCGGCATCCAATTTCGCCACTCGCTGCGCCACCGCCTCCATCACCTTCAAGGTGCGTGATGCGTCTTCTACGGGCGTTGTCCGTCCGATGATCTTTAAATCCGTTTCCACCCGCTCATCGCTGAATGGATTGCTGAAGGCCGCCTCCGCGACCAGTCGGAAGAAACTCCGATCTTCATCCGCAAGCTGAACAGTTTTACTCATGCATATAATGTACATGATATATGCATTTATTGTCAAGCAACCGAAATCACAGAATGATGCAAAACGCACGTTACACGTTGATAACAAACCACTTGCAATATTACGCGATTTACTTGGCATGCATCCTGCTTAATAACAGGCATCACGAAAGGAATTATTTTATGAACTGGAAGATTTTACTCATCACGATGATCGCAACCCCATTGTGCATAATGGCTGTTCAAGGCAGGGCCACGGCCGGCAAGCAAGATCCGATGAGCCAAGGAGATTATGTGGTCCTGCTTCACGGGATGGGCAGGACGACATGGTCGATGAAGAAAATAGAGAAGCAGTTTTTATCGCGCGGATTCCGGGTGGTCAACGTTGCTTACCCGTCAACCCGGGAACCGATTGAAACATTGGCGACCCAACACCTTGGCCAGGCGATTACCACCCAATGCCGCCAGCCGGACAGAAAGATTCATTTTGTCACTCATTCGTTGGGCGGCATTGTTGTGGCATATTACTTGCAGGATCATGCGCTCCCTAATCTAGGGCGGGTGGTGATGCTATCTCCCCCGAACCAGGGCAGCGAATTTACCGACCGATGGCAGAAATATTTTCTTTATCGGTTTTTCACGGGACCGGCGGGTCAGCAACTGGGCACCGCGCCATCCAGCTTGCCCAACAGGCCGGGCGCCGTGACGTTTGAATTAGGGATTATCGCCGGAGATCGAACCATAGATCTTTTGACTTCGATGCTCATTCCCGGCGCCGATGACGGCAAAGTGGCGGTTGCCCGGACACAAGTCAAGGGCATGAAGGATTTTCTCGTGGTGCATCAGACCCATACGTTTATTATGCGGGATCGTGAAGTAATCAACCAGGCGTTATTTTTCATTAATAACGGTTTCTTCAAAAGAGAAAGCGCCAAACATCCGAGGGCTGAATACGCCTTAAACTATATATTGTCACCCAGCTGGTGGCCCCATTGAGGCACAGGTGCACCCGGTCAGATTAAAAAATATGGTAATCGTTGCCAGAATAACAAAAGCGAGAAACATCATGAAAATTCTTCTGATACTACCTGCCGCAGACCATTTGAGAATCAGTAAAGACGCTCGTGCGGTTCCAAAAAGAGCCATGCTTAGGTTTAGCCTCTTGCCTTTAACGCTTGTGGCAGCCCTCACCCCAAAAGAACACGAGGTTGAAATATGCGATGAAAATGTTACTCCGCTCGATTTCGATTTTGATGCTGACCTTGTCGGCATTTCGTTTATGACGGCGCTTGCCCCGCGGGCTTATGAGATTGCGCGCGAATTTCGTCACCGTGGCAAGATAGTTGTTGCCGGTGGTTATCATCCTACACTGATGATCGAGGATACTTGGCCGAACTTTGATGCCGCCGTAGTCGGAGACGCGGAGATTCTATGGCCGCAGTTACTAAAGGATGCTGAGCGCGGCTGCCTTAAACGTGTCTATCGTCATGCGGTATTACCTGATTTGACGCACACACCGACGCCAAGGCGAGATTTGACATACATGACCGCCGGGCATTATGCAACCACAGCCGCGATTCAGGTGGGAAGAGGCTGTAAACATGGCTGCCGTTACTGTTCGGTCACAGCGTTTCATGGTCAAATTTATCGGACACGGCCGATAGATAATGTACTGGCAGAACTCAGGCGGATTGAACGCGATTTTATTTTTGTGGATGACAATATCATGGCTGATCGTGAATATGCAAAGCGACTATTTCGCGCTATGATTAGCATGAAAAAAAACTGGGTATCGCAATGCTCGCTTGAGATTGCCGATGATCATGAACTGTTGCTTCTAGCCCGCAAGGCCGGTTGCCGCGGGTTGTTCATTGGCATTGAAACGACCAGCGCGGACAACCTGGCTGCCGTCGGGAAAGATTTTAATGATAGCCATGGCTACTTAGAACGAATAGCCAAAATTCGTCAGCAAGGAATAGCTATCATCGCAGGCATCATTGTCGGCATGGATGAGGATGATCGAAGCGTCTTTTCACGAGCGCTATGCTTCCTTCAGAAAGCTGGCGTCGATGCGCTACAACTCAATATCCTGACGCCGCTCCCCGGCACGCCACTCTATGAGGATTTTAAAAGAACGGGACGGATCATTGATCATGATTGGCGCCATTACGATTTTCGTCATGTGGTTATAAACCCGGCAAAAATGACAAGGTTTGAACTTCAAAACGGCACTGATTGGCTATACAGCCAATTTTATCGTTTGGATCGCATTGTACTGCGCAGTTTACGCACTTTATTGACCGTCGGTCTGAAACCGGCCATTATCGCCTTTAAATTAAACCTGACCTACCGTTACGATATGATCCGCGAAAATATTCGCGGCGACAACCCGCTGCAGACGGATCGGAAACTCTCGGCCCCCTTTGTGCTACAACTTGTTCAGAACTTGATTACCGAGGTAAAAACCATTTCAACATAAGGTCGCTGACGGCAGAACGTATCGATTGAGAGGAGTTACTCCATGAGCTCTTACCCACTGTCCGTATCATCGGTTTCAATGCGCCGGGTTTGTATTACGCTGGCGACCATCTTAGGCATTGTCGTCATCTCCATAATGTTGCTTGTTGTACTTCCGTTTCGATCGACCGGCCTCGTCAGTCATCTTCGTGTCATTTTGTCCTGTGTGGCGTTTGTTTTTTGTATAGCGTGGGTCGTCTTATCATTCCTGGCCATTCCTCGGTCGCTCTTTTACCTGCTGCGACCCCGCCGGCCCGAGGCAACCATGAAAAACCGGATATCCGGATTCATTACCCTCTTCCTGGGTTGTTTTCCCGTTGCGTTATGCATCGCCGGTTTTATAATGATACGCATGCCGGACATGCATCCGATGGTTTTTATTCCGCCGCTGACCGCCGACCAGTTCCTGCTTTGCGATGCGCTGAAGGCGGATGTTCATACGCTGGCCGAGACAATCGGCAGACGCAATGTCTATTCCCGATACGAGGCCCTCTGCGCGACGGCTGACACTATCGAGCGCTCACTGACAAATACAGGCTATCAGGTCCGACGCCAGGGATACGAAATCGACTGGCTCAAAGGCCGTCCCTGTTACAATCTGGAAGTCGAAATCCGGGGCACCGACCACCCCAATGACATCGTTGTAATCGGCGCTCATTACGACTCGGAGGAATTCACCTCTGGCGCCAACGACAACGCGAGTGGCGTTGCTGCCATGCTGGCCCTGGCCCGCGCATTCGCCGGCGCCCAACCCGAGCGGACACTCCGTTTTGTGGCGTTCGTCAACGAAGAACCGCCGTTTTTCTGGACCAGGAACATGGGTAGCCTGGTGTATGCCCGACAATGCCGCGCCCGGAACGAACGGATCGTTGCCATGCTCAGCCTGGAAACTCTGGGGTATTATTCCGATGAACCGGGAAGCCAGCGTTACCCTATCCCTCTACTCGGCCGAATTTACCCAACAACCGGTAATTTTGTGGGGGTCGTCGGAAATATCAGATCCAGGTCCCTGGTGCGGAGCGCTGTGAACAGTTTTCGCCGCGCGGCGCTCTGTCCAGCGGAGGCGGCTTTCCTACCCGCCTGGGTCACAGGTGTAGGCTGGTCGGATCACTGGTCCTTCTGGCGCCAAGGCTATCCGGCCATCATGGTGACTGACACCGCGCTGTTCCGGTATCGCTGGTATCATACGCCGGACGACACGCCGAATAAACTCAACTATGAGCGGATGACGCTGGCAGTCGAGGGGTTGAAAACCGTCATAGCCGATCTCGTCGGCACACATTCTGGGTAATAATAATCCGTTGCGGATATTATGATTTGCTTCGTCAACGATTGATATTATCATAACGGGAATTATATAACCTCGGACGGTAAATGACGGGGGTTCAGGAAATCTGGCCTTATTTCCATTATGACGGCCGCACGCATGGATATAGGGTTGTTAATGCACGGAGAATACGGCCCATTACGTTTTAACGTTGACACCTATTACGTTGAAGTTATGCATGCTATGACAATGGGATAACCAGCAACGAGGAGTACATGGTCATGATGGAAGCATTTATATTCATTCTATTTGTTCTAACCGTCATTATGTTGTGTATGCTGTTTTCAATTAAACGAAAAGTTGACCTGTTCAATATTGACAGCCCAAGCCTTCAAAACCGTCTTGACATGTTGAAAAAGGAGATCGAATCCTTAATTTGCCAGGTTAAAGCCTCTCGCGGTAAAGAGCAATCTGAACAGCAAGCGCAACGGCAGCCTCTTGTATCGATCGTTGAAACGGTGCATCCCGCAGGGGTGTCACCGTCGCCGTTGTCAACCGCCGTCGGTATTGAGACGGCGCCTAAAATAAAACCGGCCTCATTCACAATTCCAGTTTGCGATACGTCCAGCGGTCCTGCGCCCGAGCCATCCCACTGGGTGCAATCGGTGCGCGATATTCTCAGTCGGATTTGGCAGTGGATTCTGGTGGGGGAGGAATATCGCCCCCAGGGTGTGACCATGGAATACGCGGTTGCCACCACCTGGCTGATGCGGGCCGGGATTGTTGCGGTTGTGACCTGCATGGGATATTTCCTCAAGTGGTCAATCGACCGCGAACTCATCGCGCCTATGGGGCGGGTGGCGATCAGCATCATTACGGGGATTGCCGGGTTGCTCTGGGGATTACGACTGCTGGGGCGGCGCTGGAATATTCTGGGCCAGGGTTTTATCGGGGGCGGCTTGGCTACGCTGTATTTCAGCATGTTCGCGACAGGTCCGATGTATCATTTACTGCCGGTCTCCGCCGTTTTCCTGCTAATGATTCTGGTAACTGCCACCGCAGGACTCCTGTCCATTCGCACAGATTCCCTGCTGATAGCCATCTTTGGCATCATCGGTGGCTTTTGCACCCCAATTTTATTGAGCACGGACCACCCTAATCTGATGGCGCTATACGGATATCTCCTGTTGCTCAGCATGGGCATTTTGGGCATTGCCCATTATAAGCAGTGGCGGCTCCTCAACTATTTGGGCTTTGTTTTCACGTATATGGTTTATTTTGGATCATTCCATCAGTATCAACGGAGTGATTTTACCTTTACCGTGACGTTTCTATCCCTGTTTTTCGTTGTTCATTCTCTGCTCGTATTTATCTACAACGTGCGCCGCTCAGTAAAATCAACTGTCCTCGAGGTGATTTATCTGGTTCTTAACGCCGGTTTGTTTTCGGCCAGTGCGTATAGCCTGATCCGGGATGCCTTTGGTCGGCCCTATCCGGCCATTATGACGCTGGCATTGGCGGTGTTTTACACAGTGCAGATGGCCGTTTTTCTCCGGTGCCGGCTGGTGGATCGCCGTCTCCTCACTGCGTTGATCTCGCTGGCGGGCTTATTTGCGGCGCTGACGTTGCCCCTGGCCGTTGAAAAAGAATCGCTGACCATTTGTCTATCCCTGCTGGCGCTAATGTTCCTGTGGTTGGGTAGGCGGTTGGAAAGCCATTTTATCAGGCATCTTGGGTGTTTATTGTATGGGATTGTATTCTTCCGTATCCTTTTTTTGGACGTGCCCCGGGATTTTATTTTTGGAGCGACGGCCCAGATACCGATAGAAATGTATTGGAAAGCCATGGCGCATCGGCTATGGACCTTTGGCATGGCTATCGGCGCCGTGGCCACCGGTTTTATGATCGAAAACCGACAAGCGCGTTCTACTGCCAATGCGGTTATTGCCCGCGGCAATGATGTTCCCACTATTATACCTTCGTTTGTCTCGGGCCAGCTCTTTTTATGGGGGGCCACCTTGTGTGGGTTTGTCTTCCTCCAGTTTGAGTGCAACATGCTGTTCGGGTATTTTACACCCTTGAAGCCGGCGATACTGACCATGCTTTGGTGCGCCATGGCGGCCTATTTCCTTTGGTGTTATCGGCATGGAGGCAAGGGGATCATGCTGGCCGGCCTGTTCGTGTTTGTAGGTGTTGCCGTGCTAAAAACCCTGGTGTGGGATATGAACACATGGCACATGTGCTCCCGATGCTATTTCAACATGGCCTATACACCGCTTATCGTCCTGACGCGTTGGATGGATTTTATGGCGGTGTTGGCGCTTTTGTTTGTCAGCTGGTTCGTACTGGATAGATCGTCACAACAGTCGATGGCCTCGCGACGACCGGCATCCCGCATCTTCGGCTACGGCACACTGACATTGCTGTTCCTGTATCTCTCGCTCGAAATTAACAGCCTGTTGTATTGGAATCTGCGTGAGTTTCAAGCGGGCGGCATTTCCGTTCTTTGGACGCTGTTTGCCATCGGATTTGTGAGCGGCGGGATATGGCAGGATGTCAAACCCCTGCGGTACTTGGGACTGGCGCTTTTCACGGTGGTTGTTGGCAAGGTGTTCCTGATTGATTTGGAGCATATGCCGATCATCTATCGTGTGGTGGCTTTTTTGGTGGTGGGTATATCGCTGTTGCTGGGATCGTTCGCTTACTTGTATTCAGCCCGAAAATTCAAACAGAAAAACGGCAATGAACAGGTTCACGCCGGAAAATAAATGTCAAGCCTCGTGATGCGCTCAACTGCATCCAGGCATTCATCGAGGAGCATGCAATGAAGCTAATATGCCTTTTGATCGTTGGGCTGACCCTGGCCGGAGGATTGCGGGCCGGCGATGTCAGACCGTTCCCTTTTTTCGAGGCACTGCAGTCGCCGGCCGCGTGCAGCAACGAAGCGGGCGGATTCGTTCTCAATGATGCCGTTTATGCAACAACCGACAATCCTGACACGGGGCTTAGGATCTTTGATCAGGATAACAACGAAACGCCTCTCTGGATCAGGCAGAAAACCGCTACCCAGATAGTGGTGCAGGATCGCCCGTTTCCGGCCGAGATCGTCTCGTTGAAGGAAGGTTCTGATAACAGGATAGAAATTTTGGTTAAGCGCGACACAAACAGCCCGCCACCGAGTTTTGTGCGGTTGCATACCCCATTGCGGAATTTCGAAAAACAAGTCACAGTCAAAGGCAGCCTGGACGGCAACCTGTGGGAGACGCTGGCATCCAACACGCCGATATATGACTATTCCCGCTATCTGGATGTACACAATGACCGTGTACCTGTGAATCCGCGGGGATATCAGTATTATAAAATCGATATCGCCAATATCACGGAAACCAAGAATTCGCCGCTGACGGAAATCATGAAGCATACCCAGGAAGGACAGGAACTCACGAAGACCGAAACCACCGTCTTGCGCAAAGAAGTGATGCGCATAGATCGTATCAGCTTCGTTGCGCTGAAAGAGACGTTGGTTACAGGCGCGGCCGATATCCGGCAAAGCGCAGTTACGAACTGGTGCGTGGCCGAAGATGCCAAGCGCAAGCAGACCATCATTACGTTTGCGACAGCGCGTCAACCGCTGGCAGCGATTGAACTGAATATCGCCGATGCCAACTTCAGCCGTTCGATTATGGCATTTGGCGCTGATAGCGATTCCACAACGGCATGGGTTGAGAAAAGTGTGGCAACTATCAGCCGGATTCGTGCTGGCAAGGTGCAGGAACAGCACCTGATTATTTCATTCCCGACGGAATGCCGCACGCGTCACTATCGCCTGGTCATTGCCAATCAAGACAATTCCGCGTTGACCATTACGGGAATTCGTTTGCGTGAAAATCTATATGAAGGGCTGTTTTTTCCTAAAGTGGGCCGTTTATATCGTGTGTTTATGGGCGGGCGTGACCTTCGAGTACCGTCCTACGATGTTGCCACGGTTCTACAAGCGGTCCCGGCCGGCGCCAACGATGTCTGGTCGCTGGATGCGAAAACGACAAATCCTGCTTTCAAGACCGGATTTTCAGCATCTTGGGTGAGCGGCAAAAAACTGTTTATCATTGCGGTTTTAGTCATGGTTGCCGTGCTGGCATGGGTGATTGCACGTTCGGTAGGCAAAATTGACCGGCTGGAACGGGAATGTTAAAGAATTGGAATATCGAAATTGATTAGCACCCCATCATGATAGATTGCCCAAAGCGACAGGATCATCGAGGGAAGAATCGGCCGTGGCTTGTGATTGGCGCGGTCCTGATGGCGGCCGTATATCAACTGCACAGGCAGGGACGCATCTGGTGGTGTGTGTGCGGCAAACCAAATCCGTGGGACGGCGATATCTGGAGTTCCCACAATTCCCAGCATGCGTTTGACCATTACAGTTTTACCCATGTGCTCCATGGAATTGTGTTTTACGGGATAATCGCGTGGTTGTTTCCGCGGATGTCATTCGCATGGCGGCTTTGCCTTGCCATCGGGCTGGAAGCGTTATGGGAGGTGTTCGAGAATACGCAGTTCATTATTCAGCGATATCGTACAGTAACCATCGGACTGGGCTATGAGGGAGACTCGATCATCAACTCGTTGGGTGATATCCTGTGCTGCGTCATCGGATTCATCCTGGCTCGTTATCTCGGATTCCGTTGGTCATTGGTTCTCTTTGTGGTTACGGAACTGGCGTTGCTTTTCTGGGTCAGGGACAATCTGACATTGAATGTCCTGATGTTAATCTATCCGATCGATGCAATCAAATCGTGGCAGATGATCCATTAAGAATCGAGATGTCTATGACTGAAGGATTATTTGAAGAAGCCATTGTCCGGGCCCGCGCCAAGTTTGTCGCCATGGCGGCGACATTTTCCCTGGGTGTGTTCAACGATAATTTCTACAAGCAGGCGGTTCTGCTTGTGGCGGTCGGCATGGGGCGTCCGGATATGCAGGGCTACGTCCTGGCCCTCTTTACCCTGCCGTTTATTGTCTTTGCCGCCCCAGCCGGCTGGTTGGCGGACCGGTTTTCCAAGCGTACCGTCGTTATGGGCGCAAAGGCCGTTGAAGTCGCGGCCATGCTGGCCGGTGCGGTCGGCATCTGTACCGGCCATTGGTGGTTGATTTTCACCATGCTGGGCCTGATGGGCCTGCAGGCCGCCTGCTTCAGTCCAGCGCTCAACGGATCCATCCCGGAGCTGTATCCCGCCACGTATGTCGCCAAGGCCAATGCGATTCTCCGTATTTTTATTACGGTTGCCATTTTAAGCGGTACGGCCGCGGCCGGTTTTGCCCTGGACCGGACCGGCATGGGCTGGTTTGGCCTGGCGCGCGGTCCCCTAACGGTGGCCCTGATCGTTATCGCGGTGGCCGTCGTGGGACTCCTGGTAAGCTGCGGCGTGCCGAAACTACCGGCCGCGGCGCCAGCCGTAAAATTTCCCTGGACGGGTCCAGCCGACAGTATCCGGCAGTTGGCCGAAATTCGAAAAGATCCCCCGCTGGCTATTGCGATTTATGCCGACGTGTTCATCTGGTTTGTCGGATCGCTTCAAATATTGCTCATTAATCCGTTGGGACTCCTGCAGTTCAAATTGAGTTCATCGGTTACCAGTTTTCTGATCGTCGCCGAACTCGGCGGGATTGCGATCGGCGGCTTGCTGGGCAGTCGCCTGGTAAAGGGACCGCGCTGGCATCGCCCGGTGATTTTATCCGGCATAATTTTTTCTCTGCTCATGATGACCCTGATAGCTGTCCCGTACCTTCCGGCATCCGCCCGGCATACGACCGTTTTCGTGCTCATCGCCGCGATCGGCGTGGCCGGCGGGGTATTCCTGATTCCCGTGGAAAGTTTTATCCAGGTGCGCGCCGCGCCGGAACACAAGGGCGCGGTCCTGGCGGCCACCAACTTTGTGGTCTTTATCGGCATCATGCTTTCCGGGTTCCTGGCCAATATGTTCAATGCGGCGTGGCAACCAACCACCAGTTTCTGTTTATCCGGTTTATTGTCGTTACTGATGGTTGGTTGGTTGTATGTGCGCTTTAAACGGGAGGAATTGAAGTGATCTTGCGCCTGCTTAGCGCCCTGGTCCGCGGCCTGTTGCGCTTGCGATACCGGATTCAGGTGGACGGCTTGGAGCAGATTGTGGCCAAGGGCCGCGGCGGCATCCTGTTCCTGCCGAATCACCCCGCCTTGATTGATCCCTTCATCGTCTGGTCGGAACTTTCGAGGTATTTCCGGGTGAGCTCCTTAGCTGACAAGGACCAGATGGACCGTCCAATCCTGCGCTGGGTTGCCCCGCATGCCGGCGTGCGGATGGTCCCGGACCCGCTTAAATATGGCGAAGCCTGCCAGGCTGAAGTGGAACGCGCACTGGCAGATTGCATAGCCGGCCTGCGGCGAGGCGAGAATCTGTTGCTGTATCCTGCCGGGCGTATTTATCGAAAGGGCCGTGAGGACCTGGGCGGCAATAGTGCCGTGGAGTTCATTCTCAAAAACATGCCCGAGTTGCGCGTAGTTCTGATCCGCACGCAGGGGCTTTGGGGCAGTCGGTTCAGTTTCGCGTATTACGGAGGCCCGCCGCGCGTCGGCCGCGCCCTTTGGCAGGGATGCTTGGGCCTCTTGGCCAATGGTGTTTTCTTCGGGCCGCGCCGCCACGTTGCGATTGAACTGACCGAGCCCGTTGACCTGCCACGCCAAGCGGATCGCGGCCCGCTCAACCGTTACCTTGAAGCTTTTTACAACCGGGAGGTACAGTCAAACACCTATGTGCCCTACACCATCTGGGAACGGGGCGGAGTGCGACCAATGCCGGAACCGGCGTCCTTGGCCGTCGAGGCATCCGGCGAACCAATTCCCCCAGCCACGGCTGAGATTGTGCTGAAGCATCTCAAGGATCTTTCTGGAAAACAAAGCTTGGCTCCTGAGGAAACCCTGGCCGGCGACCTGGGTCTGGATAGTTTAGCGCGCGTGGAATTGGCTCTCTGGGTGGAGCAGGAGTTTGGATTCACGGCCGGCGAGGATAGCATGGTTACCGTGAATGATGTCCTGGGCGCCGCATGCGGACAGTTGATATCGGCCGGGCCGTTGGAATTGAAATCAATCCCAGCGGGTTGGTTCGACGCGCATCGCGCGCCGGTAATGCTTCCCGAGGGTCGCACGCTGACGGAGGTCTTTATGGCCCAGGCCCGGCACGGACCGAACCGGGTTGCCATTGCCGATCAATCCTCGGGTGTCAAAACCTATCGGGACATGATTGCTGCCATCCTCGTCTTGAAACCCGAAATCGAACGGCTCGATGGGCGATATATCGGGATCATGCTGCCGGCTTCCGCGGGCGCCGGCATCCTGTATTTTGCTGCCCTCTTTGCCGGTAAGATTCCGGTAATGATCAACTGGACGCTGGGCGTGCGCACGCTCGTCCACGCCTCACAATTGCTGGACATGCGTCATATCCTGACTGCCAACGCCCTGGTTGAGAAGCTGGAAATGCAGGGCGGTGAATTCGGCGCCATCGAAGACCGGTTCCTTTACCTGGAATCCTGGCGCAAAACTTTTTCCTGGCGGCGCAAGCTGGCGGCCGCACTACGGAGCCGGACGAGTTGGGCTACACTCGATGCTGTCCGTGTGCCGGAAACAGCCGTCGTGCTATTCACCAGCGGATCGGAAAGTCTGCCCAAGGCCGTACCGCTGACACATGCCAATCTGCTGACCAATATGCGCGATTGTCTGCGCGTGATCCACATTGGCGCGAGCGACCGGTTCCTGGGTATCCTGCCGCCATTTCATTCGTTCGGGATCAATGTGACCATGGCTTTCTCCCTGTGCGCCGGTATTCCCACAGTTTATCATCCGGCGCCCACGGAAGGCGGCCTGCTGGCGCGCCTGATCGAAGCCTACCAGGTCACCTTGCTCGCGGGCACGCCCACGTTTCTGAACGGCATTCTGCGCGCGGCGAGCGGGAATGCACTGGCGACATTGCGCATCGTTATTTCCGGCGCCGAAAAATGCCCGGCCACCGTGCACGCGGCCCTGACGCAAAAAGCGCCTGGGGCAATTATATGGGAAGGCTACGGTATTACGGAATGTTCACCGGTCGTTTCGATTAATGACGGACACGCGCCCGGGACGATTGGGAAAATACTGCCTTCCTTGCATCACGCCATCGTGCATCCCGAAACCCTCCGGCGAGTGGCGCCCGGACAGACCGGTATATTACTCTTGCGCGGATCCTCGATTTTCGGCGGCTATCTGAACTATGAAGGCCCCTCGCCGTTTGTTGAACTGGAAGGGGAGTCCTGGTATCGCACCGGCGACCTGGTCTCGGAAGACGCCGAGGGAGTGCTGACCTTCGTCGGAAGGCTCAAGCGGTTTATCAAGCTCGGCGGCGAAATGATATCCTTACCGGCCATCGAGGATGTCCTGGCCCGGCATTTTGCCGACGCTGCCGCGGAAGGTCCAGTGCTGGCCGTGGAGGCAACACCCTCGGATACCGCGCCCGAACTGGTCCTGTTCACCGTTAAACCTATTGCCCGCGAAGCGGCCAACGAGGCGCTCCGCACGGCGGGCCTTTCCCCTTTGCACAATATCCGCGCCGTGCGCGTGGTGGAAGCCATTCCGACGCTGGGCACCGGCAAGACGGATTATCGCACGCTGAAGAACATGCTGGCGGGTTAAAGGGAAATAAAAACGGCGGGCTCAGAGAGTCCGCCGTTTCGATAACTATGTTCTGTCCGGACCATTATGCCCGGGCGGATTTGGCTTCGCCCACGATCTTGGCGAATCCTTCCGGATCGTGGATGGCAATTTCGGAAAGCATTTTGCGGTTGAGCTCCACGCGGGCCTTGGTTAACCCCTCGATGAAGCGACTGTACGTGATGCCGTTCAGGCGGCAGGCGGCCGACAAGCGTGCAATCCACAGACTGCGGTATTCGCGTTTTTTGAGTTTGCGGTGGATGGTGGCCAAACGCATGGCCCGGTCCACGGCTTCCGTGGCCAGGCGGAATAATTTACTGCGCGACCCGTAAAATCCTTTGGCCTGCTCCAGGCGGCGTTTTCTCCGTCGGCGCGAGGCCGGCGCATTAGTGGCTCTTGGCATGACGCGTTCTCCCCTTCGATTTACAAAAAAAGGTTAAAACAGATTTTTGATGCGTTTCTGTTCCATATGACCCAATGCGCGCTTATTACGGGCATTGCGTTTGCGCTTGCGCGACTTGGTGGTCATCAAGTGACCCCGGCCGGCGCCCAGATGGATCACTTTGCCGGTGGCGGTTTTGCGGAACCGCTTGCGCAACGCTTTCTTGGTCTTCATCTTCGGCATAGATTTGCTCCCCTGTTAACGTAACGTGAAAGTCGCTTTTATAATCTATTCCAGCCAAATGTCCAGCCCTATTTCCCAAAATATTTCACACCTGAATTTTGATGGCCTGATACCAGTACGGCAATATTGACTTCCCGCAAGTCTCTTGTAAAGTGATGGCATGGGTGAATCTGTATCCAAGCCGGTGAAGGTTGCTCGGGACGTCTGGATGATTCCGGACCGATGCAACGTTTATGTGCTCAAGGCCGGCAAATCCGGACTTGCCATTGATTTCGGTTCCGGCGCCTGGATGCAGTGTTTGCCCGCCCTGGGTATCGAGCGAATCGAACAGGTGCTGCTCACCCATCATCATGCCGACCAGTGCGCGGGCCTGGCTGGCGCAGCCGAGCGCGAGTTTATGGTGCGTTCCCCGGCTGGCGAAAAGCCGAACATCGATCCGGCGGACTTGGCTCGGCGCATTCAGGAATGGAAAAAACTTACTTGCGCCCCTTACTTTCATAACGCGGCACTCTGGCAGGGTGTGCCCGGCGTTGTTTGCGACCTGCACCCCGATTCGGAGCTTTGGTTTGGCCCTTTCTGCCTGCGCATTGTGCATACGCCGGGCCACGGGACGCACGCCTGCTCGTATGTCGTCGAAGCCGGCGACCGGCAACTCTGTTTCTGCGGCGATGCGGCGCATGAGGGCGCAACCATCTGGGAGCCCTATCATCTGGAATGGGACCACTGGACCGGTGAAGGCGCGCTGGCTGCCTGGCAGGGAATCAAGCGCCTGCTCGGCATCGGAATCGACCGGCTTTTGCCGTCACATGGACCGCTCGTTGAATCGGCGCCGAACAAGACGCTCCGGGCATTGGCGGACAAGCTGCTGAATTTCTACCATGCCAAAGGCTGTATTGCGCCGGGAGAAAAAGACCATTTTATTGCGCCCATGCAGAGTTTCGGGGGAACTCGACACTACCTGGATGCTCTCTACCAATTCGGCGTTAATGGCTACCTGCTTGTATCCAAGACCAAAGAGGGGTTGGTTGTGGACCCATCCTTGGCCGACCTGTCGTTTCTGGACAACCTGCTTAAACGGCTGGGCAACGTGCGGCCGACCGCCATACTGATCACGCACTGCCACGCGGACCATTGCGATGGTGCGGCCAATCTGCAAGCCGCGTATCAGGCCCGGACTTACCTGCATCCCAAAATTGCCGAAAAAATCGGCCGGCCGCCATCAGGGCCCACGCCATACCTGCCGGTCAAGCCGGTGCAGGCTGACGTACTCTTGCCTGAAAACGGGACGTGGACCTGGAATGAATACGCGTTTCGCGTGGCGCATTGGCCGGGCCAGACCTGGTGGCATGCGGCTTACATGACCACCGTCGATCGCCAAAAAGTGTTGTTCGGCGGCGACTCATTCCAGCCTGTGTCGCGCTGGAACGGCACCGGCGGTTTTTGCGCCAACAATAACAGCCGCTTTCGCGAGGGTTTTATCCCGTCGGCCCGCCTGATGCTTGCATGGCAGCCGGATATCCTGGCTAATGGACATCGGTGTGTATTTCGCTTCACCGAGTCGCGTTTTCGGCAGATTATCGACTGGGCATACTTTGCGGAGCGCGCGGTGTTGGCTCTGTGTCCCAGCGGCGATTTGGAAACCGACTATTACAAGCCGTATCATCCCCATGAACGCAATGGCGTGGTGCCGAAGCCGGAGACAGCCGGACGACTGCCGGAACATCGGGCCGAACCCACCGGCCGAAAGACCCCGGCGCCCACCAATAAAGCGACGCTGGCGTCTGCTCCTAAAGCAAAAGGCAAACCCCGGCCGAAGAAAATCGCCAAGGCGACCAAGGCTGTTGAGCGGGTTAAACCCAAAGTCAAACCGGTTGCCCGGCACGTGGTATCGAAAAAGAAACAAAAAAAAGGGGGGGGTAATCGGGAGCAACACGCGGGTGCATCATGAAATCCCAGCCGCGGGTCGAATTCACGGCAAAAGATAGTGTCAACGTTGTGATTCGGCGCGTCGCTGGCCGTTGCTGCGGAATAACGGAAGTATGGGAATTACAAGGAATGCCATGAATGACGAAAAAGTGTTGAACAAGAATTGCCCCTGCACCTACCCGGGATGCCCGCGTCATGCTGATTGCAAGGCGTGCAAGGAGTATCATCATTCGCTGGAGCAAAAGACCTCCTGCGAGAAAAATAAAACTCGATGATTGGCGTTGCGTCAGGCGGTGGGTCGCGCTCGCGGGCCAATTGCCAATATCGGGTCCGCCCTCACTCTCCATAGATAGACTGACCAGCCGGGTGCCCGCTATTTTGTAAAGTAACTGAACCTTGCCCTATTTTTCCCGCGATAGCACAACGCTTTCGAAAACCTGGAACTGGGCGCCGGCGCGCCAGGCGTCGGCGGAAAGCCCCGCCTTCTGGCTGAGGTACGCAAGAGTTTCTTCCTTCGTCCAGCCCTGTTCGGTGGCGACTTCCGGCAGAAACACTGCGCGCGCCATGCCTTTGCTCAGGATAATTCCATGCTGACCCAGTTTGAACGCATCCAGGTTCGGAATATCCCTGATGGGGCTCAGGATGGAAACGTCCACCGTAATGTCCGCCAGTTCGGCGCTTTGGACCGGGCTGAACCGGGGGTCATGCATGGCCGCATTTACGGCGTTACGATGCACCGAGAGATACAGTGGTTCCACCGGGGCCAGCGACCCGATACAGCCGCGCAAGTCCCCGCGGATCTTGAGCGTCACGAACGTGGCGGTATCTACCTTGAGCTTTGGCGTGATTGTATAGCCCTCGATTGGAAACGTCCCTTTTTTATTATTCACGCACCAAACCAGGGTGTCTTTGGCGAGTGCAAAGAGCGTCGCTTTTTCTTCGTCCGTCAATCCCGGCGTCCAGGCGCCACTGCGATGTTCAATGATGCTCATGCTTGCCTCCTTTGTTTCGATCGAGTCAGCGGTATTGGTGACAACGTCAGCTGCCAGCCCTGTCCAAGGAATAAATCCAAGAAAAACGATAAGGACATAACCCAGGGCTTGCTTTATCATGGTCGTCTCCTGTTTCTGTCCGCATTCTTCATTCTACATTCTTCATTCTACATTATTTTCTTCTACTGGCACGATCCAATATGTCCCGGTCGCGCGGAGTAAGCCGACCGAGGCCCCACTTGGATATTTTGGCCAGGACTTCGTCCACTTCCTGCGACGAGGGCGGCTCCCCTGTTTTGGTTTCCCAGTCCCGGTCGGACCCGCGCAAAACCTTGAACTTGCGCCGTTGCCAGCGCCAGCACAAATCGTTCCACCACTGGCGCGGATTGAAGGACCCGCGTCCAATCCCGGCATTGACTCCATACAGGCCATACAGATAACCGGCCAGTCCGCCCACCAGGTGGGCCGCATAAGCAATTTGACCCGGCTGACTGATGATCGCCAGCAGACTGAAAAGCCCCATGGCGATGGCCAGCGTCCGCGCGCGCATGCTCACCGGTATTACAAAAAAGACGAGCAGAGTCACCGGCCGTTGCGGAAACAAGCCCGCGAACGCGCCCAGCACGCCGAAAATCGCGCCCGAGGCGCCCAGGCAGTGGCTGGCCGGTGTGCCGCTGATCAGAATCCAGCCCAACCCCGCCAGGATGCCGCAGGTAAAATACAGCGCCAGAAACCGCCGCGTGCCGATCGTCCGCTCCGTTTCCGGTCCGAAGAAAAATAAACCCAGCATGTTCAAAATCAGGTGCCATAGCCCGCCGTGCAAAAACAGGTAGGTTACCGGTTGCCAGAGTTCCAGGCGCAGAAGACCAGCAAGGCTCAGGCTGAACAGGGCCGTGAACGCGCCGCCGGTCAGCTGATCCGCAATGGCCTGGATGAGATAGGCCGCCGATGTGCCGATCAGCAGGAAGCGGACTGCCGGCGTCAGGCCTGGCGCGAATGAATAGGAGTTGCGGTATTGCATGAGAAGATGTGCACTCCGGCGCGGCTACAACGGCGTTATGCTCTCCTTCCGAAGCTTTATAGCGTATACCTCGCGTCCTATCCGGTCAATCTCCGATACCCTTTCTATTTTGCCCAAGGGTGTAAACACTCAAAAACCGGCAATAGTGTCCGCCAGATGGCGCTTCATTTCCGCGCCGTCACATAGAGACTCGTGACGTAATCGCTAATCTTTGCGTCCGGGGGCAACTGATCTCTAACACCGTGATAAAGCGGGTCATTCCAGTCGGCCATATTTTCCACATAGCCGGCTTTGCGCACCAGTTCAATATTTACGAATCCGGCCTTTTGCGCCATTGCCCGCGTCTCGTCTACCAGGACCGCCCCGGCGATGCAGCCCACGAGGGCCGTCACGGATTCCATTACTCCGGGAGGCAACGGCTTGAGAAGCGCCAGATCGGAGACCGCTACGCGGCCGCCCGGTTTGAGCACCCGCGCCATCTCGCGCCAGACCTGCGGCTTGTCGGGCGAAAGGTTAACGACACAATTGGAAATGATTGCATCCACGCTGGCGTCGGCGACCGGCAGATGCTCAATCTCGCCCAGCCGGAACTCTACGTTATCCAATCCAGTGCGCTTCTGGAAAGCCGTTATATTGTGGCGCGCCTTGTTCAACATCTCCGGGGTCATATCGACGCCTATGGCGCGGCCCTTTGGGCCCACCTTCTGTGCGGCCAGGAAGACATCGAACCCGCCGCCGCTACCCAGGTCCAGTACGACTTCCCCTGGCCGCAACGCGGCCAGCGCCGTCGGATTTCCACACGAGAGCCCCATGTTGGCGCCTTCGGGGAGCGTAGCCAGTTCGGCGTCGGAATAGCCCACGGCCTTGGCGACGCCCGCGGCATTACCGCCACCGCAACAATTTTTTTCCGTGCCGCAGCATGATCCGCCCTTTTGGGCGATTTGTGCGTAGCCCTTGCGCACGGTTTCCCGCACCGATATTTCCTTGTCGGCCTGCTTGGTGTTTTTCACGATTGTATCCTCCATATTAATCCGGCCTCAGATCGCCTCGCCATACCATCGCCGCTTAAACCACAGCGCCACGTTCACCAGACCGATCAGCGCCGGCACTTCCACCAGCGGCCCGATCACGGCCGCAAAGGCCGCGCCGTGATTGATGCCAAACACGCCCACGGCCACTGCAATGGCCAGCTCGAAGTTGTTGCTGGCCGCGGTGAAGGACAGCGTCGCCGACTTGGCGTAATCGGCCCCCGCCTTTTTGCTGATCCAGAAACTCAACAGGAACATGACTACGAAATAGATCAACAGCGGCACGGCAATCAGAAGCACATGGAGCGGCTCGCGGATGATCTTCTCGCCCTGCAGCGAGAACATCACCATGATCGTGAACAGCAACGCGATCAATGTCAGAGGCGATATTTTTGGAATGAAGCGGCCATGATACCATTCTTTGCCCTTCAGCTTGACCAACACCAGGCGCGTCAGCATGCCGGCGATGAACGGGATGCCCAGGTAGATAAACACGCTTTCGGCAACTTGGCCGATGGTGATGTTGACCACGGCCCCGGAGAGTCCCAGCATGGGCGGCAGTTTAGTGACAAAAAACCAAGCGAAAACGCTATAGAAAAGCACCTGGAAGATCGAGTTAAACGCCACCAGTCCGGCGCAATACTCGCAATTACCCTTGGCTAAATCGTTCCATACGATGACCATGGCGATACAGCGCGCCAAGCCGATCATGATCAGCCCGATCATGAACTCCGGCTGATTGTGCAGAAAAGCCACCGCCAGCAGGAACATGAGGATCGGCCCCACGACCCAGTTCTGAAGCAGGCTTAAGCCCAGCACTTTGTAATCGCGGAAGACGTCGCCCAGTTCCTCGTATTTTACCTTGGCCAACGGAGGATACATCATCAGGATCAGGCCGATGGCAATGGGAATACTGGTTTGGGTCCCGGCCGGCCGCAGGGATCCGATCCAGTTGCCGATACTCGGAGCGGCATATCCCAGAAAGACACCTACCCCCATCGCGAGAAAAATCCACAGGGTCAGATACCGGTCCAAGAACGACAGCTTGCTCGCAATCCTTTCAGTCATAATGTCATATCCTTTCCTACCTTTCAAATCCACGATCTATGGGTAGGGGCCAGCCTCCGGCTGGCCCGTCTCCCGCCGCGCCCGGATGCCGGGCTTCACACAATCACTGTTCTACGTTTTGCCCACAGCAGAAGCGTGGAACTGAACACAACCGTCACACAGCCCGCTTCCTGAAAAATAACCGCAATAATGGGTGTCATCATGCCCATGACCCCCAACGCCAGCCCGATGACATTGTAGATCATGGAAAAAAAGATGTTCAGTTTAATGCGACGCATGACTTTCGCCGACATCCACATAAAATCGACAACACCGGACAGGTTATCGTTCATCAGGGTTACGTCGGCCGTTTCGATGGCCACGTCCGTGCCGGCGGCGCCCATGGCGATGCCCACATCGGCCAAGGCAAGGGCCGGGGCATCGTTGATCCCGTCGCCAACCATCCCAACGATGTGACCTTCGGACTGCAACAACTTAACAAACTCCTGCTTTTGTTCAGGAAGCAGTTCGGCCATAAAATCATTGACGCCAATCGCCTTGGCCACCGCTTCGGCCACTTGGGGATGATCGCCGGTCAGCATGGTAATGCGCTCGACCCCCATCGTTTTGAGCAGGCGGATGGTTTTCGCAATCTCGGGTCGGATTTCATCGGCAATCGCCAACATGCCGATGGCCATATTGTTGTGTGCGACGAGGACCGCGGTGCGACCCTGCTCCGATTGTTTGGCGATCTCGCGCTCAACGTGTGAGTCGATGGACACGCCGGCTTCCGCCAGGAATACCGGCTTCCCCACCAGAATCTTCGCGTCACCCCAGCGGGCTTCAACCCCCATGCCGGTCGCGCTCTCGAAATGGTCGGGGTCGGGAATATCGAGTTTTTTCTCTTTGCCGGACGCCAGGATGGAACGCGCCAGGGGATGCTCGGAATACTTTTCCGCGATGCAGGCCAGGCGCAGGATTTCTTCCGTGCTTTCGCCGTTGAAGGCAATGATGTCTTCAACCTTGGGCCGACCGAATGTGAAAGTCCCCGTCTTATCCACGAGCAAGTGTTTGATTTTGTGGCCCAGTTCCAGAAAGATGCCGCCTTTGATGAGGACCGCACGGCGCGCCAGATTGGAAACCCCGGCGGTCACGGCCGTGGGCGTGGCAATGGCGAATGCGCAAGGACAGGCCACCAGCAGTACGGAAACAGCGACCTTGACATCGCCGGATATGACATAGGCGATAATCGCCAGCAAAACCACGGCCGGCAGGAACCAAGCGGTGAAGCGGTCCGCCATATTCTGCACTGGTGCGCGCGTGCCCTGCGCATCCTGGACCAGGTGCACAATTCTGGCCAGCGTGGTGCCTTCGCCCACCTTTTCCGTGCGAATGTCAAGGCGACCGGACTCGTTGAGTGTCCCGCTAAACACATTGCTTCCCGGTAATTTATCCACCGGCATGGATTCGCCGGTGATCGGCGCCTGGTTGACACTGCTGGCCCCGGCGGTCACCACGCCGTCCACCGGAATCCGGGCGCCGGGCTTGACTATAACGATGTCACCCACCCGAAGTTCAGCAACCGGGACGACGACCTCAGCTCCTTCGCGACGGACGGTCGCCATGCTGGGGGCAAAATCCAGAAGATCACGGATGCTCTTGCGGGTTTTATCCAGGGTGTAGGACTCCAGCGCTCCGGCGGCGGCCATGATGAAGACGATAATGGCGGCGGGCCTGAACTCGCCGATTGCCATGGTGGCGATCAGCGCGACCACGACAAACACGTTGACCGTGATCTTGCGCTTGAAAATATCCTTGAACCCGCCAATGAATCGCTGAAAGCCGCCGAATATAACGGCGACAATAGCGAACCCCGCATTGAGAAAAAAAGGGCCGATTTCCCAGCGCGCAAGAATCCAGCTTGCCAGGGTCAGGAACGCAACCGCAACCGGCACGATGGCCAGGACGGCCAAGTCCTTGTATTTTGAGCTGTCCTGTTCCGGCTTCCGGCTCATCCTTAAATGCTCCCGTTATTCTTCCAAGGAATTTTATCTCGGACCGGTCTTTTCGGTGTGTTTAACTGTAGCCAAAACACCTGTCCTGCGCAGCTCGGCCCTACCGCTCAAATCCACGATCTATTGGTAGGGGCCAGCCTCCGGCTGGACCGTCTTCCGGCTTATCTTTTTTCCGGCCCGGCCGGAGGCCGGGCCCTACCCTCGACAACACTATTTGCTACAGCAAGAAGTCGAAGCGTCATTCTTCTCTTTGGCTTTCTCGTTACCGTTATTCGGCTGGGAAGAGCCGCAACAATTTCCGCCGGAGCCGCAACAGCCGCCGGTCTTGGTCATGGATTCCCATATTGTAGCGAGTATCCCCTTCTTTATTTTCTTGTCTGTGTCTGTCATATCGCTCCTTCTGTACTACTATTGTTGCACTCTTGTAATTTTAACGAAGATACTATCAATTCTGTCATTCCCATGAAAATGGGAATCCAGTCCGCCAGCGGCGGATTCATCCTGGATTCCCGCCTTCGCGGGAATGACAATTCGGTTGCGGCTGCGCCGCCTTAAAACGTTGCCAGCAGATAGAACCCTGCACACACCAGTAGAACCCCGGCGACGATTCGGATCACGGTCTCCGCTTTCTGCATTTTGATCGCCGCCTTGCCCAGCGAAATGCCAAGCAGGATGGCCCCGAGCGGCAGGCTGAATCCCACGCCAAACGCTGCCATGAGAATCATGCCCCAGAGGATTTTTCCCATCAATATGCTAGCGCCGATGACGATGAAGATTCCGGGATTACAGGGTAGCGAGCTGGCTGCCACGCCACCGCCCATCAACAACCCTACAATCACCGTGCCCAGCATCCCACGGACAGCGGAGCGCGATTCCGCCTTGCGACTGAACTGCGGCAGTTTCACCGGCAGCAACTTGAGTGCGGCAAGTCCCAAAAACACGGCGATGACGCCTGCAAAGATCTTCCAGTACCTGCCGAGCAATGCCTGGGCGGCTTGGCCCACAACCCCGGCCACAAATCCGAGAATAATGAGCGCCAGCGTGGTGCCGATCATGAACGCAATTGCGGAAACAAAGGCGGTGCGCCGGTTGACGTCCTGGCGCGTGCCCGCATAGGCCACCAGCATGCCCATGGCCGGCAAGGTGCAACAGGCGCTGGCCACGGCGCTGACCAATCCCAGCAGGAACGCCAGCGGCAAGGCGGTCGGCCCCATGCTGGCGGCTTGGAGTGTATCGGTAACCCATTTCAGCATTTCCGCCATTGTACCCCCTCAGTTGCATCCCGAAGGGCCGCAGCCGGACGGCCCGCAACCGCCCGCGCTGGACGCGGCGACGAATCCCTGGATGAGTTTCGTTTCGGTAATGTCACCGGCAACCGGAATCATCCCGCGTCCCTTGACCATCGCGAGAACGCACGGCACCGCCGTTTGCGCGGCAACCTGCGCATAGTCCGTCGAGTCCGTCTTCAGGGTGAAGAGGCCGATCTTTTGTCCCTGGGCTTCGATCGTCTTCGCCGCGCTGCGCATTTGAGCCAGGGGCGCCTTGATCGGCGGATCGTTTTTACCTGCCAGGAATACAAACACCCCGCCTGTATCGGCGGCCACTGCGTTCAGTTCGGAAAGGGCGCCGATCTCTTTTACGGCAGCCGTTACCGGGGCGGTGGACGCAGCATCCGTGGCGGGCACCGCATTGGCAACCGTCGCAGGCGCCTGCCCTATGGTCGGCAACGACGCAAAACTTGGCGTCGCTTTTTCAGCTGAGGCGCTGTTGTTCTTGATCATCGCCCGCGCCACAAGCGCTCCAGCGGCAACGATTATGACCACCCAAACGATCCAGCGCATTCGATTTGCCGGTCCGCCGGCATGACATCCGCAGCCAGGGCCGCATGCTGACGCCTCCGGTTTCAGAGCTTCCATGTTGTCGGTCGGTTTCCGGTCTTCATTTGTTGTACTCATCGGTCGTTCCTCCTATTATTGTTTTCATCCACAACAGCTTTTCCCGCCCGTCGTCTCGCACTTGCAGGATGCCGGGCTGCCCGGCGTTAACGCCGACAGAACTCTGTTCGCAAACTCCTTCATGGCGACCGTAGCCCCGGTCTGGACCATATAACCTACGTCGATGGCGGCGCTAATCAGATCGGCGTCCAAGCCCAGTTCCTTGGCCTTGGCAACATGATACGTCAAGCAGGGCTGACAGTGCGCGCTGATTGAAGCGCCGATTGCGATCAGTTCTTTCGTCTGCTCGTCAATTTTTTCTTTCATCACATTCTCCTGTTCCAGATCTCAACGCTCGCAACGTGCCATCGGTAGCGCATTGTTCTTAATCACGACTTACAAAAGATCCTGCGACACAGCTTTTCCATATCCTCCCCGCAAATCCGCTTCAGTTTTTTCCGGTCCTCGATCATCCGCGGGGTTTTCGTCGTGTCCTTACAAAGCAAAGCAAGTATCCTGCCTGCCGACGGGGCTCTGAATTCCTTGGACAGGCGGTAGTACATCCAGCGCCCATCCTTGCGGCTCTCCACCAGGCGCGCGGAGCGCAGGATGGTCAGGTGCTTCGAAACCGTGGAAGGCGCTAAGTCCAAAAGCGCAATGAGCTGGCAGACGCACAGCTCGCCCCCCTTAAGCGCAAACAGCAGGCGCACCCTGTTCTCATCCGCAAGCGCTTTCAGCACATCCATCACTTCACGTCCGAGTAGAGCAAGGCCGTTGCGGCCTTGCCCCCTCACAGACCCGTGCGAGCGGATTTCCCGCACACGGTTCTTCAACTCGCGGTTTTGCTCAGGCATGGTTCATCCTCCTCTGATTATTAACGGT
>Ga0247841_10002215_pt1 | contig 39857 bp, 26 predicted proteins | sample LaCruzMarch2015__2_FD_192410 | JGI IMG/M metagenome (GOLD analysis project Ga0247841, IMG submission 192410) | Freshwater microbial communities from meromictic Lake La Cruz, Castile-La Mancha, Spain - LaCruzMarch2015_18m | ecosystem: Environmental > Aquatic > Freshwater > Lake | place: Spain...
ACGGACTGATTCTACCGTGGACGCTCGCGGGCTAAGCCCGCTGGGCTCAACCGCCGGATGCGGAAAACCGCATGTCCGGTGGTGTGGGAGGGGTGACGGGCGCAATCCCGTCACCCCGACCCGATCGACAACGGTTGGCTCGGTCCGCACAGCGGACCCGACGGGCTTTCGTAGGGTCCGCTGCGCGGACCGCTGCGCCGACGCTACCCATCGACAAAGAACTCGATATCCAGCACGCCCTCGTTGTCCGTGCAGGAGATCCCGCTCGCCCCCTGACCGCGGGCGTAGGCAAGGATCGCCTCCCGGTACGCCTGGGCGAGCAGGCTGTTGAAGACCTGGCGGGCGCGCAGGCCGACGGTGTCGAGATGCGCCCGGGCCTGGTCGGCCAGCTCGGCGCGGCGGGCGGCGGCGGCCTGTGCCAGGCGCTGCTCGGCCAGGGCGCGGGCCTGGGCGTCCAGGGCCGGAGTTTGCTCGGCGGCGGCCTGGTCGGCGGCCTCCGCCAGGCGGCGGCCGACGGTCTCGTCCAGTGCCTGGTTGGCTGCCTGTTCGGCCTCGGCGCGGGCGGTCGCCTCGGTGCGTCCGCCGTAGCCGTCGTCGTAGTAGCGGCCCTCCTGTTCGGTGCGCAGTTGCTCGTGCAACTCGCCGTGCAACTCGGCGGCGGCGCTGGCCTGGGCCTCGACGGTGGCGTCCAGGGTGGCGACGATCTCCAACTCCTCGGTCTCGCAGTCGTAGAGGACATAGCCGCCCTCGACCGGGTGGCGATAGCCGGGTCCGGTCTCCTCCCAGCCGGGGACGCCCTGGTCCAGCAGCAGTTGCAGCGCACGCAGGACCGGCGCGCCCATCTGCGCCAGTGGTTGGCGGACGCGCGCCTCGCCGGTGACCTGGCCGCTGAGGGCAACGGTGCGGGTGACCTCGCGCCGCCATTCCTCGGCAATCTCACGGGTGGCGGTGACCAGGACGCGGCGCGGATTACACATGCTGCATCGCCTCCAGCCGGCCCAGGTCGTCGCGGATGACGGCTTCGATGCGTTGACGCAGATCCGTGTTGGGGCGGTGGTCGCGCAGGATCTCCTGGCGCAGCCGGCTCAGCGCCATCAGGTGGGCGCCGATGGCGATCTCGGTGCGGACATTGGGCGACTGGGCCTCCAGCACGGCGATGTCCTCCAACAGGTCCGCGGCCAGCCGGGCACGCGTCAGGGTGCGACCGCCGGCCTCCTCCAGCTTGGGCTGGATCACCGCGCGGGCGGCCTCCGCCTCCTCGGTCCGGCTCCAGACGTGGATCAGCGGCCACAGGTCTTGGGGCTCGGCGACCTCGGCCTTGCGCAGCAGCGCGTGACCGGCCGCGAGCTTGAGCCCCTTGATCGCCCGCCGGTCCGACAGCTCCACCCCTTGGGCGCGCAGTTCCCGGACCGTGGCGGCATAGACCGGGCGCAGGGGCGCCATGTCGACCTCGGCCAGCCGGCCGTGCAGGCCGAGCAGCTTGTCGACCTTGAGCGCGGCGACCTGGCGCCGGGGCTGGCCCTGGTGCGCCCGCTGCTGGTCCTCGATGCGTTGCAGTTCCAGTTCCCAGCCGCGGTCGATGAGCCGCTCCAGGCGCTCATCGGCCACCGGCTCCAGGTGCAGGCGCAGGGCAAAGCGGTCCGCGAAGGCGCACAGCCAGGGGTCGTCGGGCAGCAGGTTGGAGGCGCCGATCAGCGAGATCAGGGGTACCGTCTCGCGGTTGCTGCCGTTGTGGAAGACGCGCTCGTTGATCAGCGTGAGCAGCGTGTTCAAGATGGCGCTGCTGCCCTGGAAGACCTCGTCCAGGAAGGCGATCTGCGCCTGGGGCAACATGCCGTCGGTGCGGATGTGGTACTCGCCCTCCTCGAAGCGCGGCAGGTCGAGCGGGCCGAAGAGTTCGGACGGCTCGGTGAAGCGGGTCAGCAGATAATGGAAGTCCCGGGCCTCCACCAGTTGGGTAAAGCAGGAGCAGATCTGGGTCTTGGCGGTGCCCGGCGAGCCGATCAGCAGCAGGTGCTCCTGGCAGACGGCGGCCAGGACCAGCAGGTCGATGGCGACCTCGCGATCGACGAACTGCTCGTTCAAGGTGCGCTTCACCTCGTCGAGGCGGGCGATGGTGTCCAGGGTGTCTTTGGTCCAAGCCATGATCGGATTCCTTAGTAACGAGTCAGGAATAGGTTGAACAACGAATACAACCGTTGTCGCTGCCGTAATCGTTGTCGTTGTCGTAATCGTTTTCGCCGTAGGTGAGCCGTCCCCTATCGATTCTCGATGCCCGTCAGAGCGGAATCGCCGGCTCGTCGGATTCGCCCCCGAGCCCCGACGCGGCCCCCCCGCGGCGCGCGCCCCGTCCGCGGTCCTGACTGCCGACGGCGACCAGCCGCCGCTCGGCATTCTTGCGCAGGCTGCCGACCAACTCGCCCAGGCGCTGCGCATCGACCGCCCGCGGCGGGTCCTCGCAATGCAGGCCCACACAGCCGTCGCGAAAGAGCGAACGAATCTCGTCGCCGTTGAACCGGTCGGTGGCCTCGGCGACCAGTTCCATCAGCCCATCGGGGATCTGCTCGCGGACACCGAACCACTTGGCATGGACCTCGGCGATGGCGCGCCGCGCCTCCCGGTCCGGCAGGCCGATCGAGACCGCCTGGAAGCGGCTGGGGCGCAGCAGCGCCTCGTCGATCAGCTCGATGCGGTTCGTCGTGCCGATCACCAGCATGGGCACGTCGGGGCGGAAGCCGTCCATCTCGGTCAGCATCTGGGCGACCACCGCGTTGCCGGCGCGGCTGCCGCCGTCGTCGCGGTTGCTGCGCTTGCCGGCGATGGCGTCGAACTCGTCGAAAACCAGGACCGAGGGGGCATTGCGGCGCGCCTCGGCGAACAGCTCACGGACCTTGCGCTCGCTCTCGCCCACGTACATATCGGTCACCTCGGGACCCGAGACGACCTGCACCGTGGCATCGAGCTTGTTGGCGATGGCCTTGGCGAACAGTGTCTTGCCGGTGCCCGGCGGGCCGTAGAAGATGAAGCCGCGGGGGATCAGCTCACGGCGCATCCGCTCGTCCGGGAGCCGGTAGCCGCCGGCCATCAGGTTGATCGCCTTCACCAGTTGGGCCTTGACCTCCGGATAACCGCCGATGTCGTCGAAGCCCACGTCCGGGACCTCGAAGCTCGCGGATGACTGGACCTTGAAGGCGCGGATCGCCCGATAGAGACGCTCGACCGGCACCGGGTCCTGGCCGGCAAACTCCCGTACCGCGTAACTCAGGGCGTGCAGCACCTGGATCGGGTTCATCCCGGCGACATTCTTGTAGAGCCCGGCGGGGTCGAAGCCCTCGAAGTGCGCCGCTTCGTCCGGGGTGACGAAGACCTCACCAAGCAGCCGCTCGGTGCCGTCCAGGTCGATGACGGTGCGCGAGACCCCGGTGATCAGTCGGCGCACGGCGAAGCGGGCGCCGAGCACCTCCGGAACGGTGAGCGAGCGATCGGCAAAGGCCAGGATCAGGGCGTCCGGATAGGTGTAGAGCAGCTCGGTCAGTTCCCGCGCCTCGTTGCTCAAGTTTCCCTCGGCGCTCCCGGCCAGCAGGTCCAGGTGCGGTATCACCAACACCTGACCGTCTTTCAATGCCGCCATCTCCTGCTTGAGCTGGCCGAGCTGGCGCTGCTGGAGGCTCTGCGGGATCAGGCCGCCGCCGCGGCCCTCGTCCGGGACCTCGAGCAGCCGCGCCTCCCGCCCGGCCTTACGCACGATGGGTGCCCACAGGTGCTGGACGATCAACTTGTCGCAATAGACCAGGGCGGACAGACCGCTGCCGCTGCCGCTGGCGGTGCGCAGGAAGGAGGCCAGTTCCTCGATCTCGCGGGCGTAGGCGATGCGGACCGACTCCGCGTCGGTCGGCTTGCCGGGGCGCGGGGCGGATGGGGGCGGCGGCGGTTCGGCGTCTGCCGCGGGCGCGGGGGCGTCAGTGGCGGGCGGCGGTTCGGATGCATGCTCGGGCCGGGACGGCCCGGCTCCCACGACGAGGCCCGGCGGACGATAGAGCGGAACCCCCGGATGCGCCGGGACCAGACTGATCCGCAGTTGATTCAAGGGCAGGTCCAGCCACTCGGGGCTGACCTCCTCCATGGCCAGGGCCGGCGCCTGGGCCAGCAGGGCACCCAGGGTTACGGACGCCCCATCCGCCAGCATCAGGGCGGCCTTGAATGCCTCGACGTCCACCAGCGGCACCAGGCGCAGATTGGGCTTCACAAGGCACTCCCGGTCAGTTGCTCCGCCAGACCGCACAGGTCCAGGGCCTCCAGATAGTCGTAGCCCAGGTAGGACCGAGCGCGCAGTTCGGCGGCATGGCCGCGGCGCAGTTCCCACAGCGGACGCCACCAGGCGGCGACCGACAGGGCGTCCTTGAGCGCCAGGTCGTCGGGCAGGGCGAAGCGGGTGGTCAGCACCGCGCGCGCCCGGCGGACCTGGGCCAGGGCGGCCTGGGCGTGGTGCACGGCGGTCGCCTCGTAGCAGTCGAGCACGAACCCCCTGCCGGCCGCCGGGTCGCCGGTCAGCAGCCGGCCGAGCAGTTCCCGGCGCCACAGCCGCACGGCCGCCTCCTGCGCCGACTCCGCCAGCGCGAGCACCAGCCAGCGCCGCCCGGCCGGGCGGGCGATCAGGTCGGCGGCCAGGCCGGTCAGGGCCGCGCGCTGGTCCTCCCGCGGGGCGCCCAGCAGGGCGGTGAGCGGGGAGAGTCGGAGCCAGTCGTCGGCGATCAGAAAGCGGGTCGGGCGGGCAGGCTGGGGCGCGTGCGGTCCGGCCGCGGATGGGTCGCCGTCGGGACCCGCCTGCGGCGCTATCGGCGGGGCGGGCGGCGGCGCCGTCGGCAGAAAGGGCAGCGCCGCGGCGATGAGCCCATGGCGCAGCGCCCACTCGGCCGCGTTGCGGGCCGGCGGAACGGCATCGAGCAGGGCCGCCGCGTCCGCCTGGTCCGCGGGCGCCGCGCCCAGGGCCGCGGCCAGCACGGCGCCGCCGACCCCGAGCGCGCGGCCGTCGCCCAGCGGCGGCTCGCCCCAGCGCAGGCGGGCGCCGGTCAGGGCGCAGAGTCGGCCCATGGAGTGGACCAGGCCGGCCGCCGGCCGCAGCAGGGCGGGCAGGTCCTTCAGGTCCCCGACCGGCGGGGCCCCGCTGCCGCCCGCGGCCCAGTCCAGCACCCGCGTGGCGGTCGCCGCGGCGCTCATCGCAGCACCCACCGCGGGCAGGGGACCATCAGCGTCTCGCGCCGCACATAGAAGCGCAGCACCCGCGGTCGCCGCCCGTCCAGGTTGATCAGCCCCGCCAACTGCCAGGGCTGGCGGAAGGTGGTGAAGTGCAGTTCCAGGTCGATCGAGGACAGACCCATGGCCGCGGTCGCCGGGAACAGGTGGGTGTGATACCAGCCGAGCAGGGCCGCGTCCGGGTGTTCCTCGCGCAGTACGCGGCGCAGGGCGGCGAATGAGTCCCCGGTGTAGGTGAAGTGCAGCAGCGAGGCCCCGGTGTGCTCCGCCTCCAGCGCCGCGGTCAGTTCCAGCAAGAAGGTACCCTCCGCGTCGCGGTCGCGATAGACCCGCCCGACCAGGAAACCGCCCTCCTCCAGGTCGCGGGAGAAGGGGCGCTGCTCCAGCAGGTCCGCGTGCAGGGGCTCGGGCATCAGGACTTTGACGAAGGCGTTGCGGTCCGCGTCGCCGCTGCCCAGACCCAGGAGCGGAAAGTCGTCGAGCGACGCCAGGGGCGGCGGCGGCTCCTCGACCTTACGGATGCGAAAGGTCGGCCCCTCGCCCGGTGCATAGGGCGCGACCGCGACGCTGCCCTGGACGGCCGGCGCCTCCCGGCGGCTCATCGCCAGCCCATCCAGGGGCGCGACGGCGAGCGGCGGCGCCGGCATCCCGCTGACCGCGAGATAAAAGCCCCAGACCTTAGCCGTCGGCTGCGCCTCGCGCAGAACACGTTGCAACTCCTGGCCCAGCACCTCCTGGACCCGATGCGGGTGACGGTAGCTGACGACCCCGCCCTCCACCACCGTGACACGGGCATAGCCGAAGCCCCCGGATAGATTGACCAGCACCGGGTCCCCGTCCAGCAGCGCGCGGTCGTCGGGGACCTGGTAGACGAGCAGTTCCAGGCGCGCCTGATCCAGCGCGCGGCCCAGGATGCGCTCCATGGACGGCCGCAAGATCGCCATCAGGGGAATGACCGACCGGACCGGCACCCCATCGACCCCGTACAAGACGATACCCGGTTCCATCAGTCGCTCCGCTTGATGCGCAGCGGTCGGGATAGGCCCGCTCCCTGCTGATCGAGCACCCCGGCCACCCAGCGCAACAGGCTGCGCCCGCCGCGCCGCTCGATGGCCGCTTGCCCTTCATCGGACAGCGCCCAGTCACGGGCCGCCTCGTCGTAGAACTCCCGCACCTCGTAGTTGCGGTAGGCGGCCATGTCCAGCAGCATCTGGCACAGGTCGCCGAAGTGCATGCCGGGCCGGTAGCCGTCCGCCAGCACCCCCAGGCAGACCAGTCCATTCTCCCGCGCCACGTTGGGGTGAAAGACGGGCGTGCGCCAATAGGCGACCGGGGCCTTCATCGGGAAGTCCTCCGGCAGGCGCAGCAGCACCTTGTGATCATCCGCCGGGAGCGGCGCGGCGCCCGCGGTCGGCGGCGGGGCAAAGCCCGGCACGCTGAACAGGAACAGATATTCAGTCGGCGTCTGCACCGCATTGGCCCGCACCTCAAAGCCCGGGTGGCTGTCGGCAAACTCCTTGATCTGCAAGCGTGCCCGTACCAGCCCCTGCTCACGCAGGATCGGGTTCACCGAGCCCGCGCTGGCCTCGGGCGCCACATGCAGGGTATCGCCGTCCGCCACGCCGCTCTCGTGCAGTGTCTGGTCCGGGTCCAGGCGTTGCGTGGTCCCGTCCGCCCGGTCGTGGTCCACCACCGCGGGGCGTTGCAGCCCGTTCTTGTCGCGCGGCCACATGGCATCGTCGTACTGGGTGATGCCGGCCTTGGCCAGGTCCGCCACCCGGGTGGAGGCGGGGACATTGCTCAGCTCGAAGCGGGCCTGGTCCGGTCCGGTCATCCAGAGTCGGCTGTAGAGATAGTCGCGGAAACCGGGGCTGGCCAATTGCACCTGGGTCCCCGCGGGCAAGGCCACTTCCAGCGCCTGACGCAGGTCCGCCGCCTGGCCGGCGTCGAGGCCTGCGACCTGGAGCCCGATCAGGCCGGGGACGCCGTAGTTCAGACCCACCGTGGCACCGCCGACCGCGAGCGCGGCCAGCGCCGCCCGCGCCTCATCGATGACCAGATGCACCTCGTCGCAGCCAAGGACCAGGAACTCCCAGTCCTCGCCGCGGCCGTTGCCCTGGCCTTCGCTCGGCCCTCGGTCTGCGCCTTGGTCCTGCGTCGGTGCCGCGGCCGTTGGGGCGTACTCCCGGTTCTCGGGCGCCGACTGCTCGCGCCGCCAGGGCCGGAAGACGCCGTTGCCCGGATACTCGTCCGCCGCCTCGGCCAGCAATGCATCCATGCCCCCGTCCATGCGCCCATTCATGACCTCGCGGCAGACCGACTCCCAGAACTGCGCGGGCGTCCCGGTGCCGAAGGGCGCCAGGTGTCGGCGGGGAAAGCCCGCGTGCTCCAGCAGCGCATGAGCGGCGGACTGCTGATCGAAGACCTGCGCCAGTTCGTCCAGGATGCCGTCGCGGCGCAGGCGCTGCAGGTCCCAGGGGCGGGCCGCGGCGGGCTGTGCAGCGGGGGCTTGGGTCCCGGCACGATACCGGGTCTGCGCCTGACTCAAGAGCAGGTCGAGAGGGAGACGCGCCGCGGCTTCCGGCGGCAAGGCCGCCACACCCTGGATATCCCGCACCCGAGTCCCCGCCAGGGTCGCCAACTGGCCGGCGCGGTAGGCGTCTTCGATGCGCCGGATGTCCGCGGCGTCGCCGACCAGCAACAGGCGCACGCTGCCCGGCTGGATCAGCCGCAGTTGCACACTGCCCCCGATCTGCTGGATGGCGTCGATCATCCGGCGCAGGAGCGGGCTGCTCAGTTCGTCCAGGCCGATGTCGAGCGTGATCGCGATGGCGGTCGGGCCGGTGCCCGGACCGCCCGGACCGCCGCCCGGACCGCCGCCCGGACGGCGATAGGGTTGTAGCAGGTCGAACGGGAGTGGCCTGGTATGCTCGTCCGTCGGGAGCTTGATGTCCGGCTCCGCCACCAGGGCCAATTGGCCCCCTTGCGGCCAGGCCCGCCGCGGCCAGAGTACCAGGTTGCCGGTGTCTTGCGACTCGATCCGCAACTGTCCGGCCGCGTAGCCATGGGAGCGGTCGACCTTGGGCTCGACCTTGCCGTTGCGGATCTCCTGGTAATGCTCCAGGCCGAACAGCGACCGGCCCTGGAACTGGCGGCGCGTCTCGGTCCCGCCCTCGCTCAATTGCCGCAGGGCCGTCTCGTGGGCGTGGCCGAACAGGTGCAGCGCAAAGCGCCCGTAGGACGCGATCTGCCCGTCCAACTGCCCCCGTGAGTCTTGATCGAGCCAGGCCGGCGAGTGATGGGTCAGCAACAGACAGACATGGTGCCCGCGTGCCCACTCAGGTCCCGAGCCCCCGCAGGCGCCGTGGAACTGGCGCGCGTGCAGGGCGAGACGGCCCTGGTAATCCCCGTCGCCCAATTGCAGGAAGGCGGTATTGAGGCCCAGGATGCCGAGCCGCGCCCCCTCCTTCTCGATGGTCGCCGAGAAGTCGCCCGGCAGCAGCCCGCGCCGATAGCCGGGCAAGTGCGCCGCCTGGGCCTCCCACCAACCGGTGTAGCCGGCGAAGGCGGTATCGATCACCTGCCGGTAGCCGCACGTCCCATCGGTCCAGAACTCCTGCGCCACGTCCGGGTCCTCGCCCCAGCGGTTGAGCAGCTTCACCAGCGGGTCCTTGGCCGCCGGGCGGATCAGATCATGGTTGCCGGGGACGGCGAGGAAGAGCGGCCGCGTGCCCGGAGCGATCTCGTTCAGCCGACGGCGCAGTTTTCCCATCTCCTGCTCGAAGCGCACATACTCCTGCGGGTTGCCCCGATCGCTCAGGTCTCCGGTGAACAGGATCAGGTCCCAGGGACCGGTCTTGGCGTGCAGCCGTTCCAGGTCCCGGAAGAACTCCTCCTGCATATTGGGCCAGAGCCAATCCTGGTCCCGCATGCCTTGATGGAAATCCGTCAGGTGCAGCCAATTGAAGTGCATCGCTCGTTCCCCTTCGCGTCCCCCAAGACGGCCGACCCGCCCAAGGCGGTCGCCAGCGCCGATCATACAAGCGCCGGGGTTGGGGGAATAGGTACCCCTGTCCCCGCAGGCCGATTACAGCCGGTTTCCCGCCGATGGTAGCCGTCGCCGACTAACGGCCTTGCCGGCAAGACCAGACACCCCGGATGCGTGCGTGGGAGCGGCTTCAGCCGCGACGAGGCCCCAGCGACTTGCGCGGTCCCCGTGGGAGCGGCCTCCGGCCGCGATGCGAGGTTGCGGTAACCCGCGACGCCGCGTTCCACACATCGCCAGTCGCGGCCGGAGGCCGCTCCCACAGTGTCGCTGCGCAACCTTCATGGCAAAGCCTTGGCTTCCAGTCCCGCTGGCGCCCCCTCACCCCAACAATCGTCCCAACACCTGCTCCAAGGCATCAGTGGTCCCAGCCGGCACCGACTCCCAGCGCTCGCACCGATCGGCGAACGGCGGCTTGATGTCTTGTCGCGGGTATTGGACGAACAGCGCCCGCAACCCCGCTGGCGCCTCCAGGTCATGCTCCTCGGCCGCGCACCACGCGTGGCTCAAGAGCAGGATGGCGGGCGGGAGCTGACCGTCGCGGATGGTGCGGGCCATGCCTTGGGCCAGCGCCAGCCCCCGCCTGGGCTCGGCCAGTTCCAGGGTGCGCTCGGTCCAGATCGAGACCAGATCCGCCCGGCGGCTTAAGACCTCCACCCGCCCGCGCCCGCCCAGGGTGACCAGGACCAGCGGCAGTTGGGCGGCGATGAGGCTCGCAGCCGCGATATGGGCGGCGAGCCGGGTGACCGCCTCGATCGGCCCGAAGACCGGCGGGCTGGTGTCCAGCACCAGCACCGTCGGACGCAGGCGCGGCGGCTCCTGGCCGTGACGGGCGCGGTAGAGCAGTTCCCGGCGCAGCCAGCGGGCGCGGCGGATCTTCGACGGCAGGGCGAGTTACGAGGGCAGCAGCGCCCGTAGGTCGCCCTGGTTGGTGATGCCGACCGAGCCCACCCCTATCCCCGACCCCTGCACCGGACCGCCCGCGTCCAGGCGCAGCCGCAGACCGAGCAACCGGCGCTGGGCGGTGCTCATCGGCGGCAACAGCGGCACCCGGTGGGCGAGTTGCAGGGGCAGCGCCGGGTCGGTCGCCACCGCGTCGGGGCCGAGCAGGGTCAGGAGCGCCAGCAGGCGGTCGTCAATCCGCGCCGCGGCCCGCTCCAGGAGCGGAATCGGCGGCGTCGGCGGTTCCGGCGGGCAGGGCGGACCGGCCAGCGCGCGGCGCAGGCCCTCGCCCAGCGCGGTGGGTCCGAGCCCCGGCGGCGGCGCCCAGTCCGGGAAGGGCACCTCGCGCAGCAGCAGCGCGAGCAGGCCCGGATGGGTGCGCCGCGGCCAGCGCAGGGTGCGCAGGGCGCGTACGCCCTTGTGTTCGGCCAGCGGGGCGAGCGGTCCGTCGGCGCGGCCGGTGCCGAGCAACTGTTCCAGGTCGCGCAGCAGCGACAGCGGCGGGTGGCGGCCGAGGCGGGCCAGGGCGGCGGCCAGGTCCGGGAGTGCAGCCAGGTCGGCCGGGAGTGGGCCGGTCGGCGCGGCCAGGGTGGGCGCGGGGCTGGACTGGGGCAGCAGGGGGCGGGTGTCCCAGAGGCGGAAGATGTCGCGCTTTTTGGGGTCGCTGGCGAGTGCGGTAATATTGGTATGACTGGTGGCGAGGAAGGCCCCGTCCGGGGACCAGGCCAGGCGCAGGCAGTATTTCTCGGGGAAGGGGAAGCAGGCGCTCAGGGTGCCGGTGGCGGCGCCCCAGATGCGCACGCCGACCTCGGGTTGCAGGCCCGTCTGCTCCCGGCGTAGCGGCGCCGAGGCGAGCAGGCGGCCGTCCGGGGACCAGACGACCTGGGTCGCGTATTCGCAGTGCTCGTGGCTCGGCCAGCGGTGCAGCAGACGGCCGTCCCGGGGGTCCCAGAGGCGGATCTCCTTCTCCTGGCTCGTCGATGCCGAGGCCAGTACCTGGCCGTCCGGGGAGAAGGCGATGCCGACTATGGTGCCTTGGTGCCCCGCTAGTCGCCGGAGTGCTTGCCCGCTGGCCGGGTCCCAGAGCCGGATGATGCGGTCGTCGCCGCCGGAGGCCAGCAGGCGCCCGTCCGGGGACCAGGCGACCGTGTGGACGATGCCCTCGTGGCCCCCGAGTGTGCGCAGGCAGGTGAGCCGGTCCGGGTCCCAGAGCCGGACCGTCCGGTCCTCGGACGCCGTGGCCAGCCGCCGGCCGTCCGGGGACCAGGCGGCCTGGTAGATCGCACCGGTATGGACCGTCAGTTGCCCGAGCAATTGCCCGGTGGCCGAATCCCAGAGCCGGCAGATGCGGTCCGCCCCCGCGCTCGCGAGCCGGCGCCCGTCCGGGCTGAAGGCGACATCCGGGAACCCGTTCTCATGGTGCTCGCCGCCGACCCAGATCGGGCTGGCGGTGCCGACCTGCACCGCGGTCAGGTCCCACAGCCGCACCAGGCCGTCGCCGCTGCCGGTGGCGAGCCGCCGCCCGTCCGGCGACAGTGCGAGGCTGGGGGACATGTCTCCAGACGGGGTCTCGAAGCACCCCAGGCAGTGTTTCCCGGTCCCGTCCGCCGGCCTGGTCAGCCCGGTCGGCACCCAGGGCGGCGGCCTGGCCGCGCCCGGGACCGGCCGCCGGCCCAGGGTCGCCGCCTGCCGGGCCAGATAGGCTGCCCCCACCACCGGCACCGCGGTGCGCGGGACCAGGGCGGAGCAGTCCCAGAGGCGGATGCTGCCGTCTCTGGAGACCGAGGCCAGGCGGGGGGCGTCCGGGGCGAAGGCGGTACACATCACCTCATCGCCGTGGCCCTCCAGGCAGGCCAGTTCCCGGCCGGTGTCGGGGCACCAAAGGCGGATCTCGGCGCCCTCCTGAGTGCCCATGATCTGGCCCTTGTACCCGCATCCCGCCGCGATCAGTCGGCCGTCCGGGGACCAGGCGATGGATTGGGCGATCGGCTTGGCGACCTCGATGCGATTCAGGCAGTTCCCGTTAGCCGGATCCCAGATGCGCAGGGCCTTGTCTTCCGCGCCCGAGGCCAGGCGCCGGCCGTCCGGAGACCAGGAGAGGCCCCAGATCTTGCCCTCGTGGCCCGCCAGGGTTGCGAGCGCCCTGGCGTCCCGCGGGTCCCAGAGTCGGACGGTCCGGTCGTCGCTCGCGGTCGCCAGGATCCGACCGTCCGGGGACCAGGCGAGCGCGTTGACCCAGTCGGTATGGCCGGTCAGGTCGTGCCCGACCGCGCCGGTCTCCGGGTCGACGATCTGCGCGTTCCGGTGCGCTTCGGGGGCGGTTGCCTGGGCCAGTCGGCGCCCGTCCGGAGACCAGGCGAGCCACCGGACGATATGACGGCCCGGACGGCGCAACCGCACCTGGCCGTCGGCTGACGACCACAGGATAAGGCCGCCGTCGCCGCCGCCCGAAGCGAGGGTCCGGCCGTCCGGGGACCAGGCGACGCAGTGGGTATTTTTCGTCGTCCCTGGGCGAGCATGCTCCACCCGATGCCACCACCGCCGCCCGTCCAGACCCCAGACTGAGACCCCGCGCGCCCCATCCCCCACCGCTAACCGGCCTCCATCCGGCGACCAGGCGACGCTCATGAGCGCCCCCAGCCCGGTCTCGATCACCCGCGTGCAGGGCACCTCAGCCATGGTCAAGCTCCACCCAGTCCCAGCCAGCGGCGGTGCGCACCGCCAGGACCTCCCGCGGGGCCAGGCCCAGTTCGGCCAGGGTCAGGTCCGGCGGGGTGCGGTCCAGTTCCAGGGTGGTGCGGGGGCGCAGCGGGGCGCCGCAGCGGGGGCAGACGTTTTCTGCCCTCGTGCCACCGCTCGGGCTCGTGACACCGCTCGGGCTCGTGACACCGCTCCGCGGTGTCACGCCTGTCCCTGGCGCTCCGCGCCCCGTGTCGGACGTAGCGGCGGCGGGGGGTCCGAGGGTAATCCGCGCCGCCACGCGATCCTGACCCTGTGTCATTGCGGCGCCGCTCGGCGGCCGTGGTGGTCCGGGCTCGGGCCGCGGAGCGGCCGGGACATGGGTGACACCGCGGAGCGGTGTCACCAGTACGGCCAGTGCGACCTCGGCGTCGCCGGGCGACTGGGGCGCGGGCGGCAAGCCCCAGCGGGTCTGCCGATAGTCGCAATTGGTACACTCAAGGGCCTCCATGACCGGCGCCCAGGCGAGCGGGACGGCGCCGGGGGGGAGTTGGGCGAGCAGTTGGCCGAGGGTGTCGGTATGGCCCAGGGGCAGGCGGCGGACGGGGCCGGCGGGGACGTGCAGCGGGCAGTCGGGGTCGCGCGCCTGCTGGACGCGGCGGGCGGTGCCGGCGGGGCCGTCGATCTGGAGCAGGCCGGGGGGGACGGGCAGGCCGAGCAGGTGGCGCAGTGCGGTCATGGCCATCCAGCCGCCGATCAGGACCGAGGCGGCGGCGGTGGCGCCCTCCGCGGCGCCCTCGCCCGACAGCTCGGTCGCCTCGACGCAGGACCAGGGGGTGTCGGTGCGGGCGCGGGCGTCCTCGCCCAGGCCGCAGCCGTAGCAGGGGCCGTCCGGGTCCAGGTAGGGGCGCAGTTCGCCGCCCCAGGGATGGGTGCCGCCGTCGATCATGGGGGCGCGCATCAGGTTGCAGCGCCCGGCCAGTTGCAGGCGGGCGGCGCGGCTGTCCAGGCAGCCGATGACGAGCGCGGCGTCGCGCAGTTCGGCGAGGCCCACGCCGTGGATCAGGGTCTGGGGGCGGGCGTCCAGCCGACAGCCGGGGGCCAGATCCGCCAGGGCGCGGGCGGCGGCCTCGACCTTGAGCTTGCCGCAGTCGGACTCGCGGAAGAGTGCGCAGCGGCTTACGTTTGACCGCTCGACGCGGTCCGGGTCGCAGAGGATCATGGACCCGACGCCGGAGAGTGCGAGGATGCGGGCGACCTCGTTGCCGAGTGCGCCCAGGCCGATCAGGATGACCTGGGCGGCGGCCAGGCGCGCCTGGTCCCAGCCGGGGACCAGGGTGTGGCGGGCGTAGCGGGGGTCGTCGGTCATCAATCGAGCGGCCTGGACGTGGCCAGGCAGTGATGGGCGCGGCCGTCCGGGCACCAGGCGTCCCAGCAGGAGAGGCCGTGCAGCGGGTCGCGGTGGATGGCGATGCGGCACATGGGGGCGCTGGGGCGGCAGGGGCAGATGACGACCTGGTCGTGGGGGCGCAGGGTGTGGCCGCAGACGGCGCAGGTGTGGCGGCTGAAGCCGCCGCGGGGTTCGGCGAGCAGCGGGTGGCCGGGCGCCAGGCGGTGCAGGGCGAGGCCGGCGGGCGGCGGCCAGGTGCTGTCCATGCCGGCGAAGAACGCGGCGAGTTCGGCCGGCCGGGTGGCGGCGGCGACGGCCTCGCCGGCGCAGGGGAGTTGGGCACTGTGGTGGCGGACCAGCGTGTCGGCGCCGACTTGCAACCCGCTCTGAACCCCGATCCGAACGGGGTCGCCCACCCGGAAGCTGTGGGCGCAGACCGGGCAGGGCCGGTAGAGCCAGGGCGAGTCGAGCGTGGTGACGGCGAGCCCGCCGCGCAAGGCGGCGCGGTTGGCGGGGTCGCGGGCGGCGGCGAGGCCGAGGTCGAAGGCAGCCCTGAGCGGCGTGTCCGTGGGGTCCATGGCGTGGTGGCTCCGGTCATGCGGGTTGCGTGGATTTTGAACCGGATGGGCGTTAAGGTCACTCATGAATTGGCAGCCGGCTGAGTTCTTTCGCGCCGCGGGTGAGACCCTGGTCTGCACCCTGTGCCCGCGCGCCTGTGCACTGGCGGACGGGGATCTGGGCTGGTGCCGGGTGCGCCGCCGCCGGGGCGACCGGCTGGAGACGGCGACCTTCGCGACCAGCCTGTGGCACTGGGACGCGGTGGAGCGTAAGCCGCTCTATCACTATCGGCCGGGCAGCGCGGTGCTGACCCTGGCGGCGCCGGGCTGTACCCTGCGCTGTCTCTATTGTCAGAACCATCGGCTATCGCAGTTCGGGCGCGAGGCCGGGGTGGTCTGGGGGGCACGGGCGCTGGAGCCGGGGTCGGCCATCGCGGCGGCGGCGGCACGGGGGGCCGCGGTGGGGCTGTCCTATGCGGAGCCGGGCCTGGCGGCGGAGCTGACGCTGGCGCTCGCCGACCTGGGGGCGGCGGCCGGTGTAGCCGTGCTATGGAAGTCCAACGGCTTTCTGACCCCGGCGGTGGCGCGGCGGCTGGCCGGGTGCCTGGCGGCGGTGAACCTGGATCTGAAGTCCCTGGACCGGCGCCGCCATCGCGCACTGACCGGCGCCGAACCGGGACCGGTGCTGGAGACCCTGGCGATCCTGCTGGCGGCGGGCGTCTGGGTGGAGGTCAGCACGCCGCTGATCCCCGGGGTGAATACGGACCCGGCCGCGCTGCGGACCCTGGCGCGGACCATCGCCGGGCTGGGGCGCGGGGTCCCCTGGCACCTGGTGCGCTTCGTGCCGGAGTATCGCCTGGCGCGGCTGCCGCCGACCCCGACCGAGCTGATCGCGCGGGCGCTGGAGATCGGCCGCGAGGCGGGGCTCGACTTCGTCTATACCGAGCGGGCGCTTGGCGAGGCCGGGCGGCGTACCGATTGCCCGGACTGCGGGCAGGTGCTGGTGAGCCGCCGACTGTGGGGGCTCGACTCCGAGCGGCTGCGCGGGGGCCGCTGCCCCGCGTGCGCCACCCTCATACCGGGGCGCTGGACCCCCACCAACGAGACCGAATCATGAGTGAATACCGCTTCGTCCCCCACCTGCCGGACCTGATCGAGCCCGCCGATTACCCGGACGACCCGGCCGGCCGACGGGTGCGGCTGCGCATCCGGGTGGGGGCGGACGGGGTGGAGATTCTGGGCGATGCCGCCCGGGCAGCGACCCTGGAGGCACTGCTGGAGGGGCTGGGGGCGCAGGAGATTCAGCAGATGTTGTGCGGGTAGGCGCCGGTCGGGGTTTCCGGCACGCCGTTGGTCTGAACCACGACTGCCACGGAGTGTCGGGTTTATCCGCTGCACCTCAGTCTCCCGCATTCCCCCCCGAGAACCGAACTTTGGGCGCTCACACTCAGTCCGCGGTGCCGGCCGTGCACTGTCTGAAAAAGCAGCATCGATCGTCAGTCGACCAAGCAAGGCCACGGGCACCGGATACCGGGGCAGCGTGCGCGCCAGGTCTGCCGGAAGGTCTGAACAGTTTACGCTGTCGCGCTCAACGCAACGAATCCCGCCGGACGGCGCGGCTGGTCATCGGGCGTGGCGAGCGGTGGGTTGGACTTGGCGGAGCTCGGGCTGACGCGGGTGCCGACCTACATCAACAATGGGCGCGGGGCCGGGGCCAAGCCTGGTGCTGTGAACCGGGAACTGTGCGCGCTGTCCGCGGCCCTGAATTCTTGCCGAACCGAACTGGATTGGGACGTCACGAACCCCGTGGTCGGGCGTCAGTTGCGGGAACCGGAAGACCGGTGACGCCGGCTGACTAGCCAGGAAGCAGCGGTCCGGATCAATGCCGCGAGACCGGAACACGCCGAGGTGTGCCGATCGATGCCGGGGCTCTGCGTGCGCGACGATCGCGACTCGTCTCGACGATGCCGGGTCACAATCCGGTCACACGACATCGCGAACTGGAGCAAAAAATGCTGACTAACTGCCGAATCAAATTGGTGGAGCAGAGGGGGATCGAACCCCTGACCTCCGCATTGCGAACGCGGCGCTCTCCCAGCTGAGCTACTGCCCCGAACAGGGTGCCCCGTGTATCGGTGGTCCGATCGGAGGGGCGGATCCGGATAGGGTATCGCCACCCATCACGGAACGCGAATTCTGCACTGTTGCTGGGCTCCGGGCAAGTCCTCCGTGGCTTCCCATTACCTCGGCAGGATGAATTCAATGACGATCTTGCTGCCGAAGTAGGCGAGGATCAGGATCAGGAAGCCGCTCAGCGTCCAGGTGATCGCCGTGCGTCCGCGCCAGCCGTAGCGGAAGCGCCCGAGCAGGAGTGAGCCGAAGACCACCCAGGCCAGGGTCGACAGCACGGTCTTGTGGACCAGGTGCTGGGCGAACATGTTCTGCAGGAAGGCGAATCCGGACAGCAGGGCCAGCGTCAGCAGCACGAAGCCCGCGGCGATCATCTCGAACAGCAGGCTTTCCATGGTCTGCAGCGGCGGGAGTCCCCGCACGAAGCTGCTGGCGTGGCGGTTGCGTAAATGGTTGTCCTGGATCGCCAGCAGAATCGCCTGGACGGCGGCCAGGGTCAGCAGGCTGTAGGCGAGCATGGAGAGCAGGACATGGAGTTTCAGCGGCCAGCTCGCGGTCGCGCTCAGGAAGGCGACTTCGCCGAAGGCCGACTCGAGCACCAGGGTCACGGCCGCCACCGGGAGCAGGATCAGACCCAGGTTCTCGACCGGTTTGGTCAGGCTGGAGACCAGCAACAGGGTGATCACGGTCCAGGAGGTGAGGGCCAGGGCGTTGAAGAAGGCCAGGTTCAGGCCGACTTGGCTGAAAATACTGTTCCACAAGAGCCAGGTGTGGAGAATCAGGCCGGCGAAGCCGAGCGACAGGGCCAGATCGCGGCTGGGCACCCAGGTTTCATGTGGGCGGAACAGGCGCAGGCCGATCACGCTGGTGGCAGCCAAATAGAAGAGGACGGCGGAGGCGGAGAGGAGTATGTGCGTCATGATGTGCGGATAATGGCATAAAGCGGCGGTCCGGAAAACGTTGCGGCGGCGCTATACTGCCAAAATTTGCGCGGGACATCGTTGGCGCGGGGTGCGGATGCCGCATGCCGCGGGTCGGCGACCACCGTCAGGCATCACTGAGGTCAAGCATGTTCGAGAATCTCCAGGAGCGCTTCGGGCGCGTGTTGAACAACCTGCGCGGCCAGGGGCGTTTGACCGACGACAACATCAAGGACACGATGCGCGAGGTGCGCATGGCTCTGTTGGAGGCGGATGTGGCCCTCCCGGTGGTGCGCCAGTTCGTCGATCAGGTGCGTGAGAAGGCCTTGGGCGAGGAGGTCATGCGCAGCCTGACGCCGGGTCAGGTGCTGATCAAGATCGTCAACGACGAGCTGATCGCCCTGATGGGCGAGGCCAACGAGCGTCTGGATCTCACGGCGCAGCCGCCCGCGGTGGTGCTGATGGCGGGCCTGCAGGGCTCGGGCAAGACCACCAGCGTGGCCAAGCTCGCCCGCTGGCTGCAGGAGAAGCAGAAGAAGACCGTGCTGGTGGTGAGCTGCGACGTCTATCGTCCGGCCGCCATCGAGCAATTGCGCACGGTGGCCGCCGAGGTCGGCGCGAGCTTCCTGCCGAGCAGCGGCGATCAAGACCCGGTGGCGATCGCCCGCGCCGGTCTGGATGCGGCGCGCAAGCAGTTCAAGGATGTGCTGATCGTCGATACCGCCGGGCGGCTGCATGTGGACGCGGCCATGATGGACGAGATCAAGGCGATCCACGCCGCCATCCATCCGATCGAGACGCTGTTCGTGGTCGACGCCATGACCGGTCAGGATGCGGCCAACACCGCCAAGGCGTTCAACGAGGCGCTGCCGCTGACCGGTGTCATCCTCACCAAGACCGACGGTGACGCCCGCGGCGGCGCGGCCCTGTCCATCCGCCAGATCACCGGCAAGCCGATCAAGTTCCTGGGGACGGGCGAGAAGACCACGGCCCTGGAACCTTTCCATCCGGATCGGGTCGCCTCGCGCATTCTAGGCATGGGCGACGTGATCTCGCTGGTCGAGGAGATGCAGTCCAAGGTCGATCGGGAGCAGGCCGAGCGGTTGGTCAAGAAGCTCAAGAAGGGCAAGGACTTCGATCTGGCTGACTTCAAGGAGCAGTTGGAGCAGATGAGCAAGCTCGGCGGCATGGCGAGCCTGATGGACAAGCTGCCGGGCATGAACCAGGTCCCGGAGCACATGAAGAATCAGGTCAACGACAAGGAGATGGGCAAGTTGGTCGCGATCATCAACTCGATGACGCCGCAGGAGCGACAGTTTCCGGCGGTCATCAAGGGTTCGCGCCGCCGGCGCATCGCCCTGGGGTCCGGAACACAAGTTCAGGACGTGAACAAGCTGCTCAAGCAGTTCACGCAGATGCAGAAGATGATGAAGAAAATGAAGGGTGGCGGTATGGCCAAGATGATGCGCGCGATCGGCGGGCGCATGCCGGGCGGTTTCCCCGGGGGGTTCCCGGGAGGCGGCATGCCGCCGGGTGGGTTCGGGCTTTAGTCGGGGCGCGGTTCATGGGTCTTCCATGCTCATCTGCCGCTTCCTGGGGATCGGTGAGCCTTCTCAATCCGGATCAACGAAAATCAAGGATTTCTGCGCATTATGCACTATCGAGTCTTCTATCTCTTTGAACGCTCCGGTGAGTCCGTGTCGTCCGCGAGTGCTATTGAGATGAGCGCGCGTGACATCCGCGAGCAGTTGCTGCCGCGGCTTCGGTCCGAGGATGACTTCCTCGGTCTTATCGATCCACAGGACACCACGCTGCAGATTCTGTGTGAGCCCAAGGCGGCGCGGTATTGGGTTGAACTGCCGGTGGAGGCCGCCAAGGCCTCTTATGGCAAGCATATGAACCTGGATGAGCTTCAGGAGTTCGTGCGGCAACTGCCGGCGGTGTTCACCTCGCGGGCCATTCCGGGGCTGGTGTATCGGCCCTGGTAGCCTTCGACTCCTGCGACTCAGGCGGCCGGACGCCGACGGTAGGCGAGGCCGAGGAACAGCGCCCCGAACAGGATCATGGGCAACGAGAGGAGCTGCCCCATGGTGAGCCAGTCGAAGGCGAGGTAGCCGAGGTGGGCGTCCGGGGTGCGCACGAACTCGACCAGGAAGCGGAAACACCCATAGAGCAGCAGGAAGAGCCCGGAGACCGCCATCATTGGCCGCGGCCGGCTGGAGAAGATCCAGAGGATCAGGAACAGGACCAGGCCCTCCAGCGCGGCCTCGTAAAGCTGCGAGGCGTGCACCGCTGGGCTCAGCAGGTCGCTCGCCGGCTGGTCCGCGCACTGGGCGGGAAACTGGATGCAGGGCAGTTGCACGCCCCAGGGGACCGCGGTGCGGTGGCCCCAGAGTTCCCCGTTGATGAAGTTGCCGATGCGTCCGAACAGGAGCCCGGTCGGTACCAATGGGGTGATGAAGTCCGCTGCCTGGAAGAAGTGCAGCCCGTGGCGGCGGGCAAACAGGGCCACCGCCAGGGCGACCCCGAGCAGGCCGCCGTGGAAGGACATGCCGCCTTCCCAAACCTTGAGCAGATTCAGCGGATTTTCCAGGATCTGGTCGAACCCGTAGAAGACCATGTAGCCCAGCCGGCCGCCGGCGATGACGCCGATGACGCAGTAAAAGATCAGGTCGTCGACCATGTCCGCGTTCCAGCCCGAGCCGGGGCGCGACGCCCGCCATCGACCCAGCCCCCAGGCGAAGGCAAAGCCGAGCAGATACATAAGCCCGTACCAATGGACGCGTAGCGGTCCGATGGCGATGGCGATGGGGTCGATGTCGGGGTAGGTCAGCATGGCGCGGCATGGTATACGGTTGAGTGGTCAGTGACCAGTGGTGAGTGGTCGGTGAGGCGCGTGAAATTCGGCAGTGCGCGTGTTTGTTGCTGTGTAATCTTAAAGTGTACGCTCGGTCGAGCTGTTACTTGGCGGCCGAGGCGTAGAGTGTGTCAAAATAGTGCAGACAAAGGCCAACCGCGGCCTGTGGCTCGACGCCGCGCAGTTGGGTATTCAACGCCGATTCGATCGCGCGGGTCTCGGGCAAGGCTTTGCGTACCCAGAGATTGATCTCGATATCGTGCATGATCCGGCCGATCTGGACCAGCCGCGCATCCGTGAGCCGGTAATGGGTCAGAAGATTCTCGTAGGTCGATCGATTGTGGCTGCGCCGCAGCGGTGCGTCCGGGGTATCGAACAAGATGGCCCCAGGAGGGGGCGATGTATCCGGCGCGATGAACAGGATCGGTGCCGCGGGTGCAATGAACCGCTTGATGAGCCAGATGGACGCGCATTTGTCCGGTTCGAGTGTATCCCAGGTGACGAAGGCTGGTTCATCCGCCGTTGTCGTGGGGGGCAGGTTGACGACGAGCAGCGCGATGAAGAGCAGGCAGGGTTTCAGCCACATAGTCGTTCCCGATACCAGGTCATCAGTTGTCCCAGGGTAAGACCGGTCAGTTCGCACCGATCAAGCTCATCGGCAATCCGGCCGTGGTTCATGAGGACGATCCGGTCTGCCAGCGCCAGAGCTTCGTCCAAATTATGTGTCACATACAGTACGGTGGTCGCGAGTGATGCGCTGAGGCTGCGCACCAGCCCGGTCATATCGGCCTTGAGTACTGGGTCCAGGTTGCTGAATGGCTCGTCCATCAGGAGGTGCGGGTGCCCAGGGGCCAGGGCTCGCGCAATCGCGAGTCGCTGCCGTTGGCCGCCGGAGAGTTGGTGCGGGTAGCGGTGGGCCAGATCGGCGATGGCAAGCTGTTCCAACAGCTTGTCCACCCGTGCCGTGATCGCTGCCCGGCCATGGGTGTTCGCCTTCATCCCAAAGGCAACCTGATCCCTGACCCGCAGATGGGGCCACAGTGCAAGATCCTGAAAGACCATGCCGAGGCCGCGGGTGGCCGGTGCCGCCAGGTGATCGCGGGCACTCACGCGGCGGCCGTCGATCCGTATCTCGCCGTGATCCGGACGTTCCAGACCGGCGATGAGCCGCAGCAGCGTCGTCTTGCCGCAGCCTGAGGGTCCCAGGATCACCGTCACCGCCCCCGTCTCGATGTCTAAGTGCAACTGATCAAGGACCGGTACACCCGCATAGCCTTTACCCAGTGCGCGGATGCTGATCATCGCGCATCCCCGATCGGCCGGCGTAACGCGGTCCGTACCGCGATGCCGATCAGCAGCGTGATGGCGATCAGGATGAGGCACAGTGCCGACACGGTCGCCTCGGCGCCATAGTGCATATAATTGTAAATGGTGATCGGAATAGTGGTGGTACCCGGCGGGGTCACCAGCAGGGTGACACCGAGTTCTCCCAGGGAAAGCACGAAGGTGATGAAAAAGGCGGTGAGCAGACCGTTGCGCAGGAGCGGCAGCAGGATGCGCAGGCCGAGCCGCAGTTCGGTCACACCCGCCAGCCGAGCCGCCTCCAGCAGGTGCGGCTGCACCTGTAGCAGGTTGGCGTGGACCGCGCGCACCGCGAATGGGATGTAATGCGCGCAATAGCCGAGCACGATGATGAGTGGGGTCCCATACAGCCAGTCGGTTGCGGGCCGGTTCCAGAGTCGGATCATCCCGATACCCAGCACGATCGCCGGGACCGCGAACGGGACCTGGCTGAGATAGTGAAGCAAGGTCCGCCAAGGCTCGCGCGCCTGCTGGATTGAGACAGCGGCGAACAACGCGAGCAGCGTCATGAGGGCCGCCGCGCCCGTCGCCAGCAGCAGGCTGAACCCGATCGACGGGCCGGCGGCCTTCAGTGCCTTACCATAGGCCGTCCAGTGACCGGCGGACACCAGCAGCGCGAGCAGGGGCACGGCGACTGATAACCCGATCAGTGTGATAGCGAACAGCAGGGCGGCGGGTTGCCAAGCGCCGAGTCGGTAGCGCAGCGGGGCAGCGATACCGGCACCGAGGCTGACATAGGAACGGTTGCGCATGGCGGCGACCAGCAGCGCGGTCACCGCCATGGCCAGCACCAGCAGCGGCAGGCTCAGCAGTGCGGCGGCCCGCTCGTCATAGAGTGCGCTGAACTGGATAAAGATCTCCACCGGGAAGACGCGCAGGCGCAGGATGTCGGGGACTCCGAAGTCGATCAGTGCGAACATGAAAACGAAGAGTGCCCCGGCAATGATCTGCGGGCGCAACAGCGGCAGGGTGATGTGCCACAAGGTGGGCAGCGGTCCCCGTTGCACCAGGGCCGCCGCCTCGCAGTTCCGATCCAGGGTCTTGAGGCCGCTGGCGGCGAGCAGGGTGACAAACGGGAAATAGGCCATGGCCAGCACGAAGATGGCCCCACCCAGACCATGCACGTCCAGCGGCGCGGATTGCAATTCCAACAGGCCGACGAGAAAGGTGTTGACCGGCCCGTTCTGCGCGAGCAGGCGACCCCAGACGATCGCGTGCACGGCAGGCGGGATCAGCAGCGGCAGCAGCGCGGCGAGCGCGAATGACCCGCGGCCGAACAGGTCGGTTTTCTCGCACAGGAGTGCGAATGGGACGCCGATCGCGACCGCCAGTGCCATGGTGCCGGTCGCCAGCAAAAGGCTCGTACCCAGCAACTCCCATTGACCGCGCGTGAGCAGCAGCGCGGCGAGCCCGTCGGCGTCGAATCGGCCGGCAGGCGCCAGCCCGGCGGCGCCCAATTGCAGCAATGGTGCCAGGGCGATGGCGCCAAACAGCAGCCAGACCGCGGCGTGACCCCACCAGGAAAAGCGCACCGCTCAGCGGACGAAGAGGTCGCGGCTGAAGCGGGCGGCACGGTCGAGATTGGCCGCAATGTCGGCGTAATCGACCTGCATCGCCTTGATGCCGGCATACGGCGGGACCTGCGGCGGACGTTCCACGTCGTCGCGCACCGGGATCTGCATCGACTCGGAGAAGGCGAGCCGACGCTCGACTTCGCGGGACAGGAGATAATCGATCAAGCGTCTGCCGGACTCCGGATTCGGCCCGCCCTTGATCAGTGCCGCCGTGTTCGGAATCAGCAGGGTTCCGACCCCGTCCTGATCCGGAAACAGCATCCCCACGGGCTTGCCGGCCCGGATGGCCACAGAGGCGTCGTCCGTATCGGTGAAGCCGATCGGGACCTCCCCCTGGACCACCAGGTCGCGCGTCATCGCATTGCCATCGACGATGATCACCCCGTTCGCCTTGAGCCCGGAGAGAAACGCCTCGGTCTGCTGCGCACCGAGCGCCGCATAGAGCGCGGCGACCTGGGTCGCGGTGGTCCCGAACAGGGGGTAACCCAGGGTCACGCGGCCCTGCCAGCGCGGTTGGGTCAGTTCGAAGATCGACTTCGGGAGCTGGTCCTCGGACAGCAGCGTCTTGTTGTAGATCAGGACCCGGGCGCGTGCGGCAAAGCCGGTCCAGAAGCCGTCGGGGTCTTTGAATTGATCCGGAATATCGGCAGCCGCGGGGGAGCGGTAGGGCGCCAGCACACCCTTGTCCTCGAGCACCAGGGTCCGGCCCACCTCCGAATTCCAGAACACATCGGCCCGTGGGCGTGACTGCTCCGCGATCAGCCGATTGACGAGACCAGTCGTCTTGGCCGCCTCCACGTCGTAGACCGCCTTGACCCTGATCCCGGTCTCCTGCGCGAACGCGTCCAGGATCGGCTGGGAGTAGACCTGGTCCAGCGACGTATAGACGACCACCTCGTCCGCCGCCCGGGCACCGCCCAAACCGGCTAAGAGCAGGCCGGAGACGATGATGCGCAACCAGGCGCATCGCCCGTTATTGAACCAATCGGCAAGTGTAAGAGCCAAGTGAGTATCCTCGTGTTTAGCGTCCGCGCTGAGATAGCATTCGGACGTGATAACCGGATGTAGGGGCGGGTTTCAAACCCGCCCCTACACCAAGGTTTGTCCCAAACGTAGGGGCGGGTTTCAAACCCGCCCCTACACCAAAGGTCTGTCCCAAACGTAGGGGCGGGTTTTAAACCCGCCCCTACACCAAAGGTCTGTCTGGATATCAGGTACGAAGGCGATACCATTCCGTCATACGCTCGATCTCCTCGGCGAGAGGATCGAACGCCGAACACTTTCCCGGTTCAGGCGTCGAACAGCCCGGCCAGCGTATCGGCCTGGGCCGCGGCGAGCAGCCAGGCGCGCAGCCGCTCGGGGTCGCGGGTGCTGCGCAGGCGCTCGCGGGTGGGGTCGTCGACCGCCAGGCCGCGGGCGCTGAGCAGGGTCAGGATCGCGTCGGCCAGACCTTCTTCTCTTCCTTCCTCCCGTCCTGCCTCACGGATGGCATCCAGGTCCGCATAGCCGCGGCGCTGCAAGAGGTTGCGCAGGATCATGTCCTGGGCGGCGGCGCGGTCGAACAGGGCGGCCACCGGGACCGGATTGCGCAGGATGCCCGGGGCCAGGAGCACTTGCCCGACCCCGAGCGTCTGCATCGGCTGCCCCGGGGCATGGACCTCGACCCGGCGCGGGCCGATCAGGCGCACCACCCACACCAGCCGGGTGCCGTGGGCGAGCAGGTCGGCGATCTTGGTCCGCAGGTTCGCTTCGTCCTGTCCGCGGGCGGCGTATTCCAGGGCGAGCGGCGGGGCCTCAGGGATCCAGCCGCCGTCCCCGCCCGGTACCCCCGTGAGGCTGGCGACCGAGACATCGGGAGCGCGCAGGGTCCCGGGGTCCGGGGAATAGCCGGCATCGACCCCGGTCCACTGCACGTCCGGGTCGCTGTCGAGCAGGGCGGCACCGGTCGCGTTCGGGCCCGCGTGGTCGCGCCCGGACGGGGCGCAGTAGATGGGGTGACCGTTGCTGAGTTCGTAGCGGTCGCCGTCGCGCAGTTGGTCGGCCCGGAAGGGGCCCTGTTCAGGGTTCGGTTGTCGGTTGCTCATCCGCGGTCGCTCCGGCTGGGAATTCTTCCTCGATAGCACCCGTGGGCGCGGCAGTCAATCCCCGTGCGGTGTGGAGAGGCCCCCGTAGGATGGGTAGAGCGCAGCGAAACCCATCCCCCGGACTAATTCCGCTCTCGCTCGTCGAACAGGTCTCCGGTAAATTGATCGCGCTCTTGAGTCCCGTGCGGCAAGATGCGCCGCGGCGCTCGACCACGGCCAATCTTGTGGCCGGACGCCGAGACGCGCCCGGACGGGGTTGCGCTCGACGTACCTCGCGGCGGCGAGCAGATGCCCTTCGTCGGCCTTGATCGTCGTTCCGGCCAGCATCGGCAGGAATGAGGTCTTACGGGGGCGGTCCCGAACCGCACGGCGAGCGCGCAGCCAATACATTTAGACAGGATTAACAAGATTTACAAGATGTTATTCATTTTCAATCTTGTAAATCTTGTTAATCCTGTCAAGAAATTTCGGAACTGGTCAGGGTTGCGGCCAGAACCATGATCAAGGCCCCTTCGTCCGTCACGAAGGAGTGAAAACGCTCTTGCCGGAGATGTCCTTTCCAGCCCTCGCGGACGTTGATCATTCGCGTATACCGACGATGCGCTTCCCCCAGCGCGTCCCGTAAGCCGAATTCGTCCGCAGGCACCAAAAAGAGATGAACATGATTGGGCATCAGACAATAGGCAAGCACTTGCGTCCCGCAGCCGCGGCAGGCGTCCGCGAGCAGGCCGCGATACTCCGCGTAGTCCTCGTCCTTGAAAAAAGTCCGCAGCCGTCGATTGCCCCGCTGAGTCACATGGTGGGGCAAGCCGGGCACAACCACTCTTGGAAGTCTTGCCATGCCGCTGTCGGAACCTCTGATCGAAGGGGGCTCGGTCGCATATTATCCGAATGCTTCAAGCGCCGCTTGGGGGATTAAGTAAACTGTCCCCGGAACTGTCCCGGAACTGTCCCCGGAACTGTTGCGGAACTGTTGCGGAACTGTTGGTCCACGGAACTGTTGCTAGACCCATCTGGAGAATGCCCAAACGACAACCGCAACCAACAGCGATACGCCAGCTACGATCGCCGCTTTCGGCAGCGGCGGCAGATTGAGCAACGATGCTGCGATAGCCCCAGCGAAAAACCCGCTCAACCCGATGATGACGGCTCGGTTATTCTTCATGTGCGTGGCCCTATGGTGCTGTGGGCGGGTTCGGTGTCGGCGCCTCAGTGCATATTTCTTCACAAATGATGTCTGCGCACAAGGAGGAGGCCCCACCGCCCGCGGCACACCCGCCAATCACGACCGCGGTACATGGGACCGCAAGCCCCCCGATTGTCACTACAGTGCCTGCCGCGCATCCGCAGGCAACAGCGGCACAAATTCCGCCGCCAACTCCCCAACAGGCCGCATTGCAAGACACCCGGCACCAGGTCCATAGCCCCAGCGGGTCGCTAGCGTTGACCGGATTGTTCTTTGCGTAGGCATAAGGGTTCAGTCCTCCTGCTATACCGATAGGGTCCACCTCGATATAGCGACCAAGCTGAGGGTCATAGGTGCGGAAAAAATTATAGTTGAGCCCCGACCCCTGATCGAAATACTGCCCGGGAAACCGCATGTTGAAGGTTACCGCCTGACCGTCACCGTCCGCATCCGGCGTGACGGTTGCACGGCCGTAGGCTTCATAGCGAGCCCGCCAGGTGGGTGTCTGTGTAGCGGCGCTCGTCAATAGATGGGGTGTTTGCAGTTGATCGCCATGGACGTCGTGAACGCTGCCGGAATATTCGGTCTGCTGCGGCAGTTGATCACCGGGCAGGTAGGCATAACGCTCTTGTCTGACGCCGCTGCTGTCGTACTCGGCAAGCAATCGATTGCCATCCCATAAGAAGAAAGTGGTCTGCCCGCCGCTGGTTTTCCTGAGCCGCTCCCCTTGTGGGCTATAAGCGTAGCCGGACGAAGTGGTGCCCTTTGTGTAGCCGGTCAACTGGTTGAAGCCATCGTAAACGAGCACGGCCCCGTCACTGCGCCTGGTTTGGTTGCCGTCCGCATCGAAGGTGTACGTGAGCCCCGGGCCGTTCGTAATGCGACTATTTGCATCGTATTGATAAAGGTTGGGGTCGACCGGATCTTCGCGGTTACCGATCGGGTCGTAGGCAAAATTTTCCTTCGCCGGTAGACCCACGCCGGCCGGATGCTGGGCTTCGGTCAAGCGGTTTAGTCCGTCGTAGGCATAATCGTGCACGCCGTCGCTATCCGTCATGGTGTCGACATTGAGGACTGGGTCGTAAGTATAGGCATAACGCTCGATCACTGAGTCAGCCGAGTTCTTGATCGTGATGTCCTTGACTGGACCATTGGCGTAGTAGGTATAGGAAGTGCTCGGGCCGCTGCTGCGGTTAATGTTCTTGCGGTCGCCGGTTCCGTAATAATCGAGCGTGAAAGAGTAGTTGCCCGGAAGTGATACGCCCGTGAGTCTGTTAAGCTTATCGAAGGTGTAGTCATGAGTGAGTACCGCGCCGTCATCGACGACGAGTCGGGAGAGGTTACCGTAACGATCATATTCGTGGTCCAGGGTGATGGCCTTATTGGGCACATAGTTGACCGTCGTGACATCCGGGCGGTCAAGTGCATCGTAGCCGATACTGTAAAGTGGACGAGTTAGCGGTTGGATGTCGCTGTAGGCCACGTTCGTGACATTGCCCGCCAGGTCGTAATCATACCGGATAGTGGAGTCAGGTGTCGTTCCACTGTTGTCTGGCTTGAACACCTCGGTGCTGATAAGCGGCCCCCAAGGGGCGTAGTCATACTCGATTTTGTACCCTCGGGCAGTGATCATATTGGCTAACCTGCTGCGGTTGTCATATGCGTATTGCAGGGTCTGACCAAGCGGCTTGATCTCGGCAGTCTTGTGCGAAAGCGCATCGAATGCGAAGCGAGTCTGATTGCCTGATGGGTCAGTAACGGCGGTGAGGTTGCCGTTCGCGTCGTAGGCCAAGACGGTGACCGTGCTCGGGTCTATACCGCGCTGTTCGATCCGGATCTGCCGATTGAGATCGTCATAGGTGTAGCGGGTCTCTCGCGAATTTGCGTCTCTCCGTATCAGGAGATTCCCGACCGCATCGTAGCTGAGCGTGGTGGTGTTGCCGAGGGCATCGGTATTGGAGGCAAGCCGCCCGAGTGCATCGTAGGCGAAGCGCGTTGTACGGTTTTCGGCATCGGTCCTGGTGAGACGGTGACCGTCGCTGTCATAAGTGAACGTCAGGACCGTGATGAAATCACCCTGGTCGTTCTTGTGGCGAACCCCCGTCAAGCGCGCCTGTTGGTCGTAAATGTACTGTGTGATCTGTCCTTCTCCGTCGGATGCAGTGCGGCCCGCTTCGATCTGAGTCAGTCGGTTATTGGCGAACGTGTAGATGCGCTCCTCGCCGAGGGGATTTATGATCCTGGTTTGGTGTCCCTGATTGTCGTACTCGATCTGGGTGTGGTTGCCGCGGGCATCCCAGATGTCAGTCTGGTTGCCCTTGGCGTCGTAGCCGAAACGTTGTTGCGACTGGGGCAGCACGTTACCAGCACTGTCCTTGAAATAGGTCTTGGTGACATAGAGGCTGCCGCCAGCGTATTGGTTGACTTTCTGCACCCCATCGGGCAAGGTCGTAGTGAGCAGGCGTCGTTTGGCATCATAGGTGAAGGTAGTGGTCTGGAAGCTGCCGTCGTTGCGGCGGCGCTTGGCCTCCTTGATATTGTTCGGCACGCCTTGGCCGTCATAATACAGGGTGTATTCGGTGCGGAAGACATTGGCGGGGTCCAGGCTGGAGACGACCTGTTCGCTGGTCACCCAACCCTGGTCGTAGGTCCAGGTGCGGGTGATGACCTCACCAGTGTCGAGGGTGACGGTGGCGGAGATCCGGTTGCCTAGGGCGTCGTAGCCGTAATTAGTCGCCTTGAGCTGCAGCAAGGCGCCCGTACGCTTATCCCATATCTCCTCGCGCGTGAGATTTTTCGCGGCATTGTAGGAGTAGCGTGTCTGGTTTCCCAAGGCGTCCGTGGTGCTGGTGGGAAAACCGTCGGTATCCATCTCGTAGGTGGTCTGAGTGGTGTAGAGCACGGTCTCCGCGGGGTCGGTGACGGTGCGTGTGACGACCGTGCGCCCGCGACTGACAGGGTAGGTGAATGCGAGCTTGCCGGTGCCGTGCATCTGCACGGTGACGCGACCCTGGGCATCGTAGGTATTGAGGTATGGCGTTTCCCCGGTACCGAGTTGGATCGTGGTGGCATTGTGAGCGTCCTGCGGGTCCGCATAGGCAAATGTCTGGACACGGTTGCCCGGTCCCGCGGCTTCGATCAGGTTGCCGCGGGTGGCACCGGCGGCCTGGTCGTGGCTGTAAGTGACGAGGCGTCCGTCGTCGCTGGTGATGCTGACCAGCCTGCCAGTGGCGTCGTCGTACGCGAAGTTCACACGCCTTCCGGTCAAGGTGCCGTCGGCGCTACGCTCTTGGATGCGCGAGACTCGGTAGACATAAGCGACGGTCATCGGTAGGTTGGGGTCGACGGCAGTGGGCGAGGTCCCGGTCAGGGGAAATTTATCCGGGCGACCATCGCCAGTGTTGTCGATATATAGGATCTCGTGACTATTGCCCTGTGCATCCTGCTCAGCGACCAGCCGTCCCTCGGCGTCGTAGTAATCGAAGGTACCGTTGTAGTAGGCGAATACGAAGCTGCCGTCGGCACGTGCCCGAAGTTGGCCGCGCACACCGGTCGTTGGGGTGACATAGGCACTGCCGGTGAACGTGTAGCGATCACGGTGGCCGCACCCGCTGCGGATGACTACGGAACCGTCAGCATATTCAAAGAGCCGCCGGTCGTGACCGAAGGCCCAACCGTACCCCAATGGGGTGTCGTAGGTCGAGGAGCTGTCGTAATCGCGGGTGATGACGATCGGATAGACGCCAGCGAGTCGCAGTTCGGTCTCGTGCATCCGCTCGGCACCGTCCAGCGGGCTCACGGGTTTACCCGTATCGGGCGTGGGACAACATTGTTCCTGGCAGGGAGGGGGCGGTGGCGGGGGCGGTGGCGGGGGATTGGGGTTCGTGCCACCGCCGAAATCGTGGGCCTGGGCGCTCGATAGTGCGCCCGGCAGGCCGGCGCCGATCACGGCGAGCAAGAGCCCGCATACGAGCGCCAGCCACCAATGGTCGCCGTGGTTCAACGTCGATCCGGTCGTGATACGTTTCATTGTTCGAATCCGTGAGGGCATGGCCGCTGGTTGCGTCAACGGCTCAATTCGACATAACGGTTGAAAGCGGCCTCGGCGGCCGTCTGCTCGCCGAGCCCCTGGAGCGCTTGGCCGAGCAGGAGATGGACCCCGGCGTTGGTCGGGTCGCGCTGCGCGAGGTCGGCAAAGGCGTCGCGTGCGGCGGACCAATCGCCACTGCTGACCGCAATCTCGCCACGGGTCTTCAAGGCGTTGCGGTTCGCGGGGTCCGAGCGCAGGGCGATCTGGACCTCCGTGAGCGCCTCATCGCGTCGTCCGAGCCGTAGGTAGGCGCGTGCCAGGCTGACGCGCAAGGGCACTGAGATCTGGTTCGTAAAGCGCAGTTCCTCCAAGGATTGAACGGCAGTGCCGATGTTGCCCGCGGCCATGGCCCGGGCGGCGCGGGTCTGCAATTCGGCCCGTGTTGGTTCCGCTGCGACGGTTAGTCCATACGCCAGCAGGGCGGCCAGGGCCATACACCAAATCGGGTATCGACGGATGGTCATTGCTGTGACTCCACTGGTCCTTGATCGCTATCGGACCGCACGCGGACGCGGATGGTAGCCATGCCGAAATTGCCTTCATAACCGCGTAAGTTAACGGTGACGAAATGGACGCCGGGATTGACGCCCCGACTGTCCCAGCGCCAGGTCATCGGCAGGAAGCCGACCTCGTTTTCAAAGGCGAAGGTGCCGTCAACGAAAAAGACCGGTTCAAAGCGCCGCGCCAGCGCCCGGCCGCGATCCGCTGACTGGATGTCCAGGCGAATGGGTACGATACCGGCGACCATCGGCAGTCCCTCAGCATCGGTAGGCAGGCCAGGCGGCAAGGTCAAGTCAATGTGATAGTCCCCGCGCTCAGTCAGTGCCTGCTGTGCATGGGATTGCATCTGTTTGCCGGGCGTGCGCTTGACGACACGCTGTTCCTCGCCCCAGGGCAGGTCCGCGATCAACTGCGCATCTGTCTGCGGCGGGTTGACCAGGATGCTGTTGTCGCTTAGCGCGAAGGCATCGATCGCAATCGTAAGTCCGGGGTGTTCAGTGAGCGTCAAGACGCCGGAGGCGTCACGACCGTCCCAGGGTTCCTGATGTTCACCGGCGTCGCGGGGGACCCAATCGATGAGTGTCCGCAACAGTGGGCCGTCGTCCTTCAGACCGATCCGAATGTTGACACGGGCGGGCGCGGGGAGCCGATAGCGGACGACCCCGGCCGACGCGTCCCAGTGTACATCCGTGGCCAGGACTTCACCGCTACCGGTCAGATCGGTGAGGTCGTGTTCGACCGGCGCGCCCGCTTCATTGATCGCCCTCAACGTAAAGGTATAGGCTTCGGGCGGCACAAGTCGACCGGACTGATCGCGCACATCCCAGGACAGGCTGGCGTCGCCGGCCGGTAGTGGTCCATCGGACTGGATCCGACGCACCAGGAGATCCCGACCATCGTAGATCTGAAGTGCGACCCTGGCGGCGTCCGAGAGACGGAACACGATTGAGACGACAGCGTCTTGGCGCGGTGCAACGACACGCGGTTCGGCGCGAACATTGGTGATCTCCAACGCGGCACCATTTGCGGTCGAGAGAATGCCGATGAGGATCAAGACGAGCAGGCTGCCCCAGCGAGAGCGCCAACCTTGGTCTTGGGCATTCGCCCCGGTCGTCATGGAACGACCCCGCAGGTGGGAACAGGATCGGGTGCGACGGCGGTCATCGGGGTGATCCGGGCCGCCGAGTCGGATCAAAGCCCGACCCGCGGAGGGAGTCAAAGCTAACAGGTCGTCTGGGGTCACCGGTTTTCTCCCTGTCGCCAAACGGGCAGTCGAGCACCTTGGCTCGTTGCCGTGAGGCGGACCGGATCGCCGCCCTGTGCCGAGACCTTCCAGATGTCGGGCACACCGCCCCGGGTCGACTCGAAGACCAGTTCAGTGCCGTCCGGCGACCAACTAGGCCGGCCGTCGAGTGCCGGGTCGCCGGTGAGCGCGCGCGGTTCGCCGCCTTCGGACCAAAGCCAGATCTCGTAGTTTCCCGTACGGTTGGCAGAGAAGGCGAGCGTGCCGGTCGGGCCGGGTGCCAGGTCGAAGTGGTAAAGTCGGCCGGCAGTGAGTTGCTCCAGTGAACCATCGGCGAGTCGATAGCGCCAGATGTCATGGTCCTGACCACCTTGCCCGGACAAGAAATAGACGGCCCCGGAATCCGGTGCCCAGGCCGGCTCGTGCTGCAGGTACTGGCGGGCGACGAGCTTACGCAACCCGGAGCCGTCGGTGTTGGCCAACCAGATGTTGTTGTCGTCGATACTGCCGGAGGTACTCAGTGAAAAGGCGATGAGCCGGCCGTCGGGTGAGAGCACGGCGTCGCTCATGCCGCCAACGGCCATTGGTATCGGCTGTTCTGCCCCGGTATGCGCATCGACCTGCACCAGTTCGCCTTGATTGCCGTTGATCAACAGGTGTTGGCTGTCCGGGTACCAGGACAGGCGCGCTTTGTCATAGGGGCTGCGGGTGATCTGAGTCTGCGCGGTGCCATCGGGGTTCATGGACCAAGCCTGCCAGTAGCCGTCGTCGCTGAACGCCAGGTAAGCGATCGGACCGGCCCCATTCGCCACGAAAGGCGATGCCAGTGCGATCAGCAGTAACCCGACAGCCGGAGTGCAACGAGACGGCATGGTTCTACCTGAAGAGTTGCAGTGCACCGCGATACAGCGTCGTCCGCCCGGTGGCGGCGCTGGTGGCCTGTATCGCGAAGGTGTAGGTGCCGTCCTGCGCGACCTGGATGTCATTGGTATCGGTCGGGTCGTAACCTCGCCACTCAACGGTATGCGCAACGGGATTGCCGGTTGAGTCCTTGGCTGCCTGCCGCTGGCTGCCGAGCAGCGAGATGGCCGCCGTGCTGTTGAAGTCGAGTACGCCGGGCGGCAGCAGTTTGACGGCGACATCCGCATCCTGGTCGATCAGGTAGAGGATGCGCGCGATCTGCTCGTAGCTGTGCAGGACCAGATAGGGGTTGGACTTGACCTCAATGTTGGGCGCAGCATCCGTGCCGGTCACGGTCGGGGCGGAGCCTTCGACGATGACTGTGCCGGACTTGAGGAAGTTCGGCGGTGCAAAATAGATGTAGACCGATTTGTCGACGATGGAGCCGTCCGGTCGCCGTCCGTCCCAGAGGATCAGGCTGGTCCCGGCCGGATAGGGTTTCCAGTCCACGGGGTAGAAGGCAGCTTCACCGGACGGGGTCACCTGCATGCTGACGAGCCCCGGGGTGCTCATCGCGTAGTTGATCTTCCAGAATTCGTTCTTGTGTACGGCATAGTTCGGTTGAATGGTGCCTGAACCGCTGCCGCCGCCGCCCATCCCGCTGACTTCAAGTGTAAACGCCTGGGAGCCGCTGCGGGTGGACAATGACCAGCCGTAGGCGCCGTCTGGAACAGTCGCACCGCTGTCGGTCTTGCCGTTCCAGACGATGGCCTGATCGCCTGCTGTGGCGAAGGTCTGCGTGATCACGCGCAGTGCATCGGTTCCTGCGATCGGAGTGATACGCAGTTCCGCTTCGAGTGGGAGCGGCGCATAGAAGCGGAACTCCATCTGATTGTGCACCACGGGTTTGAATGGGCTGGGTGTCGGCGTGACCTTGGCGATGTACAAAACGACATTTCCGTTTGCGTCCAGGAATCCGCTGAAATTCACAGTGGGCGATAGAGTGGAGTCGCCCCGGTCGTAGAGGCCAGCGGCGATGGTGGGCACGTCGGTGCTGCCCCACCAGTTACCGGTGGCGTCGAGTACGGTGCTGTCGGGGCTGCCGAAGTTGTAGGCGTAATAGTTGTAACTGGTGTTGCCGTAGAGGGCATTGCCGCTGACCACCGGGGCCGGGTTGTTGGCCGCTGCGCCATTGCCCTGGGTGCGCAGGCCGTACTGGTTGGCGGTGAGGGTGTTGCGCTCAATCAGGCGCGGGGCGGCGCGCAGGTCGACAGAAACGCCGTTGGTGTTGTTGCGGATGGTGCTGTGACGCACGGTGCCGCGGCTGTCGGGGCCGAACGTGAGGCCGGTGCCGGCATACTCGATGATGGCGTAGTCGATGCTGACGTCGGTGGCGGTGCCGGTGATGAGCAGCCCGCCCCAGTCGCCGGCCCGGGGTGTGGTCTTTCCGGAGGTGAAGATCACCGGGGCGGCGGCGGTGCCTTGGATCATCAGGCTGCCGTTGACGGTGATGGTATAGCCGGCGGGGACGCGCAGGGTGGTGCCGGCGGCGATGGTCAAGGTGGTGCCGACGGGGACCGTGAGGTTGCTGAGCAGTTCATAGCGCCCGCGCAGCGTGGTGCTGGCGGGGAGGGTGCCTTGCAGGATGCCGGCCCCGTCGGCACGCGGCGGACCGAGCAGGTTGTGCTCGTCATTACTCGCCGCCGTCTCGTAGATCAGGTAGACCGGGGCGGTGCTCTCGAGCCGGGCGCCGGCGTGGATCTGGACCCCGGCGGTGGCGCTGCCGAAGTAGACCTTGCCCGGGCGCGCGCCCACCGGGACACAGTCACGCGTGGTGGGGGTGGCGCCGTCGGTGAGGGTGACGGTGGCCGCCGTGGCGCACACCACAGCGACGTACTGGGCATCGACCGGCAGCCCGTGGCGGGTGGCGAAGAGGTCGGCGGGCCAGAAGGCGGTGCTCTCGGTGCCGTCGCCGTCGTTGCGCTGGATGGCGGCGATCGGCTTGTCGGCGCTGATGTAGAGGGCGCTGCCGCGGCCCTGGTTGGTGGCGGCTCCGACCGTGACGAGTTGGCGCTCGCCGGCCTGCAGCACCAGGGTCTGAGTGGCGCCGGTGTCGGCGATGACCTGGACCGTGGTGGTGTTCTCCAGCGCGCCGACATAGGCGGTGGTGCTGCGCACCCCCCACACCGCGCGGGCGGCCGGCGGCACGGGGTAGAGATCGCCGTTGGTCGGGGTGTCGTGCAGCACCGCGATCGGCCAGTCGGCGCGGATCAGCCCGGCGAAGGTGTTGGTGCCGCCGGCGTCGAAGGTCACCACCTGGCCTTGCGGCAGGTAGAGGGTCTGGGTGAAGGGACCGAGCGCGTTGCGCAGGGTGAGCTGCGCGACACTGTCGCCGTCGGGACTGAACAGGTGATAGCGATGGCTGCCGCTGATATGCGGGATGACAAAGGCGCTGCCGAGCATGCGCTCGGGTACCGGCAGGTCGGTGGCGTCGGCGCCGCTGCCCAGGGTGAAGGGAGAATCGCCGCTGAGGGTGCTGCCCCAGGGCAGGGCGCCGGACGGCAGCACGCCGGTGGCGCCGTCGTCGAGGTCCAGGGTCAGACCGGGGGCGACGATGCGGTTGGCGTCGGCGTAACTCACCACCGTGGTGTCGGCGGCGGCCTCGCGCGGATTGAGGATGAAATAGCGCGTGGCCCCGACGTTGGGCTCCAGCCAGTAGCCGCTGAAGTCCACCCAGGGTGAACTGCTGGTGTCGCGGCGGTCGTAGATGCCGGCGGCGATGGTCAGCACATCGGTGCTGCCCCACCAGTTGGCGGTGGCGTCGAGCACCACCGTGTCGGGGCTGCCGAAGTTGTAGGCGTAGTAGTTGTAACTGGTGTTGCCGTAGAGGGCGTTGCCGCTGACCACCGGGGCCGGATTGTTGGCGACCGTGCCATTACCCTGGGTGTTGATGCCGTACTGGTTGGCGGTGAGGGTGTTGCCGGCGACGATGCGCGGGGCGGCACGCTGGCCGACAAAGACGCCGGTGGTATTGTTGCGCAGGAGGCTGCCGCTGAGGGTGCCGCGGCTGTCGGGATCGAAGGTGATGGCGGTGCCGGCGTATTCGATCAGGGCGTGGGCGATCACAACCTCGGTGGCCGTGCCCTTGATGGTAATCCCGGACCAGTCGCCGGCCTTGGGGGCGGTCCGCCCGGAGCTGAAGGTGACCGGGTCGCCCGCCGTGCCCAAAACCTTGAGGGTCCCGTTGACGCTGAGGCCGTAGCCGAGGGTGGAGCGGATCCGCGCGCCCGGCTGGATGCTCAGCGTGACCCCGGCGGGTACGGTGACGGTACCCAGGACCTCGTAGAGACCGGCGGCGAGCGTGGTGTTGACGCCGAGGGTGCCGAGCAGGGACCGCGCCACCGGCGCCCCGCCGGCGGCGGCGAGGAAGTTGCCATAATCCACCCAGGGCGAGCTGCCGGTGTCGTTGCGTTCGTAGATCCCGGCGGCGATGGTGGGCACCTCGGTGGTGCCCCACCAGTTGCCGGTGGCGTCGAGTACGACGCTGTCGGGAGTGCCGAAGTTGTAGGCGTAGTAGTTGTAACTGGTGTTGCCGTAGAGCGCGTTGCCGCTGACCACCGGGGCGGGGTTGTTGGCGACAATGCCGTTGCCCTGGGTGTTGATGCCATATTGGTTGGCGGTGATGGTGTTGCCGGCGACGATGCGCGGGGCGGCACGCTGGCCGACATAGATGCCGGTGGTATTGGTGTGGATGAGACTGCCGCTGACGCTGCCGCGGCTGTCGGTATCGAAGTACAGGGCGTTGACGTTGGCGCGCAGGGTGCTGTCGCCGATCGTGCCGATGCTGCCGATGTCGAACTTGACGGCGGTGCTCGCATACTCGATGAGGGTATGACTGAGCTGCACGTCGGTGGCGGTGCTCTTGATGAGGATCCCCGGCCAGTCGCCCGCCCTGGGGCTGGCGCGTCCGGAAGTGAGGGATACCGGCTGGTCGGCGCGGCCCAGGACTTTGAGTGAGCCGTTGACGGTGAGGCCGTAGCCGAGGGTGGAGCGCAGCCTGACCCCAGGCTGCAAGGTCAGGGTCAGCCCCGTCGGCACGGTGAGCGGACCCAGCAGTTCATAGGTGCCGACCGGGACGCTGGTGTCGGCACCGAGGATGCCGACGAGTGAACCGGCCACCGCCGCACCGTCCGGGCCGTCAAGGAAGTCGCCATAATCGATCCAAGGCGCGGTGCCGGTGTCGCCCCGGTCGTAGAGGCCGGCGGCGATGGTGGGCACGTCGGTGCTGCCCCACCAGTTACCGGTGGCGTCGAGTACGGTGCTGTCGGGGCTGCCGAAGTTGTAGGCGTAATAGTTGTAACTGGTGTTGCCGTAGAGGGCATTGCCGCTGACCACCGGGGCCGGGTTGTTGGCCGCTGCGCCATTGCCCTGGGTGCGCAGGCCGTACTGGTTGGCGGTGAGGGTGTTGCGCTCAATCAGGCGCGGGGCGGCGCGCAGGTCGACAGAAACGCCGTTGGTGTTGTTGCGGATGGTGCTGTGACGCACGGTGCCGCGGCTGTCGGGGCCGAACGTGAGGCCGGTGCCGGCATACTCGATGATGGCGTAGTCGATGCTGACGTCGGTGGCGGTGCCGGTGATGAGCAGCCCGCCCCAGTCGCCGGCCCGGGGTGTGGTCTTTCCGGAGGTGAAGATCACCGGGGCGGCGGCGGTGCCTTGGATCATCAGGCTGCCGTTGACGGTGATGGTATAGCCGGCGGGGACGCGCAGGGTGGTGCCGGCGGCGATGGTCAAGGTGGTGCCGACGGGGACCGTGAGGTTGCTGAGCAGTTCATAGCGCCCGCGCAGCGTGGTGCTGGCGGGGAGGGTGCCTTGCAGGATGCCGGCCCCGTCGGCACGCGGCGGACCGAGCAGGTTGTGCTCGTCATTACTCGCCGCCGTCTCGTAGATCAGGTAGACCGGGGCGGTGCTCTCGAGCCGGGCGCCGGCGTGGATCTGGACCCCGGCGGTGGCGCTGCCGAAGTAGACCTTGCCCGGGCGCGCGCCCACCGGGACACAGTCACGCGTGGTGGGGGTGGCGCCGTCGGTGAGGGTGACGGTGGCCGCCGTGGCGCACACCACAGCGACGTACTGGGCATCGACCGGCAGCCCGTGGCGGGTGGCGAAGAGGTCGGCGGGCCAGAAGGCGGTGCTCTCGGTGCCGTCGCCGTCGTTGCGCTGGATGGCGGCGATCGGCTTGTCGGCGCTGATGTAGAGGGCGCTGCCGCGGCCCTGGTTGGTGGCGGCTCCGACCGTGACGAGTTGGCGCTCGCCGGCCTGCAGCACCAGGGTCTGAGTGGCGCCGGTGTCGGCGATGACCTGGACCGTGGTGGTGTTCTCCAGCGCGCCGACATAGGCGGTGGTGCTGCGCACCCCCCACACCGCGCGGGCGGCCGGCGGCACGGGGTAGAGATCGCCGTTGGTCGGGGTGTCGTGCAGCACCGCGATCGGCCAGTCGGCGCGGATCAGCCCGGCGAAGGTGTTGGTGCCGCCGGCGTCGAAGGTCACCACCTGGCCTTGCGGCAGGTAGAGGGTCTGGGTGAAGGGACCGAGCGCGTTGCGCAGGGTGAGCTGCGCGACACTGTCGCCGTCGGGACTGAACAGGTGATAGCGATGGCTGCCGCTGATATGCGGGATGACAAAGGCGCTGCCGAGCATGCGCTCGGGTACCGGCAGGTCGGTGGCGTCGGCGCCGCTGCCCAGGGTGAAGGGAGAATCGCCGCTGAGGGTGCTGCCCCAGGGCAGGGCGCCGGACGGCAGCACGCCGGTGGCGCCGTCGTCGAGGTCCAGGGTCAGACCGGGGGCGACGATGCGGTTGGCGTCGGCGTAACTCACCACCGTGGTGTCGGCGGCGGCCTCGCGCGGATTGAGGATGAAATAGCGCGTGGCCCCGACGTTGGGCTCCAGCCAGTAGCCGCTGAAGTCCACCCAGGGTGAACTGCTGGTGTCGCGGCGGTCGTAGATGCCGGCGGCGATGGTCAGCACATCGGTGCTGCCCCACCAGTTGGCGGTGGCGTCGAGCACCACCGTGTCGGGGCTGCCGAAGTTGTAGGCGTAGTAGTTGTAACTGGTGTTGCCGTAGAGGGCGTTGCCGCTGACCACCGGGGC
>Ga0247841_10002216_pt1 | contig 39853 bp, 47 predicted proteins | sample LaCruzMarch2015__2_FD_192410 | JGI IMG/M metagenome (GOLD analysis project Ga0247841, IMG submission 192410) | Freshwater microbial communities from meromictic Lake La Cruz, Castile-La Mancha, Spain - LaCruzMarch2015_18m | ecosystem: Environmental > Aquatic > Freshwater > Lake | place: Spain...
GTGCCTATGCGATCCGCGCCGGCGTATATCCCGAAACCATGCCGTGGAGAACGCCTCGAATCCGCTTTAAAATAGATAAGATACTCTTTGGAACCAGACTTCTTCTCGGCCAAAAGCACATCTTTACCTATAAAATCTTTCGAAAGATCCACGAACTTATCGAGTCCTGCTGCAACAGGCGTGTGATTGATATCGATATCCTGCCCGTAAAGCGGATAACCCATTTCAAGGCGCAATGTGTCGCGCGCTCCTAAGCCGACCGGTTTGACACGTGAGTCTTTTAAGAGAAGTTTCCAAAGCTTTACAATATTTTCATTCGGGCCGTAGATCTCATACCCGAGTTCGCCTGTATAACCGGTACGGCTTATTATAGCATTACTCCCGAATAAATCAAATTCGGTAAATGTATAGTAACCGAGCTTCTCTATCTTATCACCGGCTATTGGTTTTAGCGTTTCCAGCGATAGCGGTCCCTGAATATCAAGCTTCCCAGTAATGGCTGAAACATTCTTAAATTGATAAATTCCGGTAAGGTTTTTACGGATATTCGCCTCGTCCCCTGCTATCGTCGCGGCATTTACAACCAGCATCCATGAGAACTTCTTAATCCGATATACGATGAGGTCGTCGATTATGCCGCCTTTATCATTAAGCATAAAACCGTAGCGGCATGAACCTACGGGCATAGAAGAGATGTTTTGGGTGACGATACAATCGAGGCCACTGAACGAATCATCGGTATCGAGGATGAATTCCCCCATATGGCATATATCAAACACAGAGACGGCCTTGCGGGTATGAAAGTGCTCGGCCAGGATGCCTTCGTACTGAATGGGCATGAGCCATCCGCCAAACGGAGCCATCTTGGCGCCAAGAGCTATGTGGTCAGCGTATAACGGGGTTTTTTGTAAAGGTATTGCTTCATCAATTTTCATTTTTAGCGCTTTTTAGCAGTATATACCCAGCGCCCGAAAAAAACAAGAACTTAAAACAATCAGGTCCGCTTAAAAAGGTGCCGGCACTAATCGCGTCGGTTATATTGAGCCTTAATCGCGCCGGTTACATGTCGATAGCCCGTAAAAACCGGTGCGGTTGCATGTCGCGGTGGATCAAAATTAAACGGGTCCTACTTGGACTTCTCCGGCTCAAACCAGTGCCGTGTTCTATTGGCAAAACTAACCAGGCTCAGCATTATCGGCACTTCGGTAAGGACCCCTACCACGGTCGCGAGCGCTGCTCCGCTCTTTAGCCCAAACAGAGAAATCGCCACAGCCACGGATAACTCGAAAAAATTACTCGCGCCGATCATTCCAGCTGGCGCAGCGATCGAATACGTTAAGCGCCATTTTTTAGACCATAGATAGCCTATAAAGAAAATGACATAAGTCTGGATTATTAGAGGGATGGCTATTAAAACTATATGAAGCGGATTCCCGAGTATTATATTGCCTTGAAAAGCAAAAAGAATGATTAGTGTCAGAAGCAGTCCTATGACTGTTACCGGTTTAAGCGCCTTTAAAAATACGTTTTCAAACCAATCTGACCCTTTCATTTTCAATAGATACACTCTGGAAATATACCCGCCTGCAAGCGGAATAACAACAAAGAAGATGGTGGAATAGACCAGTGTATCGTAAGGAACGGTGATTTGATTCACTCCAAGCAAGAATTTAACGATAGGAACAAAAGCAATTAATATAACCAGATCATTTACCGCCACCTGAACCAGGGTATAAGCAGGATCGCCTTTGGTTAAATAGCTCCAGACAAAGACCATGGCTGTGCAAGGCGCAGCCCCTAAAAGTATAGCGCCGGCAATATATTCTTTTGCTAAAGCAGGGCTGATGAAAGCGGCAAATATATATTTTAAGAATATCGCGGCAAATATCGCCATGGTAAACGGCTTGATCAACCAATTTACAACTAATGTTACCACTAGCCCCTTGGGCTTCTTCCCTGCTTTCATAATGCTGGTGAAGTCAATCTGCGCCATCATCGGAAAGATCATGAGCCAAATGAGGACCGCAACAGGGATATTTACCTGCGCTACCTCCAGCTTACTTAAGAAGTTTACTCCCGCAGGAAATATCTTCCCGATGATCACTCCGGCAATGATACAAAAAATAACCCAAACGGTAAGATATCTCTCAAAAAAACTCAGCCGCTTTTCTTCATGTATGATATGTTCCATTCACTCTCCTTTTTTATTCAGCTAAAAGAGGATTCAAAATATAGATCCAGCTGTAATATACCCCAATAGCAATAAATACGACTCCTGTGATCTTCCGGGTATAATATTCGATACGCGTGATCCTGTTGAATAAACGGTTCAAGGATGTCACGCCTAAGGCAATGGCGACAGCAAATATAATGACCGGCAGTCCCGTGCCGATCCCATAAACAAGCGGCAGAATAATACCGCTTTTACTATTAATCGCTAAAGGAATAAGGCTGCCAAAAAATAAAGCCGCTGAAATAGGGCAAAATGCCAGAGCAAAAATAAAACCAAGCAGAAATGCGCCTGGAGCGCCGGACTCAGTAAGTTTGTTATGATGCTTTTGTAAGAACAAACTCCCTGGTAGGCGAAGTTTGATCTTTTCGAGCAAGATGAGCCCTATAATTATCAGTAGCGGCCCCAGGGCTTTGCCCATATACTTCTGTAAAAATTGAGCGACTTGAGGAACGCTTAAGACCGAACTTACTATGATCATTCCCAACGCGGCATATGCGGCCATCCGCCCAAGCGTATACGCAAATCCCGATATGAGAACAAGCGCCGGGTGCGATATTTTTTTGGACAAAAAAGAAATTGCGGCCACATTGCTGGCCAAAGGGCATGGACTTATTGAAGTCAGCACCCCCAGCCAAATAGCCGATATTATACCGGTAAGATCCAATCCCATCGCTACTCCCTTAAAAAATTAGAGACCTCAGCCTTTACGTACTCTACGAACCTCTCCTTGTCTCTTACGTATTCCCATATCTTATCGAGATTTTTCCATCTCACTTCTTTGCCATCCCTAACCAGTGACAATACCAACGATTTGGTATAGAGTTGATAGTCACCAGCGTAGTGTTCGTTACCTTTGTGGTCTATATTTATCTCTTTAAATTCAATCTTGCCGGAGGCGATATCTTTTTTGAAATTTGTTTCGATCGCTTCTTTGGAATACTGCTCAAGCTTATGACAGGTAGGACACCTCATTGTCCCATGAAAGTAATAAGCTACAATATGCGCGCCTTTTATACTCTCCCCTGCTTGAGCCGAAGACAAAAGAAATATGCCGCTAATTAGCGCGGTAGTGACAAGAAGAACAAAAATTAATTTCATATTTTAACCCCTATTTAGAAATTATCTTTTTTATATCGTCTTTAGTTAATAATTTGCCTGAAGAAACTATTACCCCATCTATGGCCAGAGCCGGAGTCATCATGACGCCGTATCCTGTGATCTTGTCTATATCCATAACCTTTAAGATCTCGGCGTTAATATTTAACTCTTTAACGGCCTCCTCGGCGTTGGCGGTAAGCTGTTTGCATTTCGGACATCCCATGCCTAAAATTTCTATCTTCATCTACACCTCCACTATCTTATTTTTTACTGCGGAAACCTTTATGCTGACTACCGCGTCTCCGGCGCCCTTAAGTTCGCTAAACATAGCGTCCACGGGATAATTCGACTGGCTGATAATTTTTACTTCTTTAAATCCGGCTGCCTTTATATATTTCAAATACTCCGCTTTTTTGCTGGCGCCGGCAAGACAGCCAACATAAGCCTCGATCGATTCCTTTATGGCTTTCGGCAAGTCTTTTACTAAAACCAGATCTGAAACCATTAGCCTGCCGCCTGACTTAAGCACGCGAAAAGCCTCTTCGAAGACCCGCTTTTTATCGGGCGAGAGATTAATAACACAGTTTGAAATGAGCACATCGATCGAGTCATCCTCAATGGGAAGGTTCTCGATTTCACCCAAACGGAATTCTACATTTGTGTATTTGCCTTTTATGGCGTTTTCCTTTGCCTTGGCTATCATTTCCGGCGTCATGTCGATCCCGATAACCCTGCCTGATCTTCCTACCCGCTTGGCTGACAGAAATGCGTCAAACCCCGCCCCGCTTCCCAGATCAAGCACAACATCGCCTTCTCTTAAGGACGCCAGGGCGACCGGATTACCGCAGCCAAAACCCAGATTCGCCCCTTCAGGCACAGCACTCATCTCAGAATCGCTGTAGCCAATCGACTTACTGACCTCTTTTGCCTTGGCCGGGGCCAAACAGCAAGAGTTCGAAGGGCAACAGGACGCGCTTTGTGACAATGCCTTTGCGTAACCATCTCTGACGATTTTCTTGATCTCTTCCTGATCTTTCTTCATATTTTCACCAATATCTTAATGTACCATCATTCCAAAAACATATCCTACTATAGTCGAAAACATTACTGTCAGGATGCAAAAAGCTAAAGTTTTGCGCCATCCGATGATCTTATTAATAACCAAAATACTAGGCAGCGATAATGCCGGTCCGGCCAGAAGAAGCGCAAGAGCCGGCCCTTTGCCCATCCCCAGACGCATCAGCATTTCGGTAATAGGTATCTCGGTAAGCGTGGCGAAATACCATAACGCGCCTATAGTAGACGCGACAAGGTTCGATAAAAATCCATTGCCTCCTACGAAAGCCGCGACTGCCTTTTCTGGAAGTATCCCGCCAACGAACCCCGTTACGAAGACACCTCCGAAGAGTAGCGGAATGATCATCATCCCGAAGTCCCACGTAGCGGTCATCCACTCCTTAACCTCCGCACGGGTAAACCAGATTTTTAGCATAATAAGTACGGATAAGAGCATCGCGCCCGCCAGATACCACTTTATAGCATGCACCCTCATCACAAAGTTATCTTCGGGTATAATTTTAGCGATATCTTTACGATCAAGACGCACAGCGTCTATGGCTCGCGTCCCGTCGGCGTTATAAGCTTTAACTTCCATAAAATCCTGAGTGGAATATTGAACGCTTACCTTCATTACGTCTTCATTTTTCAATGTTATAGTGACATCATTTGTATTGTACCAGTCACTGAAGACCAGGAACATTACCAGGCAGATAAAATAAAGGCTTGTTTTCCACAGTGGCCTGGTCGGATTTGGAGCCTGCGGCATAGCCATAGCCGCCTTATTGCGGGCGTGTTCCGATTTCCTGAAAAGAAACGCCATCGAAAGCCCTATGATAAACGCAAAGCCGATCGCGCCGATCGCCCGGGCAAGCCCGATATCAAATCCTAGAACACGCGCGGAGAGAAATATCGCCATGATGTTTATAGCCGGGCCGGAATAGAGAAAGGCGCTTGCGGGTCCAAGCCCCGCGCCCATGGTATAGATACCGGCAAACATCGGCAGAACACTGCACGAGCAGACCGCAAGTACGACGCCCGAAACAGACGCTACCGTATAAGCCAGCGTGCGATTCGCTTCGGGGCCCAGATATCGCATGACAGATGCCTGAGACAAGAATGTCGATATCGCGCCGGCGATGAACATGGCCGGCACTACACATGCCAGCGTGTGGTTAATGATATACCACTGGAGAAGTTTGAACGCATCAAAGATGGCCCCGGACACTTTGAGATTACCCAGAGGCAGGAAATACATGATTATGAATATGCCGACGATCCAGTAAAGCTTTTTCAGGTCCCTCACTTTGCTCTCCTCCCCTTTACTTTGCAGCATCCGCCCTCTATCCTTATAACTTTTATATTGACCAGGCCGTCGGCCACTTTCTTTCTGGCCGAAGCGACTATCCTTGAAAATGTAGGCCTCGATACGCGCATACGCGATGCGGCGTCAATCTGCTTTAATTCTCCGAGATCGGCGAGCCTTATAGCCTCGAATTCATCGAGCGTCAGATAAACGCCATCAAGCTCGCTTAAAGGTTTGCAGAGCGGCTTAAAGCATCTTTCGCCGGGAACGCATTTTATCCATCTGGTCTTTTTTGGACGCAAGATATCCCTCGCTAGTTATGAACGTATGTTCATAACTATCTTACCATGGTTCATATCTTTGTCAATTATTTTTTCGGAATACCTTGAGGATTACCATATAAGGAGATTTAAGAGCGACCCAACGATGATGCTTATGCCTATCATGATAGCTGTGGACTTAAGAAGGCTCTTTAAACCCAGTTCTTTCCAGATGATGAAGAATGTCGCTACGCACGGAAATGATATCGCAAGCAGTACCGCCGATATGAAGAGCTGCTTCGCCGAAAGCCCGAGAGGCATGAGCATTCCTACGGCAACATCCTTTCGAAGGAAACCTATCACAAGCGCGGCTATAGCGTCCTTGGGCAAGCCAAAGAGGTTATGAACGATCGGAGCGAAAAAACCGGTTATATAATCGAATAGTTTGAAATAGATCAGTATGTTTATAACCATGACGCCTACAAGCACGACCGGCACCGCCTCTATAAGAAACCCCTTTACGCGATAATAAAGTTTTTTGACAAGCACCAGTATCGGCGGAAACCTGTACGGAGGTATTTCCAGTAAAAATTCCGGGCTATATCCGGGGATCGCGCTGTTCAATATTATACCGAGTATCAATATGATGGAAAATAGCACCAGATAGACGCCGGCGACGTAAATGCCTCCGAACATGCCGAGAAGCCCGAATATCATGGCCTGAAGCGGCACGCATGGGACGCCTATTGAAATCAGCGTCGAGGCTATAAACCTTTCGCGTTTGGATTCAAGCACTCGTGTCGAAAGTATTCCGGGAACATTGCATCCGAAACCCAAAAGCATCGGTATGATGGCGTATCCGTGAAGGCCGAGCCGATGTAACACATTATCCAGAAGCACCGCGAGCCTCGGAAGATAACCTATATCCTCCAATAAGCTCAATATTAGATAAAAAGATATTATGTAAGGCAGCACCATTCCGAATTCTATGTATGGCGCCGTCGTCAGCACTCCGAGGGATTGTTTAAAATCTATCTTTCCGTTTATGAGGTCGCCGATGAGCAGATGGAACCAAAAACCTTTCTCCTGCCAGTATTCAGTCAGCTTTTCCAGAAAAGGCCTGTATAGATCAATAAATATCGGATCGGTAATATTATTGATTATAGATTCACCCAGAAAACGCACCAGTTTAAACGCCGAATATATCACGGCCCCCGCCATCAGAAGCCCGCTGATAGGCCTGACGGAAGCGTCTTCCAAAAGCTCTCTTAATGTGTGGTGCCTGTGTTCGAGGGTCTGAACGCTTTCTACAATATTTCCTATCTCTACCCACCTCTCCTGATTGGAAAGTTTCTTTCGCGAGATCTGCGCGGCATCCGATATCTTTTCGATCAAAGACTTTATTCCGACTCCAGTAATCGCGCATGTGGGAACTACCGGTATATGCAGTATCCCGCTAAGTTTCACAGGATCGACCTTAACCCCCTTATGAGCGGCCTCATCGCTCATATTAAGGCACATCACTACAGGGAAACCTTCTTCTATCAATTGTATCGTCAGGAGAAGATTTCGCTCGAGGTTAGTCGAATCGACTATATTTATTACAACCATCTCGTTCTTGGGATGCTCTTTCAATAGAGATACCGCGACCTCTTCGGCTTTAGAGCTCGGCTCAAGCGAGTACGTGCCGGGCAAGTCTACGACTTCGATTCTGCCGTCTTTAAGGGTCAGGTAACCGCTGTCTATTCCGACTGTTGTTCCGGGATAATTGGAGGAGACGACCTGCACTCCGGTAAGGCGGGAGAATACTACGCTCTTTCCTACGTTCGGATTTCCAAGGAGGTATATTTTTTTTATCATTCGCTACTTACAATAACTTTAGCGGCAACGCCGTGGCCGAGAGCCAGAATACTTCTGCCGGCTTTTATGACCACAGGGCCGCGCAGACCGATATGGCTGAGTTTGGTGATCTCTTTGCCTTTGTAAAGGCCCATGCTCTCGAGTTTCGTCTCAAGATTCGACCCCCCGAGGACCTCGATGATCTTCCCTTTATGGTCCGACTTCAATTGGGCTAACGATATTTTTTTCAATCTGCCTATTGATCCTCATATTCCACGGTAACGCTCAAAGCTTTCACCGGCCTCATATTTTCGGACCCATCGTGATAATAGTCGATCGTGACATAGTTCCCGACGCTTATATCTGACAGCGTTATATCCATACCGTTCCTTATCAATGAAGTATCCGATGATATCGGAAATACCCCGGAGATCGTCGCCTGCACGCTGATGGTAGAGGCCTTTACGTCCACTGCCGTAACGGTCCCCTGAAAAGTCCTTAAGTTCTCATCATCCAGGTCCTGCCAGTCTCCGCAGAAAGCCGCATTGGCCAAAAGAACCATGGCGACGCATACGCTAAGCGCTATTTTTTTCATCGTCATATCTCCTATTGTTGGAGGCCGCGGCCGCCGTTATGGCGGCGCCTATGCCCGAACCGTCTTTTGCCAGAACCAGTTTTACGCGCGATGCCTTGCGGCCGAAAAGACCTTTTAGCCCGGCTCTTATATTTTTCGCGAAAGTCGGGTGTTTCTCGTAAACGCTGCCATCTATCGCTATGGTATGAGAGGATAATATCTTAGGGTCCATCTTCAGGATTATAGCGCCCAAACATGCTGCCACTATACGAGCGCTCCTTAAAGAGACGGCCTTGCATATATTGAGAACTTCCGCCTTTACTTTTAATGTCGAGACCTTTACTCCGAGGCCTTTTAACACTCTGCCGGTATTGGATAGATCCTTAGAAACATCTGATTCTATTCGAGACATATGTTCGGTCGTAAAACCGCGAATGTGGCTTACAACCGTCTTCCTTATCACTCTTTCGGCTATCTGCCCCAGATACATCCCGGAAACCATCTTCTCGAGGATCTGTTTCCCAGGATTGGATGACCTTTTATCTATCTCGCGGTCGAAATGCGTCTTTTTCAACTTATCGAAATTGCCCCATTCGATATTTATTATCATACGCCCGCCTACGGACCTCGAGTCTTTAATACCGGGTATATTCGCTAAAGCTTCGGAGTAACAGGCGTTAGTGCCGGTCCCGATGATCACCCCTATATCGCAATTACGGTCCTCATAACTCTTCGTGGCCAGCGTCCCTACGGTATCATTCAACATCGCCGATATACTAAGGTTTCGAACGCCGCAGCGTATGAGCGCCTCATTCAAAAGCCAAACGACATCTTTCCCGATAACCCCCTTAGTTCTGAAACCCTTGGTCCAACACACCAGATCGCCCGCCGCGATACCTGTCTGTTTTACGGGAAATGAGAATGTAAATCCGAGGGAATGTTTGACGCCTGAGAGATTATTTTTGGATAGAAATAACTTAATGCGGGATGCTATAAAATCGAACAGGTCCTCTCCTCCGCCGGATATCTCTTTTTGGCCGAGTTTGAAACTCATTATGGACGGTTTCCCTATCCTCCCTCTGCCTTTAAGTTTAAGGGCCAATATGCGGAAATTAGTCCCGCCCAGATCGAGGGCGATGAATTCTCCCGTCTCTTCGCCGGTAGGCTGTGAGGCGTATGTCGGGATCATCTTTAGAGAACTGCGAGCCCCGGACAGTCCGCGCTTCATCTCAGAGGCGAAGCTCTTTACAAGCCTGCGCATCTCGGGGGCGGAAATATCGAGATCTTTTATTATTTTATCGACTGGAGTTTTATTCATCATCTTTCGATACTTAGCACTTTATACTTTAACACCCCGGCAGGCACCTTTATCTCCACGCTGTCGCCTACTTTATGGTGCATGAGACCGCTTCCCACCGGAGAGGATATCGATATCTTGCCGTTTGAATAATCGGCCTCGTCTTCGGAGACTATCGTGTATATTATCTCGCTACCGCCCTTAAGGTCCTTCAATTTCACGGTCGCGCCTATGAGGACTTCGTCGCTGGATATGTTGTCATTATCCAGGATCTGAGCCGACGCGAGTTTATTTTCCAGCTCGAATATCCTCTTCTCGTTCAGCCCTTGAGCGTCTTTAGCCGAGTCGTATTCGGCATTCTCACTTATATCGCCGTGGGCCCTGGCGTCGCCTATCGCCTTGGATAACGCCCTGCGTTTTACCGTCTTTAAATGCTCCAGCTCTTTTGCGAGTTTCTCGTAGCCTTCTCTCGAAAGATGATTTCCGCCCATTGCCATGTCACTATCTCCCCTGTTTTAGCCAGTTTTTACTATTTACAACAGCTCGCCGCTGTCTCTTTGGAACAACATTCTTTTTTATCCGGACATTTCCCGGTCCAGCAGTAAAGACAGATCTTTTCGCGAGGCAAACCTACCGCTTCTATCATATCCTCTACCGTCTGATATCGGAGTGTCGTCACCTCGAGATCCTTCGCTATCCACTCGACCATCTTCTTGTATTTCTCCGTAGTGTGATCAATATATTCGGAGACATCTTCTATATCCCTGCCCTCTATGCTTTTTATGGCCTTTCGCGCGGCAAGCTCCTCTATGCTCCTGGTCGAAAGATTAAAGATGCATGGGAACATAAGCGGCGGACAGGCGGGGCGGGCGTGTATTTCTTTAGCGCCGGCGTCCCATAATTTATTCACTGTGAAATTCTTAAGCTGGGTGCCGCGCACTATGGAATCCTCGCATACCACTATCCTGTTATCCTTTATTACCTCTTTTATAGGTATAAGCTTCATCTTGGCTATGTGATCGCGTTTTTCCTGGGACGGAGGAGTGTAACTCCTGCCGTAACCGGGGGTGTACTTTACCAGGGGCCTGCGGTACGGCTTCCCGGATTCCATAGCGTAACCTATCGCGTGGCCCACCCCTGAATCGGGAACTCCGGAAACCAGATCCACACCTATATCCTTATCGCGTCTGGCTAGGGCCCTGCCACATCTCTCCCTTACGATCTCCGCGTTTACGCCTTCATATGATGACGCTGGAAAGCCGGTATATATCCAGAGAAATGTGCATATCTGATCCGTCTTGCCGGCTGGCTTCTTCGTCACGGCTCCGTCATCGCTAAGAAGAACTATCTCCCCCGGCCCCATGTATTTTACTATTTCAAACCCGTTATTCGGAAAAGCCGCCGTCTCGGAAGTAATGGCCCAGGCGTCTTTACGCTTTCCGAGAATTAGAGGAGTGCATCCGCGGCCATCCCTTGCGGCATATATGCCGTCCTTGTTCAATATCAGAAGTGAACACGACCCCTCTATGACTTCAAACATCTTCTCTATGCCGTCGACAAACGACGAGCCCTCGACTATAAGTTTAGCCACAAGCTCCGTCTGATTCACCGTGCCCTTCGTGACCTCGCTGAAAGATACGCCTTTTTTATGAAGTCTCGAAGTCAGTTCCTCAATATTCTCTATCAGCCCGTTCGTTACTATGCAAAACGGCCCGAACCTCGAACTTAAATATATGGGCTGCTCATCATGAGCGCTTATTACCCCTATGCCGGCGTGGCCGGACATATGCTTCGAATCCTCGTAGAACTTTGATTTGAACTGGGACTGGCTTATATTGTGTATCTGGCGAACAAGGCCGCTTGGCCCGAATACCGCCATGCCGCCGTATTCTGTACCTAAGTGAGAATGGTAATCGGTGCCGTAAAACAGATCCCTAGCGCAATCGCCCTTTGAAACCACTCCGAATATTCCGCTCATCGTTCCTCCTGTTGTACCAAGCTTTTGTTATTGCGTAAAAAATCGGCCATATCGGCCGGCAGCGGCGAATCGAAGATCATCTTTTCTCCGGTGGCCGGATGTTTAAATTCTATCCTCTTCGCGTGCAGCGCTACGCGTTTAAACTTTAATTCGTAATCCTTCCTGAAAGCGTACACGCTCTCTCCGACTAGCGGGTGACCTATCGTCTTAAAATGTATTCTTATCTGATTCGTCCTGCCCGTTATGGGCTCAACCTCTACCACTGTAAAATTTTTTCTCTTATCGGTCGTTATATATTTAGTTATAGCGCTTTCAGGGCGCCCCTTATCTCTGTTATAGATATTCCCGCTTATCGTGCCGACCGATCTCTTTACCCTGCCCTGCACAAATGCCGTATAAGTCTTCTTAACCTGCCGGTCTTTAAATTGATCCATAACGAGGCGCTGGGCGGCTTTGCCCTTCGCGTAAACTATTAACCCGGAGGTCTCGCGGTCGAGCCTGTGACAAGGGTAGGCGTTGGCCTCGATCCGGCGCGAATCCAGGTCATTATTGATAAGATCCGTTAAAGTATTGGTCTCTTTTTTCGGCGTGGGTATAACGAGCATGCCGGACGGCTTGTCGATAACTATTATGCTGTCATCCTCATAGACAATGCTGTATCTTTTTTCTGCCATATCATCAGTCTTAAGGATTTTATACGCCGGTCATCAGGATGAAAGCGCCGGTAAGCATTATGACGAGTCCGGCAAACGCGTGCGAATATCTCTCCGCTACATCATGTCTTATGAGTTGTATTCCGACATAGGCAAGTAAACTTTGCGCCACCATCATAAATATCGTTACTATCGAAAATATAAAACTGACCGTCAAGATCCCCATCCAACCGTATTCCGTGGCCAGGAACATCAAAGGAACGAGCGGTTCGCACGGGCCGAGCACGAAGACCGCAAAGAGCGTCCAGAGGGTTATCGACTTCGATTTCATCTCTTCGGCGTTTATATGCTCATGCTTATAATCCTTGGCCTTCTTAAGTCCCCACAGGGTGTAGGCCACGCCGAAGCCTATTAAAAGCCAGAGCCCTATGTCGGCGCGCTGGGATTCAACGGCCGTAAGATGGCGCAAGCTGAAGCCCAAAAGTATGCCGATGGCCCCGACCACTATGGATGAGCCGACATGCCCGATTCCGGAGATAGCCGTAATAAGGCTGAGCCTGGTCTTAGACCATTTTTTAGCCTTGCCTATGACCGCGAATGGCATCCAATGATCCGGAGCAAGCGAATGTATAAACGCTATGGAAAGAGTCGATATAACAAGCAATATATAACCGTTCTTCATGCCAATTCTCCCTGTATGTGTATGTATCAATGGTAATATCGATGCCCGAAAAAGTCAATACTATTCGAAAAGAATGAGGAAATGAAACCGGCTAACCGCGTCGAGCTGCGTCGGCTCAACGCGGTCAAATTTTAATTATTTAAAATAATTGCAACTTTTTGACCATTTTTAACGTCTTTATATATGAGGGGACATTGCGAACCCTGTTGACCGACCTTCGTCTAACCGCCGCGGTTAGACGATGCGGTTAAACGGTTCGTCTAACCGCGGCGGTTAGACGAGGTCAAAAATAAGGAGGAAAAATGATTTACCATATTATCAATAAAAGTATTGCGGATTTTGTTATCTTTAATAATGATGAGGAGTTTTTAAGAATGGCCATGGCTATACGATATTACAGATCGGAAAAACCGATCATGAGTCTTTCACAATTCTTAAAATTGGCACAACCGATTTATGAGAAAGGTGAGCCGTGTTCTGTAAACATATTAGCATATTGCCTGATGCCGACCCATATTCATTTGATGATAAAAGAAAACAATGATAAAATGGCTTCGAAGTTCATTAACGATACCCTTAATAGCTATACAAGATATTTCAACATGAAGCATAAGCGAAAAGGTCCGCTTTGGGAGGGAAAATCAAAAAAGAATAAAATAAATAGTGACGAGCAGCTTCTACACACAACGCGATACATACACCTAAATCCGGTCACAGCATACATCGTAAACAAACCGGAGGATTGGCCGTATTCCTCTTATCGCGAATATATGAATAAGATTGACGACAAGGATAGAATCTGCAAATATTCTAATGAGATAGATATGGACCCGAGCGAATATAAGAGATTTGCCGAAGAGCAAATTCCTTATCAACGTGAATTGGCGCAGATCAAAGCCCGTATGACCATCGTCTAACCGCGGCGGTTAGACGAAGGTTAGGCGAAGATTAGAGTTTGGGAGGAGCAGGAGGCGAAAGTGGTTTTGGGGGTTTGGAGCGGAGGTCGTGCTCGTCCTCGATCTCGCCGACGATCTCTTCGAGCAGGTCCTCCAGCGTGACGAGCCCCTCGACCTTACCTTGCGAATCGACGACTATAGCCAGATGAGTGTGGCCGTTCTGAAACTCCTTTAAGAGATCTGTGACCTTCTTCGAGTCCGGAATGATGGTGGCCGGATATATTATATCCTGCAATACCACAAGATCTTTGTTCTGGCAAAGATTGAGCAGGTCTTTCATATTGATTATACCCACTATATTATCCGGCGTATCTTTATGCACCGGAATTCGGGAATAGCCCGATTCCAGGGCTTTGTATATTATATCGTCTATGCCGGAGGCGATATTAATGGACATCATGTCTTTTTTCGGCGTTATTACGTTCTTAACCAGGGTATCTCCGAAATCGAAGACCCTTGAAAGCATCTTATACTTCTCCTTATGAAGCACCCCCTCCTCCCCGCCTATCCTTATCATCGACTTTATCTCTTCCTCGGTAACAAGCGAAGTTTTGGTTTCGGACTTTCCCGATATGGCCGTAACAAGGATGTCGGTAATGAACTCCAACACCTTAACAATGGGAGCGAATACCGTCATTAGCCTACGGATAGAGCCTGCCATCAAAAGCGATAACCTGTCCGCGCGCTTGGCCGCTATAGTCTTAGCCGTTACCTCTGATACTATTATGAGAAAAGCCGCTATTAAGGTGGCCATTATAACGACCCAATTGTCGTCTCCGCCAAAAATATGTATTAGCATCGCGGTGACGATGACAGCTATCAACGCGCCCATGGTATTGTTCGCCACGAGTATCGTGCCGAAGAATTTTTGCGGAGAGCCGAGAATAGAGAGGACGACTTTTGCGGACTTAGAACCTTCCGCGGCAAGCCTCTTTAATTTTATCCGGCTGGCGCCAATTATCGATATCTCGCAGGCCGCAGTAAGAGCCGCAAGGGCCAATAAAATGATGAGGAATATTATAGTGAAAACTATTATCATGCCTCGGGCCTCACTATGCCGCCCGTGACTATCATCTTTATACCGTCCTCGATCGAAACGTCGAGTATTTTTACATTACTTCTTGGAAACAGGGCAAGAAAACCCGTAAGGGGGCTCGGCGTAGTAGCTATAAAAACGTGCACAAGGTCCTCTCCGGTCTTCGCCAGGGCTTCGGTAAAACTTTCGTTTGTCAAAAACCCTACGGCCCATATTCCTTTCGACGGATATTCTACAAGAACGACCTTCTTAAAGGCGGGACTCTCTTTCGATATGAAAGAATCGACTATCTGCTTAGCGGCCGGATAAATTCTGCGTATAAAAGGGAATTTCAAGAACCAGCTCTCGAGCGCCTTGAACAGTCGCTTTCCAAAATAGTTCGTAGCCACAAAACCTATTAAAGTAACGACTATGACGCCGAGTATTATTCCGAGCCCTGGTATGGAGAAACCCAGGCTTTTTTTAAGGTAAAAATTTATAACTTTCCCCAATATGCCGTCTATGAACCGGAATACCACATAGATAAGATAAACCGTAAAAAAAGCCGGAAGCGTTATAAGAAGCCCGGTTCCGAAATAGCGCCTTAAATGCATCTTTTCCCCCCTCCTAGCGATACCATGGCACAAATGTCAGAATTGCCCAAACGACTGTCGTGGTAACCAGGCCCACTGTGAGCCCCACCCAAAACCACGTGAAGAAGCGCATCTTTATATCGTGCTCCTTCTCAAGTATGCCGAGAGCCACTATATTCGCCGTCGATCCAACCAGCGTTATATTCCCTCCCAGGCATCCTCCAAAAAGAAGGGCCCACCATAGCGGCTGAGTACCGATGTTTGCGATCTTAAAGCCTTCCACCACGGGTATCATGGCGGCCACCAGGACCACATTGTCCAAAATACTGGAGCCTATCGTGGATATCCAGAGTATCATCCCCGTGAGCATCGTAATATTATCTCCGCTTATAACTATGAGTTTACTGGCCAAAAAATCCGTAGCGCCTGTAAATTTTAGCGTGCCTGCCTGCGCGAATAACAGCATAAAGAAAAGAAGCGTCCACCACTCTACATCCTTCTCGATGTAGGACCTGGCCCTGGCATGCTTCCATATCATGACTATTCCGCTTGAGACCAGAGGTATTACGAATAATAGAGTATTGGCGGGCAGATCCCAAGCCTCCTCCATCCTATGGTGAAGGGATATGAAGAAAAGCGTAACTCCGAATATCGCCAGGCTTATTTTAAGCCCCATCTCGGGAGGGACGGATATAAGCTTTATCAATATGTCGTTAGCGCCGAGTTCTTTCATCTTTCGGTCCAGATGCGCTATCTCTTTTCTGTACCACCACATGACTATCGGTATGAGAAACGCGATACAGACGAGCATTATAGGGAAAGCCTTCTTTAAAAAATCCTCAAACGTAAGCCCCGATTTCGAGGCTATCAGTATACCTATAGGATTTCCAAGCGCCGTTCCGGCCGAGCCTATGTTCGTAGCCAGAACGGATATTATCAAAAACGGGGTCGGATCGACTTCGAAATAATCGCAGATCTCGAATACGGCGGCTACTATGAATATTATGGATGTAACCTCGTCGACTACGCACGCCGATAAAGCCGACATCACCGTTATTAAAATTATGAATTTTTTCGCTGTCAGGTCCTTCACTCTAAGTATGAGGCTTACGAGCCAAGCGAAAAAACCCGACTCCTTCAGAAGTCCAACAAGCACCATCATGCCGACTAGAAAAAGAATGACTTCGAGGGATGAGTACTTCAACAGATGCTCCAAGTCGATCGTCTTTGTCATGAGAAGGACGGATGTGCCGAGAAAAACGAAGGTGAGCCGGAAATCCCAGAAGAAGAGCGTTCCCAGTATAGACGCGGAGAATATCGCTATAGATATTGACTGATGGGGATTGAGGCCTATATGCCTTCCGAGAAATCCCATGCCTATCGACAATAATATTAGTAGTATGAATTTTTTCGCCATCTTAAAGCCTTACCCCCGCCTCTTTCGCAAGCCCTCTAACCACGTCGTAGCGTGTTATTATTCCTACAGCTTTCTTATTTCTGAGAACAACTATGCGGCGCTCGTTCCTCGTAAGCATTATCCTCGAAGCCTCCGTGAGCGACGCCTCCTCGTCAAGCGTAGGAAAATCCCTGCGCATTATATCGCTGACCTTTATGGCCTTAAGACCCGCTATCTTCTTAAGTTCTGATTTGGAGTCCTCCGCATAAATGAAATTACCCACATCCTTAAGGTATGTCGGCAGGATAGCCTTTATGACCTCTTTCTCTGTAAAGACGCCGAGCGCGACGCCTCCCTTATCTATTACCGGAAGGCCGCTGGTGCCTTTCTTTACCAATATCCTCAAAGCTTCAGCGGCGCTTATATCTGGAGATATAGATCTTATCTTTTTTGACATCATATCTTTTATATGAAGTCTCATAATAGCGTCCTTTCGTTAGATCTTAGGTGGGAAAAATATTGTTATGGTAAGCGCCACGGTCAGCGATGCTACTATGATCGTGGTGGACCATGCCACTATATTGAAAAAACGGGAATTCCGGTATTTCCCCATGAGATGTTTGTCATTTATAAGGATCAGCATAAAGACGAGCACGAACGGAAGGAATATCGAGTTTGATGCCTGAGAAAGCAGCATAACCGTTATGAGATTCAGGTTCGGGAACATTATGAATCCGGCGCCTATCAATATAAGGGCGGTAAAGAGAAAATAAAATTGAGGGGCCTGTTTCAGCTTCTTATCCACGCCGGTCTCCCAGCCTAACCCCTCGCAGACCGAATATGCCGTCGCGAGCGGAAGTATCATTGCCGAAAATACGGACGCGTTTAGAAGACCTATCGCGAATAAAGCGGAGCAATAATTCCCGGCCAGCGGCTTTAACGCGAGGGCGGCGTCTTTGGCGGTCTCTATCCTTATGCCGCTTTTGAATAATGTAGCCGCGCAGGATATGACTATGAATATCGCGACTATACTGACCACTATGCCGCCGATTATCACGTCGAGCCTGGCGTACTTATAATCCTTTACGCTTATACCCTTTTCGACGACCGAGGACTGCTGGTAAAACTGCATCCATGGAGCGATCGTCGTGCCTATTATACCCATGATCATGATTATAAAGGCTTGATTGAACGAGAATGACGGGCGCACAAATTCCCTGGATACCTCACCCCACTGCGGATGAACCATGAACCCGGTAGCTATGTAGGCAAGGTAAAAAAGACAGGCAAATAGGAATATCTTTTCCACCGACTTATATGTGCCCTTTACAACTATCCACCATATGAATACCGCCGCTATTGGCAGGGATATATACCTGGATATCCCGAATATCTCGCAGCTTGCCGCTATCCCGGAAAACTCGCTTATAGTATTAAGAAGATTCGAGAATACGAAGACGAGCATCGCGTAAAATGTCACTCTTACCCCGAATCTCTCTCTTATGAGATCGGCCAGACCCTTTCCTGTTACTACGCCCATCCTTGAACACATCTCCTGTATCACTATGAGCGCTATCGTCATCGGTATAAATATCCAAAGCATTGAATATCCGAAATGCGCGCCGGCCACCGAATATGTCGCTATGCCGCCTGCGTCATTATCGACATTGGCCGTTATGATCCCCGGGCCCATTATGCTTAAGAATATAAGAAGGTTCTTCCATCTGCTTGGCCTTCTTAAAACGCTTCCGTTCTCGCCCATCTTATTAGATGCCCCTTGCCGTTTTGTGCCTTTTTCTCCAGGCGATCGATATGACCTGGCTCAATATGTCGTCCATAGTTATCATCCCTTGCAGTATTTTATTCTCGTCCACTACAGGAATAGCGGAGATCTTATACTTATCCATAAAATACGCGACTTCCTGCACGCTATGTTTCAGATTTACATATAATGTTTTTGGATAAGCCGTTTTAAGCACCGGGTCTTTCGGATCGGCAAATAAAAGTTTTCGTATCGTAGTTATGCCCTTAAGCTTGTTCTTCTCATCCACCATAAAAAGATACAATACGGTCTCGAGTTCTTTCGTGTTATTCCGTATATACTCTATCGCCTCTGCCACCGTCACGGTATCCCGGACCGACGCGAATTCCGTGGTCATCAGACCGCCGGCTGAGTCGCTGGAGTATCCGAGAAGAGTTGAAAGTTTTTTAGCCCGCCCGGACTCTATGAGCGTCAAAAGGTTCTTCACCGTGCTGTGAGGCAGATTCTCCAGGAGGTCGGTGGCCTCGTCAGATGACATATTAGAGAGAAGGATCGCGGCCTCCTTCTTATCGAGCTCCTTCAATATCGACTTCTGCTCCTCGAGTTCCAGATTCTCAAGCACCTTGGCTTTAGTTTTAAGATCCAGAGACCTGAATATGGCCATCCTCTGCGCCGGATTCAGGTCGAATATTATATCTCCGAGATCTGCCGCCGGTATGGAGGTAAGCTGCTTTTCGGATAAGGATAATTTCATAGTCGTGCTCGCCGGGTTGACGGTGACCGGCTGAACGTACTTCCAGGATACCAGCTCTTCGCTTCGCAAATACTTCGACTTGCTGTTAAGCCATCTGACGCCGATATCCACGGCCCTCTCCCATCCCAGCCTACGGATCAGCCCCCTTAGCCCTATATCTACGTGAGCGATAAAAAACTCGCTATCCACCTTAAGCAGATGCACGTCGTTCACGCGCCGGACCTTATGATTAAAAGTATCTACGACCTGCTGATCGAGGATATCTCTCTTAAGCAGGAACTCATAGATCTTTACATCCGGAGCGAATGTGATGCCGGATCCTTTTATGTCGAGAGCTATCTCGTTGCCGATAGATTTTATATGCGAGCATTCGACGCTTGCATAAACTTTTTTAATAGATCCTTTGAATATAATAATGTCCTCGGTCCTGGGATATATATCTCCTAGCTTGGCGGATATATCCCACAATCTTCCGACTACATTGCCTTCGGAGTCGAGGACATCTTTCCTGAGAAGACAGGAAAGATTGATAAACATCTCGGCGGCCTTTATCCTGGCCTCTTCCAGATTATTCAGCATATCTGTTTTCATATTTTATTATAATTTTTTCCGGAAAAAAGCCACGGCTATTAGAGTAGCCAGAAACAGCGCTATCGCTATCCTCATCCGGTTCCCGTACGGCCTCTCCGCCAGACTATAGCCCCTCTCCAGGACCGTGATCTTCCCGGCGTGTATATCGAGCTCTCCGCCGTGCTCGGAACAGGCCCTGTTAAATATGCCTTCTATTTCAACAGCATCGCCTTTGTATTTATAATCTCCAATAAAAATGATCTTCTCCGCGAGGTCATTTTTGGCCCATACGCCTATGGCGTTAGGCCCGTCATTAACGCTGATCCAGGAATGAGCGCCCCTCCGCATGATAGCAGTAACGGCCTCGCCCTTGTATGATACTATCGCGCCATTCAGCTCTTTCGCGTTCTCAATAAGCTCCGAACTCGACAGCGCCTGGGCAAATCCCGACGTAGCAGAGGAGGAGCAAGCAAACGCCGCCAGAAAAATCGCACTTATCACTATTTTTTTCACGCTGCTACTCTCTCCCTTTAAGCGACGCGATGATCATTCCGCCAAGCGCGAATATCGCTATAAATTCAAGCCTCCCCGCCCACATCTGTATTATGTACACTATCTTAAGGGCGCTCGGCATCGATGGCAGAGTTATGCCGCAAGACAATCCGACGTTCGCCGCGGCCGATACCGACTCAAAAAGAGAGCTCGCCAGCGGATAACCGCAAAGCATGCCGGCTATCGTTCCAAAAATATATAGATTTAAATAGGACAACAGGATAAGAGTCGCCATCCTTACATGCTTATCCTCGAGTATCATGTCTTTAATGTGATGTACCTTTTGTACAAGCACCGAGCTATCGGGCAAGAGAAGCTTTTTGACATCCTGCCTTAAAGCTTTATATATGACACCTATCCTCAATACCTTTATAGCGCCGGTGGTGGAGCACACGCTTCCGCCTATCGCCATGGCTATTGTTATGCCGAGCATGGCGAGCGGTCCCCATTCGTTCACGAACTGCCGCGGATATATCGTAGAATAGCCTGTGCCCGTATGGCCCGATATCAAATGATAAAATATCTTCCTGAAATAAGGTATGGCGGCCGGATATACGACGTTACCTATAAATCCCCAAGCCGTTATGGAGAGCGTAACGGCCATGGTAAAGAAGAGGGTTATGATCTCAATATTCTTATATATCTCGCGCCTGTTCCCGGTCCATACCGCGTAGTGAAGAGCAAAGTTAATTGACCCTAAAAGCATTATCGCCATGGTTATTATTTCAAAAGGAAAGTTATGGTAGAAAAGAATATTCTGAGACTGGGGCGTAAATCCGCCGGTATCCCACGCCGCCATAAAGATACATACCGAATCGAAGATCGCCTTAGCCGGTTTCAGCCCTCCAATAATCGCCGATGCCGATAGTGCGGCCGAGCCTATGATAAGGAATACTATGCTGACCAGCCATATGAATCGCGATGTCTCTATAACGTTTGGCAATATCTTCTCGTCGCGGGCCTCGCCCACATACATGCGGAAAGCCCCTGCGGTGCCTCTGAAGAGGAATGTGAGCGCTATTACCACTATGCCCTGGCCGCCGATGAACATCGTCAGATGCCGCCAAAAATTGTAGGAATTTGCCATGTGGTCCAGATTATTGGCTAATGTAAGGCCCGTGGTGGCATATCCGCTCATCGCTTCGAAACAGGCATCGAGATATGACCCGTAGTGACCGCTTAAATACAAAGGTATCGCGGACACGAACATCGCCACTATCCACGAAAGAGCCGCCACCGACATTGCGTGCATAGTGGCGAGGTCTTTCTTGGTGTAACAGATGGCCGAGAGACATGCGCCCGCCAGAAGAACCGCCGATATACTCAAAAGAAAATCCGCAGCAGGCCTATATTCGGAATACACCAATGCCAGAGTGAAAGGGATCATCATAAGGATACCTATGCCTATCACTATCTTACCGAGATAGTAGCCGATTATCTTATAGTCTTCTCTCGTCGGCCTTAATATCACTTAAAGATCCCCCACCAAATTATGCATACAACGAATCCTGAAAGTATAAAAAAGGCCACGAGCGCGATCTCGGCCAAAATACCGAGCACGCCGTTGCCGATACTTTCAAAAAAATCCCTTACTCTGGATACCATAACTCTTATTCCACCTTGCCTATGAGTATATCCAAAAGTTGCTGTTCGTTCTCGATAGATGTAAGAGCGACAACGTCATCCCCTTTATTAAGGAGCGTCTCACCCTTTGGAACTATTATGCTATCACCCCTTACTATCGATACGAGAACCGAGTTTTCCGGCAACACCACGTCTCTTACGCATTTATTTATAACGGGCGAATCCCCGCCCAAATCGACCCGGACGAGCGCAAGTTTTCCGCGCTTAAAAGTCATGAGATTTATAAAATCCTCGAATGAAGCTTCCTCCTCGATGATCTTCGCTATTATGGTGGTGGAGTTCACGGGGACATCGACGCCCAGCTCGGTGAATATGTGCTCATTCTTCGGATTATTCACCCTCGCCACAGTCCGCCTGACGCCAAAGACCTCTTTAGCGAGCTGGCACGATATGAGATTATCCTCGTCATCCGCGGTTACCGCGACAAAGACGTCCGCTCTGCCGACCTCGGCATCCTCGAGATATTTCGGATCGCATCCGTCTCCGTTTATTACCATGGTATCCAGATTTTGAGATACGCCTTCGCACCGCTCTTTGTCTTTTTCAATAACCGTAACGGAATGCTTATCATGGATAAGCTTCTGGGCCAGATGGAAACCTATCTTTCCGGCGCCGATTATAACGATATACATTTAAGCGTCTCCTTATATATTAAATCTGTTCTTCACTTTATCGAGGCTCGCGGTCCTCACCACGCCCATAACCTTGTCGCCTAGCTCTATTCTGGCGTCGGGCTGAGGTATTATTACCTTCTTTTTTCTCTCTATTACGACCACGAGAAAGTCGTCCGGCATATTAAGTTCGGACACCTTCTTGCCCTTAATTTCCTCATTCACCATTATCTCGATGACTCCGAGTTCCCCGGTCTCTACGAGATAACTCGTAAACCGGTTTTCGATCAGTTTATCTCTTATCATGGCCGCGACCAGTATCGTCCCGCTTATTATGTCGAGTCCGAGTTTCCGGTATATATCGGCTCGCCTCGGATCGTAGACCCTGGCTATGACGCGCGGGACCTTAAACATCTTCTTGGCTATCTGGCTCGCCATGAGATTGGTATTGTCGCCGCTCGTAACCGAGACGAACGCGTCCTGTCTGTCTATCTTAAGCTCTTTTAATAGCTTCTCGTCGAAGCCGTTACCGGTAGCGGCTACACCGTTAAAAGACCCTCCAAGGCGCTTGAATGATTCGTCTTTTTTATCTATTATAGTAACGTTGTGCCCTTCCTGGGAAAGCAAAAGCGCCAGCTGCGACCCCACCCTGCCGCAGCCCACTATCATTATATTCATGCCACACCTCCGAAAGAGTTATTTCTTTAATGTTGCGACGCTGACCTTCTGTATCCCGAGTTCATTTATAGCGTCGAGCGCCGCCGAGACGCTGCTGAATTTAGCTGATGAGTCGACATTTAAAAGCAGATTGAATCCGGGGTCGCTCTTCAATTTTGTTTCAAGGGCCGCCTTAAGCGCCTTGGGCACTACCCTGTCTTCTCCCAAAAAATATTCTCCGGACCTGGTTATGGATAATATCGCTTTTTCCGATCCCTCAAGTTTTACCGCGCTCGACGCCTTCGGAAGCCTTACCTCTATTTTTGAGATCTTTGCCGGATTGAAAGTATATATTAGGCTGAAGGATATAAAGAAGAATATAAACATGTTCATGACTATGTCGGTCATGGCCACTGACTCAAGCGCCACCAGATAATCCTGTTTTCCCTTGATATTTATCATCTGGCCTTGTTTTCAGATATGACTTCGCTAAGTCTCATCGCCGAATCGCTGAGTTCATATGAAATATACTTTGTCCGCGATATGATAAAATTACAGACTAGATAATATGGAACGGCTACTATAAGGCCGGCCGCCGTGGTGATCATGGACTCATATATCCCGGATGCCAGCATCGAAACGGTAACGTCGGATCCTGCCCGCTCCCAGGCCATAAAGGCCTTGATAAGCCCGGTTATGGTCCCGAGAAAACCAAGGAGCGGCTCTATGCCTATTATGGATATGAGGCCGCCGATATATCGCTCCAGGCCCTTTACCGCGTTATTACCGACCCTCTCCATCGCTTTTTCCATATCATGCGATGCGAGAGCGGATCTTTCTATCCCGGCCTTTAACACTACCGCTACCGGATATTTTGTGTTTTCATCGCAGAGTTTAAGCGCCGGGTCCCTGGATCCGCTACGGACCAGAGCGATGACCTTATCCGTAAACTTTTGGGAATCTATTCTTATGGCCCAGAGTATGGCTAACCTGTTTATTATTATAGCCAGCCCCAATACCGAACCCAGAATTATCGGTATCATGACCGGCCCGCCTTTACTGATCACCCAAAACATGAGACACCTTTCGCTATAGGCCCGAAAGCCCTTTTCTTATCATCATGACCGCTATCGCGGCCAAAAGAAGGCCCGCTATTTTGGAAACGGCCTTCGATCCCGCTTTGCCCAGAAAACGAGATATCCTGCCGGAATATGTGAAGACGACCCATGTGATCGCCAGATTTGCGACAAAAGACAGTACCGTAGGATAGATGCCGTATGAATCTAGCAGTATTATTATCGTCGTCAATACGGCGGGGCCCACGACCAGAGGCGTCCCTATCGGCACCGCGCCCATGGTCTCGATCGGGAGTTTATGCTTATCCTCGTGCGTAAGTATATCCCGAAGAGATATCGCCAGAAGTACCGCGCCTCCGGCTATCTTAAAATCGGAGACCAGAACGCCGAGAACCATAAATATCCACTTCCCTAAAAATAGAAAGACGATGCCGATAAGGAAGGCGGTTACTAGAGACTGGTTTATTATCTTCCGTTTTTCACCGGGCTTCAGATTTCCGGTAAAACCCATGAACATAGGCAGGATCCCTATGGCGTCCATGGCGACGAATATGGGTATGAATACTAGCAGGAATTGTCTCATATTAGCACTAAGTATATCATATAATTATACTATAAGACAAGGATACAGGCATAAAAAATACCCAAAAAAAAGCAAGGCGGAATGTCATACTAAATTCCGCCTTGCTTTAAATTTAAAGTCTTAAGCTCTAAAAACCCGATTATTTGCTGAGCTTCCCCTTTATGATGCGCTCTGCCTCTAACCAGTCATTCAGAGAATGTCCGGACTTCCTGCCCCTCTTCTCATAAAGCTCGTAAGCCTTCTTCTCGATGAGCTTCGTGATATCATCTTTAGACATAGAAGGATTGGATGTTTTTCCAAGCTTAAAAGACGTCTTTGCCATTGCCATTTTCGCCTCCTTTCTTTTTGTTAAAATTCTTTTGTTTTTATTATACCCCTAAACCGCCCTTATGCAATAGAAATCTTCAAAAAATCCGGTATTGGCTTCTTAAGGAACTTATAAACATTCTTAAGGTGCGTCCTGTACAATTTGTCGAAAGGATTGTCGCCGCCGTTATGCGCCTTGCCGCCGTACCACCAGTTCCAGTCGCTGCCTTCGGCTATGTACAGTTCGCGCCACGCTTCCGCGAGTTTTACCGGCTTGTTATCGGCCTTTTTATGATATTCTTTCGTGAATTTCACAAGGTCCTGCCTGACCCGTCCCAGATAATCCCATGAAACATTATCCTGCTCCTCGCCTATCCATATACGGAAATTATGATCTATCCAGGATCCAGGGAATATAGCGGAGAGCGACCTTTTCGGATGCTCGATATTCAGAAAATCGCTTATTGTGGTGGAATAGGTATTCTTGCCATGGTCGAGTTCGGAATAAAGAGTCTCGAAGAATTTTCTGCCGTTATCCTCGTAATATTCCCACGCGTTCTCGCCATCCATCACTATGGTAAGAAGCGCCCTTTCCGTGTCACGCCGCAGATTTTCCGCGGTCCTGTTTAAATGCTCCATAAGATCCCTGGCGGCGTCTACCGGATTCCAGGTATTATAAGAAAAGCTTATCAGATCCGAGAGGTTCTTATCGCGGAATACGAGCGATATGTGGTGATGGCCGCGCTTGAACTTATAAGGCCTGTATATGATACGGCGGTCGAAAAGTTCCTGATCTTTATATTTAGCATCATATAGGGACAAACTCTTAAAGAGTATATCCTCGTCGGTAGCGGCCCAGTTTATGCCTTTCGATATCATTATTTTTAGCGCCTCATCCGAAACGCTTCCCTCTGAAGGCCACATCCCCTTAGGAGGCGCGCCGAATATGCGCGTGTGGAATTTTATCGCCTCCTCTATCTGCCAGGCCGCGTCCTCAGGGTGGGAAAATTTCTTTGGAAGAGGAGCTCCGGGCAGAGACTCCTTGGCTACGGAGGTATCGCAAAGAAGCGGCAGTATAGGATGATAATAAGGCGTCGTGCTTATCTCTATCTTTCCGGATTCGGCGAGCTTTTTATATAGCGGTATTATGCGGCTTAAGATCTCTTTCTGTTTTAATACTATGAATTCCTTATCCTGCTCGGTATAAGACCTTTTTTTATCTATAAGGTCCTTTAAATTTATATCTTCCTCAATATTTACGGAATGAAACCACGCGAGGTTGAACAGGACCTGCAGATCCCTGAAATCGGCGTCCGAAAAATCATTCACCAGCTTTTTCAGGGCGGCCCCGGAGACCGGCCTGACGCCTTTTTTTATTAGAAGTTCGGAATAGCGCGCGTTCGGCTCTATGAAACGCTTAAAATTAACCTTGAAAAAATTATTAAGTATCTCCACCCTGTCCTCAAGAGTAAGAGAACTCGCTTTCTTGACGGTCAGGTCCAGGAATGTATCGGTGGCGCCGTTATCGGTATAGTCTATTATCTGCTCTATGAGAGAGGGTACGAGGTTAAAGGTCACCCTGGCGCGCTCCGACGCATCGACCAGATGCGCCATCGGATAGTAGTCCTTCACCCCGCGCAGGCGCACCCATGGCATGAGGTATTTATCGCTTATGGGATCTTTGTAGAAGGGCTGGTGCATGTGCCATATAAAGGCAACGCCCAGGCTTTTTTGATTTTCCATCTGTCTAACCGGCGTATATGGAATAGTCTATATCGTGAAAGATGCTGTATTTATCTTCGAGATTCTTTATATAGGCCTCTTCGAGCGTGTTATTTTTAACGTCCTCGTAGAGTTCCGTGAAATGCTCAGTATGTTCCCTCATGCGTTCCGCGGCATAAGTTACGTGGGAACCGGTCTTCATGATGAAGGCCCAGTCGCTGGATTGGGCCAATAGCAACTCCCTGGCCATCTGATTTAGCGCTCTTGCGAGAAGCCCCTTCGCGTTCTTATGAGTCGAGGCCATCTCGACCATCCGCTCCGTCATCTTATGCAGATGTTTATAGAGCCAATCGTTCGAGCCCTCGAGCCATACCTCGCTGTATCCTTTATATCCCCAGCTGGAAAAAGACGGGGTCAATACCTGATATTTCTTATGCATCTTAAGATACTCGCCCGGCGTTGTGAGCGCTATGGTATTTTGATCGTACCTTATCTTTCTTATCAGGAAATTTATCCAATCCGGACCCTCGTGCCACCAGTGTCCGAAAAGTTCCGCGTCATACGGCGCCACTATTATAGGAGCCCTGCCATCCATCTGGCCGGCCAAATGCTCGATCTGCTTCTCCCTATTAAACATGAAATTGGCGGCCTGGTTCGCCGCTACGTTACGGGCATCTTGTTCGGAATACGGCTCTTTATGATTTCCGGTGCCGGTTATCTTGTAATATTTTATCCCGGTATTGATCCTGGTCCCGTCGGAATTTATATATGGCCGGATATAATCGTAATCGAGGTCGAACCCGACATCCCTATAGAACTCCCTGTAGTTATAATCTCCCGGATAGCCCTCTACCGCGCTCCATACCGCCTTCGACGACTCCGTGTCACGGCCGAACGCCGCAACTCCCGACTTAGTAAGGTACGGGCTGAATACGCCAAATCTTGGCCTTGGGTTTCCGAACAGTATTCCGTGCGTATCCACAAAGAAATACTTTATACCCTCTTTCTTCAGTATCTCATCGTCTCCCGGATTAAAACCGCATTCCGGAAGCCATATGCCCGGCGGACGCTTCCCGAATATCTTTTCGTACATATCGGCGGCGACTTTTACCTGAGCCCTCACCGAAGCGCGTCTTTCGACCTCCATAAGGGGAAGATACCCGTGAGTGGCGCAGCAGGTTATGACTTCCAACCCGCCCAGATCCTGAAAATGCTTGAACGCGTTAACCAGATTCATGCCGTACTGGTCGGCGAATATCCTTCGACAATCCGTAAAATTGGTGTGATACATCCGCGCCAGGCTGTTAAAACGCCCGTCAAACTGCGTACGCTCGATCTCTTTTTCCGAAAGTTCTATGAGTTTATCGATATGCTTCAGGTATTTACGCTGGAGATGGCTGTCCATCATCATCGACATGAGCGTGGGAGATAAAGATATGGTCAGCTTATAGTCCACGCCGTCCCGGACAAGGCCGTCCATCATCTTAATGAGCGGTATATACGTCTCGGTTATCGCCTCGAACAGCCAGTCCTCTTCGAGAAAATCCTCAAATTCCGTATGGCGAATATACGGAAGGTGCGCGTGAAGAACTATGGCCAGATATCCTTTTGGCATGGTCTATTCTGTTTTCTTTGTGACTATAGGAGTTATGCGGCGGACATCGATGCCGTCATTCGAAGTCGCTTCTACCGGTATGATCTGATTGCCATCCGGCAGGGCGAATCTGAGGGTAAATGTGCCGTCAGGCTTAAGCTCGATCGCTTTGCCCTGCACGGTAACCTTTGCGTCCGGCTCGGTAGCCCCGTAAACTATAAGTTCGGTGTTTACTACCAGCCAGAATTTTCTTGCTATCGGTTTTCTGTAGAATGAAGCCGAACTCGACACGGCGCCCGATGTTATCTGCTCCTCGAGGCGTCTTGTTATAAGCTCTCTGGCCTCAAGAGACCCTTTTCCCACTCCGAAGCCTCCCGAGAGGCCGAACATCTTCCAGTACGTCTCTTCCGGTATCATCCATTCCGCATCGAGATTATCCGACATCCCGAATCTCGGAGTATGGACCATATTGGAGCGGGCGAGCATATAGAAAGCGCCCTTCCTGGTCAGTATGCCGATCTCCACGACCCATGATCTATCGGGAGAGCCGGCGTTTATATACCAGGTCGAAGCCATATTCGCCAATTCTATATCGAAATACGAGTTCGCGTTATTGCCGTTGAAATTTATCCCGGTGACGTCGTACACCCGCAATATCGACTTTGCGCGCTCATCACCGGACGAAGATATCTTTCCCGCGACCTCGTCTTCCTTCTCTTTCTTTATCTCCCAATAGGAGAACATCCACCACGGATCCCTTACAAGAAGGACTATCTTATTGTCTCCATAACCGGCGGGAAAGTTAAATCTCTTCCGCTCGCGTTTTGCTGCTGTCTCATTTGTCATAGAGGCCTCCTTCTCTTGGATCTGTCTGATTTTATTCTTCGTTAACTTTTTGTTCCGGGACACCTTGAGCATCGGCGATAGCTGGCTGAGTGGCTTCTATCTCTTCTTTTTCAACGACCACGCTTTTAGCGACGGCCTTACCGTCCTTCAGTATGTACGTCACGTCTGTCCAATCGCCTTTTTTCATATCCGCAACAGAAGCCGCATTCTCAAATTTCGTGGCAAGATCGCAGGATATGGATATCGTCTTCTCTTCGTCGGCGTCGTAATCGTAATACTGGACAGTTACCGTACCTGCCGCGGCATCCGCGGCCTGGACCTCACCGTATATGGAAAGTTCGTCGGCGGCCGACGGTACGACTACATCCTGAGTCGGGGCTGCGACAGTCTCGACAGCAGGCGAAGCTGCGTCCTGAGCCGATGCAGCCGAAACCGACAGCGCCAGCACAAATACAGACAGTAGAATATATCTTATCCTTAGACTCATATCTTCCTCCTTGTAAACGCCCTTATAAAATTACTGCTTGTTGCTTTCTGCCAAAAGCGTATCGTAGGCCGCTTTTACAGTCACCTTCTCGTCAAGGATCTTATCATACTCACCCTTAAGCGCGGCTTTTTCGTTCGTGACCACCTCAAGTTTGGTAGCCAACTCCATCTTTTCTTTCAATACGATGTCATATTCTTTCTTAATGGCGTCTTTGGCCTGCACCAGTATGTTCACCTTTTCCTCGAGCACTATCTTCTCGCTGAGCAGGGATTCATACTTATCTTTCGATACGCCGCATCCGGCCAGTCCTATAAAGGATATGCCTATCGCTATAACCGCAAGAATCTTCATCGATCTCATCTCTGGTAATCCTCCTTATTTTCCGCACCCGATCATTACTGCTGGATCAGATATTTCTCAAGTTCAGACCATGTCTTCGGGCCGACTTTACCGTCGGCCTTAAGGTTCTTCGCTTTCTGGAAATCCAATATAGCCTGTTTCGTCTTGGGGCCCAGCTTTCCGTCTATCGTCCCGGGATCGAAACCCGCATTCTTAAGGGCTCTCTGTATATCTTTTGACCTGTCTATCGCGGACTGAACCAAAGGCGATACACTGGCCTTGATCTGCTGAGCTGCCGCTGTAGGAGGAACGGCCTCCACCAGCGCAACGGTCTGCGAAGGTTCCATGATAGGGTTTACCGCTGTCGTGCTCGAAACCGCTTCTGGCACTTCCATCCTCGGTTCCTCGGCAGGATTTTCAACCTTACCCTTACACCCGGAAACGGCTATGGGCAGTATAAGTAGGCCCGCAAGAACCACTGCTAAAATTGACCTCGACATCCTCTTCCTCCTTTCAGGAATATAACAATATAATGTTTTATGATGTGATCTAAAATTGTTTTGATTATACCGCCGCTATCGGTATTGTCAAGTTATATCTCTTTCGTCAAAACGCACCCGGCCGGCGTTTTTGTAAAAAGCGTTATTTTATGGTCCCGAATCTGGTAGTCAATACGGCGCCGAAGCCTGCAAAAATGAATATAGGCTTTATTATTACAGGCCCTATCAAGGGCAGAAAGCCGGCCAAAAACAGCAATATTATACCCGCTAGAGCGTCGACAAATGGCGGATAGGGTTTTTTAAAATAACCAAATACGGCCTTTCCTATGAAGATCGCGGAGGCTACATATCCGATTATCCACGCCAGCGCGATGATCATGACCGCCAATGGTATCAGTATTATTCCTATTATGCTTATCGCCAGAAATACGAGCGCTATGGCGGATACGAAAGCCCATAGGATCCCCCATAAGAACATGCTTACAAAAGATTTATCCAGTATCTTCACGACGACGCTTATATGATCCGGCACGAGAGCGGCAATAAGCACCGCCAGCCCCAAAAATCCCAATAATACCATAAGGCTTACGGTAGCCCAAAGAACGAGCCATCCCCCTTTAAAGAAATTCTTAAACGACAGGGCGAGAGGAAAGAACGACGGCATGTCTATCTGGGTTATGCGCCCCTCCACTCTGGCCAGCGGGTCTTTAGAAATACTGCCGCCCACCACCACCACTTCTCCCCCTATATAGGAAGCGCTGTTAAGTTTTAGCGACCCGCCGATAACTACTATGCTCTTATCCACTTTTCCGGAAACCGTCGCGTTGCCGTCGATCACAACGACATCGCTGGCCGACATATCCTTCGTTATCTCCACATCGGAATTGATCTTTATGATATTATTACCCGCGCCGAAAGCCGAAGCCGCGGCGAGCGTGATACTTAAAAATACCACCACTATCTTTATCATCTTCATATGGCGCCTCCTTTAGGCCTTGAGCTTAAAAACCTCTCAATCCTTATGAACGCTTCTTTCAATTTATCCATATTTGAAGCGTAGGATATCCTTAGGTAGCCTTCGCCGGAAGAGCCGAACGCCGTCCCGGGAACTACCGCCACCTTCTCTTTTTCCAGAAGAAGCCTGGCGAAATCCATCGACTTTAGACCCGTCTTCTTTATAGAAGGAAAAGCGTAGAACGCCCCCTCGGGCTTGTGGCAGGAAAGCCCTATCTCGTTTAAACGCGACACCGTAAATTCCCGCCGCCTCCTGTACTCTTTCTTCATCTCATCCACGGACCTATCCCCCGGCTTAAGAGCCTCGAGCGCCGCCATCTGCGATGTTATGGGAACGCACATCATCGTATATTGATGGATCTTCGTCATGGCCGCGATGATATCTTTCGGCCCGCACGCGTATCCTATGCGCCAGCCGGTCATCGCGAAAGCTTTCGAGAAGCCGTTTAAATATATAGTTCTTTCCTTCATCCCCGGAAGCGTCGCTATGGGGACATGCGGCGAATCGTACGTAAGGTCGCAATATATCTCATCGCTTATGGCGATAAGATCGTTCTTCTTTATCGCGCCGGCCAGAGACTTAATTTCACTTCCGGAATAGGAAGCGCCCGTAGGATTATTGGGGTAGTTCAGAATTATGCCTTTTGTTTTTTTATCGCAGGATTTATTGATATCCTTCGCGGTTATCTTAAAACCCTTACTGGGATCGGTCTTTATGAACACCGGTTTGCCGCCGCACAGCGTAGTCATCGGGCCGTAACAGACATAGTACGGCTCGGGCACGAGTATCTTGTCGCCCCTGTCGACTATAGCCCTGAAAGAAAGGTCCATTCCTTCACTGACTCCGACGGTTATAAGTATCTCTTCCTCAGGATCGTAGTCGAGTCCGTATTTACGTTTCAGATGCTTCGATACCGCTACCCTTAATTCTATCATCCCTTTATTGGAAGTATAGGAGGTATACCCCTGCTCGAGAGAATATATCGCCCGCTCTCTTATATTCCATGGCGTGACGAAGTCCGGCTCGCCAACACCAAGAGAGATAACGTCCTTCATACCGAGCACAAGGTCAAAGAAGACCCTTATGCCGGAGGGAGGTATCTGTTGCGCCGCTTTTGAGATTCGCATGATCGACTTTCGTTTCTTTATAATGTTATCGCCTGTCTTTTGCTCTTTTCGAACTGCTGTAATATATCTCCGTCTTCCTTGTATTTCTTCAATATGAAATGCGTCACCGTGCCGCGCACATGTTCCATCGGCGCCAATTTCTCCGATACGAAGCTCGCTACGGCGTGTATATTCTTGCCTTCTACCACTACGAGCAGATCGTAGGTTCCCGACATGAGATAACAGCTGGCGACCTCGGGAAATTTATATATCCTCTCCGCCACGCTTTCGAAACCGAGATTCTTCTGCGGAGTCACCTTTATCTCGATGAGCGCCCTTACCCTGGATTCATCGTCGCACTCGATCTCTTTATTCACGATCGTTTTATATTTTAATATAACCCCGTCCTTCTCCATCTTCTTTATCGCTCCGGAGACCGCCTTAGAGGTCATTCCCAGCATCCGGGCTATTTCGTCAGGCGTCGTCCTTGCGTCTTTTTCCAATATCTGTAGTATCTCTCGCATATCGTGCCTCCCTTTTTAATACGTCCGCATCTCTACTCAATACCCAATACTAAGAAGGGGCTACCCTCTATCTTAGAGGGCCGCCCCTTAAAGTCTTGCGCTCTTTTATCACAAGCGCCCTATTTAGTTACCGGCCCTTCTTCCGTGCCTGCGCCCGTAGTCTGCGCGGCGCCGGATTCATATCTGGCTAAAGCTTCCCGCGTTTTAGGTCCTACTATGCCGTCGGCATTCAAGCCGTTGGCCGATTGAAATTCTTTTATCGCGCTCCTGGTCTGTCTGCCCTTAATACCGTCGATCTTTCCATTATAAAAACCCGCGTTCTTCAGGCATGTCTGAATACCGCTTATGCTTTCCCTTGATTTGGAGCCGGAATTGCGCTTCACACTGACGTTCGTCGTAACCTGTCTCTCGCTCCTGGCTCTGACCTCTTCCAGCGCCCTGGCCTGTTCCATGGCCGCGCGCTCGGCGTCCGACGTCTTCGCCTCAACACTATCGACTCTAGTCTCAAGAGTATCGACCCTGGTCTTTATGTCCGACACTTCGGCTTTGAACTGTTTCGGCACGGTTCCGCATCCGGCTATCATGGATACCGCTAACAATAATATTATAAAATAACCGTATCTCTTCATGGCATTCCTTTCGTTAAAGATCTGAATAGTATTATATAGCCGATTCCGTCCGAAATCAAATGAAAACTGATATTTATTTCAATAATTTCCCGGCTTCTTTGACCGGCATCTTATCGTGCACTATGCCGCGTATGGCTCTTATCATCCCGACGGCGCGCGGGGACTGCCAAATATTTCTCCCCATATCCACTCCCGAAGCGCCATCTTTGATCGCGTCATGCGCGAGTTTCAAGGCGTCTAATTCGGTCTCCAGCTTCGGTCCGCCGGCTATCACGACCGGCACCGGACATGATTTTATGATGCTAGAAAAATTCTCACAATAGTAAGTCTCCACGGCGCTTGCGCCAAGCTCCGCGGCTATGCGGCATGAGAGCCCTAAATACCGCGCGTCGCGCTTCTCAAGCTCTTTACCGACGGCCGTTACCGCCAGGACCGGCATCCCGTATCTCTGACCCTCATCTACAAGCTTACCCAGCGCCATTAATGTCTGATGCTCATGCTCTGTGCCGACGTATATCGATATCGCTACGGCGGAAGCGTTCAATCGCAGCGCCTCCTCCATGCATGTCTGTATCCCTTCGTTTGAAAGCGCCGCTCCGGCGATGCTGTTTCCGCCGGACACGCGTAGTATGAACGGTACGCCGAGGGAAGCATCGACGCAATTACGCAGGATCCCGCGCGTCAGCATAAGCGCGTCGGTAAAAGGGACCAGGGGCTTTATCGTCTTCGCCGGATCCTCGAGGTTCGACACCGGCCCCAGAAAATATCCGTGGTCTATCGCAAGCCACACGCATTTCCCCGTCTTCGTGTTAAATAACCTCGACAGCCTGTTCTTCATCCCCCAATCCATATCATCCCCCTCGCTCTAAAGTTTCGCCTTCATCGCGTTCAGCTCATCCCACATCTCTTTAGGCATGCGGTCGCCGAACTTTTTAAGGAACTCCCCGATATCATCGGCTTCCTTCATCCAGCCTTTGCGGTCTATCCTGAAAAGTTCTTTCATATCCTTTTCCGGTATGTCCAGGCCCGTGAGATCCAGGTCCTTCAGATGCGGTATGAGGCCTACAGGGGTCTCCTCGGCGCCCACCCTGCCGTGCACCCTGTCTATAACCCATTTGAGGACACGGACATTATCCCCGAATCCCGGCCACAGAAATCTCCCCTTATCATCGGTCCTGAACCAATTGATAGAAAATATTTTAGGCTTATAGACAAACCTTTTCTCCATGCTCAGCCAATGTTTGAAATAATCGCCCATATTGTAGCCGCAGAACGGAAGCATAGCCATCGGGTCTCTCCTGACGACGCCCTCCTGATGGCTCGCCGCGGCCGTCGTTTCCGAGCCCATCCTCGCCCCCAGGAATACGCCGTTTTTCCAGTCGAACCCTTCAACTATCAGGGGCTTCAGGGTCATGCGCTTGCCTCCGAAAAGAATTGCCGATATCGGAACTCCCTGCGGATTTTCGAAGAGCGGCGAAAGGGTCGGGCACTGGTATGCCGATACGGTAAATCTCGAATTCGCCTGCGCCGCCTTAGCGCCTGACGAGCGATCCCACTTCTTTCCCTGCCAGTCTATAAGATTCTTCGGGATGTCACCGTCCATGCCCTCCCACCAAGGCTCGTTCTTATCCGCGTCCAGAGCGGTATTTGTAAATAAAGTCGGATAGAATGTCCCCTTCTTTATGGTCTTCATCATGTTCGGATTCGTCTTCATCGACGTGCCCGGCGCGACGCCGAAAAACCCGGTCTCCGGATTTATAGCCCAAAGCCTGCCGTCTTCGCCTACATTAAGCCATGCGATATCATCCCCTACCGTCCATATTTTGTATCCAGGGAGGACGGATTCAAGCATGGCGAGATTCGTCTTGCCGCATGCGCTCGGAAGAGCGGCGGCGATATATGTAGTGTCGCCGCTGGGATCCTGCGCCCCTATCACCACCATGTGTTCGGCAAGCCAGCCCTCCTGGAGACCGAGATAAGAAGCTATCCTCAATGAAAAACATTTCTTTCCCAAAAGCGCGTTGCCGCCGTAGCCCGAGCCAATGCTCCAGACAAAATTCTCGTTCGGGAAATGCATAATGAAACGTTTTTCAGGATTAAAATCCCCCACTGAGTGTAATCCCCTCACAAAATTTTTGCTGTTTCCTATCTTTTCGATCACCTTCTTCGTCATGCGCGTCATTATGCGCATACTTATCGCGACATAAGAAACGTCCGTCAGCTGAACGCATGCTTTCGCGTAAGGAGAATCCGGATGTCCCATCATATAAGGGAGCACATACATGGTCCGGCCGCGCATGCACCCGTCCGATAACTCGCGCATCTTTTTCTTGGCTTCATCCGGCGCCATCCAGTTATTATTAGGCCCGGCCGTATCTTTATCCGGATGGCATATATAAGTCAAATGCTCGGCTCTGGCTACATCCGTAGGATGGCTTCTGTGATAGTAAGAGTTTGGGAATGTCATTCCATTGAGAGGCGAAAAAATAGGATTGCCCTCTATCTTCTCATCCTTCATACCTATCTCTACCAGGCGATGCGCTTCCTCCTCAGATCCGTCGCACCAGTAGATATTATCCGGCTTCGTCAGTTTTGCCTGCTCTTCAACCCATCTCTCAAGCGGTGTGGCCATTTATTCTGTCCTTAGTTATTGGTCTTTGGCTATTGGTAATTTCGTCGGTATTGACGTTTATTTACCCGGCTCAATTATCACTTTTATCGAATCTCTTGCCTCGGCGACAAGTTTAAACCCTTTCGCGATATCCGCGAGAGCGAAACGATGCGTTATCATATCACAAACATCTATCTTTTTCGAGGCAATTTTTTGAAGCGCCTCCGCGTGTTCAGCCGGGCTCGCGGCGTAGGAGCTTAGAAGCGTCACTTCGTTTCGCCAGAAAATATCATTTATCGGGACCGGCAGAAGCTCGTCCTTGGGCGCGGCCGCGAATACCAGCGCCGTACCGCCCCGCTCGACCGATCTTATGCCCTGCTCGAACGCCTGTTTCGCCCCGGCGCATATCACGACAAGGTCGGCCAGATTCCCGGAATTAAGTTCGCGCAATTTTTCCGGAGAATAATCCGCGGCGCTTATCGCGTGATCCGCGCCGCTTTTTTTTGCGGCCTTGAGCCTGGCCTCCGATATATCGGTCGCGATTATCCTTCCGGCGCCGGAAGCCCTGGCAAGTTTTATATGCAGAAGCCCGGATATCCCGCTTCCTATAACGAGAACCGATTGCGTTTTTTTCAGGTTAGCGAGCCTCTGGCCCCTCATTACGCAGGCGAGCGGCTCTATAAAAGTGGCTTCTTCAAACGATACATCCTTCGGGATCCTGTAGACGCCGAGCTTATCCAGATTTATCTTAGGGACCCTTACAAATTCGGCAAATCCTCCCGGATCGAAATTCGTCTTCCTTAAAGTATCGCATACCGTCTCATGGCCCGAACGGCAGAACCGGCATTCAAGGCATGGCACATGGTGGGACGCCGAGACCCTGTCTCCGACTTTAACTCCCCTTACGCCCTTGCCCGCCTCAACTACCACTCCGGCTATCTCATGCCCGAGGATGAGCGGCACCCTGTTTATACGGTACCATTCCAGACAATCGGTCCCGCATATTCCGCTGGCCTCGACGCGTATGAGTATCTCGCCGGCGCCTATCTCTGGCTTCGGCCGCTCCTCTATCCTTATATCGGAATTGCTATAGTATACGGCAGCTCGCACAACCCTCGCCTTTTCCATTGATAATATTCACTATGGAGGTTTTTATAAAACTTTCTTCCTTCTGCTTCCTGTCGGGTATATTTATCTCATCTATGGTCGCTGCACCTTTATTCTCCAGTATAACCCTCATATTCTTAAAACAATTCTTTACTCCCACGCCGCTTCCGGAGGTCAGAAGCACTATAACCCGCTTTCCGTTAAGCCCCGTCAGGCCGTCCAAAAAAGAGTTTACGGCCGGTGTCGGAGCGAAAGCCCATACCGGCGAAGCTATCACTATAAGATCGTAATGGCTGGCGTCGAAATCTATACCTTCCTTTAATACGGACCTCTTGCCGGACCTGGCCGCCATGCATTGCCCGAGAAAATCTTTTATCTCCTCATTCGGCAATAGCCTCTGCGGCTTAACTTCCCCTCTTGCGCTTAAAACCTCGGCGAATATCTTCATCACCTTTTCGGTGTTCCCGCTGAACGAATAATATGTCACTAAAGACTTCATAATTACACCTCCGTTTATTGTTGGTGGTGATAATTCTACATAAAACTGACGGCGCACGCAACATATTCTTTTGCTTTTAACTGCATTGTGATATAATCGCTTTACGCGGGGAGTCATAGAGCCTCACACGCTAAAAAGGCAAAAAGAAAACAGGAGGATCAAGATGCGCGAGTCCACGGGAAAAGATAAGAGGGAATTTTTCAGGTACGCTTATTCCAAGCCTATGAAATACAATTCGCTTAATATACCCAAAGGCAGTAAATTCGTCGCCAAACTTGTAGGCGCGATGTCGAAAAATCTGAGCGCCTCCGGCATATTATTCACAGCCGAAACCGCCAACGCCCCGGCCATAGCAAGCCTCCTGGTACTCGACCTCGACTACCGGACTGCCAGCATATGCAAGGAGATAGAGACGCGCGCGCTGATACTGGAAAATAAGCTGATAGGAAGGGTCGTCAGGATCGACGATAACGGAGACGACACGTTGGGCATAGGCGTGGCGTTCGTGACGAAGTCTGACCCCTTGGCCAAAGGCATAAAGAATATCGAGAACCTAATAAAGCGATCTTAAACGATCCAAACAGTTTTAGACAAAAAAATAGCTGCCGTTTTTAAACGACAGCTATTTTTTTTAAACGCTGGCTCTTAACGGCCGGCGTTTTTACGCTTTGAGAAACTTCTTTGCAATATATCGGACGATCTGTGCTCGGCTTAAAAGGAACTTCACATTCCTTTTTGCATTCCGCGCAAACCGCTTTATGCATCTCTCTCGGCCTTCCGCCGAACCCGCCTCCGCCATCCTGAAATCCCATACAACCCCCTTTATTTAAGCGCGGGTCAATCCCGCACCATGCAAAAGAGTATACACTATAACTCTGGAAACTACAAGCCCAATCGCCAACCTAATCGCCAACCGCGTCGGTTACATGTCGCTTTACGCGTAACAACCGACGCGGTTAACGCTAAAGTTTTTTAACCCTGCCCTTATCGGGGCAGGAAGAGATAAGGTCTTTGATCTTCTTTTCGAGAGACGGGTGCGTGAAATTCGGGGCTATCTCGGCCATAGGGACGAGCACGAACATTCTCCGGTGCAGAAGCGGATGAGGGATCTCTAACGCCGCGGTCGATATCTTCTTTCGTCCGAAAAAGAGGATGTCGATATCCATGGTCCGCGGCATATAGGAAGTAGCCCTGCTCTTCTTACGGCCCGGGAGTTTCACGGCGCGCCTTCGGCCCAGGATATTCTCTATCTCCCGGATCCTCTCGAGCACACCTTCCGGGGATAACGAGGTCGTTACGCACATCACCGCGTTGTAGAAAGATACGGCGTCCTCAAAGCCCCATGGATCGCTTTCGTAGAGGGATGACATTCTGACGGGAGCGCCGATCTTATCGAGAACGAGCGCCTCGGCCTTCAAAAGCA
>Ga0247841_10002218_pt1 | contig 39794 bp, 38 predicted proteins | sample LaCruzMarch2015__2_FD_192410 | JGI IMG/M metagenome (GOLD analysis project Ga0247841, IMG submission 192410) | Freshwater microbial communities from meromictic Lake La Cruz, Castile-La Mancha, Spain - LaCruzMarch2015_18m | ecosystem: Environmental > Aquatic > Freshwater > Lake | place: Spain...
CCTCGAAGGCCACCGGCTTCCCTATCGCCAAGATCGCCGCCAAATTGGCCGTAGGATATACCCTCGACGAAATACCTAATGATATCACCAGAGAAACAATGGCCTCCTTCGAGCCGACGATTGACTACGTCGTCACCAAGATCCCTCGGTGGACCTTTGAAAAGTTTCCGGAAACGGAGGATTTTCTCACAACCTCCATGAAGTCAGTCGGCGAAACCATGGCAATCGGCCGGACCTTCAAGGAATCCCTCCAGAAGGCCATCCGCTCACTGGAGATCGGCCGCTTCTCCCTCCTCGAAAAAATGCCGGAATTAATCCCGAATCCCCGGGAATTCTTCGCCCCAAAGCTGCGGACGCCGAATTCCCTGCGCCTCTTCTACGTGGCCTCAGCCCTTTATCACGGTCTGACGATAGACGAAATTTACGACCTGACAAAAATCGACCCCTGGTTCCTTCACCAAATCGAGGAGATCGTGGCAGCAGAAAAGGAGCTCGCTGAGTTCGCTACCGCGGGGAATCATTTCGGAACTCTCCTGCGGGCGGCAAAACAGATGGGGTTCTCGGACCGGCGTTTAGCCGAAATTTGGAATACCGATGAACAGACCGTCCGTAATTATAGGTTCGAGCAGGGGATCCTCCCGGTCTACAAACTCGTGGACACCTGCGCCGCCGAATTTGAGGCCTATACCCCCTATTACTATTCCACCTATGAATCGGAAGACGAGGCCCGCCCATCCGACCGCCCGAAGGTCGTCATCCTGGGCGGGGGTCCCAACCGGATCGGCCAGGGCATCGAATTCGACTACTGCTGTGTCCACGCCTCCTTCGCCCTGCGGGAAGAGGGCGTCGAGAGCATTATGATCAACTCGAATCCGGAAACGGTGAGCACCGATTACGATACCTCGGACAAGCTCTTTTTTGAACCCCTGACCCTGGAGGATGTCCTGCATATCCTCGACCGGGAAAAACCCCTCGGGGTCATCGTCCAGTTCGGCGGGCAAACCCCCCTCAATCTCGCCAAGGGGCTGGAAGCGGCGGGGGCAAAGATTCTGGGCACCTCACCGGACGCCATCGACCGGGCGGAAGACCGTAAGCGCTTTCAGGAAATCGTTGACTTGCTGGACCTTAAACAACCGGTCAATGACACGGCCATGAACACGGAAGAGGCCGTCCGGGCCGCCGCAATAATCGGCTACCCCGTGGTCGTCCGCCCCTCCTACGTCCTGGGCGGCCGGTCCATGGAGATCGTCTATGATGAAAAGACACTCCGGTCGTTCATGGAACGGGCCCTTCTCGTCTCTCCGGGCCATCCCATTCTCATCGACCAGTTTCTGGAGGACGCCATCGAAGTGGACGTGGACGCCCTGAGCGACGGCCGCGAAACCGTCGTCTGCGGCGTTATGGAACACATCGAAGCGGCGGGCATCCATTCGGGAGACAGCGCCTGCATCCTGCCCCCCATGACCTTATCGCCGGAGATGATCGCCCTCATTGACGAGCAAACGAAAAAGATAGCCACCGAACTGGGCGTGGTGGGCCTTATGAATATCCAGTACGCCATCAAGGACGGAAACCTCTTTATCCTGGAAGTCAACCCCCGGGCCTCCCGCACGGTCCCCTTTGTCAGTAAGGCAATCGGAGTTCCTCTGGCCAAGCTGGCGACAAAGGTGATGCTGGGGAAATCGCTGCAAGAACTAGGCCTTACGAAAACTATCCGGCCCAAGCACATCTCCGTGAAGGAAGCCGTTTTCCCCTTCAGCCGCTTCCCCAACGTCGATGTCCTCCTGGGACCGGAGATGAAATCCACCGGGGAGGTCATGGGTATCGACGCCTCTTTCGGCATGGCCTACGCCAAATCCCAACTCGCAGCCGGATTCAAGCTTCCCCTGGCGGGGCAGGTCTATATAAGTGTCCATGATATTCATAAGGAAAGGACTGTCCCCATCGCCCGTGCTTTTCAGGACATGGGATTTCAACTCGTCGGCACCAGGGGCACTGCCGCCTTCCTCAATGATTACGGAGTTACGATCAAGGCCATCAATAAACTTTCCGAAGGCCGTCCCCATGTCCTCGACTACATCAAGAACGGGGATATCCAGTTAATGATCAATACCAGCGTAGGGCGGAAATCTTCCTACGACGGTTACAATATCCGGCGGGGCGCCCTGATTTATAACGTGCCTTACACCACCACTATTGCCGGGGCGAAGGCTTTGAGTGAGGCCATTTTGGCCCTCAAGGAGAACGACTGGCAGGTTGTCGCCATTCAGGATTACCATAAAGAGATTGAAGGGTAAACAATGATAATAAACAACTTGGAAAATGCAGATACAGGCAGACCCCGGGAGGAATGCGGCGTTTTTGCCGTCTATGGGCACCCGGAAGCGGCACGGCTGACCTTTTTTGGCCTCTTCGCCCTTCAGCATCGGGGACAGGAAAGCGCGGGTATCGTTTCGGCGGATGGTTGTGATATCTGGTCCCACAAAGCGATGGGTCTCGTCTCCGAGGTTTTCCGGGAAGATAATCTGGCCAAACTCAAGGGCCATCTGGCCATCGGTCATGTCCGTTACTCGACAACCGGGTCATCGGTGCTCGCCAACGCTCAGCCCTTTATCGCCCATCACGGCGAGGAATATTACGCCATCGGTCACAACGGCAACCTGACCAATACCCAGTATCTGCGTTCGACCCTGGAAGGTCGGGGCTCCATTTTTCAATCCACCATGGACACCGAGGTGATCATCCATCTCATGGCCGCTCATTTAAAGGATGGGTTCGAGGAGGCTCTGGTCAGCGCCCTGTCTCAAATCGAAGGGGCTTACAGCCTCGTCATGATGACCCGCAACCGGATCATCGCCGCCCGGGACCCCCGTGGTTTCAGGCCCCTATGCCTGGGGCAGATCAACGGCGGGTGGGTGGTTGCATCCGAAACCTGCGCCTTTGACCTCGTGGGGGCAACCTACATCCGGGACATCAAGCCCGGCGAAATCGTGATCATCGATGATACCGGCGTCCGCAGCATTACCCCCTTTCCGGAACTCAAACACGCCCACTGTATCTTCGAGTTGATCTACTTCGCCCGGCCGGACAGCCAGATCTTCGGCCAGAACGTATATCTCTGCCGGAAGCGGCTTGGCCATCGTCTGGCAAAGGAGCACCAGCCTGACGTCGATCTGGTCATGCCTTTCCCCGATTCCGGCAATTACGCCGCCCTGGGTTACGCCGAAGAAAGCGGTATCCCCTTCGAGATGGGAATGATCAGGAATCATTATGTGGGAAGGACCTTTATTCAACCCACCCAACCGGTTCGTGATTTCGGCGTCCGGGTAAAGCTCAATCCGGTCCGGCCGCTCCTGGAAGGGAAAAGGGTCCTCATCGTGGAAGATTCCATCATCCGCGGCACCACCAGCCGTAACCGCGTCCGCAACCTGAGGAACAATGGGGTCAAGGAAATCCACATGGTCATCAGTTGCCCACCCACCCGTCATCCCTGTCCCTACGGGATCGACTTCTCCGCAAAAGGAGAACTGATCGCCGCCCAGAAGGGGGAAGTGGAGGCAATCGGCAAGTTCATCGGTCTCGACTCCCTGTATTACCTATCCCTCGAAGGAATGGTGGAAGCGACGAGAATCAAGCATGAATCGTTCTGCTTGGCCTGCTACACGGGCCAGTATCCCCTGCCCCCCACCGAGACGATGGGGAAACACTGTTTCGAGCCCTGACAGGGTTTTTCAATTTTACCTTTTCATCTTTCGAGACATGGGACTCAGCCTTACCGCATCCAGCTCCGAGACCGTACCTTCAACAGAAAACTTCCGGTCGCCGGAATAGTTCAAGATGCTGATATTATTAAGAGAAAGCCGAAGTTCTTGCTACACTAAGCGCTCCGGACTTTCTTTTTAATATTAAATAGTTACATAAGGCTGGGAGCAAGATCGCCGCCGAAATTCCATGATCCGCCCGTCAAAGAATTCGCCGCAAACGATATCCATTTCCAACAAGCCGGGAGCCGATGATTTGATAAAAGAGCAATAGAGAAGTATCGATGAGGCAATCAGCATCACATAACTGCGATTTTTACAGGCGTAACGTTCTCTATATTATCTGAGACAGGGCACCGACTCTCTATTTCTTCGACAAAAGCTTCCTTTTCTTCCTTAGTCATATCTGAGTCGATGTTTAATGTTACGTTTATACCGGTAAGTCCGGCGCGATTTTCCTTGCTTTTGCCGAGAATGATCTCCGTATCGAAGACCCCTTCAATTTTCATGTCCATGCCGTTCAATTTGATTCGCTTCTGCGTAGCAATGATTCTGGCCACGGTGCCAATACAGCCTGCCAAGGATGTAAAAAGATACTCAATGGGGTTGGGGCCTTCGTCAGCCCCACCTCCTGCCTGGGGTTGGTCAACATAAATAGTGTGATTCCCAGCTTTTACTTCAACCTTAAATTTCTCGCCAAGCTTTGCCTCAATAGATACTGTTTTCATTTTTGCCATGGTATTTCCTCCAGAAAGTATTTTTTCTTCCTTTAATGCTTTGAGTTTGAGAGGTTGTTAAGTATTTCTCATCATGACCGAGTAAGATGCGGCGGAACTATATAAAGAAAGATCTTGTGTGTCAAGAGGAGGCTTGGGCGCCGGCTTGGCTGACAAGAACCCATCGGCCTCGACCCCCTTCATTACCTGTCCCGGGAAAAAAGGGAAGATAGCAACCATGAGGAAACAATGTTCCGGGCTTTGACGGGCTTGTCAATTTGCCCTTTCCTTCTTTTAATCGCCATGGTATCAAGGTGGAACTTTGGTAAAGCGCCTTCTGCAAGTTTAACATGACCTTCGCAAAGCCATGAAGATAAAGAACCTTCTCACCCCCATCTACTGCTCGTGTCTGTTTACCCTCATCGTGGGTTGCAGCCAGGAAAATCTCCTTTTCTTTCCCGAGATTCTGCCACCCAACTATCGCTACACCTTCTCCACGCCCTTTGAAGAGGTGACCGTACCTGTTGCGGGGGCTACCCTTAACGCCGTTCACTTCAAGACCGCAAAAGCCAAAGGGGTCATTCTCTATTTTCACGGCAATGCCGGCAGCCTGCGGACCTGGGGAGATGTAGCTCGGGATTTTACCTCCCGGGGCTACGATATCATGATTCCCGACTACCGGGGTTTCGGCAAGAGCACGGGAAGTATCTCGAACGAAAAGCAGATGCTTGATGACGGGCTGGCTGTTTATGGCTATTTGAAAAAATCATATCCCGAAAACCGGATCATCTTGTACGGCAGGTCAATCGGAACGGGGGTGGCGACATTCGTCGCCAGATCCGGCAAGCCAAGGATGCTCATTCTGGAGTCTCCTTTCTTCAGCCTCGCCGACCTGGCATCCTATCACTACCCTTTTCTTCCCAAAGCGCTCATTTCCCTCTTCCTGAAATATCCCTTCCGGACGGATCTCTGGATCCCGGAGGTTGCCTGCCCTGTTTATCTAATCCACGGAACGAGGGACGACATCATCCCCTTTGACGCCAGCGCCAGGCTGGAACTGCTGATCAAATCGCCCCATAAGTTGATCCGGATCGAAGGGGGCGGGCACAATAATCTCAGCGACTATGGCGCGTACGACATAGAACTCGGGCTCATCCTTGACGCCAATCAGCCGCAGTGACGACTACTTGATATTATTGAAAGCTAGCTTTAGAGAGAGTCATACTACTCATCGACCGGGATGATCCGCACCCGCGCCATCCCTTTGCCGAAAAACCCAAGTTCACGCGCCGCTGCCTGCGATAAATCGATGAATTCGAAACTGTGCTTGCGGCAGCGATCATTGACGGTCACCACCACTGATCGTTTATTTGAGAGGTTCACTACTTTTAGCCGGGTACCAAGAGGAATAGTCGGATGGGCCGCCGTCAGCTTCCGAGGGTTGTAGAGCGCTCCGGAACTGGTTCTTTTTTTGTTGTAGCGCTTGGCGTAATAGTAGGCTTTGCCCTCTACTCCCTCCGGTTCCTCCGTGACGGAAGAACTCGCTTGCTCCTTTGTTATTGTTTCCGGTGGAGAAGTAGTTTCTGCGTGAAGAGGAGACATGGCGAAAAGCAGACCTAGCTGAAAGGCAACAAGAAAGATTATTATCATGCTCTTCTGAATCCCGGAACCCATACCTAAACCCTTTGTGAGATCTTTATGAAAAATGGAAAATTGGGGACGGTTCAATCTATTGCCAGATTTCTACTTGAATCCGCCAATTCCGTCAACAATAAATGTAACCGTCCAACTTTATTGCCTTGAATGATTACCCTTGACACATGCATGGCTTTCCGTGTAGTCCTTGCACGAAGGGGCAGTTTCCCTTTTCCCTACCCTGAAGAACGCAAGAAAACATGAGACGAACAATTTTCGATACCCCTGTCCTTAATCAGGCCCTCTATTTCCTGGCCATGTCCTATCTATGGATTTTCGGATGGAAAAAGGAAGGTCAGGTCCCTAATGTCCCGAAATTTGTCATGATCGCCGCGCCCCATACCTCCAACTGGGACCTTCCCCTAACCCTGATCTTATCCCTTGCCTTCCGGATGAAGGTCTTCTGGCTGGGAAAACACACTATCTTCCGCCCTCCTTTCGGCAGTCTCTTCAAATGGCTGGGAGGCATCCCCGTCGATCGCCGCCAGGCAAACGATCTTGTGACGCAATGCGTCCAGACCTTCAAAAACAACGCCAGAATGATCATGGTCATTCCCCCGGAAGGAACGCGTTCAAAGGTGAGGTACTGGAAGACCGGGTTCTATTATATCGCCCATGGCGCCGGCGTCCCCATAGCCCTCGGTTATATAGACTACAAGCTGAAGGCGGGAGGAATCGGACCGGCGGTGGTCACGACGGGAAACATCGAAACGGACATGGTAAAAATCCGTGAATTCTACGCCGGCGTGACGGGGAAAAATCCCCATCAATGGACGGAACAGAGCATCGACGTCACGAAAAAGTAACCCCACCCCCGTGCACACACCGTCCTATAGTTTCCCGATGATCTCTTTTATCTGCTCCAGATAACCTTTTCGCACCTCATCCTTTACCATGGGAACGGCGGGAAGGAAAACATGCTCAATGACATCCAACCCACAAAACTTATAGATCCCCGCATCGGAAGTCATCTTCATCGCATCAAACATTCCCGAGGCTTCATAGGCATCCTTGGGCGTCCCCTGGGTATTGATGATCAGAACCTTTTTGCCTTTGAGCTTGGGAACAAGCCCCTTGGCGTCGAAGGTATAGGCAAACCCGTAACAGAAGACCCGGTCGATGTATCCCTTGAACATTGCCGGCAGTCCTGTCCACCAGATGGGGTGGATTAAGACCAGTGTATCAGCCCAGGTTATAAGCTCCTGCTCCGCTTTGATATCCGCCGGGAGGTTTCCGGACTGGATGCCTTCAAAATCAACCGGCTTCAAGACCGGATCGAAAGAGAGGTCGTAAAGGTCCCGAACGACCACTTCGTGCCTCCGGGATTTCAGTCCTTCTGTGACGGTCTCGAGAATCGCATGATTGAAACTTTTCGGATTGGGGTGGGAATAAACGACAAGACACTTCATCATAAACCTCCTTTGGGTAATCAGCGACGCGAAAAAGATCGCGCCAGTTAACCAATGCCGCCCTCGCAAAAAGTCCGGGAATTCCCTATTCGCCACTCACCTTAATAGCCTCCCGCAAGGAGAGGAAGCAACAAAAGGTTTTTGCGAGGGCGTCAACAAATCGACGGGCTTAAATCAGCCGGTCTCAGCTTTTACGGCTTGTTTTCACCTGGAAACCGCTTATCTGCTGTTTCACCTTCACGCTTTTGCATTTGGGACAGGCCACCTTGGCCTTGTCATGTTCGGAAATTCGCTGGATCAAGGTAAACGACTTTTTACACGCCTCACACCGGTACTCATAAGTTGCCATCGCCTTTTCTCCTTATTCAAAACATTTCAGTGAACAAACGGTTCCGCTGGACTGCTCGAATGTTCTTATAATCAAAGAACCATTCAGTGCCAATAGGCCCTATTGAGAATTGCCGCTACTTGAACAAACCTGTCTCCTCAAACCCGGAGATCTGTTCCTCTGTATAACCGAGCTCCAGAAGCACCTCTTTGTTGTGACGTCCGGTTCGGACGCCGGCGAATGCATAAGACGCCGGAGTATCGGAAAATTTCACCGGATTGGCCAATTGCCGTACTTTGCCGCCGTCAAGGATGGGGACATCAACAACTATCTGTCTGGCCCCCGCCAGTTCGCTTTCCAGCGCCTCCTCTATGGTCAGAACCGGCTCCACACAGGCATCGACACCCTTGAATATTTCCACCCATTCATCCCTCGTCTTCAAACGAATAATGGCACGGATATCTTCCTTGACCTTATTCAGGTTCTTCGGCATTACTCCACCAGGGATGAGGTCCGGGCGGCCAATATTCTGACACAGGACGCTGAAGAACTGCGGTTCGAGACTTCCGATGCTTAGATAGCGACCATCCCTCGTCTCATAAAAATCGTAGAGAGATCCGCCGTTGAGCCAGTTTTCCTCCCGTCCCGGGGCCGGATCCCCGGCCAAAAAGGCGGCTCCGGCCATGGCGTGGAGAGCCATTACCCCATCGGTCATGGAAATATCGATATATTGACCCTTACCTGTCTGCGCGCGATTCACAACTGCGGCTAGGACTCCGATAATTGCATAATTGGAGCCTGAGGCGATATCGGCAATCTGAATCCCCATCAGAGTTGGACCGGAGGCCTTTCTTCCCGAATAGCCCATCACACCCGACAAGGCCATATAGTTCATATCGTGGCCGGCCCGATCACGGAGGGGTCCGGTCTGTCCATAACCGGTGATGGAGCAGTAAATCACTCCGGGATTGACCTTTTTCAAGCTCTCATAATCGAGAGCGAACTTGTGCATAATTCCCGGACGGAACTGTTCGATAACGATGTCATATTCAGCCAGAAGCTGATGGACAATCTGAATTCCCCGTGGATCCTTGAGATTGAGGGCCAGGGATCGTTTGCCCCGCCCCAGGTAGGCGCTGATGGCGGAAATATCTGTCCCAGCAATCTTGGGCGGCAGAAATTCCACGAGATCGGGCCGGGATCCGGAAGTGACGCGTAAGACATCCGCCCCCATATCAGCCAAACACATGGTGGCATAGGGACCTGGCAACAGCGTTGTAAAATCCAATACCTTGAGCCCTTTTAACGGTCCTGACATATTCCCTCCTTTTTTCTCATGATGGCGTGGAATTACCATAAAAAAGAGGTAATTGCAAAGATGCTTTGTCGCCCCCACGTGATGGTCGTCACTATTGATTGACATGTTTGAAAAAATGTGAAATCTTCACCCGCCAATCATCACTAACCATCCATACCATATAAAGAAGGCCTGATTAAATGATAGAAGACAAATGCATTAACGCTATTCGCTTCCTTTCCGTCGATGCGGCAGAAAAGGCAAAGTCCGGTCATCCGGGAATGCCCATGGGGGCGGCGGCCATTGCCTATACCCTCTGGATGAGGCATCTGAAACACAATCCCGCAAATCCCGCCTGGCTGGACCGTGACCGCGTCGTCCTGTCCGCCGGACATGCCTCCATGTTACTCTATAGCCTTCTGTACCTTACCGGTTACGACCTGACTATTGAAGACATTCAAGCCTTCCGCCAGTGGGAAAGCAAGACGCCGGGGCATCCGGAACGGGCTCATCCCCCGGGGACAGAGATGACAACGGGACCCCTCGGCCAGGGAATCAGCCACGCCGTTGGCATGGCCCTGGCGGAAGCCCACCTGGCGGCCCGCTACAACCGCCCAGGGCACACCATCATCGACCACTACACCTATACCCTGGCCAGCGACGGCGATCTCATGGAAGGCGTGACCTTTGAGGCCTGCTCCTTAGCGGGGCATCTGGGCCTGGGAAAGCTCATCGTCCTCTACGACGATAACGGCATTTCCCTTGCCGGGTCAACCGCCCTCTCCTTCACAGAAGATGTAGCTCAGCGCTTTGCGGCCCTCGGGTGGCAGGTCCTTCCCGTTTCCGAAGGAAACAGCATCGCGGCCATTGACGAGGCACTGGAATCAGCCCGGAAGGAAACGCAGCGGCCCACATTGATCAAAGTGAAGACCTGTATCGGCTTCGGAGCCCCGACCAAGGAAGGAACCGCAGCCTGTCATGGCGCACCCCTGGGTCAGGAGGAACTGAACGCCGCCAAAAAACGACTCGGCTGGCCCCTTGAACCGTCATTTTACATTCCTGAAGACGTCCTTTCCCATTACCGGCAGTCCCTGGGTAAGGGTAAGGCCGGGGAAGAAGCATGGCAATCCGCCTTCGATCTTTATATCCAGGCATTTCCGGAACTGGCCCGGGAATTTCAGCGCGTTATGGCGGGAGAACTCCCTCTGGACTGGAAAACCGCTCTTCCCGATTTCGGACCGGATACGAAGGAAGTGTCGACTCGCAAGGCGTCAGAGACGGTCATGCAATCCCTGGCGTCGATAATTCCGGAACTCATGGGAGGATCGGCGGACCTTAATCCTTCCTGCCTGACCTGGTTGAAAGGCAAAGGGGACTTCCAGAACCCGAATCATCCCGATGACGGGACGCCGGGCGCGGTCGGCGGGGGATGGAACTACGGCGGGCGGAATATCCACTTCGGCGTCCGGGAACATGCCATGGGCGCCATTGCCGGCGGTATGGCCCTCCACGGGGGGATCATACCTTATACGGCCACCTTCTTCACCTTCGCGGATTACATGCGGCCGCCAATTCGACTGGCCGCCCTGATGGGTCTCCGGGTCATCTACGTTTTTACCCACGACAGTATCGCCGTCGGTGAAGATGGTCCCACCCATCAGCCCATCGAACAGCTTATGAATCTCCGCACCGTTCCGAATCTCAGCGTCATCCGTCCCTGTGATGCCGCCGAAACTCTCCAGGCATGGCAAGCGGCCCTTGTCAACAGTCAAGGCCCCACGGCCCTCATTCTGACCCGTCAAAATGTCCCGAACCTGAATCGGCAGGAACTGGCCGCCGCGGCAGGACTTCAAAAGGGTGGATACATTCTTTGGGACTCCTCCCAGGTCAGACCGGATGTTATTTTCATCGCCACAGGATCGGAGGTTCATCTCGCCCTCGCCGCAGCACGGAAACTCACGGGGGAAGCCATTCGCGTTCGTGTCGTTTCCATTCCCTCCTGGGACATGTTCGACGCCCAGCCTGCGGAATATCGGGACCGTGTCCTCCCACCGGCAGTCAAGGCCAGGGTGGCCGTGGAGGCCGGTGCAAAGCTGGGCTGGGAACATTATGTGGGGCTGGACGGAGCAATTGTGGGTATGGATCGCTTCGGCGCCAGCGCCCCTGCGACCGTACTATACGAAAAGTTCGGTCTTACGGTGGATCATCTTGCCGACACGGCAAGATCTCTCTTCAGAAAATGAAAGATATCAAGTCCCCGCTTTTTTGGGCTGTTTTTTCAATTATCCTGATGGCCCTGATGATGCTTGGCGGTTGTTCCGGGGGAAACCGGGACGTCCCCGCAGCGAAGGAAATCAAGTTCGGGGTCCTGCCCCTGATTCATGCCTTGCCCCTTTTTGCCGCCCAGGAACAAGGATTTTTCACCGCAGCGGGGCTGAAAGTGGAGCTGATCTCCTTCAATTCAGCCATGGAAAAGGACGTGGCCATGTCGGCCCGCCAGCTTTCCGGATATTTCGGCGATATCATGACCCCCATGGTCCTCAGATCCAATGACGTCCCGGTGAAGATGGTCGCCACGCTCTTCAATACGACTGGTTCCCGGCGCATGTTTGCTCTCCTGGCGGCTCCGAACCGACCGGCAGCATCCCTTAGCCAACTGGCCAAGGAAGGCATTGCCATCGGCTCCAATACCATCGTCGAATATCTGGCAGTAAAAATGCTTGAAAAGCAAGGCATTTCGCCACAGCAGACCCGCTTTATCGAAGCGAAGAACATCCCTATCCGCCTGCAGATGCTCATGGAAGGTCAGGTCCCCGCCGCCGCCCTTCCCGAACCCCTGGTCACCTTCGCCGAGAAGAAAGGGGCCCGTATCCTCGTTGACGACGCCGGCATGGGAATCTCGGATACGGTGCTTGTTTTTACCGATGACTTTATCAAGCAGCATCCCGAAGAGGTGCGCGCCTTTCTCAAGGCCGTCGGCAAGGGGGCCGATTACCTGAATAATCACCCCGAAGAGGCCAGACTCATTGCCAACAAACACTGTCGCATCCCGGAGGCGCTTGCCAAGACCCTCGCCTTGCCCTCCTATCCCACCCTCAGTTTGCCGAACCGCTCGCAACTCGCGGACATCTATGGATGGTTAAGAAAAAAGGGGATCATCTCCCGGGATATGGCCATTAACGAGATGGTTGCCGATGGCTTCCTCCCCTGACTTGCTGGCCGTTACCGGATTGGGTAAAACCTTCGGCGCCGGCGCTCATCCGAAAATGGTCCTCCGGGACGTCCATTTTCAGGTCGGGTACAACGACTCCCTGGCCATTGTCGGGCCTTCGGGATGCGGCAAGACGACCCTGCTCCTCATGATCGCGGGGCTGCTGCCGCCCACGGCCGGGGAAATCCATCTGGAAGGCGAGAAAATACAGGGGCCCTCCCGAAAAATGGCGGTGGTTTTTCAGGCCTATGGTCTCTTCCCGTGGAAACGGGTCGCCGAAAACATCCTCCTGGGCGCCCAGTTCCAGAAAATCCACGTTTCTCAGGAAGCGTTGATGGCCATAAAAAGAGAACTGGATATTGAGAACCTCGACCATCTCTATCCCCATCAACTAAGCGGCGGTCAGCGCCAGCGGGTGGCCTTGGCCCGGGCCATGTTGCTGCGGCCCAACCTGCTCCTTCTCGATGAGCCCTTCGCCGCCTTGGATCTGATCACCCGGGAACACCTGCAGGATCACCTGCTGATCCTCTTCAAAAAGCGGAAATTCAGTTTCGTTATTGTCACCCACAATATCGAGGAGGCGGTCTTTCTTGGACGGCGCATCGTGATCATGGATACCGAGACCAAAGGCATTGGCGAGATTATCGATAACCCCAACGCGGGAACGACGGGCTTCCGGACCGCACCTGACTATTTTTCCAAAAACATGACCCTGAGACACCTGATCGAGCATCCCCATGAAAAACAGACGCTGGCTTGATTACGCCCTGACGATAATTGTCCTGACTATCCTCTGGTACGGGGCATCCCTGCTTTTGGGCTCCCAGCTCCTGCCGGATCCCTTGAGCGTCCTCAGGCGGCTACTGCGTGCAGTCAGGGAAGAGATGTTCTGGGAACACACGGCAGTCAGCGCCTGGCGCCTCATCGCCGCCCTGGCCCTGGCCTTTATGACCGCCGTCCCCTTCGGCCTTGTTTTAGGGAGCAACGAGCGTCTCGATCGGATCTTCGCCCCCCTTATCTATCTTAGCTATCCGATCCCGAAGATCGTCCTTTTGCCCATTATCCTCATGCTCTTCGGCCTTGGTGATCTGGGCAAGATCATCCTGATTTCCCTGATCATCTTCTTTCAGCTCCTCATCACTACCAGGGACGCGGTTCGCTCCCTTGATCGGGAGGTGGTTTACGCCCTTCAGTCTTTAGGGGGAAACCGCTGGCATTTCTACCGCCACGTTGTCTGGCCCGTGGCCCTGCCCGGCATTTTCACTTCCCTGCGCATCAGCACCGGCACCGCCGTGGCCGTATTATTCTTTGTCGAGTCCATTAGCACCAGTCGCGGCCTGGGACTATATCTCATCGATGCCTGGGGAAGGGCCGATTACACTACCATGTTCGTCGGCATCATTGCCCTGTCCGCCATCGGCATCGTCCTTTATGAGACCTTCGATATGATGGAAAGGAGGCTTTGTGCGTGGAAGAACCTTTGAAGTAGAACCGAGATCACGGATCAAGTACCTGGGAGTTTTGAGCTTCTACCCAACATATCATTCCGGTAAAAACCGGAATCCAGACGTCTTCCCTAGGGAGTTTTCTTTCAATGCTGCCGTGTTTTAATCTTTTGTGTAAAGTACAGCGAAACGACAGTAAGGATGGCGCCGATGATAAAGGGCAGCCGCCAGTTTAGTAACCATAAGCTGCCTCCGATAAGAGGAATTACTATTGCGGAAATATGGTTGATCGTAAAGCCGACGGCGGTGCTCTGTGATAAATCTCCGGGGTCGGCCGTTTTCTGAAGATAGGTATTCAACCCGATGGAAAAGTTGAAGAAGATACTGTCTGCGACATACAGGATTATCGCCACCCAAACGTTTTCGATAAATGCATAGCCCAGAAACAGGACGAAGAGGCTGGCGCTTTCGAGTGAAAGGACTACCCGCTCGCCATATACGTTGATTGCTTTTGAGATGTATCTGTTGGTCAGGAATGTAAGGGCATAATTCAGGACATAAATACCGGCAATAGTACCGACACCCAGTTTATACTTTTCGACCAGAAGAAAAACCGCAAACACAATGAAAATCTGCCTGCGGGCTCCGCTCAGAAAGTTTAATGTATAGTAAAGCCAATACTTTTTACGCAGGACAAGTTTATTCTGATAGCGGAGTCTTTGGTCATGAACCGGATTCTTCGACAGCATATAGATTCCCGTGAATGAGACAAAGATACCCAGAAGCAGAAAGTTAAGGCGATAGGACAAAATGAAAGAAAGGGCCCAGATAATAGTTCCTACGGCAATATTTGCCAGCGCCCCATATCCTCGCAAACGGGCAAATATAATCGGAGCGTCGTTCTTGTCGAAATACTGAACAGTAAGCGATTTGTTGGTGGTTTCGAAATAGTGAAACCCAATCGACATAATAACCGTAGTCATCAGTAAGCCCGGGAAGGTTGTAAAAAAGCCGGTCGCCCCAATCCCGATCCCAAGGAGGACAACCGACCAAGCGGATAATCGATGTTCCTTCATGATCAACAATACGTACATGACCATAAAGGTAAGGAAGCCCGGAATTTCGCGGACAGCCTGTGCCACACCGATTTGAAAACCGTTTACGCCGACGACTTCTTTGGCAAAATTCGTAAATAGAGCCATCCATCCCTGTAATCCGGCACTTGCACATATCACAAGCACCATGAGGTATGCGTACATCGGATTGCTTTTAAAATGTTCCATTCGTTTTTCGTTCAAAAGAATCTCCAAATGGGAATTGTTGTGAATCCCTGATAATTAGTAGGGCGATGCTGAACAAATCCCATGTTATTGTCAATGACTATTTGATGTAAATAATATTTTTACGAATTTCTTTCCATTTGACATCATCATGGCTATCCGGTAAATCTTTCGAAATTTCAATGGACTGTCATCTCGATGAATAAAGAGTTAATTAAAGCCTGGTTTCAGGCTAGCCGACCACCCTTCTATATTGCCACCCTCATTCCCCTGACCCTCGGCTGGGTCGTTGCTGGTGAAGCAGGGTCTTGGCACCCCTGGCGTTTCGTCCTGATCAACCTTGCCGCTTTTATGGTCCACCTGGCCACCAATCTGGCCAATGATTACTTCGATCATTTTCAGGGGACCGACACCGGCGCCTCTATCGGCGGCTCCCGGGTTATCCAGGAACATAAAATCACCCCGGAAACACTCAAAAGGGTAATCATTTCCCTCTATACAGGGTCCTTCATCGTCGCCTGTTATATGATGAACGCCTATCAGGTATGGGGGCTCGCACCGATCCTGCTTTTTTCCTTTCTCAGCAGCCTCTTTTATGTCGCCCCGCCCATCCGTTACGGCTACCACGGCCTGGGTGAGGTCTTCGTCGGCATTAATATGGGGCCGATCATGGTTGTGGGAACCTATTGGGTCATTGCCGGACGGCCCGACTGGATCCCCTTTTATCTCTCCCTTCCCATCGGATTGATGGTCGCCTCCATCCTCTATTATCAGAGCATTCCCGACATCGACACGGACCGCGCCGTCGGCAAACGGACCCTCGCCGTCCGCCTGGGAAAGGCAGGAGCCATTTCCGGACTCTTTCACCTCTGGGTGACCATTTATATAAGCATCATCACCCTTACCCTCACCGGCTACCTTCACAAATTCGCCTTTTTGAGTCTCCTCTCCCTTCCCATCCTCTTCAAGGTAATCCGCCTCGCCCGCCAGACCACCGACATCGTACAACTTGACAGTCACGGGAAATACGTCCGCATTCTCTACTTCTTCAACGGCGCCGTCATCATCGCCGCCCGCCTGCTCTGTTCCTTTCTCCCTTGACAGCACAGGAAAGATCCAATATGTGTGTCAGCCCTTACGAGAGTTGTTGTAATATCCATCAAGGCTTCACAAAAAGGAATTACCCGTGTCAGTAAATCAAAAAAAGGCTTATCCCCCAGTAACCAAGGCCTCAAAGAAACAGCACACCGAGATGGTCCGGGATATTTTCGCAACTATCCCGGAGGGATATGACCTCCTAAACCGGATTCTGAGCCTGAGGCGGGATGTGGCCTGGCGGCGGTTTGCCGTCCACAGGATGAAGTTCTTCAAGACCAACCGGTTACTTGATCTCGCCACCGGGACGGCGGACCTGGCAATGGAGGCCGCCCTGAAATATCCGAAGATTGATGTCCTTGCCCTTGATTTCGTTCATGAAATGATTGTGAGGGGACAGCGGAAAATCGAAAAACAGCGCCTGTCGAAAAGAATCCAGCTTCTCCAGGCGGACGCCATAGCCCTGCCGATTAACGATGGCGCCTTTGACGTCGCCTCCATCGCCTTTGGCATCCGGAACATCCCGGAACGTCTCAAAACCCTTAAGGAAATGACCAGGATTGTCGTGCCGGGCGGCCAGGTCATGGTTCTAGAGATGCATCTACCGGGGAATAAATATGTACGAAAGGTTTATCGCTCCTATCTGAACCATTTTCTTCCCCGCATTGCCGGCTACTTTACGAAGAATCAAGCTGCATACAACTACCTGTCTGATTCCATTACCCATTTTCCCAGACCAGCCGTTTTTGCCGGTCTCATGGGCAAAGCAGGGCTCCATAAAATCGAACAATACCCGCTGACCCTCGGGACCACCTACCTCCACATCGGATACAAGGCACAATAAATTGTCTTGCCTGGGCTCGTGTCGAACCTACTGCAGCAGCTATGGTTGTTCATGTTGCCGGTCAATCAGACAACCTTCACAATCACGGGGGCGTGCCGCTCCGAGGCAGCGGGGACGTCCGTCGGATAGCCGACGATGATCGGCGCGACGATTTCGCAGTCCTCGGGAACCCCCATTTCCTTGAGTATTTCGGGAGTGCGGACAGGGGTTCCCATCCCGATCCAGCATGTCCCCAAGCCCCTTGCCGTGGCGGCAAACATAAAATACGCCGCCGTCAATCCCGTATCGACATCCAGTGAGCCGACGCCTTTTGGACCGATAAAGTAAACCACGCAGGGGGCGTTATAGAAGATATTGAATTGCTCATCCCTCAGCATGGCCTCATATTTTTTCAGCGGCGACGCGGGATTCTTGGCCACATCGGCAAGAAAGTTGTTCTTGCTTTCCGTGGAAAGCCTTTTCATTAATCCCCGGTCCCGGATAATGATAAACTGGCAGGGTTGGCCGTTGCTCGCCGTCGGAGCCAGGCAAGTCTCCTGAAGCATCTCTTTCAGAACGGACAGGGGAACTTCCCGGTCCTGAAAATCACGAATGGCGCGTCTGTTCTTCAAAAGGCCTTGATAATCCATATTCTTCCTCCTTTTTTATTCTCTATCCGGCAATGATCTTGACATTGATCCGGCGGTTCTCCGGCCGTCATTTAAAACATGAAAACGTAAAAGTGATCGGTCGATTCGTCAATATCCGATTACATAAGCCACTAAAATATTATCGCAACTGTTCCTATGTCTTTGATAATAATGCTTTGAAAGCTACACCTTCCTATGGGTCATGTCAAATATTGACTGAAGATATTTTTCTGAAAGCATTGGCTGGCAAGCATTTTACGCTTTCAAATAGAGAAGGTCCTGTCCCATTTCCAATCTCCTGATATTCTCAGCCACCGCCCTAACGATACCTCGTATGGAGACGTCCGTTACACCGCCAATGTGCGGGGTCGCCATTACATTGTATCTGAATATGGGATCATCGGGATCGGGCGGTTCTTCCCAGAATACATCCAGGCCGGCGCCTCCGATCTTCCCAGCGGCAAGGATATCCTCCAAGGCGCCCCGGTCAACCAGTCCTCCTCTGGAAAGATTGATCAGAATTGAATCTTCTTTCATCATGTCAAAAGTATGCCGCCCCATCACATTCCTGCTTTCGGTTGTCAGGGGAAGGCAGAGGACTACATAGTCAGACCTGCCGAGAAGTTCTTTCATATCTTCCGGGGTTCCGACCCACTCCAAACCGAGTTCCGCTTTCGCCTTTTGAGGATCGTGACGTTTGATGCCGATCAAGTGAACGTCAAAAGCTTTAAGACGTCTTGCCAGGGCACGGCCGATACCGCCAAGGCCGATAATGCCCACTGTTTTCCCACTTAGAGCCCTGCCCTGAGGAACCCCCATCTGCCTATTATCAAGACATGATGCCATTTTTCGGGTATCTCTTGATAAACCGATCATCATGTATATCCCCAACTCGGCAACGGAATCGGCATTGCCGGATATATCGGTGGGGACGTTGGCGACCCGGATGTTCATTTCCGAGGCGGCTTGCAGGTCAACAGCCTCCAGACCGGCGCCACACTGCTGAATGAGCTGCAGATAATCGCTGCTTGCAAGATGATTCTCGTTTACTGTGCTCATGGTGGGAATTAAAACATCAAATCCTTTTAAGGTCTCGAATCCAAATCGTCCGCTGGCCTCATATTCATGTTGAGGAAGTTCGGTTTTTAGCAACTCCAGGAATCCACCCCAGGCATTTTCATGGGCGGCAAAAAGTATTTTCATCTTCCCTCACCCCTTCGTAATTTTTGATGAACGGATTGGAGCTGTAAACAGGGCGTCAAATGCCTCCCTAAATCACGCCGCCGGTTTATACTTCTCCCTGCAACAATCGCTCTTCCCCGGCATATACAAAACCGGCATTGCTGCGCACATAGCCCAGGAGTGTTACATTATACTTTCTGGCGAGGTTTACCGCTGCCGCCGTGGGCGTCGATCGGGAGACAAGGACCGGGACGCCTAGTCTGATGACCTTGGTGATGATTTCAGAAGAAACCCTTCCACTCACAAACATCATTCCCTTTCCGACCAGATGCATTTTATCGTTTCTAAGGAGGACGCCGGCGATTTTATCGAAACAGTTGTGCCTGCCAATGTCCTCGTTAAAAACGGAGAATTCGTCGTGTTGAAACAAGACACTGTGGACCCCGCCGATCGCCCGGTAAATCTCGGAGCGCCGCTCGAACTCCTTCATGGAACGCAGAATTTCGCGAAGAGGAAATCTGTCCTGACTTGATACAGGCACAAATTTCCCGTCTTTGAGAGGATTGATGTAGGTGAAGCATTTTCCGCAACCTGATGTGACGCTACGGAGACTCTCACACTTTTCGACGGATCTTCCGGGAGCAAGATCAATCATCACCGCGAAAAGGCGCTCATTATAGGTGATGGCCGAGACATCTGCAATTTTGTCAATAACGCCTTCACTATAGAGGAACCCCAAGGCAAGTTCCTCCGTCAACTGATTGAGGCAAAGAAGAGAGGCGTATTCCGTGCCATTGATGTAGATCTTCAAAGATATCTCGCCGATCACGCTTTTTTCCGTATCGTCTAATCGGGCGACATCACCATCACAGATGATCTCTTTGACGGTAAAGGTGCTATGTAATCTCTCGTCCATCGGATGACTCCTTCACAAAATAAACTATTGCTAAATGCTCGCATCTCATGCGCCTGATTTTCGAACCACTGCTCCTCCCCCTCCAGGAGGATAATATCCGCCTACAAGGTTATGTCTCAATGTCCTCCTTATATCCGAAAGGTATCCACCGCTTCAAGCTTTTGATTTCATCTTTTTTATCACCCTTTAAAAAAGAGAAATATTCTCATTAGACACTTGACAAATTTCTTACCATTGATTATATTCCGTATCATCTGATAAATCTGACTGAATATATTTTAACTGAATATTCAACTTAAGATGAAATAAACTGAAATTAATCGGGAAAAGAGGAATATTTATGTCGGATACTGCAAATACAACTAAGAAATGGTGGGCTAAGGGACTCCTTTTTGAAAATTGCAACTGTCAGATCGTCTGCCAGGGGCATATATCCTTCAAACAGCTATGCAGCAATGATCGCTGTTTCGGTCACTGGTCAATCCACATCGACGAGGGCGAATTCGAAGGCGTTGCTCTTAAGGATCTTAACGTCGTAATCCTCTACGACACTCCTCAGCAGATGTCCTCATTCGGATGGATCGAGACGCTTTACATCGACGAGCGGGCGAATCAGGCGCAGCGTCAGGCTATCGAACGTATTCTGATGGGACAGGAAGGAGGCCCCTGGGTGGTCCTCAGCCGGTTCGTCGAAAAACGCCAACCTACCCGCTATCTCCCCATCCATTTCGAGGATCAGGGACGAAAGAAACGGATGTGGGTCGACGGTGTCTTCAATACGACCATCGAGAATATCAAGGGTCAGGACCGAGACAAAGAGGTAGCGATCAATAATATGTATAATCTGATTCACTCTTCTCATCAAGTTATTGCTTCCGGAGAGAGCCGTTGCGATGAAAGTGGGCACATCTTTTCCATGCAAGGAACCCATGCCCTGTACTCCAAATTTTCCTGGATGGTGCAGTGACAAAGATGAAAAAAATGGCGATGAAAAGTTTGGAAATGTCGAATCTGTTCCATAAAGACCGGTTAATCGTATTTTCCGGTCTTGCTATGATAACTGTTTTCGCTTGGGCATACATGATTCATATGGCGATGAACATGACAGGAACAGGAATGAACATGGCCAAGCCCTGCCTGATGCACTGGGGGTCGTTGGTTCTTGCGGGGGTTATGCATTAATGCATTATTATTACCGGCGGGAGCTGACAACCTTGCCCAACGGGTAAGGGAATTTCTCGGCTCGGTCATGAGAAATATGATGTAAGGTGAATTGATGATTAAAGCATGTGCAAATGATTCGTCAAACAAGCAGGTCCTGCTACCTATGGCGCCCCTTATGGCCTGCGCAGCTTCAGGCAGCGAGGTCCCGCTGAGCCCGCCCCGCCTGGATCAGGCGTTTGTAGCCGGTTCCGTGGCAGGTACTTCGGGAAGGATTCCCCAGGTTTCGTCAGCACTGACATGTTGCGACCGCTGGGGTTCGATCAAGGCGCGCTGGGGAGTCGGCAGGATGCACTATGCCGTCGATCCGGGTCTCTACGCCCTCGGAGCTCCCGATGATGGTTCCCCTGTCCTCGTCACGGCCAATTACAAGATGACCTTCGACTGCCTTCGGGAGGCCCTGCCGGGACGGAATGCCTGGCTCCTCGTTCTCGACACGGATGGAATCAACGTCTGGTGCGCCGCCGGTAAGGGAACCTTCGGGACGGAGGAACTCATCCGCCGGATCACGGCCAGCGGCTTGAAAGATGTGGTGAAGCACCGTGATCTGATCCTGCCTCAACTTGGCGCTCCCGGGGTAGCCGCCCATATAGTCAGAAAACAGTCGGGTTTCAAGGTCCATTACGGGCCAATTCTCGCCCGCGATGTCGCCGCCTATCTCGACGCCGGCCTCAAGGCTACAGCCGCAATGAGGCGGAAAGCCTTCCCTCTACGGGAGCGCGCCGTCCTCATCCCCATTGAGCTCGTTGCCACTCTAAAGCCCGCCATGATAATTATTCCCATCCTGCTCCTCATCAACGGTTTCAGCGGGGTAGGGGGATTCCTTCAGAACATGGCCCATGACGGCATTTTTTCCGTCCTTGCCTTTTTATGCGCAATTTTTTCCGGCGCGGTTCTGACCCCCCTGCTGCTCCCCTATCTGCCGGGGCGCGCCTTTACAACAAAGGGAATCGCCATCGGACTGCCGGTAGCCATCGCCCTGCTCTATGCATGGGGAGGCGATCTCCACACCTGGCACGGCATCCTGTTTGGAGGAGCCTGGCTGCTTATGATTCCGGCCTTTTCCGCCTACCTGGCCATGAACTTCACCGGCGCCTCCACATACACTTCTCTTTCCGGGGTGAAGCGGGAAATGCGCTGGGCCTTGCCTCTGGAAATCGGCGTCGCCCTTTCCGGGTTTGCCATGTTACTGGTCTCTCGTTTTTTTTAAGGAGGATGAAATGAAGGATTTGATCTACTTGAAAGATGTAGTCACTTTAAGGGTCGACAGTGATAAATGCACCGGTTGCGGCATGTGCATAGAGGTCTGCCCCCATGGGGTGCTGGCGATCGATGAAAAACGTGTCCGGATCAGGAATCGCGATGCCTGTATGGAATGCGGAGCCTGTAGTCTCAATTGTCCAGTCGGCGCCGTGTCCGTTGAGGCCGGGGTCGGATGTGCCGCGGCGGTAATCAACGGGATGCTGAACCGGCAAAACACTGCCTGCGGTTGTAGCATCGATGCTAAGAATCCGTCCGCAGGCAAGGCAGGGGGAACCTGTTGCTCTTGATTGATATGGCATTCAATCTTCCTATGAAGGATGGCTCGATTGACGTGTTGATGAATAGTAACATGGCTGATCTCATTCCCAAAGCGGATATGGACAAGGTGATTACAGAGTCCATATCTTATCAAAAAGCGACATTATGAGGTGGATATATGACGAGCGACGATCTTAAGAAATATTGCGAAAAAGGAGTGGCGATAGGTTTTACCCATGTCCGACCGATTCTCCCGTCCAGCGTGGTTACCGCGCCCTGGGTCCGATTGAAATGCCAGTTCGGTTGCGCCGGTTACGGCTTGAGCCACTGTTGCCCTCCGAACACGCCAACGCCCGAAGAGACGCGCAAGGTCCTTGACAGCTACGGGCAGGCCATCCTCTTTCATCTCGAAGCGCCGAAAACTCCCGACCGCGGAAAACATACTCATAAATCGATGACATCGCTGGTCGAACTGGAAGGGGAGATTTTCAAAGAAGGGTATTACAAGGCCTTTGTCTATATCGCCGGCCCCTGCGGTTTATGCAAGGAATGCGCAAAGCTAAAAGGAGTAACCTGCAATTTCGGGCACAAGGCGCGGCCTTCCATGGAATCGTGCGGGATTGATGTTTACCAGACGGCGCGGAATAACAGGCTTCCCATCCAGGCGCTGAAAGAAAAGACGGAAACGCAAAACATATACTGCCTGATGTTGGTGGAGTGATCAAGATCTCGGAAGCAATGCTACAACGCTAACCGGTTGTCTATATATTCCCCCCATCCCCCTTTTCCCAACAAAGGGGGGATGGGGGCATCGGGAAAGGAGATGAAGAAGATGACAGATACAGCACAAATTACAAAGAAATGGTGGGCCAAGGGGCTCCTTTTTGAGAATTGCAACTGCCAGATCGTCTGCCAGGGGCACATATCCTTCAAACAGCTCTGCAGCAACGAGCGCTGTTTCGGTCATTGGTCGATTCATTTCGACGAAGGCGAATTCGATGGTATTGCCCTTAACGATCTTAACGTCATAATCCTTTACGACACTCCCCAGCAGATGTCCTCATTCGGTTGGATCGAGACCCTTTACATCGACGAGCGGGCGAATCAGACACAGTGCCAAGCGATCGAACGTATTCTGATGGGACAGGAAGGAGGACCCTGGGTCGTCCTCAGCCGGTTCGTCGAAAAACGCCAACCTACCCGCTATCTACCCATCCATTTCGAGGATCAGGGACGAAAGAAGCGGATGTGGGTCGACGGCATCTTCGATACGACCATTGAAAATATCAAGGGTCAGGACCGAGACAAAGAGGTTGCAATCAGTAACATGTACAACCTGATTCACTCTTCGCATCAGGTCATTGCATCTGGAGAGAGCCGCTGCGATGACAGTGGGCACATCTTTTCCATGAAAGGGACCCACGCCCTGTATTCCAAATTTTCCTGGATGGTGCAGTGACAAAGGAGAAAAAAGGTGATGAAAAGTTTGGAAATGGCGAAACTGTTCCATAAAGACCGGCTAATCGTATTTTCCGGTCTTGCCGTGATAACTGCTTTCGCCTGGGGATACATGATTCATATGGCGATGAACATGACAGGAACAGGAATGAATATGGCCAAGCCCTGCCTGATGCACTGGGGGGTAGGGGATATCATACATTTGTTTGTCATGTGGACCATCATGATGGCGGCCATGATGCTTCCCGCCGCCACGCCCATGATCATGATGTTTGCCGCCATCAACGGACAGCAGACAAAAGGAGAGAGTCCTCTCATCCCGACATGGCTCTTCGTGCTGGGATACCTTACTATCTGGACGGCATATAGCGGCTTGGCCACGCTGGCCCAGTGGGGACTTCATCTCTCTGCCCTGCTCACGCATCACATGGTTATTACCAGTCCCCTTCTGGGAGGCTCGTTACTCCTTGCCGCCGGGATTTTTCAATGGACGCCCTTTCGGGACGCGTGCATGTCCAAGTGCCGTTCTCCCCTTGGATTCCTGATGACGGAATGGCGGGAGGGGCGACGCGGCGCCCTGATCATGGGCCTGAAAGCAGGCCTGTTCTGTGTCGGCTGCTGCTGGCTCCTCATGGTTCTCTCCTTTGTGCTCGGTGTCATGAATATGATTTGGATGGCCGCGCTCACCGCTTTCATGCTTCTGGAGAAGATCACAGACAATAAGTGGCTCAGCCGGACAGCCGGTTTGATACTTGTTGCCTGGGGGTTGTGGATTCTCGCCGTGGTTGTGCGTTGACGCATCATTAATTGCCGACGAGAGAAAACGAGATTCGATCCATGTCTGAGGTAATGATTTTAAACTGGGGAAATCGTATTGTTTCTCCCCAGAAAGTGCTCGCAGCCATTTAACCGGGGATGAGCATTTTTGTCGGTACGGGGATGGCTGAGCCCCGAACTCTTATCAGGTATCTCCAAGCAGACACCGGGAACAATCTCCATGATCTCTCACGGTTGCCAAGAAAGCGTCGTTTCCCGTCCAGGTTACACCAGCAGGTGAATGCTACGTAGTCAAAATTTCGTTTACCAACAAATCATTCTTTCTTCTGATGTATCTTTCCTCCCATTACTCTCGTCTAAGACAATAAAAGCGAAGGAGGAGCAAGGACCGTGAAAATGAACAAAAATGTCGGGGTTATAGATCGCATCATCCGTCTGGTAGTAGGAACAGCTTTGGTCGTAGCCGGGTTGACCGTCGCAAAAGGAACACTGGGCATAATCTTTTTGATTTTAAGTGTCGCCCTGATTCTTTCAGCGCTGCTCGGATTCTGCCCGAGCTATACCCTGATGGGATTATCCACGAGGCAGCGAGATGATTGTTGCTGAGATTCCACAGAAAAAATGATCGGTAAAGGAGATGATTATGACGAAATCAAAAACAAAATTTTCGATCGTTGTCGACGAACCAAAGGGTTTCTGTTCTATTGGGGAACGTGTAGGTAACCAGAACAAGAACGAGGGGAAAATTCCCGTGATTTCCTGCGAGGGCGCCTGCATCCGAGGGGAAATTGCCAGTCTTGCCGCCCATCTGGTGGCAAAGGAAGAGCCATTCCGCCGCAGTTGCCATGGGGAGATGTTTACAGTTCCCACCTCAGCCATCGCCGGTTGGATGAAAGAAGCACCGAAGGTCGTGGTCATAGACGGGTGTTTTCTTCATTGCCACGGCAGGATTCTGAAAAATCTCATCCCTGAGGACAAAATCGCCCAATTCGATGCCCTGTCGGTATACAAGAAATACACGGATATCTTCGATATTGACGATGTCCCCGAAGAAGAGCGGAAGAGGACGGCCCGTCAGGTCGCCGACAAGGTCCTTGCTGATATGAAACATGGCAAAGTAGACAAGGTAAGCGCTGCCGGGTGTTCAAAATAGGCAGTACACGAGAAAGGCGATCGTAGAGCGTGTTTGTGACAAAATAATTGGTAAATTAGTAAATCATCAGGAGGTACAAAATGGAAAAGATGTTTGGTTCAATGATGAAAGGATTCTTTAACGGCATATCGGAGGAGGATAAGCAGAAGCTGAATGCCTGCTGTGAGAAGATGGTCGCGATGTGCCCATGCAGCAGCATGAAGGATATGCCTGAAGAAGATAAGAAGGCAATGATGGAAAAGATGCAGTCCTTCTGCGGTGACAAAATGGGAATGATGTCCTCTTTTGTCCAAGATGCGGGATCGGCGAAATAGCATTTGTTGATTATCCTGCAAATAAATTGATAGAGCCGGAAAGGAGAAGGAAAAGCTATGTGCGGGTGGTGTGGAGATGCGTCGTGGCCCATGTGGGCATGGTGGTGGGTAGTGCCACTTGTCGGTATTGCCCTGTGCATAACGATGTGCGTGTTTTTCAGGTCGAAAATGGGCAACAGGCGTTTCTGCTGCTTCGGTGGTGTCGGTTCCGCCGATTTTGATGAGATGAAAAAAGAGATCGGTAATCTGAAGGTAGATATAGAAAAAATGAAGGGAAGACAAGGTGGATGAATATGGATGATCGGACGAAGAAATTACTGGCGGTGGGGGCATCCGTAGGGGCAAATTGCCACCCCTGCCTGGAATATCATGTCGGCAAGGCGCTGGAATCAGGCATTGACCGCAGCGAGCTCATGGAGGCGGTGGAAGTTGCCAAAGGTGTCCGGAGGGGAGCGACAGCCAGTATGGACAAACTCGCCCTGAAACTTCTGGGTAATGATCTTCCTCAGCAAGCATGCAATAGCCAAGAAGCTTCCTGCTGTTGCTCGTAGCATTGGAATGACATACTAACCCCCATGCCCGGCACGGGCACAACGGAGCATGAAAATCCTCCCTTATCCCCCTTTGGCAAAGGGGGGATGGGGGGATTTTCATATAAAAAATGGGGCTGTGAGGATTATTATGGAGAGTGCGGAAATACGATTTCAGCAAGTTTATGACGAGTACCAAGGAAAGATACTCCGCTATCTTACCCGTATGGTCGGAGAAAACGAAGCGGAAGATCTGACTCAGGAGGTGTTTGTTAAAATCGGCCGGGCATTGGAAACATTTCGGGGCGAATCCAGCATGTCCACCTGGATCTATCAGATTGCTACCAATACCGCCCTCGATAAGCTTCGTCATCCATTTAATCGTCACGCCGGGGGGAAACTCCTGCCTGTGGAGGCCATCACGGAAACCAAAGAAGATGAAAACATCTGGACAGGTGAGTTGGCGGCTTCCACGGAGCAGCGGGTTATCCGTCAGGAAATGAACGGCTGCATCCGGGAAATCATTCAAACGCTGCCCGAGACATACCGGTCCGTCATCGTCCTCAGTGAACTGGAAGGCCTGAGCGATGCGGAGATTGCCGATATCCTCGGATTAACCCTCCCGGCGGCGAAAATAAGATTACATCGAGCCCGGGCAAGGCTCAGAAAAGAATTGTCCACAGCTTGTATCTTTTACCGTGATGATCGCCAAGAGTTTGCCTGCGACCGAAAGACCCATCATTCAGACTATATGAACGGGGCGTCGTCATCGGCTGCTTCGAATGAATAGTTTACTCTGTTTATCCAAATTATTTTTTGAAGCTTCTTCCCTTCCAAAGCATATAAATAGCCGGGTAAATGACCAGTTCGAGAATCGTGGAGGTGATGACGCCGCCGACCATGGGGGCGGCGATCCGCTTCATGACGTCCGCGCCCGTTCCATGGCTGAACATGATGGGGATAAGGCCGGCCAAGATAACACTCACGGTCATGATCTTGGGACGGATCCGTTTCACGGCCCCGTACATGACGCTCTCCTTAAGATCGGCCAGAGTATGCATCTTGCCATCTTTCTTCCACCTTTCATAGGCCAGATCAAGGTACAGGAGCATGACCACGCCCGTTTCCGCATCGAGCCCGGCCAGGGCGATAATGCCCACCCAAACGGCGATGCTCATGTTATAATTAAGGAAATAGAGGAACCAGAAGGACCCCACCAGGGAAAAAGGAACGGCAAGCAGGACAATCATCGTTTTTACCGCTGATTGCGTGTTCAGGTAGATAAGAACGAAGATTACGAAGAGAGTCAGGGGTATAACCATCTTCAGCCGCTCATGGGTCTTGACCAGATTTTCATATTCCCCGCTCCAGGTGAGTCGGTAGCCTTCGGGGATCTTCAGCGTCGCCGCTTTTTTCTTTGCCTCCTCCACGTAGCCGCCCATATCCCGGCCGGAAAAGTCAACGAAGACATAAGCGGTAAGAAGTCCCTCTTCGCTTTTGATGGCGGTGGGACCCTTGACGACCTTGAAATCCGCCACCTCGCCCAAGGGAATCTGTGTAATCGGCGTCGCTGCCGCCATTCCTCCCGCACTAACCGGCGCCGCAGCCGGCCGGTTGGCTGTCATGACGGGCACCAGGACCCGCTTGAGTTGCTCCACATCGCTGCGCAGATTCCGGGGATAGCGGACATTGACGGGATACCGCGCCCGCCCCTCTACCGTCACCGTCAGGTTCATGCCCCCGATGGCCGCCTGGATCACCTCGCCGACGTCATCCACGGTGAGACCATAGCGCGCCGCCTCTTCCCGCTTTATGGAAATGTCCAGAAAATAACCCGTTGTCACCCGTTCCGCATAGACGCTCCGGGTTCCGGGAATGTCTTTTAAATGATGTTCCAGGGCAAGACCGATCTTTTCGATCTCTTCAAGATTCGGCCCCAGGATCTTGACCCCGACGGGAGTCCGGATGCCTGTAGCCAGCATGTCGATGCGGGCCTTGATGGGCATGGTAAAGGAATTGGCCACACCGGGGATGGTCAGGGCGTCATTCATCTCGTCCTTCAGTTTGTCCACGGTCATATCCTTACGCCACTGCTCTTCCGGCTTCAGATTGATTACCGTCTCGAACATCTCCAGCGGCGCCGGGTCCGTGGCCGTCTCCGCCCGCCCGGCCTTGCCGAAAACCTGGGCGACTTCGGGGATTTTCTTCAGAATTTTATCCTGCATCTGGAGGAGTTTCCCGACCTCGGACACAGCCGCCCCGGGCAGCGTGACGGGCATATAGAACAACGTTCCTTCATAGAGAGGCGGCATAAATTCCGAACCCAGTTTCATAAACGGATAAATCGTCAGGGCCATGATGAGGACGGCGGTAATGATCACCGTTTTCTGGAAACGGATGGCAAAATGGGCCACCGGTTCATAGAGCTTATGCAGGACCAAACTGATGGGATTCTTCTCCTCGGGTCGGATCTTCCCCCGGATGAGCAGCGTCATGAGCACGGGCGTCAGGGTCACAGCCAGAAAGGACGAGAAGAGCATGGCAAAGGTTTTCGTGTAAGCCAGAGGCTTAAAGAGGCGACCAGCCTGGGCCTGGAGGGTAAAGACGGGAAGAAACCCTACGGTGATGACCAGCAGCGAGAAGAAGAGGGACGGCCCCACTTCCTTGGCAGCTTCGATGATGACATCCGTCCGGCTCCCCGGCTGCCCCTCGTGTTCCCACTCCTCCAGCTTCTTGTGGGCGTTTTCCACCATGATGATGGCGGCGTCCACCATGGCGCCGATGGCAATCGCAATGCCGGAGAGGCTCATGACGTTGGCGGTGACACCCAGGTAATACATGCTGATGAAGGCCATTAACATGGCGATGGGCAAGGTAACGATCACCACCAGGGCGCTGGGCAGGTGAAAAAGAAAGACGAGACAGACCACGCTCACCGCCACGGTCAGTTTGATGAGCTCCTCTTTGAGGCTAGCCATGGAACGCTCAATGAGATCAGAACGGTCATAGGTCGTAACGATCTTCACCCCTTTGGGAAGACTCGGAGCGATGTCCCGGTTGATCTTTTCCTTCACCCGTTCTATCACATTCAGGACATTTTCACCGAAACGGACGACCACAATCCCGGCGGCCACTTCGCCGCGACCATCCAACTCCGCAAGCCCGCGCCGGATTTCCGGACCCAGTTGGACGCGGGCCACATCCTTTAAATAGATAGGCGTTCCGCCGGGGTTCGCGCCCACGGCGATACTCTCCAGGTCTTGCAGCCCCTTGATATATCCCCGCCCCCGGATCATGTATTCCACACCGGAGAGCTCAAGGACGCGCCCCTCCACATCCCGGTTGCTCTTTTTTACGGCCTCCATGACCTTCGTCAGGGGAATGTTGTAGGCTGCCAGGCGGTTGGGATCGACGGTGATCTGGTACTGTTTTACAAAGCCGCCGAGACTCGCCACCTGGGAGACGCCGGGGACGCTTTCCACGCCCAGTTTGATGATATAATCCTGGATGCTGCGCAGTTCGGAAAGGTCATGTCCACCCGTTTCATCAACAACGGCGTAGGAGAACCCCCACCCGAGGCTGGTGGCATCAGGACCGAGGATGGGATTGACGTCGGAGGGAATCTTGTTCTTCACCGCCTGGAGGTATTCCAGGATTCGGCTCCGGGCCCAGTAAATATCGGTCCCTTCCTCGAATATCACGTAGATGAAGGAACTGCCCAGGAAGGAAAAACCACGCACGGCCTGGACTTTAGGGGCCGCGAGCAGTGTCGATGTGATGGGATAGGTAATCTGATCCTCGACAAGATCGGGGCTCCGGCCCGGCCATTCCGTGTAGATGATAACCTGAGTATCGCTCAGGTCGGGAAGGGCGTCAAGAGGCGTGTTCTTCACGGCCCAATAGCCCCAGACAATGGCCAGGGCCATCATGAGAAAGACTGCGAATTTATTCCGGGCGCTTAATTCGATGATTTTAGCGATCATGGGGAAGACCCTTTCTCTTCGTTTATGGTTTGGAAAGGGGCTTCACGCCTTTGAGCTGAGCCTCGGAATCGATGAGAAAATTGGCCGCCGAAGCCACCCGGTCCCCGGCCTTGAGACCCCGCAGGACTTCCACGGCGCCTTCGGCCCGCAGGCCGGTCCGGATCTCCCGTGGTTCGAAGATGCCATTTCCCCGGTCCACATAGACCACCTGGCCCTTGCCCGTATCAATGACGGCGGAGTCCGGGATGGATAGTCGCCTGCCGAGGCCGATCCGGATCTCCACGTTGGTGAACATCTGGGGCTTCAACTGGCCGCCCGCATTGGACAGAGTCAGACGGACCTTCGCCGTTCGCGTTTCTGCGGAGATGACGGGGTAGATATAGTCGATCCGGGAAGACCATTCCCGGCCCGGAAAATAGCTGAGAGTGACGGAGACGGGCTGGCCGACGCGCACAGCGGACAGCTCATACTCATAGATGTCGGCGATGATCCAGAGACGAGAGAGATCGGCCACGTCGAAGAGTTTTTCACCGGGCATGATTCTCATGCCGGAAACGGCCATCTTTTGAGTAATGTAGCCGCTGACGGGACTATAAAGTGTGAGGGTCCGGACGGGCTTCCCCGTTTTTTCGATCTGCCGGATCTGCTCATCCGAAATATCCCAGAGCTGAAGTCGCTGCCGTGCAGCATCGAGGGTGGCGGAGGCGTCTTTCTCCAGCATTTTTTGCAGGTCCGACGTGGCATCCGGCAATCCGTCGGTTGCCGAATGATCGTGGCCGTCATGAGCTTTTTTACCGGTCTGCCGGCCGGCCCATTTCAGGGTATTGAGAAATTCCTTCTGAGTCGCCAGCAGTTCGGGGCTGTATATATCCGCCAGAGGTTCCCCTTTCTTAACATAGCGCCCCGTATAGTCCACGTAGAGTTTTTCGATCCATCCTTCGACCTTGGCATTGATCGTGGTCTGGTTTCGTTCGTCTGTTTCGATCCGTCCCACCGTGCGGATGATCTTCTGCAGGGACCTTGCGGTCACCGTAACGGTCTTGACGCCGATGCGCTGCATCTGCTCCGTGGATAGTTCGATCTGGGGAGCCTCTTCCACCTTTTCCTGGTCGGCAGGCGCTTTGGGCGGCGGGGTTGCCGCGGCCTTGGGTTGTGGGGCAGCGGCTTTGGGCGGCGGAGCGGCAGGCGGCGCCGTGTGCCCGGTATGGCCCTGGGCGTAAAGATTGAGGGGCGTCAAAAAAAAGATTGCCGCTGTTATCAACGCAGCAAAACCTGTAACAGTCCTTGAGGAGTGGTTCACTTTTTTGCACCTCCTGATGTCCCTTCCAGACCCTGCGTGATGGCATGGAGTCTCGCCATGGCCTTCTCCCTTTCCGTAAACTGTACCCAATACTGGTTCTCATACTCCAGGAGCGCCTTGACCCGTGAGAGAATCACAATGGCCTCCGTCTTGCCTGTGGCATAGCCCGAGAGGGCCGACTCGACATCCTGGGTGTTTTTGGGGATCAGGCCGTTCTTATAAAGATCCATGAGCTTGTCCGCTGATTTGACCATGGAAAGATTATCCCGGACGGCGGCGTCAATCATAAGCTTTGTCGCTTCCAGTTCCTGCTTGGCCTGTGAAAGGGCGGCTTTGGCCTCCAGGACGGCTGGTTCCTGCTTCGATTTGAAATAAATGGGGATATTGATCGTTGAGGCCAGGCCCCACATGTCTTTGTAAATGCCCGTCCGGTTGAAATAGCCGGCGTTCACGCTGAAATCCGGGAAATAGTCTTTTTTGGCCAGCGCGACCCTGGCGTTGGCGGCGTCGATCATCTTGTTCCGGGACTTGATTTCAGGCGAATGCCGGAGCGCCGTTTCCACAGCGCCGTCGGCTTCATGTAGAAAGAGCCGATAGGGCAGGTTCTCGGGCGGCCTTCCCAGCGGCGCCCCCCCCTGACGGCCGACCGTCGCCCGTAGCATGGCCTCCAGCGACTGGATCTTTTGACGGAACATGGCTTCTTTTTCGAGGAGCATGTATTTCTCCGTCTGGGCCATGAGAACTTCCTGCTGCATCGCCTTCCCGGTGCTATACCGTGCCAGGGCCTGGTCTTCGATACGGATGAAAATATCCTCCCGATTCTTCAGGAGATCGATATTCTTGTGGGCCAGAAAAAGGTCGTAATAAAGTTCCGTCACCCGGGAGGCAGTCTTGAGCTTCAGCAACTCGTACATGGCCTCCTGGCTTTCGGCGTCCCGGGCCGCCATCTCGCCTTTCAGGGCGCGCTTGCCGGGGAAGAGAAACTGCTGGGACGCCCCGAACATCCACTGGGAACCCTGTTCCTCGCCGTAGCTATAGCGGTCGAACCCCTCGTTCTGGTAGCCAAACGTCAATTGGGGGTCGGGGAGGCTTTTCGCCTGGGGAATACGCTGTTTCGCCGCCTCGATCCTGGACTGAAAGGCCTGAATGTCGGGGCTGTTCTTAAGCGCCTCGCCAACCAGGTCATCCAGCCTCAAATCCTGTGCCAGGACGGGCGTTGCCAAGAGCAACAATATCTGAAAACATACATTGAATTTCAAGTGCTTACTTGACATCCACATTCAATTTCACCACCTGTGTCTTTCCCGCTCGCGTAATCTTGACGGTTATGCTCCAGGGACCAGACATGGAGAAATCCAGATTTGCCACATACTGCCTGCCCTTCAGGCTCGTATCTGATTTGTAATTCATGGCGGGCATACCGGGCATGGCAGGCATGCCGTAATCCACTGCCACTACTCCATCGATGACATCTTTACCTCCCCCATCTTTGATTCCTATGGTCATTTTATTCGGACCCGTCACCGGCGGGTTCTTGTCGATGGCAATTAGAACCGTGTAAGGCCCGGCCTTTTTCGTCAGGGAAAAATCCTTGGCCCAGGCAGAACCCGTTACCAGCAAAACAACCAGCATTACCCATATCGCTTTTTTCATAATAAAATTCCTCCTTTTTTGCTTGATACATTACAACATTCTACTTTTTCAAGTAGATTCCCGTGCATTCTTAAATCCCGACGTCGCGCTCATACAGCTCTTGCCGGATCTGGGCCAGAAGATTCGGCTGTAGGGAGATTCATTATCATGTTTCGACGTCCCCTTTATATCTGAAAGGTATCCACCGCTTCAAGCTTTTGATTTCATTTTTTTTGATCACCTTTTAACAATCAAGTAAAAAAAATCTCGCTAAGATCATAAGCAAATAATTCTTTCTTTGGATGTATCCTTTTTCTCAGTCCTCTCGTCTAAGATAATAAAAGCGAAGAAGGAGGTACAAAATGGAAAAGATGTTTGGTTCAATGATGCAAGGATTCTTTAACGGCATGTCGGAGGAGGAGAAGAAAAAGATGAAAGCCTGTTGTGAGAAAATGGCGGCGACGTGCCCATGCAATAAAATGGAGGATATGCCTGGAAAAGATAAGTCGGCAATGATGGAAAAGATGCAGTCTTTCTGCGGTGACAAAATGGGAATGATGTCCTCAACAAGCATGTGATAAGCGCGAAGCTTCCTGTTGTTGCTCATAGCGATTTAATGATATGCTGATGCCAACAAAGATGGCGCTTTGATTTGGAACGGGAATAGGTATGCAGGTCGAGGATTGACATGGAGAGTGGGGAAATAAGATTTCAGCAAGTTTATGACGAGTACCAAGGAAAGATACTCCGCTATCTTACCCGTATGGTCGGAGAAAACGAAGCGGAAGATCTGACTCAGGAGGTGTTTGTTAAAATCGGCCGGGCATTGGAAACATTTCGGGGCGAATCCAGCATGTCCACCTGGATCTATCAGATTGCTACCAATACCGCCCTCGATAAGCTTCGTCATCCATTTAATCGTCACGCCGGGGGGAAACTCCTGCCTGTGGAGGCCATCACGGAAACCAAAGAAGATGAAAACATCTGGACAGGTGAGTTGGCGGCTTCCACGGAGCAGCGGGTTATCCGTCAGGAAATGAACGGCTGCATCCGGGAAATCATTCAAACGCTGCCCGAGACATACCGGTCCGTCATCGTCCTCAGTGAACTGGAAGGCCTGAGCGATGCGGAGATTGCCGATATCCTTGGCTTAACCCTCCAGGCAGCCAAAATAAGACTGCACCGCGCCCGGGCAAAGCTCAGACAAGAATTGACCACGGCCTGTATCTTCTACCGTGATGATCGCCAGGGGTTTGCCTGCGACCGGAAGCCTTCTCATTCAGATTAATTGAATGGGATGTAATATTTGCATAGAAAGTCCCATAAAAAATTAGATCATTGGTCCTAAATTACTCTTCACCAGCGAGAGCTTTCATGGCCCTTTCCCCAACCCTTGTCTTGTCAAAACAAAAAGTCTCCATTCCGGGGACAATCATCCGGACGGTGGGAATGTCCACATCGGACCTGGTGAGATTGACGGCGATTACGCGATCCAAACCACACGCCCGGAGTTTGGAGATCATGCTTTGGATGTCATCATAAATATCGTTGCTGTAGCCGACCTCGAGTTCCTTGATACCCTTTTGATTATAGGCATAGAAACGGAAGTTTTCATCTTCGCCTTGGCGAAGATAAAGAGGCGCCGTTTCGCACATCCCTTCCAGGCCGTATTTCTGAATAAAAAGGGCGCGGGTTGTCGCAATCTCGAGAAGAGCGCGCACCGTAGCCACCTTGGGATCCAGATGGGATCCTAAGCCATCTATGGTCTCCATTGTCTGGTGTTGTAAATCGCGGGAAAAAGCAGCAACCACAGGTATCCCTACATCCGTGGTGAGATCCTTAGCCACTATTTCTATGCCCGCTTTTTCAAACTTTTCAAAAATGCCGATAATGAAATTGTTCTCCGGGTCGTCTTCGATAAAGATGGCATCATGGAAATGCTGCGTATACTGGGCAATACTCCAGGCGTCTCGTTCTATAACCTCGGCAAGACCATGAATCACCGCCTCCTCCATGGTATTCCCGGCGGCAATGCCATTGGTATGAGTATTCATCATTAATACTTTATCCTCATGGAAAGGATGATAGACCGCGCATGCCGGGACAAGAATCTCTTCTTCTTTGGACAGATCCGTTCCCCATGTCCAGTGGATTTCATGGTCGTTATTATAACCGCTAAGCCCGGAAAGAATCATTCCCCGGGGATCAAGGACGTTAAACTTAGATTTGAGATTATTATAACTTCCCCGGACAAGCTTATCCAGATACTCCTCCTTGAATTCGGAACAGTAGCGTTCGATTGACTCCATGGTGATGGAGACCTGCGCCTGAATTGGAGAAACGCCCTTGCCGGTGTGACTTGTCCTTGAACCGTCAGGCCTAATACGATCGCAGGTGAAAACCTGAATACCGATTCTGTCCACTTCCGTGGCATTCTTGAAGGATAGCATACCGACCGTTTCCTTGATCCGCTCTATAAACTTAAGGGTGGAATCAGGTGTCTTGGAACGGTGTGTTTCGAGGATATAAACCTTGGGACATTCTTTAAGAATTACACTCGTCATTTGAACTCTCCTTAATCCTTTTATTTTTCAAGGCCCCCCCCATTCAGATCCCGGCGCCGTTTTCATAAAGCTCCTGCCGGATCTGGGCCTGGGAGATCCGGCTGTAGGGCGGGACGCTCTCGACGAGCCAGACGTTGCCGCCGATGACGGAGCCTTTGCCGATGGTGACGCGGCCCAGGATGGTCGCCCCGGAATAGATGGTCACGTCGTCTTCCACAACGGGATGACGGGGAATACCTTTTATCGGCTTGCCCTCTTCATCCAGTTTGAAGCTCTTGGCCCCCAGAGTCACCCCCTGGTAAATGCGGACCCGATCGCCGATGATGCAGGTTTCCCCGATGACCACTCCCGTGCCGTGGTCGATGAAGAAATATCTGCCGATGTCCGCCCCGGGATGAATATCGATTCCGGTAATGCTGTGGGCGTACTCGGTGATCATCCGGGAGATCAGGGGAACATCCAGCCGGTGGAGTTCGTGGGCGAGGCGGTAATTGGTGATCGCGAGCAAGCCGGGATAACAGAAGATGACCTCATCGGAGCTGGAGGCGGCAGGATCGCCTTCAAAGGAAGCCTGAACATCCGTGGACAGGAGGCGCTGGATGGCGGGCAAGCGGGCAAGAAAGAGGTCGGTGACATCTTCGGGCCGGTGATCACAATCTGGGCAGACGTCTCTGGTATGGGGGGGCCTGATGGAATCGTTACCCCGGATACAGGAAAAGCAGAGCCCTCTTTTTATCTGTTCCTCAAGAATCGGGCGCAGTCGGTCGAGGGTGGCCCCCACGTGAAAGTGGACGCTGCTTGCCCTCAGGCCGGAAAAACCGAAATACCCGGGAAACAGGACGGAGCGCAGGGCCTCGACGATTTCAATGATCACGTCCCGTGAGGGAAGGGGCTGGTCGTTCTGATCCCGACGCATGGCCCCGGAAAAGCCGTTGTTTGTGACGCACAAGGCATCCACTACCGCCGCCAGATCCATTTCCGGATTCATTTCCTTTCTTTTACCCATAGCTATACTCTCTCAAAATTAACTTATTTCCTCCCCCTTCAAGGGGGAGGTTAGGAGGGGGATGGGGTAAAAACTTGTAACAACTATATAAAACCCATCCCCACCCCGTCCCTCCCCTTGAAGGGGAGGGAGCTTTGAGACTTTTTAAGAGTTCGTCAAACTTGCCTGGCGATCTCGACGGTATCGCCTGCGTTTACGGTTCCGCCCTGGACCACCCGGGCAAAGACACCCTCCTTGGGCATGATGCACGTTCCCACCTGTTCGAATATGGCGCAGCCCTTATGGCAGGCCTTACCGATCTGGGTTATTTCCAGGAGAACTTCGGACCCGGCTCGCAGGCGCGTTCCCGGCGGCAGGCGGTGCAACTCCATACCGGAAATAGTCAAGTTCTCGGCAAAATCGCCAGGTCCCACTTCAATGCCCAGTTTTTTCATTTTCTCGATGCTGCCCTCCGCAAGGAGGCTCACCTGGCGCAGAATGCCTGTCTCTGCATGGGCGTCTCCGGACATCCCGTAATCCTCGATAAAGACGCCCGACGGGACGGCGGCCTTGCGGGTTCCTTTCTGATCGCTGTGACAAACAGCAACAACTACGCCCTTCTCCATTCCATCTCCCTTGCTAAATAAATTTCATCTGAAAATGCGTCCGCATATTCGCATATCTATTAAGTTATTCTCTCCCTCCCCTTCAAGGGGAGGGTTGGGGTGGGAATGGGTCTGTGCTCCCATTTTTATCACCCTTTGCGACATCTGCTCGTCATGTCAGTCTCACTCGCTGAAATCCAGCATTCGCTGGATGCTTGCCCGGGCCTGATCGGCAATCTCTTCGGGAACGATGATTTCATGTCCCATGTCCTCCAATGCCCAGAGGATCTTTTCCAACTGGATCAGTTTCATGTTCATGCAGAGGGCAAATTTGGAGGCCGGATAAAACACCTTCTCGGGATTTTCCTTCCGGAGGCGATGGAGGATGCCCCGTTCCGTGGCGACGATGATTTCTTTGGCTTTGGTCTCCTTGACATACCGGCACATCCCCTCCGTGGAGGTGACGCAGTCGGCCAATTTGCGCAATTCCGGCGGGCATTCGGGATGGGCGATCACTAACGCTTCCGGGTGCAGTTCCTTTTCCTGGAGGATGTTTTCCGGCAGGATGCGGGCGTGGGTGGGGCAGAAGCCCGGCCAAACGATGAAGGAGCGTCCCGTCTGCTTGGACACGTAATCGGCCAAATAACGATCGGGGACAAAGATGATCTCGGCCGCATCCTTCAGGCCTTCCCGGACCATTCGGACGGCGTTGGCGGAGGTGCAGCAGAGGTCGCACTCCGCTTTGACGGCGGCAGAGGTGTTGACATAGCAAAGTACTTTAGCCCCGGGGTGTTCCGCCTTCAGGGCGCGGAGCTGGTCGGCGTTGATCATGTCCGCCATAGGGCAACCGGCGGCCTTTTCCGGGAGCAGAACCGTTTTCTGAGGCGAAAGGATCTTGGCCGTTTCCGCCATGAAGTGGACACCGCAGAAAACAATGACATCGGCATCCGTTTTGGCCGCCTGAATGCTCAAACCCAGGGAATCGCCAACAAAATCGGCAATATCCTGCACCTCGGGAATCTGGTAGTTGTGCGCGAGGATAACGGCGTTTCTTTCCTTCTTCAATTGTAAAATCTTTTCAACAATGCTCATCGGTTAATCCTTTAGTATTATTTGATTGACTCCCTGATAATGCCTCCTCCCACAACCACGTCGCCGTCGTAGACGACCACGGATTGTCCAGGGGTGATGGCCTCCTGGGGCTGATCAAAATGGACGGTCAGGGATGTATCTTCCCATATCAAGTCACATGGCGCCGCCCGGTGGGCGTAACGAATCTTCGCTTTCGCCCGCGTGGGGGGCCGGTCCACCAGCAGGTTGAGACTATCGGCAACAAGCCCCGTTGCCCGGACCTCGTGTTTCTCTCCGACCACAAGCCGGTTGCTCTCAATATCAAGGGACAGGACATAAAGGGGAACGGGATTGCTGATCCCCAGGCCGCCCCGCTGTCCTATCGTGTAGAAAGGCAGCCCCCGATGGCGGCCGAGCACCCTTCCCTCACGGTCCACGATATCTCCCGGTTTGATCTTTTCCCCGGCATACTGCTTGATGAAAGGCTCTATTCCTTCCTTGGGGATGAAGCAGATGTCCTGGCTGTCCGGTTTTTTCGAAGTTGGAAGATTAGCCGCCGCGGCCAGCTTTCGCACTTCATCCTTTTGATAATCGGCCAGGGGAAACAGGACGTGTCGAAGATCCTCTTTGCTCATGGCGTAGAGGAAATAGGTCTGATCCTTCCTGGAATCCCGGGGAACTCGCAGGCGGGAGGGGACATGATCATGATCCACCCGGGCATAATGACCCGTGGCCAAGTACTCGAAACCCATGGCCCGCGCCTTTTGCATGAGGGTCCCAAACTTGATGGACCGGTTACATTCCACACAGGGGTTCGGGGTCCGCCCCTTCAGATATTCGGCAACGAAGGGACGAATGACCTTATCTTCAAG
>Ga0247841_10002220_pt1 | contig 39777 bp, 29 predicted proteins | sample LaCruzMarch2015__2_FD_192410 | JGI IMG/M metagenome (GOLD analysis project Ga0247841, IMG submission 192410) | Freshwater microbial communities from meromictic Lake La Cruz, Castile-La Mancha, Spain - LaCruzMarch2015_18m | ecosystem: Environmental > Aquatic > Freshwater > Lake | place: Spain...
AGTCGATGGCGTCGGTGTAATAGTCCGCCTGGGTGCGGGTGACGAAGGCCTTGCGCCCCGGCCAGTCCAGGCGTTCCACTTGATACGGCTGGGCCTGGATCATGTAGATGGCGCCGACATAGAGGGTTCCGGGGGCGCTCGACCAGTCGACCTCGGCGATGATGGTCTGGGCGCCGCCGGTGGTATCGATCACCACGAAGTTGCCCTCCGCCACCGAACGCAGCGAGACGGCGTTGGCCGGGTAGCTGTCGGCCACCCAGAACCACTGATCGCCCTGGCGTTGCAGGACGCCCTCGTCGCGCAGATAGGACAGCATCTCGCCCAAATCCTCGGCCCCGAAGGTCTCGCCGTCGCGGAACGGCAGCTCAAACGCCGCGCAGCGTACCTGCTCCAGCAGGATCAGGAGCTGGTCCGGGTGGATGCGGGCCTGCTCCGGGGAGGCGCCGAAGAAGAACTCCGGGTGCCGCACCAGGTATTGGTCGAGCGGGTCGCTGGTGGCGACCAGCACACCGAGCGAGGGCCGCAGGCGCCGCCCCGCCCGGCCCAGGCGCTGCCAGGTGGCGGCCACCGTACCCGGGTAGCCGTTCAGGATCGCGACATCCAGGGCGCCGATGTCCATTCCCAGTTCCAGGGCCGAGGTGCTGACCACCAGGTCCACGCGCCCGGCGCGCATCGCCTGCTCGGCCGCCCGCCGCTCGCTCGGCAGATAGCCGCCGCGGTAGGCGAGCACCCGCGGCGGGTGGCGCGGGTCCTTATCAAAAACGTCTTTCAGATATTTGGTGATGACCTCCACCATGAGCCGCGAGCGGGCAAAGATGATCGCCTTGAGCCCGACCTTGGCCGCCATCCGCGCGATGCGGGTGGTCTGGGAGCGGGCGGAGGCGCGGATACCCAGATCCGGATTGATCACCGGCGGGTTCCACAGCAGCAGGTGACGCTCCCCCTGGGGCGCGCCGCTCTCGATCAGGGCCCTGACCGTCTCGCCGCACAGCCGCCCCGCCAGTTCCGCCGGATTGCCGATGGTGGCCGAGGTGAAGATGAAGGTGGGACTGACCCCGTAGAAGCGGCAGACGCGCTTCAACCGCCGGAAGACATTGGCCACATGGGAGCCGAAGACCCCGCGGTAGCTGTGCAGCTCGTCCACCACCACAAAGGCCAGCCCCTCGAAGAACTGGGCCCATTTGGTGTGGTGGGGCAGGATCGCCTGGTGGAGCATGTCCGGATTGCTGACGACGATATCGCCGCGGGTGCGCACCGCCTTGCGGGCATCGCCCGGGGTGTCGCCGTCGAAGGTGTAGGCGCGCACGCCGTCCGCGCCCGCGTCCTTGAGCGCCCGACCCAGTTCGATCAACTCGGCCACCTGGTCCTGCGCCAGGGCCTTGGTGGGAAAGAGATACAGCGCCTTCTTGCCGCCGCGCAGCACCGCGTCCAGGACCGGCAGGTTGTAGCACAGGGTCTTGCCGGAGGCGGTGGGGGTGGCGACCACCAGGTGCCGGCCGGCCCGGGCCAGGTCGAAGGCCTCGCGCTGGTGGGCATAGAGTTGGGGGAGGCCGCGGGCGGTCAGGGCCTCGCGCAGGCCCGGGGCCAAATCCGGCGGCAGGTCGCGCAAGCTGGCCGAGGTCGCGGGGCGGACCAACTCGCCGCAGATGCGGGCGCGATAGCCTTTCAGCAGGCGGTCCTTGAGGCGGATGACGGCCTGGTCGGCTGAGGGCGATCGGCCTGAGTCTGGCATCGTCTGGGTCCCCGGATGGAAGGGCGCGGCCGTCAGGTTACACCAGGGGGCGCGAATCCTCAGCCTCGTTCGTGAAACCGCAGTAGCGGCTTCACGAGGATGCCAATCGATCAATCGCTCAACGCATCTCCCGCCGCGGGCGGCACGTCGGGACTCGCGGCCAGCCAGGCATCGAATGCCGCCAGGTCGCCGCGCGCCTGCCGCTCGCGAAAATAGGTCTCGGTCTTGAGTGCGGAGACCTTCTCCGCAATCGCCGTCACGAAGAACTGGTTCATGGAGACCTGCTCCTCCTCCGCCACCTGGCGGGCGTAGGCGAACAAGGATTCGGGGACTCGTAGTGCATAATTGGCCATCAGATCTTCTCCTGCGACAGTTGGCGAAGATACGCGCCTGGCGTCAGCACCGGCAGCCGGAAACGACCGGCCGCGACGAAATCGGCGACATTCGACGTGATCAGCGCCCCCGCTCGGCCATTCAGCGCGGTCTCCAGCACCATGTCGTCAGCCGGGTCGCGGGTCTGCGGCCGCCACAGATAGTAGAGATGCACCGGCTCCACGAGCAGGCAGAGTGCGTCCAGGAAGGCATCCGTCAACGCCTCGCTGCGCCCACTGGCCTGCAACTGCTCGGGCCGCTTGAGCACCGCCTCGTATTCCAACATGAGCGGAACCGACGCGACGGCAACGTACCGGCGCTCGCGCAAGGCTTGCAGCAACGCGAAGGATGCGCCGTTGCGGCTGCGGGAGGCCGCGACCAACACGTTGGTGTCCAGGACGACGCGCATCAATGTCATATTACAGATGATATCTAGTAACGCCAGGGAGTCAAGCTGCCTTCGCCCCCCAAGCCCGGTGGCTGCGCCAACGCAAGTCGACCCGGCCGACCTGCGAACCGCGATCGACCAGTGCCTCGCCCAGGCCCGCCAGGCCGTCGAGATCACGCCCCTTGCGTCCGAGAGCGGTCCGGCTGAAGCCTCGACCTCCGGTGGCTCGGCGAGCAACTGAGGCCCCCACATGGTCGCCGTCGCGTTCGCGAAACGGTCATGGCAGCAAGGCCAGCCACCCCGGACGATGAAAGGCGTGCGAGGGAGCGGCCTCCGGCCGCGATGCAACGCCGCGGGTACCTGCGACGCTGCGTAAGTTTGCGAAGCCCCGTCGCGACCGCAGGGCGCTCCCACAGCGTCGCTGCGCGACTTTGGTACAATCCCACCCCTTTACGCACAGCCTCCCGGAGAGCACATGGCGCGCTATCACGTTTACGGCATCGGTAATGCCCTGGTGGACATGGAGTACGAGGTCGACCCCAAGGACCTGGAAACCCTGGGGATCGACAAGGGCGTCATGACCCTGGTCGACGAGGCCAAGCAGTTGGAAATCATGCTGCATCTGGCCTGCCACCACCACGAGCGCGCCTCCGGGGGCTCCGCCGCCAATACCATCATCGGGCTTAGCCAGTTGGGCGGGCGCGGCTACTACTCCTGCAAGGTGGCGGACGACGAACTGGGCCACTTCTATATGCGCGACCTGCGCGAGGGCGGCGTGGACACCAACCACCACACTGAGAAGGAGCAGGGCCATACCGGCCGTTGCGTGGTGCTGGTGACCCCGGACGGCGATCGCACCATGTGCACCTTCTTAGGCGTGAGCGGCAATCTCTCGGCCAACGAACTGGTGAAAGAGGCCCTGCGCGACTCGGATTGGTTCTACACCGAGGGCTATCTGGTCACCTCCCCCGCCGCCCGCGCCGCCTCGATCGCGGCGCACGCGATTGCCACGAGCGCCGGGGTGCGCACCGCCCTGTCGCTGTCCGACCCCAACATGGTCACCTATTTCAAGGACGGGCTCCTGGAAATGATCGGCCCCGGCGTGGACCTGATCTTCGCCAATGAGTCAGAGGCCATGGGGATGGCCGGTGCCGCGGACCTCGGCGGCGCCGTGACCTATCTGAAGACCATCAGCCGCGCGTTCGCCATCACCCGCGGGGCGCAGGGCGCCCTGGTGTGGGACGGCCAGGCGCTGATCGAGATCGCCGGGAACAAGGTCGAAGTGGTCGACACCGTCGGGGCCGGGGACATGTTCGCCGGCGCCTTCCTCTACGGTCTCACCCAGGGCTGGGACCACCGGCGCGCCGGGGACCTGGCATCCGCCGCCTCCGCCCGGCTGGTCACGACGCTGGGGCCGCGCATCCCGCGCGACGAAACCCAGGCAGTCCTGAAGGGCTTCGCTTGAGTGGGCGGTCTGCGACATGGGCGTCTCCCCGGGGCAATGGCGGCCATGCACATAGCCTAGCCCGCCGGCCGGAGCGCCTGGAGTGCAAGGCGTCAGGCTTGGCGCCCGTAGGAGCGGGTTTCAAACCCGCCCCTACGGAAACCGGACGGCACCCCGACGCGGGAGTGGCGACCCTTCCCACCAAGATGCCGTAACCCAATCCGTCGTGCGCGCGCGCTGAACCCGCCGCCTCCGGGCCGGACGGGGCATGATCGGATTGTTCGATTACGACAACGACAACGACAACGACAACGACGCCCGGTCCGCGCAGCGGACCCTACAACAGCACCCGCTCGATGCCGCCGTTCTGGACGTCCTTCAAGAAGGCGTCCTGCCACCCCTGGCCCAGCAGGCGGCCGGCCAGTTCCACCACCACATAGTCGACGGTAAGCCCGGTGTCATCGGTGTATTTGGCGAGGCCCTGTTGGCAGGCGGGGCAGGCGGTGAGCAGCTTGACCGCGCCAGGCTCCGTCCGATCGCGACCGGTCAGGGCGCGGATACCGGCGGTCAACTCCTCCTGTTTGCGCAGGCGCAACTGGTTGGCGATGTCGGGGCGGGCGGTACCGAGCGTTCCGGCCTCGCCGCAGCAGCGCTCCGACAGGCGCACCCCCTGCCCCATCAGGCTCGCGGCCACCTTGAGCGGGGCATGGGTCTTCATCGGGGTGTGGCAGGGGTCGTGGTAGAGGTATTGCACCCCCGCGGCCGGCGTGAGCCCCACCCCCTGCTCCATCAGCCACTCGTGGATGTCCAGGAGCCGGCAACCGGGGAAGATCTGGTCGAACTGGTACTTGAGCAATTGATCCATGCAGGTCCCGCAGGATACGACCACGGTGCGAATATCGAGATAGTTGAGCGTATTGGCCACCCGATGGAAGAGCACCCGGTTGTCCATGGTGATCTGCCGCCCGCGCGCATCCTGGCCCGCGGCGCGCTGCGGATAGCCGCAACACAGATAACCGGGCGGCAGCACCGTCTGGGCGCCCTGGCGGTAGAGCATGGCGAGCGCGGCCAGACCCACGTCCGAGAACAGGCGTTCGGCCCCGCAGCCGGGGAAATAGAAGACCGGCGGCGCGTCCTCCGGCGCGACCCGCGGGTCGCGCAGGATCGGCACCTGGGTGCGGTCCTCCAGCCGGAGGATGTGGCGAAAGCCTTGCTTGGGCAGGTCCACCCGGATGGGGCGGCTCACCAGGTCCAACAACTGGCCGATCGGGGCCGGTCGGCCGGTGGTGGCGGCGGGGTGGGCGGTCCGCCGTCGCGTGAGTCCCAGGGTGCGCGCGGCGGCATGGGCCAGGTTGAGCCCGGCGAAGCCCCATTCGACCAACCCCTTGCGCAGGAGCCGGATGGTGCGGGGATTGGTGGTATTGAGGAACTGCATGGCCGCCCAGGCGCCGGGATTGAAGCGCTTCTGACCGCGGCTGACCAGGATGCGGCGCATCCGCATGGTCACGTCGCCGAAGTCGATGCCGACCGGACAGGGGTTCAGGCACTTGTGGCAGATGGTGCAGTGGTCCGCCAGGTCGTTCAGCGCGGCGATGTGGCGGTGCGACAGCCCGCGGCGGGTCTGCTCCTCATAGAGGAAGGCCTCCAGGATCAGCCCGGCCCCCAGGATCTTGTTGCGCGGTGAATAGAGCAGGTTGGCCCGCGGGACATGGGTCATACACTTGGGCTTGCACTTGCCGCAGCGCAGGCAGTGCTTCACGTCGTCATTGACCCCGCCGAGTTCCGTCTCTTCCAGGATGATGGCCTCCTGCTGGACCAGCCGCAGTGAGGGCGTATAGGCCCCGTCCAGCCCGCTGCCGGGCATCAGCTTGCCGCGGTTGAAACGCTGGTGCGGGTCCACCCGCTCCTTATAGGCGACGAAGGCGGCGAGCTTGGCGGGCTCCAGATAGCGCAGCTTGGTGATGCCGATCCCGTGCTCCCCGGAGATGACCCCGCCCAAGCCGACGGCGAGCGCCATGATCCGCTCGACCACCAGCTCGGCCTCCCGCAGCATGGCGTAATCGGCCGAATGGACCGGGATGTTGGTGTGGACGTTGCCATCCCCGGCGTGCATGTGCAGGGCGACGAAGATGCGCGCATCCCGGACCTTGGCGTGACCGGCGGCGAGCCGCTCCCGCACCCCGGCCAGTTCCTGACCGGCGAAGGTCTCGTCGAGTCGCGCCCCGACCTCGCGCCGGTAAGACTGGCGCAGGTCCCGGCGCAGCATTAAATCCAGCAGGGTGTCGTCGGCGCGCAGCCGCGCCAGGGCCTCGGCATCCAACAGGTCCGGATGCGCGGCGGCCGGCGCGTCCAGGTGGTTCAGCACCAGTTGCCAGCGGGCGCGGGCGCAGGTCACCAGGTCCCGCGCGACGGCCCGCTTGGCGGCCAGAATGGCGGTCTCCTCGGCCGAGTCCTGATAGTCGCCATCCGTGCAACTCTCCGCCAGGTCGCCGTCCAGATAGTCGAGCACCGCGGCCATGATGGCGTCCTTGTTGCGGATCGACTGCTCGATGTTGATGCGCTCGATACCGCGGCTGTAGTCCGCCAGACGGGGCAGCGGGATCACCACGTCCTCGTTGATCTTGAACGCATTGGTGTGACGGGAGATGGCGGCGGTGCGGGCGCGGTCCAGCCAGAAGCGCTTCTGCGCCTCGGAACTCCGCGCAATGAAGCCCTCGGCGTCGCGCGCCCGCGCCAACTCCACCACGCGCGCCGCCGCCCGGTCCACGGCGGCGGCGTCGTCGCTCACCAGATCCGCGAGCAGGACCATCTTCGGCAATTCCCGGCGATTGGCCTTGGTGGTGTACCCGACCGCCCGGACATAGCGCTCGTCCAGGTGCTCCAGACCCGCCACCTGTACGTCGGCCAGGCCGTCGATGAAGTCCTTGATCTCCACGATGGCCGGCACCGCCAGTTCCAGGTCGGTACCGAAGAACTCCAGGCAGAGGGTGCGCACCTGGGCCGGCATCCGGTGCAGGATGAAACGGGCGGAGGTGATGAGACCGTCGCACCCCTCCTTCTGCACGCCCGGCAGCCCGCAGAGGAACTTGTCGGTCACGTCCTTGCCCAGGCCCGCCTGGCGAAAGGCACTGCCGGGCATGGTCAGGACCTGTGGCTCACCCCTGGGCGTGGTGCCGTCCGGGGCGTAGCGGGACAGGCGGAAACTTACCTGCGCCTGGTCATGGATCTTGCCCAGATTGTGGTCCAGACGCTCCACCAGGAGCCAGTCCGCGTCCGGGGTCACCATGCGCCAGGAGGCGAGGTTGTCGAGCGCCGTGCCCCACAGGACCGCCCGCTTGCCGCCCGCGTTCATGGCCACGTTGCCGCCGATGCAGGAGGCGTCCTGGGAGGTCGGGTCCACCGCGAAGGCGAGCCCATGGGCGTCGGCCAGGTCCGAGACCCGGCGCGTCACCACCCCGGCGCCGCACTGGACGGTCGCAATCAGCCCCGCCACCCCGGGCAGCGCGATCCGCTCGACGCCGGAGAGGCTCTCCAGCTTCTCGGTGTTGATGACGGCCGTCATGGGGTGCAGGGGCACCGCGGAGCCGGTGTAGCCGGTGCCGCCGCCCCGCGGGATCAGGGTCAGACCGCAGTCGATGCAGGCGCGCACGATGGGCGCGACCTCGGCCTCGCTGTCGGGTGAGACCACGACGAAGGGCAGTTCCACGCGCCAGTCCGTGGCATCGGTGGCATGGGAGACCCGGGCCAGACCGCCGAAGTCCAGATTGTCCCGGCGGGTGACGCCGGCCAGGGCCCGGCGCAGCCGCACCCGCGCCTTGTGCTCGGTCGCGAACCAGTCCTTGAAGCGCTGCACCGCTGCCCGCGCGGCCGCCAGCAGTTCCGCCGCCCGGGCGTTGTCGTTGAGGCGCAACTCGAACTGGTCGAGCCGGTGGTCCAGGGCGCCGAGTAGGAGTCGACGCCGCTTGAGGTTCTCCAGCAGGTCGTCCTGGAGATAGGGGTTGCGGGTGATGACCCACATGTCTCCCAAGACTTCAAACAGCATCCGGGCGGAGCGGCCGGTGCGGCGCGTCCCCCGCAGCGCCTCGATCAGGCGCCAGCGGGGCTCACCCAGGAAGCGGATCGCGATCTCCCGATCGGAGAAGGACGTGTAGTTATAGGGGATCTCGCGGATGCGCGGCAGCGTTTCGGCAGTCATGGTCTTCGGGGTCCGGCGGGGCGGTGTTGCACCGCACAACATAGCGCAATCGCGCGGCCGGGACTATCGCTATGATGATCAAGACCGATGGCCGACACTGTCCTGTCCTCGCCCCACTGCCACCCTGGTACCCTATTCCACCTTATCTTGCATACCGACCCCAACGGGGTCAAACATACCAGCCCAGGGGCAACGCCCTCAATGCCATTAAGTTAAGCCATTCTGGCTCCCACGCTCCTGCGTGGGAGCAAGTGCGGGCGCTCCGCGTCCAGCGCCAAGACCGGACGCGGAGCGCCCGCCCGGCATTCCCACGCGGAGCGTGGGAACGAGAAGACGAGAAGCCGCGCCGTCGGCGGTTAACTTTATCCGTCATAGCCAGGGCGTTGCCCTGGGCTGGTATGTCGCGCCCCTGCGGGGCTTGAGCGGCGCAAGATCAGGCGAAATGAGGTACTAGCGCCACTCCCACCCTAGCGCTCTTGGAGCCGGGCGAGTGCCTGCTCCGCCGCCTGCGCCCGCTGCTCGGCCTGCTGCAAGGCCAGCGCCTGCGCCGCCGCCAGTTCCTTGGCCCGCTCCAAGGCCAGCGCCTGCGCCGCCGCCAGCTCCTCGGCCTGCCGCAGGGCCTGCGCCTGTGCCGCGGCGCGCTCCTCGAGCGCGCGCCAGTCGGGCAGCACGAAGGCGGCGTAGACCGGATCATCGCGCAGTGTGCCGTGTGCGGGCCGGCGGCACAGGTCGGCCACGCGCAACTGCAGGCCGGGCAAGACCAGGGAGCGGATCACGCCGTCCTGCGGCGCGATGGGGACATAGACGCCCGCCGCCGTGCGGGTGAGGAACGCCTGCTGCGCGGGCGCGTGGTGCAGGATGTAATACTCCGGAACGCCGCTGGCGGCATACTCGTCCTTCTTGACCAAGGTGTCGCGCACGCTGTCGCGGGACTCCTGATCCGCCAGCGCCTCGACACAGAGGTCGAAGACGCCGTGATAGGACACGTCCACCGGCAACAGCGGCTGGGGGTTATCGTTGCAGACCACGCCGAGGTCGGGCTTGCGGATGACGGTGCCGGTCGGCAGCGGCAGCCGAAAACCCATGTCCAGCGCCGCCAGCTTGGCCATGGGCCGGGAATCGAGAAACAGCCGCAGCAGGTGCATGAACCAGTCGAGAACGAGGCCGGTCTCATCGTTGGGCACCGGCCTTTCCTCCAGACGCCCGTTGTTCCATTCATAACGGACATTGGACTTGAGGTAGTAGTCGAGCCAATACTCCCTCTCCGAGACGTAGCGGCCGGCCGCAGAGGTTGGCGCGTCACTGGTTGGCTCGGGCGGCGTAGGGCGCGGTTCGTCAATGGCGGTCTGCGACATGGGCGTCTCCAAGGGCAGTGGCGGTCATGGGCATAGCCCGGTACCGCACAGGGCCGGACGGGCCATTGGCCCCGTCCGCATCGTTCCAGGGCTGGACGGGGCATTCGCCCCGTCCACAACGTTCCGGGGCTGGACGGGGCATTCGCCCCGTCCACATCGTTCCGGGGCTGGACGGGGCATTCGCCCCGTCCACAACGTTTTCTTCAAACCTACGGGTTCGTGCCGAGGCTCGGCGTCGAATCAAAGGATCGGGCCGGGGCGAATGCCACCTCCCGCCCCGGTCGATACCCCGTCCCGCCCCAGGTAGGCGACTAATCGCAGCCGAACCGCCCGGCGCCGGTCACTGCGCAGTATCGCGGCCGGCCAGTTGTGCGTGCAGCCGTGCAAGCGCCTGCTCCGCCTCCTGCGCGCGCCGCTCAGCCTGCCGACGCGCCTGTGCCTCGGTGTCGGCACGGTTCGATTCGGCGGCGGCACGCTCCTCGGCCGCGCGCCAGCCGGGCAGCACGAAGGCGGCGTAGACCGGATCATCGCGCAGCGTGCCGTGTTCTGGCCGGCGACAAAGATCGGCCAGCCGAAACTGCAGGCCGGGCAGGACCCGTGGGCGGATTACGCCGTCCTCAGGCGCGATGGGGACATAGACGCCCGCCGCAGTGCGGGCGAAGAACGCCTGCTGCTCAGGCGCGCGGTGCAGGATGTAATACTCCGGGACGCCGCCGACGGCATACTCGGCCTTCTTGACCACCGTATCGCGCAGGATGTCGCGGCGCTCCTGATCCGACAGGGCCTCGACACAGAGGTCGAAGACGCCGTGATAGGACGAGTCCAGCGGCAACAGCGGGTGCGGGTTGTCGTTGCAGACCACGCCGAAATCGGGCTTGCGAATGACGGTGCCGGTCGGCAGCGGCAGCCGAAAGCCCATCTCCAGCGCCACCATCTTGGCGATGGGCCGGGCAGTCAGAAAGTGCTCCAGCAGCAGCATGAACCACTTGTAAACGAGGAAGGTCCCGTAGTTGGACACCGGCTTTTCCTCCAGACGCCCGTTGTTCCATTCATAGTGGACGTCGGAGTCGAGGTAATAGTCGAGCCAGTACTCCTCCTCCGAGACGTAGCGGCCGACCGCGGAGGGTGGCGGGACAGGCGCCGGTTCAGGCCGCGTGCGGCGCGGTTCGGCAAGGGCAGTCGGCGACATAGGCGTCTCCCGGGGCAATGGCGGTCATGGGCATAGCCTGGCAGGGACCCCGTCGGCCGAAGGCCTTGAGGGTGGGTTTGAAACCAATGCCCTTAAGTTAACCCAAGGCCGGACGGGGCATTCGCCCCGTCCGAAACGTTTTCCTTGGACCAGCCGACGGGTGCCGACGCGGCGTAGCATCAAAGGTTCGGGACGGGGCTAAGCCCAGTCCCACCCCAGCCTCAGGCGCCGCCCCCTTGCTACGGCGTCTTCTCATCGCTCGCGGGCAGTTGCACGCTGATCCCGGCCGCCTTCAGACGCTCCATCACGGTGATGGCATTCTGGTTGCCGACCTCCGCAAGCTTCGCGGTCTCAGTGGCGATACCTTGGAACTGGTTGCGCAGGTCGACCGCGATCTTGTATTGGGCCTGCTGCGAGTCGTAAAAGGCCGCCAGCTCTCGGTAATTATCCGCCAGCGCCACGGTCCGGGTCACGACCTCCAGAAAGATGGCCGCCGCCAGCAGGATCAAGGGCAGGATCAGGGTTTCAGGCTTCATATCGGTTCCGCTCATACGTACTTGGTCGCGTCGGGCCTGACCAGTATCCCAGCCACTGCGCGGGTGCTACCCATCGCGGCCTGGGGGCCGCTCCTACGCCGTAGGAGCGGCCCCCAGGCCGCGACGGGTCGCCGCAAGGGCTGGTCATGTTCAAGGCCGTCGCATCTGACCGTTCGCTCTTCCCGTCCTCCCGCTCAGGGCTTGGGCACACCCGCGTCGCCAGTTGGCGGCGCCTGCCCTTCACCGACCGTCACCCCGTAGCGCTCCAACACCGCGCGCAGGTCGCTGTCGCCGGACTGAAAGGCCAGGGTACCGATGAGTTGCGACAGTTGCACGTTGAGCGGGCTCAACTGAATCCCCTGGTTGATCAACTGTTGGCGCTCCCGCACCTCCCCGATGAGTTGGGTGTTGCTGCGCGCCGTCACCATGTTCACCACCGCCAACACCACCGCGAGTACCGACAGCAGCGTCACCGCCAGTAGCGGGATGCTCCTGCCCTCACCAAGACCGGGTAGCTTGATTGCCACGAATTGCCTCTCCGTCAGTCGGTTTGCCTCAGGCGATCAGTCTACCGACCCCACCCAGGGGCAGCAAGTGCAGGCGCCCAAGGCCGGACCCGGGGGCCGGACGGGGCATCCTGGCCCGGGGGCCGGACGGGGCATTCGCCCCGTCCGAAACGTTTTCTTTGCACCTGCCAACTTGGGGCCGACACGCAACGGAGAACCAACGGACCAACGACATCGCGGTTCGCAGGATGGTCGAGACAATCACCACACCGAAACTGTAGCCAAAAAAAAGGCGGCGCCCATGGCGCCGCCGTCCAATCTCAGGAAACGCCTTGCCCGACTACCACTTGGCGTAGCGCCGACCAGCGCCCATGATCAAGGCACCCAGCCCCATCAGGAACAACGGCGCCGGAACCGGGATGTCACTTACCAAGGCAACGTAATGACCATTGTAGCCGTAATCGATGTGGTAGCCGGTCGGAGCGTTGGTGACCGCAAAGGTACCAGACGTGGGGTCAAGGGTTTCGTACCTGGCGAATTCGTATACAAGAGCAGTCGGGGCGACTGTCCAGTAAAACACCAGCTTGGCCCGATCCACGATATTCAGGATATCAGACACTTGAAGCAGGTCGACAAGACCTGCACCAGTCGGGTCGAGGTTGATCTGGATCAGGCTGTCTTCCTCCAGCGTCATGTCGCCGAGAATGGTCAGCGTCGCAATATCGGTGTACAGCCCATTACCGATGTCGATTGTCGAGCCGGCCTTGGCAACCACATCGCCGGCAGTAGGCTCCTTCACCGTACCAGCCCCGTAAAGCGTCTGGCCGCTCACGATGTTGAAGTCAGACGCAACGGCCGTCGCATCAATGGTCGCACCGTCACTGACCCCGAGCTTACCGACGCCAGCGAGGTTAGCGGCGCTGCCGACGATAAAGGTCCCGGCCGAGGCCCCCGCCTCTGCGACATTGGTCAGGGTGCCGTCGACGGTCGTGCTCCCGGTCCCGACGTTACCCACCTGTCTGACTCCGGTAGACCCGGTCATGTCGATGTCGCCGTTGGCGACGAGGCTTCCGGCCCCCCGGTTGCCGACCACGTTGTTCGCCGCGGTGGAGCCCGTCATGTCGATGTCGCTATAGACGATGACGCTGCCCGCTCCCGCATTGACCACTTGCGACCAACTGCCCTGTGCCCCACTCATATTCAAGACGCCGGCGACTGCAACGGAACCGACTGTCAGGGAGCCGGCCGCGTCATTCCACACCGAGGCGTTGCCTTGGGCACCGCTCATGTCAGCACCCGCAACCGCAACCGCACCGGCCCCGTAGTTTGCGATGGTGGCAGCGCCGGCGGCGTTCTTCATATCCAGCGTGCCGGTCACAGACAGGTCGCCGCCGTTGGCACGGACCCAGGCAGCGCCCGTCACGTCATTCATCTTCACGGGGGCGTTGAACGTCATGCTCCCGGTACCAGCGTTGATGATCGCTGCACTGCCGCTCCCGGACAGGTCGACGGCACCCGCAATGGTCTTGGCACCGCCTTCATCCCCCACCACCATGTGGTCGGAGCCCGCCTCCGTCAGGGTGATGCTTCCACTCACCACGGTGTCACCCGCGCCGCGGAAGATCAGTGCATTGGAGCCGTCCCCGGTGATGGCCCCGTCCACGGTCAGAGTGCCGGAAGCCGACGAGAATGCAAAGTCCGTTCCGGTAGCGTCCGTTGCCGTCAGGGCGATAGGCCCGGACAGGGTGTTGCTGCCGGTGCTCACGACCGCGTTGGGATTCGCATCGCCGGCGTCACGACCCGCCACGGTCAGGTACTCCCCGGAACTGACGCCATTCAGGCCGAGTACACCGGTGCCATTGATCACAGTCCCATTGGCAAGCGTCTGACCGCCTACCGGGGTACCCAGGGCACTATCCTTCTCGACCTGCAAGGTCCCGCCGGAGATGGTGGTCACGCCGGAGTAGGTATTGGTGCCGGTCCCGCTCAGGATCTGAACAGCAGTGCTCGCGCCGTTCATGGTCAGGTCGATAGGGCCGGTGATGGTTCCACTATAGGTACCACCGCCGATCAGCGTCAGGCCGGGGTCATCGACGCTCGTCACTACGCCGTCGCCGTGCAGGCCATCCAAGATAGCGTCATGTCCGTTGAGGTTCAGCGTGCCCCCCGACATCTGGATGTCTTTGCCGTTGAACGCGTTGTCGATATTCTGCGCAAGGGTTCCGCCGGTGGCGAGGTTGACGCTTCCGCCGAGAGTGATGTCGCCGTGGTTCAGCATCAGGGTCCCGCCGCTGACGTTGATGTCGGTCACGCCGGAGGTTGCCCCGTTCAGCCACCACTTCCCGCCGCCCGACTTGTTGATGTCGTTCGCTGAACCGGTCGCGGCGGTCAGGTCGACGGCCCCCATGTAACCGTTGGTCAACGCGGCGCCGCTGAGGTTGAGGTTGACTTCGGTGCCGTCGGTTTCTGTCGCGGTTACGCCATTGGTGATGGTGATGTCACCGCCAGCGACATTAAAGTTGTAATTATCGGGGGTGTTACTGGCGGTGGTGCTGTCGGCGAGTGTAACGACGCCGTTCAGCGTGTTGCTGCCGGCGATGTTGTTCACATCATAAGTGGTGTCGGTGCGCCCCCTGAGAGTCAGCGCGTTGCCACGGGTGCCCACGGTGTCCAACTCGAGGGTGCCGCCGGCGGTAGCGCCGGAAATGGTCACCGCGCTGTTGTTACCCAGGGTACCGCTGCCGGATATGCGCAACTGGCCGCCGGAAATGGTGGTGTCGCCGGTGTAGGTATTGACGCCGGTGAGGATCTCGCGGGTGCCGCTGCCGGTCTTGGTCAGGGCCAGCGCACCACCGCCGGAGCCGTCCTGGATGATCCCGGAAAAGGTTCGGTCGCCCGCGGAATTACCCTGAATTGTCAGCGTCTTGAGACTGGCGCCGCCGTTTTCCACCGTACCTCCGCCCACGCCATCCGCCAAGCCCTGGATCGTGGTATCGAAGTTGTTGAGCCGAAAAATGCCGCCCGGGCTGCCGGGATTAACGGGGGGGAGGACAATCGTGTTTGCACTGACGATCAGGTCCCCGTCCGTCGTGGCGTGCGGCAACGCGTCGAGAGCGCCCATCAGAAGCACCCCGGTCCCTGTGACCGTGGTATTGCCATTGTAGACGTTGCCCGTATTAGTCAGTGTCGTGACGCCAGCCCCGACCGAGGTGTCCAAGGTGGCGACCGAGAGGTTGCCGTTGCCCGTTATGGGGGCAGAAACAATCATGGCGCGACCCGAACCACCCGCGTCGAGCTTCAGGGTTCCATTGGTTAGGAGTTCGATATTGGTGCTGGCCGCCAGTGTATAGGTGGTCGCTGCGGCGGCGACGAGTGCCGTAGCCGTACTTGCGTTCGTTCCATCACCGACGATCAGTTTGTTGACGTCGAAGGTGACACCGGTACGCCCACCGCGCATTTGGAATGTCGTGTTGTCCAGCAGCGTCAGCGAGTCCCCTTGGAATTTGACGGTGGTGTTGTCTGCGCCGGCAGCACCGCGAATGATAAACCCGCTGGTAGCAACCCTGTAATCATTTCCAGGGGCCGCTGGGGCGTTGCTGTCCCAGTTGGTGGACCCGGCCGTCGAACCGCTGAATGAAAACTTGGTGGGGATCGTTGAGTCGGATTGGCCGAGGTCGTCGAGCGCGGATGCCGCGGGCGCCGCCAGCGCCGCCGCAAGCGCAACAAGGGAGGCGGCAACCGGAAGAAATTTGAGTCTCATTTGTGCGGCTAGCTCTTGATCTCTGGTCATTTCTCGAAACTCCCGGTCTATGATTGGCCGAAATCGTGGGTTGTCAGGTCGACGACGTTGTTCTTTACACTTGTTGGTTTTCGCGGCGCCACGCCGTCGTTGCGTCGTTGCGGCCAGCCGACAGATCGCGCTCGTTTGGCATCCGCTAAGGCCCGAACTGACGCTTTCCAGAACATTAGGCAAATAGCGTGCCACAAACTAATAAAATTATAAAAATCATATTATTAGAGTTTCTCTAGCTGCCCGTGCCGGCACCGAAAGGGATCAAAGTGTAAAATTTCCTGACACTGCCCCCATTGGCATCGCGCCGCGAGGTGCGAGAATAGACGGTAGTCGTGGGGTCGGTTCGCCGCCCTGGCTGCCGCCGGTCCGCCGGTGTTTCCCCGTCTGACTGTAACGGAACACGGTGCCCCCGCGCAAGACGAACCCGCGCCTCGTCAAGGGTCGCAGCGCGCCCAACGCCGCCAGGGCGCTGCCAGAGCCCAGGCCCCGAAGTCGGTCGCGCGCCTGTAGAGGCCCGGGCGGGCACGCAGATCAAACGCCTGAGCGACCTCAACCCATTGAGCATTGAGCATTGAGGGCACTGATGCGCCTGAAGGGGTCTGGGTCCCGGTCCTGGTCGAGCTTCAGCGCCAGCCCATGGTAACCTCAGCGTTGACGCCACGCGCAGACCTCAGGGACGCGATCTTGGCCCCGTCGTTCAATCGACCCCGGGGACATCGGGACGCGTAGCGCATGCTGGCTTCATCGCAGTATTTGCGATCGGGCGCGCTAAAATTTACAGTAGCCCGGCGGCAGCCCGCCCCGGTCCCCGCGGCGAAGTCCACCATGTCCCAGTTCGATAGTCGGCTCATCCTCCTGTCGTTTGCCCTCCTCAGCGGGCTACTCTCGGTGGTCCGAGCACCGGCCTGCGGCGCCGCACCCGCGGATGCCCTGGGCACCGCGGTCATCCAGGCCGCGGCGCTCGACCGGCTCGAGGCCAAGGCCGAACTCGGCGGCTCAGTTCCGGTCATCGTGCGACTGCGCACCGAAACCCTGCCGGCGATCGAACCGCCAACCGACCTCGGCGGCAACACGGCGCGCGCCCAGCGCAAGCTCGGCGACCGCGCCCGGCTCGTCGCCCGCGCCCAAGACCGCCTTGCAGCGGCCGTTGCCGGCCGCCCCGTGCGCATCAATCGCTACCGCTACCTGCCGCTCGCCGCCATGCAGGCCGACCGCGCCACCATCCGCCGCCTGCGTGCCCTGCCGGACGTGCTGAGCGTCACCGAAGACCGCCCCCACGCACCCCTGCTCAACACCAGCGTCCCGCACATCGGCGGCAACCTCGCCTATAACCAGGGGTGGACCGGCGCCGGCCAGGCCGTCGCGGTTATCGACACCGGCGTGCAGACCAGCCACCCCTACTTCGCCGACCGTGTGCTCCACGACGCCGAGGCCTGCTACTCCGGCGCCTACCAGGCCTCCCTCACGACCCTGTGTCCCAACCTGCCGGCGGACTGTCCGGAGGTCCTGGTCAGCAACGGCGGGTATCCGGGCCACACCGCCTGCGGCTCCGGCGCCGGGGTCCAATGCACCGGACACGGCTCCTGCTATCACGGCACCCACGTCTCCGGAATCGTCCTGAGCGGCGACAGCACCTTCCGCGGGGTCGCCCCCGGCGCGAACCTGATCCCGATCCAGGTGTTCGTCATCGAGGGCAGCAATCTGTGGGCCTACGACTCCGACATCATCGCCGGCCTGGAGCACGTCCTGCGCCTCAGTCAGGCGGGGACCCCGATCGCCGCCGTCAACATGAGCCTGGGCGGTGGCAACTACACCAGCACCCTGGAGTGCAACCTCGACTCGGCCCCCACCAAGACGGCCATCGACGCCCTGCGCGCCGCCGGCATCGCCACCGTCGTCGCCGCCGGCAACAGCGGTGTGCGCACCGCCATCTCCACCCCCGGATGCATCTCCAGCGCCGTCAGCGTCGGCGCCACCTATGACGACGACGGCATCGCCTACTTCTCCAACCTGGCCCCGGCACTCACCGTCTTCGCCCCCGGTTACGACGTCGTTTCATCGGTTCCGACCAACGCCCTCGGCGGCGCCAGCGGCACCTCCATGGCGACGCCCCATGTGGCCGGTGCCTTCGCCGTCCTGCGCCAGAAGGCCGCACAGACGCTGCTCGCTCCCAGCGTCGACAACCTGGTCGCGGCCTTGCGCCTGTCCGGCACCCCCATCACCGACGGCGCCAACACCTACAGCACCCCGCGCATTCAACTTGACCAGGCGCTCGGCCTGATCACGGCGGACCAATTGCCGTTGGAATTGATCCTGGACGGCGAGACAACCCCGTCTGCCGTCGGCGTTGTCAGCGGTACCTTCGCCAGTGTGGCCGACCCCAACGCCTATGGCGGCAGCGCCCTGCGGGGAACCAGCGTCATTCAGGCCAACGGCCTGCGCTTCACGCCCGCCCTCAGTGCGGGACACTACGCGATCTCCGTCTGGTGGCCCGCCTTGAGCGGCAATACCAGTCAGGCCCAACTGAGCGTCCGCCATAGCGGCGGAACCTGGCAGGCCGCACTCGATCAGCAGCAGCGCGGCGCGCGTTGGAATGACCTGGGCACCTTCCACCTCGGCAGCGGGGCACAGGCGCCCCTGGTCGAGATCGTCGGCACCGGCGGGACCTTGGCCGTGCTGGCGGATGCAGTGCGATTTACGCGGGTATGGGACCCGGCACCGCCGACTATCGCTGCCGCGGAACTCCCGGGCGCCTACGTGGGCGAGGCCTATTCCGCGCGGCTTGCGTTCAGCGGCGGCGTGGTGCCCTTGACCTGGAGCATCGCCGCCGGCGCGCTGCCGGCCGGACTTACCCTGGACGCCGCCACCGGGACCATCGCCGGGGTTCCGCAGGCTACCGGCGCCCAGTCAGTGACCGCGCATTTCAGTGTCAGGCTGGCCGATCACGACGGCAATGCAGCAATCGCCGCCTTCAACCTGGTGGTCGTCGATCGTGGCGCCTTCCTTTTCGCCAACATCAATTTTCAACCAGCTACGGCAGCGGTTCCGCCGAACTATCTGGCCGACACCGGAGCACCTTTCGGAACCCGTGCGAATGGCTTGACCTACGGCTGGAACCTCGACACCACGGCCAACACCCGTGATCGCAACAGTGCCGATGCCCCGGACCAGCGCTACGACACCCTGAACTACGCCAGGACCGGCGCTGAGAAGTGGGAGTTGCAGGTGCCTAACGGCGTTTATGACGTACGCGTCGTAGCGGGTGATCCCCAGTACTACGGGCAGGTTAAACCGCGCCATTACCACTATTTGGTCGAAGGCGCTACCGCCTTGGACACGGTGCCCAGCACGGCGCAACGCTTCGCTGCGGGAAAGGTCACGGTCACCGTCACGGACGGCCGCTTGACCCTGGGTAACGGGGCCAACGCCCTGGACAACTGCCTGCTCTTCGTGGAGGTCGCCGTGCATTCGGCGGTCAACCTACCGCCAAGCGTCACCTTGACGGTGCCCTCTGCCGGGGCCTCTTTCGAAGGCGGCACCGCGATCACGCTCGCGGCGAATGCCGACGACGCCGATGGCACGGTCGCCAAGGTGGTATTCTTCGCCGACGGTACGCCACTCGGCGAGGATACGGGCGCCCCCTTTGAATTGATCTGGACCGCGGCCGCGATCGGCACCCACACCGTCCAGGCCGTCGCGACAGACAACGCCGGGGCCGGCACGAGTTCCACGGCAGTGACGGTTGAGGTCATCGCGCCGGTGGTGCCCCCGCTAGCGATCAAGGTGAACTTCCAGCCGGCCTCCGCGGCGGTGCCGACCGGCTATCTGGTCGACGCCGGGGCGCCTTACGCGGATCGCGGCAACGGGGCGAGCTACGGCTGGAACATGGACACCGCCGTCAACACCCGCGACCGCGACAACCCCGTTTCCCCGGATCAACGTTACGACACCCTCAACTATGCGCGGACCGGTACTGAACGTTGGGAACTGGAGGTACCGAACGGGGTCTATCAGGTCCGCGTGGCCGCGGGTGATCCGTCCTATTACGGACAGGTGCTGCCGCGCCGCTACCACTATCTGGTCGAAGGTGTTACGGTGATGGACAGCGTGCCCAGCGAACAACAGCGTTTCTCGGAAGCCCCGGCCACGGTCACGGTTACGGATGGCCGCTTGACCCTGAGCAACGGCGCCAATGCCCACGACAACTGCCTGCTCTTCATCGAGGTCACGGCGCAATAAGGATGCATAGACTGAAAAGCGGATACATCGCACTCGTCCGAACGCTGCGCGGACCGGCCGCGCGGCTGGGTTTACTCGCCGCGTTGGAGCGGCAGCGGACGCGGCGCGTCGCCCTTTGGGCACGCAGCCTCTTTGCCATTTACGACATCGACGACATGGTGGCCATCGACTTGCCATGGTGGTGCCTGAAGGCCGTCGCGCACGTCGATGCCTTCCTGGCCGACAGACCGGGCGCGCGGGTCTTTGAATACGGCAGCGGCGCGAGCAGTGTCTGGCTCGCGCGGCGCGCCGCAACCCTGGTCAGCGTCGAACACGACCCGGTATGGCACCAGGTCGTCGCCGCCAAGCTCGCAGACTACGCCAACGCACGCCTCATCCTCGCCCCGCCCGAGGTCCCTCCCCATCCAGACCAAGGACGCTACGGGTCCCGGAAGGCCGGATGGCGAGACCAGACCTTCCATGACTATGTCCATGCGATCGATTGCGAGCAAGGGCAATTCGACCTGATCGTGATCGACGGCCGCTCCCGGCCCGCCTGCCTTGAAGCTGCCGCCAGGCGCTTGAAGCCGGATGGGCTGATCGTCTTCGACAACTCGGCCCGCCCCCACTACCGGCAGGCCATCCGCACTTCGGGCCTGCAGCATCGGCGCTACCTGGGGTTGACCGCTTGTTTGCCTTACCCCGACACCACCAGTCTGCTCAGGGTCGGCCGTCCGGGTGGGCGCGCCGAATGACGACCCGGCAACGACGGTATCTCAGGCATGCCAGGACGATCATCGCGTCGTGAAACTCATCATTCAGATACCCTGTTTTAATGAAGCCGAAACGCTGGCCGCCGCCCTCGCCGACTTGCCGCGCGCGGTGCCGGGCTTCACCTCGGTGGAATGGCTCATCATCGACGACGGCAGTATGGACGATACGGCGCGCGTCGCCCGTCACCTGGGTGCGGACCACGTCGTGCGGCATACCCGCAACCAAGGTCTGGCGCGAGCCTTCATGACCGGCCTCGACGCCTGCCTGCGCCTGGGCGCCGACGTCATCGTCAACACCGATGCCGACAACCAATATCACGCGGGGGACATCCCGCGCCTGACCCAACCCATCCTGGAACACCGCGCCGAATTCGTCGTCGGCGCACGCCCCATCGAGACCATCGCCCACTTCTCCCCGCTCAAGAAGCTGCTGCAACGACTCGGCAGTTGGGTCGTGCGGGCCGCGAGCAACACCGCTATCCCGGACGCGCCCAGCGGCTTTCGTGCCATCAGTCGCACGGCCGCCCAGCGTCTCATGGTGTTCAACGACTATACCTATACCCTGGAGACCATCATCCAGGCCGGCCAGAAGAATATGGCGCTCGCCTCGGTGCCGATCCGCGTCAACCCCGACCTGCGACCGTCGCGCCTGATGAAGAGCATCCCGTCTTACATCACGCACAGCATCACCACGATCGCCCGCATCTTCATCATCTACCGGCCATTCCGGTTTTTCGGCACCATCGCCGCGGTCCTGTTCGGCATCGGCCTTGTCATCGGGCTGCGTTTTCTCCGGGCGTATCTCGGCGGTGACGGTGCAGGCCACGTACAGTCCCTGATTCTGGCCGCCCTGCTGCTGGGTATGGGCTTTCAGGCACTGTTGATCGCATTCGTGGCCGACCTGTTGGCGGCCAACCGCAAGCTGCTGGAAGACATCCGCTTCAAGACCGCCCTCTTGACGCAAGACCAGACCCGCGACCCACAAGGCAATGACAATGGCTGACCAAGGAGCCGAAGGACTATTATCGCCCTTCCTGAGAAACCGGCGCATCGCTGCCGCACGGCCCTATCTGGAGGGCAGGGTGCTCGATTTCGGCTGCGGCGCCGGCGCCTTGGCCGCCTGGATCGCACCCAACTGCTACCTTGGTATCGACATTGATGCCGAATCCCTGCAGCGAGCACGCGCGGGGTTTCCACAACACCGGTTCCTTGCCGCCCTGCCGGAGCCTGCCGAACGCTTCGACTCTGTCATAGCCCTTGCGGTAATCGAACACGTCCGGGACCCCGTCGCCCTTCTTCGTCTGCTCTCCGCCCACCTGACCGAGACCCAGACGGCACGCCTGGTTCTCACCACGCCACACCCATCCGTGGACTGGGTTCATCATGTCGGCGCATCCATTGGATTGTTCTCACGTCACGCCAGCGAGGAGCACGAGGGCCTGATGGATAGGGCCACGCTCGGTCAGGCCGGCGCCAAGGCTGGCTTGACGCTCGTTTATTACCGGCGGTTTCTCTTCGGCGCAAACCAACTGGCCGTATTCCAGCCGCTTCGGCAAGCCGACTGAATCCTTATCGTCGATCATCTCCCAGCCCGCCGCCATCGTGCACCGGACTCTGAGGCGCAACCTGCATTGGGTCGGTAGTGCCTTAGCGCTCACCGGAGTCGGGTTCGTCGCCCAACGACTCAGCCATTATGCCGCCGGGGCCGACTTCAGCCGCTTCAGCGCAACCAGTTGGCTTTTCGTCTGCGGCGTTTGCCTGGCATACGCCCTTGCGGGGCTCATGCTTGCCTATGGCTGGCGAAACTTGGTCGGACACTTGGGCACCATTATTTCCCCCGCCGCAGCGGTTGGCATCTATGGCGTCTCGCAACTCGCAAAATACGTCCCAGGCAACGTCCTGCATCTCGCCGGCCGGCAGGCATTGGGGATCGCGGCGGGAGTACCCGGCTGGACCTTGGCCAAATCCGCGGTATGGGAACTCGCCCTTCTCGCCACCGCCGCGGCAGGGTTCGGCCTATTGACGCTCCCGTTGCTCGAACCAGCCTGTTCAATGGCCCTGAGCCTGGGCGCCTTCGTCGCCCTGATCGGTCTGGCGGCGGGCCTTGCCAGACACTTCATCGGACCGCGAGTCGCACGCGCGTTCGCCTGGTACACCGCGTTTCTGGGCGTGTCCGGACTCCTATTCGCCGCCCTGCTAACAAGCGTCCCGGACACACCGATGGACGGCTGCGTGCCCTGGCTGCCGGTATGCGGGGCCTATGTCCTTGCCTGGTTTAGCGGCCTGGTGACCCCGGGGGCACCGGCCGGCATTGGGGTGCGGGAACTCACCTTGCTATTCTTGCTCAAGGGTCTGGTGAGTGAAGCGGACTTGACCCTGACGGTACTGCTGGCGCGAATCGTCACCGTGGTGGGCGACCTGTTCTTCTATGTATTGGCCCGCTTCACCGTCGCCCGACCCAGGTGATTACCCAGGTGCGCATCCCGCGGCTGCCACGTCATCACTATGGCGTCCCGCAATCGAAAACCAGTCGCGGTATCGCGCAGGCTGGCGGACTCACCAAGCCCGCCCCAGTTCACCCGCGCTGCTTCCTCCAATGGGAAAACGCCCCGCAGACGATCAGGGCCAACGAAGCCAACATGATTGGAATCGCGGGCGCTGCATATCTCGGAATGTTGTGCGACAACAGCGCATAGAATCCAAGCATAGCCAGCGGCACCACAGTCATTGCCAGGAGATCGTAGCGTCGACGCGCCACCGCGTAGCCGAAGACACAGAACAGCGACAGATACGCAAGAGCATTGATGACATTTACGGTGTAAGCTTGATAGCCCCAGAGTTGATACGGAAGCGGGTCCTCGCGGAAACACCAAATACCGCGCCATAAGAAGAGGGGGGTCATCGCCAGATGTCGCCCCGGTGCATCGAATATCATCCGCTCCGCCTGCTGCTGCACGACACCGTCCGCCGCGTGTTTTGGATCCGGCACTCCCATCGCTTCAAAGCGTTTGACCCACCCGATGTTTACCGCTCGCGCGTGCCAATAAAACGACACCGCCCCTTCAGGCTTTCCGGCCAAGGCGGCTTCCTTGTCCCCTCCCAGCCGGTACCGATTAACCCGTTCAAATCTTCCCCCAACAGCAAAGTCCCCGTCGCTTGCACCAAGCGGCGTGCCCCGCACCAGTCGCTGATACAGGCGTGGACCCCAATACCAGTAGGCCCCGACGGTCTCGTCCGAAGTCATCTGGTCCTTCAGGGCACGAACGTACAAGGTAAGCCCGCCCCGCTCGGCGATCTCGAAACGATCAAGTTGCACCTGGTTTCGCGCCATCCAAGGCAGAACAACGATTATAAAGCCGATACAGAACAGTGCGATAGATCCCCAACGGGTCGGAGCTTTCAAATCACGGCGGACCACGACGTAGTAGGCTATCAGTAGCGGAAGCAAGGCGGCGAACACAAAAAGAAACGCCGCTTTCGTCAACGCCAGAAACCCGAGCAAAAGCCCCGACAACGCGGGCGGCAGGACACCACTGCTGCGGGTGAGCCACACCATTGTCATCCCGGTCCAGAGCATTAAGACAGCCGCCGGCAGTTCCGTGTATAAGGAGTCATTGAATACTCGAATATTCAGCGGATCATTCGTTGTCCGCACACTGAAGAAAAACAAATAGGCCGCCACCACCACTACTATGGCCGCACGGTGGCTGCCACAGACGCTATAGGCTAGCACCCAGCAACCGCTCAGGCCGAGCAAGATCCAGATTACATTGACCTGCTTTACCCAACGGGCACCTTCGCCATGCGCTATGCCATGATCCTGCAAAACTCCATCACGCGCTAGCTGCAGACCTAAATCGGGATAGAGAGCAATAAAAAAGGCGGTCACGAATGGCGGCAACGGCTCCCGCACGTTCGACGCCTTAAACGGCGCCTGCGAATCCAGCGAAAGGGCTCCGTTAGCATACAGATTGTAGGCCATCTTGAGATTTTGTCGACTATCTCCGTCGGTTGGATGACCCGTAATGTGGGTGTGGGCATGATAGGAGAGCAGCAGGCACACAATGGCAGCGAATCCCCAAGCAAACGGGGCAGCGATGTGTTGGGACTCTTTCATACCATGTTCCATATTCGTCGGCACAAATCGCAGCGCTAATCAAGCGTCAGATCAGTAGTAAGGTAGGCGCCACGGACTGGATCACCGCGCGACGCAAATGGACACGTCATCGCTCCAGTCGTTGTCCCGCAAGCCGAAGCAATGCACCAAATGCGGCGACGCTGCCGCGAATAGCGCCGCGTTCCCTGATGCGCCCAACAGTCTTCGCGAGCCATGACCGCTGAACCCTCTCCGGCTTGGTACCGGATTCCGATAAGGCGGGCAGATGGTCCCAGACCGCCCCATCAGGTGTGGGATAGAGTGATCGTATATCAGAAAAGAAACGAGGGAACATTTTCACGAACCCGTCACTGTCAACAATCGGCTGCTTCTCTGCAAGGCCCAAGGATTGCATCGCACAAGCGGCTTGATCCTCGTAGCGGCGAACGTCGATAGTCAGCGCTTCCTGCATGAGCAGACCATCCCAGATGCCTTTCAAGATGACCAAGAAATCGTCGTCCCTCGGCAATAGCCGTGAACACCGAGCGATCACGTTTGGCAACAACTCGGAGTGCTTTCTTGCATGCATGCACGAGTGACTTACGATACAAGTCCGCATAGTATTGCTCGAAATCGTGAACCCCAACGAGGCTAGGCACCACCCTAGACGGATACCCCAATTCGACCATCTGCGTGATCGTATGAAGCTCCGGGCGGATTTGTGCGCCCGCGGCGGGGATATGTTCCAAGGCCAGCGGCAGCAACTCAGTACGGTAAATCCGGTGCCCGGCTTGCCGATAGATACCAGTGATCTTGTCGAAAACTTTTCCCTCTATTTGGAAGAAATGGGATGGCATCTGCTCGGCGAGACCCAGGAGCCGGCGAACCGCAGTGTCCGTCAGAAGCACATCAGCGTCCAAAGTCATGATCCATTTCCTGCCGACACGTATTGCCTCTTCATAGCAGGCACGGAGCGCCACCTCGAAAAAAATCTCGTTCACCACTGTAACTTCATTTTCAACTAATCCGGAAACGATGGCGAGTTTCTTGGCAACAGATGCCGTACGCTCTCCGGTAGTCCGGATGACGAGGTGGATGTCATTCAAAATATTCTCCTAGCGTGCTATCAACTGATGCGCAAACAAAGTGATTGACTCTGAGTCCCCCTCGATCCAGCGCCTGGCCCACAATTCACCGCTAATCAAAAGCAATTGCCTTCCGGCGTCCATTGTGGCGAAATGCCCTTCGAGGTAGCCCGGGTCGATAAGGCCGCGCGACACCATGCTGCCAGACAACAGATATTTCAGCCCAAGTTTTCCTAGGCCCGTGTTTAACCAAGTCGGCAACGGGCTACTGAACCCCTTTTTTCTCGCTGTCTTCATCGCCGGGGGGAAATGGCTGCTCATCGCGGTCTTTAAGAGGGCCTTGCGCTCGGACTGGTGATAGACAAGATTGTGGTCAATACTGAAGGCGGCCTCGACCAGTTCGACGTCCAACAATGGCACCCGCACTTCCAAACCGCACGCCATACTCATACGATCCACTTTAGTCAGGCAATGATCGACAAGAAAGCAATGGAAATCAAAGATCTGAGCAGTTAATACAGGGGGCACATTAGGCATCCAGGCGCTATTTAGGGGCAGGTAGATGAAATCAGGATCGTCGGTTCCAACCCCTTTTCCCAACAGCCCCTGTTGCTCACGATAGCCGAACGATCCGTTGTAGGGAAAGAACAGCCTAACCGCTCGCTCGCGCCGTCTACGGCGGTGTCCGAAGGGCCAATAGATGTGCCGTAACCCGTCCCTATCGTATCCTTGATTCATTGCGTCACGGAATGCATCGTACCAAAGGTATCCGGCAAACAGCTCGTCGGCCCCATCGCCACCGAGGACCACCTTAATTCCGTGCGACCGCGCAAGGCGAGAGACTGCAAAATACGGAAACAGGCTATTAAGATGAAATGGCTCATCCATCGCTGCAACAATATCCGGCACCAAAGCGCACGCAGCTTCATAGGTCAGTGTCTGTTGGTGGTGGTCCGTATGCAGGTAGTCCGCAACCAAGCGAGCGTAAGGTGATTCGTCGCTTTCCTCTTCGTTAAAGCCGATGGAAAAACTTGCCAACGGTGATTCGGACTGCTGCGCGAGGATCGACGTGATGATTGTCGAGTCGACGCCGCCACTCAACAAGGTGCCGATCGGAACGTCACTGATTGCCTGCAGCAGAACGCCTTCTTCAATCTTCTCCCGCACCAGTTCTACCGCTGTAGGAGAGTCGAAGACGACCGGGGCGTAACGCAATTGCCAATATTGCTGGATATCAATTCTCCCGTCCCTGAGAAAAAGCCAGTAACCCGGCCTCAGCTTCTCGATGCCGCGAAAAATACAGTACTCGCGAGGCACATTGCCGTACGCCAAGAATAGCGCGAAGGCCGAACTGTCGACCGTTGGTCTGAAGGTCTCTGCCGCAAGGATAGCTCGCGGCTGGGATGCGAATGCAAACGAACAATGTGAGCGATGAAAATAGAGCGGTTTTACACCGATCTGATCGCGGGCAAGAAATAGAGCATGCTTTCGGCAATCATAGATTGCGAAGGCGAAAATCCCTCTCAGCCGGAGCACGCATTGCTTACCCCATTCCTCGTAGGCGTGGATGATGGTTTCGGAGTCGCTATGAGAACGGAAGCGATGTCCGCGTTGTTCCAGCTCCTTTCTCAACACTTGATAATTGTAGATTTCACCATTAAAGACGAGCCAGAGTGAAGCATCCTCATTACACATCGGCTGATCGCCGGAGGCGGACAGATCGATAATTGCCAGGCGTCGATGGCCGAGCATTAGGCGGCCGTCATCGAGGGAAACAGTGCCTTGGCCATCCGGGCCGCGGGCGGCAAGGGACTCTGTCATGCGGTCGAACATCTGAACGTTGACCGGTGCCGAACTGTCCCATGTGCCCACGATCCCACACATAATACGCAACCATCGAATGAGTTATGCCGGCCTTGACGGCTGGCCGGTGGCGACTGGGAAGTACGGTCAGGCCAAAGGCCGCACAGAATAATGAGATGGTCGCAGCAATATAGGAGCATAGCCGACAAAAGTATGGCGAACCGTGAATCCAACACATCGCGGTAGGCGATGAGCCAATTCTCCGCGCGGTCCCAACAGCAGGTTCGCCGTAATCGAGTAGCGCCCAGCATTAAAGGGCGTCGACTCGAAATGCAGGTATAATGCGTAACGTTCTATGCCGTCTTGGACATCAATGCGATCGGAAATCTGTGCTACAGGTGAATCGTCCTGGTCGGCGATGGTTATAAGTATCCGCGGGTCTGAATGCTGGATCGTCTTGGGCAAATGGGTGTTCAATAGGATTGCGAATGGATCGCCGTGCGACAGCTCGGTGACTTCATTGCTTAGGCTGTCGCACAAGCTGACGGACTCGATCGTGGCTTTGTGACTTCCCTCACTTCTGGCGGTGTAAGCCTCCTCGGCGGTGAGGCTGTTGTACCTGGCAATAATTTCACCGAGATCGGGGCCGGAAGCCAAACGACGACCTTTGTTCATAAGCAAAAGTTGATCGGATATTCGGGTCACTTGGGGCATAGAATGCGATACGAAAATTACCGCGCAGTCTGTTATGGTATCTTGTATGCGATTAAAGCACTTCGCGCGAAACGCAGAGTCACCGACGGCCAATATCTCATCCAGCAGCAGCACATCCGGCCGCAGCGCCGTGGCAACGGCAAACCCAAGGCGAACCTGCATTCCGGAACTGTAATTCTGCACCGGAGAATCGATGAATTCGTCAATCTCGGAGAATTCAATGATATCATCGATAAGCCGCGCGATCTCGTGCTTGGAAAGGCCGAGCAACGATGCGTTGACATAGATGTTTTCGCGGCCGGTCAATATCGGATTAAAGCCCGCACCGAGCGCAATCAATGCGGCGATCCGACCGCGGATTTCGATGCGTCCCTGATCGGGCTTGATCAGTCCGTTGAGCATACGTAGCAGGGTGGTCTTGCCGGCTCCGTTGCGACCGATCAGCCCCAGGCATTCGCCCCGCTTCAGCTCAAAGCTGATGTCATGCACGGCCCAGAACTCATCGGACCGCAACTCGCCCTGACCGCCATGCCGATGACCGCGCAATTCTTGGCCAAGGTCCTGCAATCCGTACCACAGCGAGTTCTTCAAGCTGCGGCAAAACTTCTTGGAGACGCCTTCGACTCTTATCAGGGTGTCACTCATGACAACGACCCTGCAGGCGTGTGGAACGGCCCCCGAGCCCGCATCCAACTGCCAGGTAGCCGCTCACGCACTCATCCGCTCGATGAGGATAGGCATTGCGAGCCGGTACGCCACCCACACCACGAACAACAGGAGAAAGGCCGCACCGTTGACCACGAGGAAATAGTCCAGGTACACCGGGCTCAGACCGGTGAGCCAATCGCGGCTGGTGAGTATCAGTGGGGTCAGCGGGTTGATCTGGAACAGCATCGCCGGCCAACCCTCCTTCGGCATCGGGAACACGACCGGAGTAAGGTACATGAGAAACTGCATCAGGAGCGACAGGACGCGCCCGACATCGGTGTAGAGCATCCCGACCGGCGTAATCAGGAGGCCGATCGCAGTGCCGACCAGGATCAGCGACAGGATGCCCACGGGGAACCACAATAGCCCGAACCCGGGGTTGATGCCGAACAGGAGCAGCGCGGCGATCAGCAGGCTGACCTTGATCGCGGCATTGAACAGGACCTTGTAGATGCCTGCCAGCAGCAGTGCCTCGCGCGGGAAGTTGAGCTTGGCCAGCATGGCGCGGGCGCCGTTGGTCTGCGCCAGCGGGGAGTTCAGGGCGTCCATCAGGATGGACCACAGGATGGTGCCGCTGAAGACGTAGGCCGGGTATGGCAGGGCGGTATCACCCACCGTGACGATGCCGGCCTGGCTCAGGAAGACCCAGGTGACGGTGTTGGTCAGGGGCATGATGAAGGCCCAGAGGATGCCAAGATAGGCTTGGCGGTACTGGGCGCTGGTGTCGCGGACCGCCAGGCGCCAGGCCAACTCGCGGCCGGCGGCGAGGTCGCGGAACATGTCGCGGATCATGACGCCCGGACTGGCGAGCGACGACTCCGGGGTGTAGACGGTGATGCGTGGTTCGGTCATCGACTCGGGGACATGGGTTTCATTCTGCGCCGGCGCGCGACGCGGGCTGGGGTCTTGGTCGGAAGGCGCCTTGCGGTTACGCGGGCCTGTCGGTGGATCTTGATCATAACTCAGGCCACGCAGCCTTGCGGCTACCCGTCGCGGCCGGGAGGCCGCTCCTACGGCGTAGGAGCGGCCTCCCGGTCGCGACGGCTGTCACCCCTGAGGTGGCTGGAATAACGTTCAAGGCCAGTCTGTGAGGGCGCTGGTTCAGCCGACTCCACATTTTAGCGCTCAATCGCGTCCGTTTCGAGCGCGCGGGAGCGCGGGGGTTGGCCACGCCAAGGTCGCCATCACGCACCACGCTCCCCGGCAGCCTGGTGGCACCCCTGCTTGTTGCCGATCTTACCCGAAAAGCGGGACGCCCGGCAGTCAGCCGTATCGATCAGTGTTCAGCCAGCCAGGCGTTGAGTTCCGACGGGTCGCGAAAGTCCAGCAGGGCGGCGCCCAGGGACTCCAGTTGCTCGACCGATAAGGCCGCGATGCGCCGCTGTTGGGCGGCGGGCACCACGCCGATGCGCCGCTGGAGCAGCAGCAGCACCAGTCGGCGCGCTTCGTGCCGGCGGCCCTCCTGGCGGCCAATGGTCACGCCCTTGGCCACCAGTTCCTTGTAGGCCCGGGTTTCTTCGAGTGGGGTGAGTTCGCCTAACATCTTCAGGATCTCCTCCAGGCTCAGCGATTTGAACCGCGCCATCAGCCAGGATTGAAACACCGCGACACAGTGGCGACGCGAGGCTTCCGGCAGGGCGGTGGCTTGCAAGTGACGATAGGCCGTTGGGGCTTGCCGACGCAAGCGCTCCAGGTCGGCCTCCAAATAGGGCAGGAAGACCCCGAGCAACGGGTGGTCCGGGACCTCGCGCGCGAGGCGCTTGAGCACCTCGGGCAGATAGGCGCGGCGTAGCGGCGGCTGGGGATCGCGCGTCATCAGCCCATGCCAGGGTTCCGTGCAGGGGTCCAGCGTGGCCTCCGCGAACAGCACGAAGCCGCGCACCACCCGCTGGGGGTGGCGCTCCCCCACCAGGGCCATTTCCAGCAACAGGCGGTGATAGATGAGCGGGTCCGACTGCGCCTGAAATTCCATGACCCAGATGTCTTCGTCTTGCGCCCGCGGGATCAGGACCCCGTCGGTGCGCCGCTCCAGCCCTTTGACGTCGAGCGCCTCGAACAGGTAGGGCCCGCGCACGGCGATGCCGTCGGTGAGTACGCGCAGGAAGTCGGGGTCAGCGCCCAGCAGGGTGTAGATCTGTTTGTCGGTCTTCATCGCGATCTGCGTTCGATCCTAGGGCTGGACGGGCGGGCGCTAGGGCCGGACGGGGCATTCGCCCCGTCCGAACGTTTTCCTTGGACCTGCCGACTGGTGCCAACGCCCGGCGCCGGTCACTGCGCAGCGTCGCGGTCTGCCAGTTGTGCCTGAAGCCGGGCAAGTGCCTGCTCCGCCTCCTGCGCGCGCCGCTCGGCCTGGCGGCGCGCCTGTGCCTCGGCGGCGGCGCGGCTCGACTCGGTCTCGGCACGGTTCGCTTCGGCGGCGGCGTGCTGCTCGACCTGCTGCAAGGCCTGCGCCTGCGCTGCGGCGCGCTCCTCGGCCGCGCGCCAGCCGGGCCACACGAAGGCGGCATAGACCGGATCATTACGCAGCGTTTCGTGTGCGGGCCGGCCGCAGAGGTCGGCCACGCGGAACTGCAGGCCAGGCAGGACCCGTGAGCGGATCACGCCGTCCTCGGGCGCGATCGGGACATAGACGCCCGCCGCGGTGCGGGTGAAGAACGCCTGCTGCGCGGGCGTGCGGTGCAGGATGTAATATTCCGGGACGCCGCCAGCGGCATACTCGGCCTTCTTGACCACCGTATCGCGCAGGATGTCGCGGGGCTCCTGATCCGCGAGGGCCTCGACGCAGAGGTCGAAGACGCCGTGATAGGACTCATCCAGCGGCAACAGCGGCTGGGGGTTGTCATTGCAGACGACGCCGAAATCGGGCTTGCGGATGACGGTGCCGGTCGGCAGCGGCAGCCGAAAGCCCATCTCCAGCGCGACCATCTTAGCGATGGGTCGGGCAGTCAGAAAGTGCTCCAGCAGCAGCATGAACCAGTGGTAGACGAGGAAAGTTTCGTAATTGGACACCGGCTTTTCCTCCAGACGCCCGTGGTTCCATTCATAGTGGACGTCGGAGTCGAGGTAGTAGTCGCGCCAGTACGCCTCCTCCGAGACGTAGCGACCGGCTTGAGAGGGGGGCGCGGCAGCGGCCGGTTCAGGCCGCGTGCGGCGCGGTTCGGCAAGGGCGGTCGGCGACATGGGCGTCTCCCCGGGGCGGTGGCGGTCATGGACATAGCCTAGCACGGGTCCCGACGGCCGCAGGCCTGTAATCCAAGAATCATTATCTTGCGCGAGACCGCGCCGCACTGGGGGGGTGCGGCGCCCCCAGGGTCCAAGGCCCCAGCCGACGCCGTGCCCGACCCGGGCGCCGACCGGCTGAAGCCTCGACCTCCGGTCGTTTGGCGGTCGCAGGCCCGTGCCAGCCAACCACACCGCCCCCACCGAGGGTCGAGTGGAAGCAGCTTCAGCCGCGACGAGGCCACGGCCGCTTGCGCGGCCCGTCGCGGCTGAAGCCGCTCCCACAGCGTCGCTGCGCGACGTTCACGGTAAGCCGTATCGCTCAGTGGTCAGCCAGCCAGGCGTCGAGTTCCGACGGGTCGCGAAAATCCAGCAGGGCGGCGCCCAGGGATTCCAGTTGCTCGACCGATAAGGCGGCGATGCGCCGCTGTTGGGCGGCGGGCACCGCGCCGATGCGCCGTTGGAGTTGCAGCAGCACCAGTCGACGTGCTTCGCGCCGGCGGCCTTGTTGGCGGCCCTCTTGGCGGCCAATGGTCACGCCCTTGGCCACCAGTTCCTTGTAGGCCCGGGTCTCTTCGAGTGGGGTAAGTTCGCCTAACATCTTCAGGATCTCCTCCAGGCTCAGCGATTTGAACCGCGCCATCAGCCAGGATTGAAACACCGCTCTTCATTGCGATCTGCGTTTGATCCTGGCAGCCTGGCACGGGTCCCGCCGACTCAGGCCCGCGGCGCGCCCGCGGCCGCCAAGGCGCTGCGAAGTCCGCACCCCAACTCGGCCGCGAGCGTGCCCAGGTCCGACGGTCGCCGCAGATCGGCGACCCGCGTTACGACCAGCCCCGGATAGCCGCAGGGATTGATGCGCCCGAAGGGTTCCAGGTCCAGGTCGACGTTCAGTGCCAGCCCGTGGTAACTGCACCCCTGGCGCACGCGCAGACCCAGGGAGGCGATCTTGGCCCCGTCCACATAGACCCCAGGGGCATCGGTGCGGGCGGCGGCGACGATCCCGCGGGCAGCCAGCAGGTCGATCACCGCCTGCTCCAGCAGGTGGACCAGGCGCTTGACCCCGATCCTGCCGCGGTGCAGATCCAAGAGCACATAGGCGATGAGTTGCCCGGGTCCGTGGTAGGTCACCTGGCCGCCGCGGTCGGTGCGGATGACCGGGATCGCGCCGGGGTCGAGCAGGTGCTCGGGGCGCCCGGCCTGACCCAGGGTGAAGACCGGCGGGTGTTCCAGGAGCCAGATCTCGTCCGGAGTTGCCGCGTCACGCGCCGCGGTGAAGGCGCGCATCGCCTCCCAGGTGGCATGGTAGTCCTGAAGGCCGCTTAAGCGGCGCAGGATCAGGCTGGGGGATGGGATGGGCATCGCGGCCTCCGGGGCGGGATCGCGACCGAAGTCGTTGTCGTTGTTCGGGCCGGACGGGACATTCGCCCCGTCCGAAACGTTTTCCGTGGACCTGCCGACTGGTGGCGACGCCCGGCGTAGCATCAAACGTTCGGGACGGGGTGAATACCCCGTCCCGCCCTGGTCGTTGTCGTTGTTCGGGCCGGACGGGGCATTCGCCCCGTCCGAAACGTTTTCCGTGGACCTGCCGACTGGTGACGACGCCCGGCTTAGCATCAAACGTTCGGGACGGGGTGAACACCCCGTCCCGCCCTGGCCAATGGTCCGAGCATTTCCATCGCGCGGTACTCAGAGGGCCCAGACGACCTGCTCGTGGGCGGACAGGTCCCGGTAGATGGCATTGAGTTGGGCGCGGTTCTGGGCCACGAAGGTGACGGTCACCGCGAGCCACTTGCCGCCGCTGCTCACGCGGGCGCTGATGGCGGTTTCGTCGAGTTCCGGGGCGTGGCGGCTCATGATGGCGAGCACCACGGACTGGAAGTCCCCGTCGGCCCGTCCCATGACCTTGATCGCATAGCGGCGGGGGAAGTACCGGGGCTTCTCCTTGGCGGCGTTGGGCGCCCAGAGCGACGGGTTAAGCACGGCCGCGGCGCACCCGCGCCTTGTAGTCCTGGTAGAGTGCGTCCATGCGCCGCCACAGGGGGCCCGGCACGCCGGCCCCCACGGGGACGACATCCAGACGGGTGACCGGCAGGACCTCGCGGGTGGAACTGGTGATCCAGATCTCCTGCGCGGCCGTCAGTTCCTCCATGGGGATGCGCCGCTCCAAGACGCGGATACCCTGGTCGCGGGCCAACTCCATCACCAGTTCCCGGGTGATGCCGGGCACGATCAGGTGGCCCCGGGGCGGGGTGACGATCTCGTCGCCCACGACCACGAACACGTTGGCGGAGGACCCCTCGGTCACCATCCCGTCGCGCAGCAGGATGGCCTCCAGGGCGCCCTCGTCCGCGGCCTCGCGGCGCATCATCACGGCGGACAGGAGCGAGATGGCCTTGATCTCGCAGCGGTGCCAGCGGATGTCCGGGCGGGTGATGCAGGCCACGCCCGCCGCGGCGACCGCCGGGTCGCGGGGGGCGATGGGCTTGGCACAGGCGAAGACCGTGGGGGCTATTCCGTCGGGACACAGATAGTCGCGCTCCGGCGCCGCGCCGCGGGTCACCTGGAGATAGACGGATTGATCGGGCGCCGGGGCCGGTCCGATCAGGTGGGTCAGCATCGCTTCCCACTCCTCCCGGGCCAGGGGATTGTCCAACCGGATCGCCGACAGGCCGTCGTCGAGCCGGTCCAGGTGTTGCTCCAGGCGCAGAAAGTACCCGCCGTAACTGGGGATGACCTCGTAGACGCCGTCGCCGAACACAAAGCCGCGATCCATCACCGAAACCCGGGCCCGCTCCTGCGGCAGGAAGGCGCCGTTGAGAAAGATCTCACTCATGGCGTGCGAACCCGGATCAGAACCACTGCCACACCGTGTCCCTGGTGCGCTGCCAGAGGTTGCCCTCGGCCACGTCCTGGAGCGCCACCAGGGGCACCCGCGAGACCTCGGTACCGGCCAGGAAGACGACGATGTCCCCGACCCGCGCACCCCGGGCAATCGGGGCGGTCAGGGTCTGGGCCTTGTCCAGGCGGGGGCTCAGCTCCGCGTAGCGCCCGCGCGGGATGGTCGCGTAGACATCGCGGCCCGGACCGACCGGCAGTTCCTTCAGGTCGCCCTTCCAGACCCGCAGGTTCTCCAGCGGCTGGTCGGCCGGATAGAGCAGGTGACTTTCGAAGAAGCGGAAGCCGTAGTTCAGGAGTTCCAGACTGGCGACCGCGCGCGCCTCCGGGTTCTTGGCGCCCAGCACCACCGACACCAGGCGCATCCCGTCGCGCCGGGCGGAGGCGACCAGGCAGTAACCGGCGGCCTCGGTGTAGCCGGTCTTGACGCCATCGACGGTCGCGTCCCGCCACAGCAGGCGGTTGCGGTTCTGCTGCTTGATGCCGTTGTACTCGTACTCCTTGGTCCCGTCCCACTCATAGAACTTGGGGAACTCGCGGATCAGGGCGGCGGTGACCCGGGCGATGTCGCGGGCGGTGGTGAAGTGGTTGGGGTCCGGCAGACCGGTAACATTGACGAAGTGCGAGTTGGTCATGCCCAGGCGTTGGGCATTGGTGTTCATCAACTCGGCGAAGACCTGCTCGCTGCCCGCCACATGCTCGGCCAGGGCCACGCTTGCGTCGTTGCCGGACTGGATGATCATACCCTTGAGCAGGTCCTCCAGGGGGACCTGCTTGCCGACCTCGATGAACATCTTGGAGCCGCCGGTCCGCCAGGCGTTTTCGCTGATCAACACCGGGTCGGTCAGGTGCACATGCCCCGCGAGCAACTCCCGATAGATCGTGTAGCCGGTCATGATCTTGGTCAGGCTCGCCGGCTCCAGGCGGTCGTCGGCCCGGGACTCGGCCAGCACCGCCCCGGTGTTGAAGTCGATCAGGAGATAGCCCTTGGCATCCACCACGGGGGGCGACGGGACGGTCTGGGGCGCGGCCGGGACCGCCGCGGTCGGGGGTGCCGACGGCGCGGCCGGCGGCGGTGTTGCGGTCTGGGCCCTGGTGCGGGCCGGGACGGCGGCGGGGACGGCCTGCGCCGGGGGCGGCGTGTAAGCCGGGGCCGGCGCGACCGCGGGGGCGGCCGGCGCCGCGGCGACCCTCAGGTTCAGCGGCAGCAGGACGGACAGGCACAGGACGAGCAGCGCGGGTTGCAACTTCATGGGGCGTAACCGGAGATCTGGGTAGCGGGCGAAAGACAGCGCCGATTCTACCCGTCCGCCGGGGGTTTGGCACCAACCGCGCCGAGCGTCCACGGCATTACCCTATACGTCAGGCTGGGACCCGGTGGGAGCGACTTGCGCCGCGACGAGGCCACGGCCGCTTGCAAGCTGCGGTAAAGCCGCTCCCACGAATCAGTTCCACGTCAGCCGCGGCGCCTCGCTGATGCCCAGCGCCGTGAGTTTGGCGGAGAGGCGCCGCGCATCGCTCTCGGAACCCAGGGGACCGACCCGGACCTTGTAGAGATCGGACGCGCCCGCGGCGCTGCGCTGGACGCGCACCGGTTCGGTCAGTTGGGGGCGCAGGCGCTCACGCAGACGCTCGGCGTTGCGCGGGTCCCCGAAGGCGCCGACCTGGAGGAAGAGCCCGCGGCCAGGCCCCGCGGTGTCGGCCGCACCGCCCGCCGCGTTGCTGTCGGCGCCGGTCGCGCGGGGACGCGCCGCCACGACCTTGGCGGCGGGGGCCGGCGCCGGCGCTGCATCGGCAAACGGCGCGGGCCCCGGCTCGGCATCCACCGCGGCGAACGCCGCCGTCGCGGCCCGCTCACGCGCGTCCGCGGGTCTGGCCGCCGGGCGCGGCGGTGGCGCCGACCCCCGGTTGGCAATCGCCAATGAGCGGGCGATGGCGTCGCCGCTCGAGCGCCCCGGCTGGTTCGTCCAGAAGGGCGTCGGCGCCGCCGCGGCGACGAACCCCGCTTCGGTTCCAAACCCGGCGCCGCCGGCGGGGGCCGGCACCGCACCCGGGTTGGCGGGATCGATCCCCCGGATCTCCACCGTGGCAGTGCCCTTCGGGAAGACCCCGATCTTGGTGGCGGCGGCATAGGACAGGTCGATGACCCGGGTGCCGTGGAAGGGTCCGCGGTCGTTGATGCGCACGACCGCGCTGCGCCCATTCTCCAGGTTGGTGACGCGGGCATAGCTGGGCAGGGGCAGGGTCTTGTGGGCGGCGGTCATGCCGTACATGTCGTAGCGCTCGCCGGAACTGGTCCGGCGGCCGTTGAACTGCTTCCCGTACCAGGAGGCCAACCCGTGCTCCACATGACCGCGGCCGTCTTGTTTGGTGCGGTAGACCTTGCCGCGGACCTTATAGCTGGCCATGTTGCCGTACTTCGACCTGGCCTCCACGCGGGGCACCGCGTCCGGGATCCCGGTGGGGTCCAGACGGCGGTAGTCGCGGCCGCCATCGGCGTCGCGGGAGCCCTGGCCGGCACAGCCGGCCAACAGCAGCAGCGCCGGCAGGATCAGTGCGATGGGAGCGTGGGCGTCCCGCCCGCGGGTTTTCCGCTCGGCGGGCGGGACGCCCGCGCTCCCGGATGGCGGGTTCTGATGAGGCTCAGTGTGCAGATTCATCGATCGCTTCCCCCCGGTGGTTCTCGGTCAGGGCCAAGGTTCGGCCTGGTTGCGGACCCCGACCGCTGGGCGCGCCGCGGCTCCGGTCCGTGAGTCATCCTGACACATTACCTTGAGTATATCCGCAAACTCGCTCAATTCAAAGCTATTTGCGATGGGTCTGAATCCCCATGAGAAGGCCGAAACCAACCATCAGGGTGACCATCGAGGTCCCGCCGTAGCTGATCAAGGGCAGCGGGACCCCCACCACCGGGAGCAGGCCCGTGACCATGCCGGTGTTGACGAAGACATAGACGAAGAACACCAGCGACAGGCCGCCGGCGAGCAGCTTGCCGTAGGTGTCCGGGGCCTGCACCGCGATGCGCAGCCCGCGGTAGATGATGAAGAGGTAGATGGCCAGCAGCACCAGGATGCCGGTCAGTCCGAACTCCTCCCCGATCACCGCGAAGATGAAGTCCGTGTGGCGCTCCGGCAGGAACTCCAGGTGGGACTGGGTGCCGTTGAGCCACCCCTTGCCGTGCAGGCCGCCGGAGCCGATGGCGATCTGGGATTGGATGATGTGGTAACCGGTGCCCAGCGGGTCGGACGTCGGGTCCAGGAAGGTGAGTACACGCTGGCGCTGGTAGTCGCGCATGTGAAACCACAAGAGCGGCGCCAGGGCCGCCGCGGCGGCGCCGACCATCAGGATGACCCGCCAGCTCAGGCCCCCGATGAAGAGCACCGTGATCCCGGCACCGGCGACCAGGATCGCGGTACCCAGATCGGGCTGCTTGGCGATCAGGACCACCGGGATCAGGATCAGCAGCGTGGCCGCGAACACCCGCGCGAGACGCGGCGGCAGGGGCCGGTCCGCCAGCACCCAGGCGACCGTCATGGGGACCGCGAGCTTCAGCAGTTCGGACGGCTGAAAGCGCAGCGCGCCCAGCGCGAGCCAGCGCTGGGCGCCCTTGCCCACGTCGCCGACCAGGAGCACCGCCACCAGCATCAGGACCCCGGACACATACAAAGGCAGCGACCAGCGCCGCAGTTGGTAGGGGGGGACCTGGGCCACCGCGAACATCAGCCCGAAGGCCAGGGTGAGCCGCACCAACTGGCGCTCCACCCCGCCGAGGTCGCGGTCCATCGCGCTGAACAGCACCATCAGACCAAAGGCGCAGAGCAGCAGCAGCCCCGCCAGCAGCGGGGCATCGATGTGCAGGCGCGTCAGGAGTCGGGCGTCACCCGGGTCCGCCAACTGGTGCAGCCCGGCCGCGACGGGCCTAGTCGCCATCGGCCACCCCCGGATCGACGATCAGGGTCGAACCGCCGAGCCAGGCATCCATGACCTTGCGCGCCACCGGCGCCGCCACCGTGCCCCCGTGTCCGCCGTTCTCGACGATCACCGCCACCGCGATCCGCGGGTCATCCGCCGGGGCAAAGGCGACGAACAGCGCATGGTCGCGCATCGTCTCGGCGAGCCGGGCGGCGTTATAGGTCTGGTTCTTGCCGAGGGTGAAGACCTGGGCGGTCCCGGTCTTGCCGGCGATCCGGTAATCGCGGCTGCGGATCCCCTTGGCCGTCCCGCGAGGGCTCTCCACCACCTGGGTCATGGCGTGGATGATCTGGTCCCACTGGGTCGCGTCGCCCGCCGCGATGGTGCGGGAGAAGACCGGCAGCTCCTGGGCCCGCGGCGCGCCCGGCACCTGGGCGGCGCGGGCCACGCGGGGCGCAAAGAAGTGACCGCGATTGGCCAGGGTGGCGGTGGCCACGGCCAGTTGCAGCGGGGTGGCCAGAAAGGCACCCTGACCGATGCCGACGATCAGGGTCTCGCCGGGGTACCAGAGCTGCTTGCGCACCTGTTCCTTCCACTCCCGCGAGGGCACCAGCCCGCTCAACTCGCCGGCCACGTCGATGCCGGTGCGGGCACCGAACCCGAACGCGCCCAGGTAATCCTTGAGGCGCTCAATCCCCAGTTCGTGCGCGAGATCATAGAAATAGACGTCGCACGACTGCACCAGCGCGGCCTCCAGCGCCACCGCCCCGTGCCCGCCGCGCCGCCAGCAGCGATAGCTGTGACTCTGACCGGGCAGCCGGTAGTAGCCCGGGCAATAGGT
>Ga0247841_10002221_pt1 | contig 39757 bp, 43 predicted proteins | sample LaCruzMarch2015__2_FD_192410 | JGI IMG/M metagenome (GOLD analysis project Ga0247841, IMG submission 192410) | Freshwater microbial communities from meromictic Lake La Cruz, Castile-La Mancha, Spain - LaCruzMarch2015_18m | ecosystem: Environmental > Aquatic > Freshwater > Lake | place: Spain...
TAATACTCTTTTGTTATTTTTGTTATCTTCATAGTAATTATATATTATTTAATAATAAAAAGCAAGTGTTTTTAACCGATTTTTGTGGATATTGTAGGGTTTTTGTAAGCAGTTGCTACCTCCATCTTCTCCCTCAAATCATTAATCCTCCCCGCCGCTTGGTCGGCGCTGGCTATCCTTTGGTTGTATTTTGGGTTTACCAGCCGGTCTTCATAGCTAAGGTTGCCCATAAACCATGAGTGGCATTTGTGATAGTTAGTTAGTTGGCCGAGAAGGAAAGAGATTTCGGTTTGAAAGTTGGACATAAATTAAAAACCAATAAAAAGAAGCTCACACTTGCTTGTCGCGGGGATATAACTCCCCAAGTATGAGCTTCTGTCTATCGATTTTAAGTTTTGATTTTTTTTTCTCATATGCCTACCGACAAGCGGGCAGTTAGTTAGTGGTTGATTAAATCTTAATCCCTTTTTAATGAATTGTCAAAGGGGGATTTTTCCTTTTAAATTGAGGGGGTTTTGGGAGTTATCCACTTTTATTCCGGCGGAGATTTCGGGAGTTTTTCTTTTCTCTTAACTCCCACTCCTGAATTGCCTTTTCCTTTTTTATCTTTCCTTTTAAGAAAAAAAACAGGGGGGAGTGGTTTTTCTTGGGAAAACCACAGAGTATTTATTTTAATTCTTAATATTATTCTTATTATTTAATTATTAATATTAGTGTAGGGAAAACACGACAGTTGTCATCTACACGGAAACAAGTATCGTGTTTTCACGACAGATGAATTTAACTTAAATCATTTTTATTTTTCTCTGACTGTTTCCATACCCTATCCAATAACTCAATATACCAGTGATTTCCTTGACCGCTTTTTATCACCTTTATTAAACCGAGTTCTTGAAGTTGCTTATTGGCACGGAAAAATCTATCCTGACCCATTTTCAATACCTTTCGGCAATAAAATGAGATGGCCTTTATTTTGTTAGTGTGTTGGCGGTTAGCCACTAAATTATAGAACAAATACAAGGCCAACAAATCGGCACTGTTCCCTTGTTTAACTAATAAATCGGCGATGTCTTGATAAACAGCCACGATAAAACGGCGCGAGGACATAAAAGTTCCTTTCTAAACAAAAAGGCCGGCGATAACCCTCACGGAAATCACCGGCTTTTTTGTATGAGGGTTAATTATGACTCCATTATATCATGCAATTAACCCTTTGTTAAATAATCTTGTCTTTTTCCTTCATCATGCCACTATACGCAAACATCGGCCACGAAGCCCCGCAGATAGCGCAGCGACCCATTAGACGGCCTTCCTCGGAGATGATGATGGCTTGGCGGTCGCCGCAATAAGGACAAGGTAGGTGTTGGCCGGCAGATGAGGCGGAATTAGCTTTACTTCTCCCCATAATCCACCTCCATTTCCGATACCATTTCCATATAAGAGTTAATGCGTTCCTCCTCTAATTCTTCCACGGTATAGTTAGCGCGGAGTTTCCGGCCGAGAGCGGTGAGAGCGAAGTCGGCGGAGAAAATATCCCTTCCAGTAAAGATATTATCCGACCATGTTAGTTCGTTCATATTGATAAAAAGTAATGTATTGGGAAAATGAAACAGATAAAAAGCGAGATTTTTAAGAGAGTTTTGAGCATGGAGTTAATTTAATTAGTTAAACTCATCTCCTTCTCATAACACTTATCGCAGAAAAATTCATTACTGTCGCCTTCCCATGACTTATTTAATTAAAAATCAGTGTCCTTGATAACGCTATATTTCTGCCACTCATCACAATTCTCCGGCGCGATAATCCCGCATAAATTATACCAGTCCCTGCGATCAGGGCTGTATTCTATTAAGTCGCCGATAAAGTCCACTAACTCGTGGAGAGTTTCTAAATCCGACTCTTTGTGGCTTTCGGCATAGCTGATTTTGCCGCTTAAAAAGCCAGCCAGTTTTTCTGTGTCTTTGTTGTAGCGCATAAATTTATTTTTAGTTAATAAAACATTCCCGCGAACATAGCCACCTCAAAAAAAAGGATAGCTAAAATGACTGCGCCTATAAGGGAGGCGAGCAGTTCCGACCTTTCCGCAGACACATGCCGGCGGTAAATTTGTTTTAGTTGGCGGGAGTTCATAAGTTTAACTTAGTTTTTTAAATCCTCGTAAATGCTTGTAGGGCTTCGGTTTTAGGCCTAAAAAGAGAAAAAGCGGTGCTTATTTAACAAATGAAGTTTAAAGCGACTCGTGGATTGTCGCTCGCTTTTTTTCTTTTATTATAGGCGGGGAGGCAAACAAAAAGCGGGAGAACTACTAACCCCTTCGGCCTTTGTTGTTGCCTTTTTATTTTCCCCGCCTTGTTTTCAGCGGTGATTAAGTTGTCAAGGTTCAAGAGTAAAAAGGTTTATACATTTATTATATAACGCATTTTAGGGGGAGTCAAGAGCATTTTAACTTTATTCTGTGGATAAGTTTTAAAACCTCTTAATAAATATGTAGAATAGGCCATTTTCTCTGGACTTAATTCTAAAATTGAGCTGTAAAGAGCTTTGGAGTGGTGAGCTGTATGACATGCCCTGTGAGCGTTTTTGTCGGCCTTAAATCGCAAAATCAGGGCTTGTTTTTGTTTGACAAAGGTTTAAAAGAGAGTTATTATGGGTTTAACTAGCAAGCCGTCAATATATGGAAACGATTAAATCGACAATAAGAACACAACAAGGGGCGAATAGATTTTGCTTTGACGGCTTACTATTCGTCCCTTTTTGTGTTTTTGTTTTAACTAATAAGCCGTCAAATTTATGAGAAAAGAAACGCAAGAGTTCGAGCATTATACTAAAATACCCAATTCAATTTTGGATAGCGACTTAATGAAGCGCGACCCGAAAGCGTTTATTTTAGCCATGGAGTTATACCGCAAAGCTAACAACAAAACTGGCGAGCTAACGGCGGGACGGTTTCAATTGGCTGAAAAAACAGGCCTAAAAACGGGCACAATTCACTCGATACTAAAACGTTTAGAAAAAAAGGCCAAAATCCTAACACAAGAAGCTAACAACAAATATACTAAGATAACCCTATTAAAATATATAGATAAAAGTTTGGTGTTAGGATTGGCTAACAACAAAACTAACAACAACGTAACAACAACCCAACAACAACGTAACACTAATATATTACTAATAACTAATAACGATAACTCTCTGTCGGCCAAGCCGACGGAGTTAGAGGGGGACTTTTCTTGGAAAGAATGGGTAGGGGGACTGGTAGCGGACGGAAAAGAAAAGGGGCGGAAGGAGTTTTTAATCATGGCTCACTATTGGGCGCATAAGGGTATGGAGATGGACACCAAGGCCAAGGCCGAGGCCGAGCTGAGGCGAGAGCTAAGGCCAGCGGGCGAATTAACGGCGTGGAGTGGCAAGGAAGTAGAGGCCGTGTTTAAGTGGCTTGATGACAGTGGCGTGTCATGGGGTTTAGAGGCCGTTGTCCGCAACATAGGACAATACCATGATTATAGGGGGCAAGATAACGGCGCGAGTTGGAATATACCCAGTTTATAGGTTTTCGGCGTGTGCGAGCAAACAAATACCAAATATAAAACGGCAAGTCATGCCGTTTTTTTATTGCTTATCAATTGAATTGGCTTAATTTGTTTATTTTTAACGATATAGAATAACTATTTTATATCGCTTATCTATGCCGAATGGCTGAGTTTTAGATGTTTTTCGTTTAATTTTAGCGAAATATGAGTGGCGACCCCGATGAGCCTCTCCCCCTATCGAAAATTTTTATATTTGGTTTGGACACCGAAAAGAAAAAAGCATTTTTTCAAAAATCAAAAAACCAAAATTTCAAATTTGAAAAATTTTTCTAAAAGTAAATTTTTCTATTATCACTCTTCTCCATCTCGTGCGTGGACAACCCTTTTTTCCTTTCGCCTATCACCAAATTTCAATTTAAAACCCCCTAGTGGTATATTTTGCCACTAAGGGGTTTTACCGCTCTTAAAATGATAACACTAATGCAAATCGTCAATAGAAAAATAATTTAATTTTCTCTTACATTCATCACATACATCTCGTATTTCTTCGTTTTGACCCATTTCTTTAGTAATCATGCCACAAAATATGTGGTCAAAACAAAAGTTTTTCTTACATTCAAAACATCTTGCCATTGGATTTCTATAGCTTCTTTTGCTATTACAAATTTCGCATTTCCTTTTGGGTATGTTTTTTAAATTTTTTTTTTTCTTCGCTCATTTTCATATTTTTGTTTCCTTTCCAATCAAAAGACCCAGTTTAAACTTACGATAAAAACTGGGTCATCTGATTGCGTAAGTTTATTAATATACAAATTTTATCTTAAAATAAATAATTAGTCAACTTTAAATTAAAAAATTAAACCTACAATTTGTCAACTTACACTTGACAAAATAAATTTCAAGGTGTATAATGTAAATAGTTTAACTTTACAACTCGCTGTGGATAAATGGCGTTCAACTCGGATAACATAGCTAATTATCTGAGTAAAATGCCTACATTAAAAGAACTCTCAGGTGACAAATTGAAAAAGATAAATTGCTCAAATTGCGGGGAATATTTGGGTTATGTTTTGGTCGGTAGAAGTATTAAGTGCGATGATTGCGAAACTTATACTAAGGCGGAGGAAAAAACTTCCAATCCAGAAAAAACCTCCAACCCAGATTCATTAAAGGGAAAAATATCTCGGACAAACGCTCTAAACTATTCTAGATAGGGCAACGTTGTCTGGGTTTTTTATTTTATAAAAAGGTTTTAAGTGGGGGATCAAACAACAATAAGTCAAGCCTATACAACTTAAAACCTAAAAATTATTAATCACTTTACAATATGAAAAAAATCATTTCCGTTATCGGAATTATTCTCACAGCTCTGGGAGTGGGTACGGGAGCAACTCTCTATTTCGGTTCCAGCCACATTGAAGGCAACACTTTCATTATGGGTTCGTCTTCAAACTTTGTTTCTCCGCCCAATGCTTTTTATTCCGGTTCAGCCACGACGACTGATACCACGGCGATTGACGGCGGAGGCAATTACATCCAACAAGACATTAATACTTCTGGATTAGAGGATGGTCTTTTATGTTTAAGCGGAGTCGGAGGCACCGCCACTTCCACTCTCTTCGCTTTGATTACCGGTTCCTATGACGGAACAAACTTCTACAATATTTCCACTTCCACTCCTTTCACCGCCGGCGCCACCACCACTTTGGCAACCTCTCTCCCCTTTGCCTGGCAGATTGACTTCGGCACCGCTTCCACCACCGGACAATGCAATTTGATTTCCGTTAAAGGGAATAAGGTCACTCGTTTCCAATTTTACACTGAGAATGCCTCTACCGACCCCAATGATGGCGCTCAAGCCTATGTCCACTTTATCGGTTTAGATGAAGTCACTCGTTAATAAATTAATTTAAAACCATGGCCTGCAAGAAAAAAGGGAAGAAGAAATAAACTGAAAATTAATAACTAACCAAATTACAATTTACACAACGTCTTTATAAGCAAGGTTTTTCGTTAAAAACCTGACTTCCATGGATAGGCGTATCTTACTCCCTCCCAGTTAGTATCACGGTCGGGTGGTATTAACTGGGAGTAAGTAAGCCCGACCCGTCTATCTATAACACTTCTAATAATTATTTGAGGTAGAATAATTAGGAAAAGTATTTCTGTGTAATACATAATTTCTAATTATTCTTCCCCTGATAATTATAATAGGGAGGTAGAATGGTCGGGTTATGGTAAAAATTAATAACTAACCAACTCAGATGAGCCGCGCTTTGGAAAAAAAAACAAAAAAGAATCGTCGCATTATCGGTAATGAAGTCGAAGCCACTCTCTTTATCCGCCACGTCAAGAAACTTTTTCCGGATATTGCCATTCAGGAAATGAGGAAGTTCCTCGCTAGGCACGGGGGCATTAACGCCTCTTATTGTTGGGTGATGAAGAAGATGAACTCCATGAACTCGGAAATGTTTTTGACTCAGAATAATCTCGCCGAAGAGGAGGTGGTGAAGATTAACGAGGAAGTCGAAAGCAATGTTCAATTCATTACCCAGGAATCTCTAAATCAAGTGAGAGGCATTCTCGCCGACAGCCAAAAAAAAGCTTTCAGCATTAAGCACAAAATGATGGATGAAATTGACATCAGGCTGGACAGCGAAGGCGAAACTTTCACCAATGACGAATTGATTAGAGGTTCCAAAACCATGCACGAAATAGAAACCAATTCCGAGCGGCCCGTCGAAATAAACATCAACATCAACCCGGATGAAATCAATAACACCATTAACGAACTCAATCGAAAGAAACAAGCCATCTCCATTAACCCCGGAGGAGGAGAGGACGCTTAAAGTTTTAGAGCAGTACAAGAAAGACAATCCTTATTTGTTTTTTGTCCCGAATATTAAGTCAGAAGAGTTCATTAAAAAATTAGGCAATCTTTACGAGGACAGATGGATTCACATGTTTATTGGAGGGAATGGTTCCAGTAAGTCCGCCACTCTTGCCAATGTGGTTTGCAATATCGTTTGTGAAAAGAAAAATCCTTATTTTGATTTTGGGATTTTTCAAAATTGGCCTTTCTTAAAAAGATTAAGATTGGTTTCTGACCCCACCACTATTTCCGAAAAGACGGTTCCAGAATTATTGAAATGGCTTCCTCGAGGAAGGTATAAAGCCACCAAAGAAAAGAAATCTTACTTTTCCAAATTCTATTTTCCCGAAACTGATTTCATGTTGGATATTCTTTCTTATGACCAGGACCCGAAAGAGTTTGAGTCGGTTGATCTCGGCGCTTGTCTCCTTGATGAGCCGCCGCCGGAAAATATCTTTAACGCTTGCCTCTCCCGTTTGCGCGTGGGAGCCGGTGGAGTCCAATGCTGTTTTTTCACTCCGCTTTCCAGCGCTGCTTATTTATTTGATAGGTTCGTAGAAATCCCTTCGCAGATTGCCGCCACCGCCACTTTCATCACGGTTTGGGATAACATCGAAGGTCCGGAAACCAGAGGATTCTTGAATAAGGCAACGGTGGAGAGAATGATTGAAGCCTATACGGAAGATGAAAAAGAAGCCCGTATCGAAGGAAAGTTCATGCATCTTGGCGGAACGATTTTCAAGGAGTTCGACAGGACTAAGCACGTGGTTAATCTCACTCTGCCTGAGTTAGTCCAGAATATTCCTCGTCATGCTTGGAGAGTGGCGTATGCCATTGACCCTCATCCCGTCACCGAAACCGCTGTTCTCTTTATGGCTTTGCTGCCGGATGGCCGGAGGGTTTTCATTGATGAGATTTTCGTCAATAAGGACACGGGCATTATTTCCAAACAGATAAATGACATCTTAAATTACTGCGAAAGACTGGGCGCCGATACCATGAAAAGAATCGGCCTCATTGACCCGTCGGCGGTGATTGAAGATAAGCTCCGTGGCGGCACTTCCTGGATAAATGATTTCTTTAAGAACGGCGTTAAGTGCATGCCGGCCACCAAAGACAGAGACCGGGCGGACGATATGATTCGCCAAGAACTCCGGGGCACGGTCAATCCCAATATTTATTTTTTACAAGGAAAAACTTGCCGAGCTGTTTGGGAGTTTTCCCATTATCATAAAAGCCAAAGCAATCCGGAAAAAAGAGCGGATGAAGATGACCATATGGTAGAGTGCGCTGGCCGGTTGCTCATCGCTTTTCCTCATCACTTGTTCCGCACTTCCACAGAAGAAAAAAGAAAAAGAGTAATACAAGGAATAAATTAATAACCAATAAACCTATGAAACAAAAAATCCAAGCCTGCGGCGATTACGCTTTGATTAAAAAAGTGAGTGAATCGGACAGGGAAATTGATGGCATTCTAGTTCCCGCCTCTCAGCAATCTCTTCTCTCTAAAGCCGAAGTTCTTTCATTAGGAGATGGAGAAAAATTGGAGAAGTTGCATTTACAAGTTGGAGATAGAATTTTCTACAACGAAATAGAAAACAATGCTCTTGCCTCTGATGGCACTCAGGAACAATCATATTTCGTCAGGCAAGATTTGATTTTTGGGAAAATAATTAACGAATAATTAACAAAATTTATGAGCAAGTGGCGCCTTGGCCGCACTCCGGCCGAACGGATTCGTAAAGTCGAATTCGTGGAAACAATCAGAGAAAAAGTTCTTTCAGGAATCAATCAATTGGCTGAAGTCGTTGGTATCACTCTTGGTCCGAATGGCAAGAATGTCATCATTAAAGTCAATATGGGAAATGTCTTCACCAAAGACGGTGTGACAGTTGCCAAGCACGTTGACTTTGAAGATTATTACGAAAGTCTCGGAGCGGACATTATCAAGGAAGCGGCAAAGAAAACCTGCGATGACGTTGGGGATGGTACAACTTTATCAACGATCCTAGCTAATGCGATTATTAATTACGGTTTAGAAGAAATAAAAAAAGGCAAACGAGTGGATGATTTAGCGAGGCAAGTGGCGGTTGATGTGCAGAAAGTCATCACTCATTTGGAAGAACAGGCGGTTAAGATTACCGATAATAAACAAACGGTAGACATTGCTACTATTTCCGCCAACAACAAAGAGTTGGGGGAATTAATCGGTGGCATTTACAATAAAATCGGGGAAGAGGGAGTGATTATCACTGAAGACAGTGGTACGACTGAAACATTCTCTGAGGAAGTGGAGGGTTTAAGATTCGAGTCTGGTTTGATTAATCAGTATTTCATCACCAATTACGAAAGACAACGATGCGAATTGGAAAATCCTTTCATTTTCATCTCTGATTTGGAACTGACTTCTTTCGCGCCGTTCGTTCAGCTTCTTTCCAAAATAAAATTGGAGAGCAATAACGTTCTGAATCTGCTGATTGTAGCCAATAAGATTTCTGGAGAGGCTCTAAATGGATTCTTGCTCAATCACATTAAAGGTATTTTCAAGATTGCCTGCGTGGAAGCTCCTTATTTGAATGAAGATAGGAAACAGTTTCTTGATGACTTGGCTTTAGTCACCGGTGGCAAGTTTGTTTCCAGGGATTTGAACTTAAAGATTGCTGATTTGACGGTGGCGGACTTTGGCCGGGCGGAAAAAGTCATTGCCAGCTTGAAAAATACGATTGTGGTTGGCGGTAAAGGAAAATCCGAAGACATCAATAACCGAATCTTGATTTTAGAAGAAGAAAAAAAGACGGTTCAAGATAAACACGATTTTGATTTGCGGTTAAGCCGATTGAAAAATAAGATTTCTATTTTAAAAGTCGGTGCCAGCACCAAGTCGGAACTTAAAGAAAAGAAATACCGGATTGAAGATGCGGTGGAAGCGACTAAGGTGGCGCTTAAAGGTGGAATCGTAGTCGGTGGTGAAATTGCTTTGATAAATTCCAGTTCTGATTTGGAAGATGGCACGATTAAGAAATCATGCTTTGAACCTTTCCGGACTTTACTCAAGAATATTGACCGGGAAAAAGAATTCAAGGAAATTGTCGAACGTGTCGGAGGCAGCACTGGCTTTAACGCTTTAACAGAGAAAGTAGAAGATTTATTCACTAATGGAATTATCGATCCGGTCTTAGTTCCGATTACCGCTTTGAAGAACGCTTCTTCAGTGGCGATTAACTTTTTAAAATCAGGAGGACTCGTGCTGAATATCAAGGATTTGGATGAACCGGTTTCCTCTGATACCCCACTCACTATTGAATAAAATATTTTATGGCATCATTAGTCAGTAATCCTGAAGAGAAGGATAATTTAAAAAAGCCAAAACAAGATAAAGCAAAAACCGAAATAGTTAAAAAGATTCGGGATTATTTTACGCTTTGGTCTGGTCGGAAAAAGAACACCTTTCCTCATTTCGGTTTGAAAGCCGATGGTTCGGAAAGAACCTTGATTGATGCCATAGATTATTCCAATAATCTAGTGGACAATTACCGGGTTAAGCCGGATTGGAAGGAAGATTGGCAAGCTAATATTTCCGATATTACTCTCCATTCTAAACTGATGGCTGTCTTGGCCAATGCCATTTCCCAAAAGTTTATTTCCGAATATTTTCCCCGGTTAAAGAAAGACAAAGTTTCCAGTTTTATGGCCAGTGTCATGGATGACATTGCCAAATACATTTATACCAATGAAAGGAATGGCCATTTAGATCAGCTCTTCACCGCCTTAAAATGCCTTAGAGAACCTGGTTGCATTAAGTATATCGGCTATAAGGACACGACCTATTTCAAGGGCATGGACATCCAATATGTTAAGTTGGAAGAGTTCTATCCTGAGAGATTAGACACGATATTCTTAAAAGAAAATCATCGTTGCATTTGGCGCAAGGTTTGGGACTTTCAGAGTTGGAAAGATAATCGCATTGGCGCCAGCGGTTTTGTTGATACGGATAGAGTGGTTTCGGCCGGAGCGATTCGTTCCGATAATACCACATTCTTCGATATTTCTTCCGACTTGTATGAAAATCAAGTGGAAGAATTGCTTTGGTTTGATGAGGTGAATAATGAATATTTTATTGTTGCCAATGATATTTTAATCACGCCTATAACCAGCAAACTGACTGATGTTTCCCCTAGTGGAAAAATTCCTTTTGTCAAAACTGGATTTGAACCCTTTGGTCCAGACTTTTTCTTCTATCGTTCTTTGGCTTTGGTGATGGGTCCGACTCAGGAAGCTATTGATTATATGTTCAATGGCATGTTTGATAAGACGATGCTTGATGTCATGAGACCGATTTTAGTCGGTGGCATTAATGAGATGGTTGATGATTATATCGGCCCCGGTGTTTTTACGGAAGTCGCTGATGTCAAACAGATTAGAGAGATGGATATTAAGCCTTTGGATTTAACGGCGTTCAGAGTAATGAAAGAGCTTCAAGACAGGAATGTGATGGCTTCGGTTGATTCCATTAGCCAGGGCAAGGTATCGATTGGAAGCCAGACGGCGACAGAAGTGGAAAGAGCGCAGGAAGCGGCGCAAAAGATGTTCGGTTTATTTAACACCATGATACTCGATGGCCTTTCTCAGGAATACTATCTGCTTGGATTTATTATCATTGATAAGTATTTAAGACGTTCTGATTTTAAGGAATTCTATTTGGAGAATTCAAAATTGATGGATAATACCATTGGCACTAAAGTCGTAAGAATTGCCGGAAAAAATGAATTGCCTGCTGATAGGAATGAAAGCGGATTCTCTCCTTCATTGGCTCAAGAGGCGGAAAAGAATTTCCAGGGTAAAACCCAGATTGCCGTGATTAGGCCGAAGATGTTCAATGACTATGAATTTAAGGTAGAGGCCAGAGTCGCCCCGGCTATTGAAAACAGCAAATATCTAAAGAAGGCTTTGCTTAATCAGAAACTTATCCAGATGTATTCTTTGCCTCAGTTATTCCCGGCTCAGATAGTGAAGAAGATTGATATTGAAAATAATAAAGATATTCTTGGTCCTTATGCTGATGAACTTTTATCAGAGAGTCAGCCAGAGGAAGAACAAAATATGGGATTGCCTAATCCCTTATCGGCGGGACAGACTTCCAATCAGATGATGCCTCAGATGCAGAAAGCCACGCCTGATTTAAAAAAACTAATGAGCGCGGAAACTATCTAAAAATATGATAAAAAAAATAACTAACAAACTGATTAACTGGCTGGAGAAAATATATTTAAAGGATAAAAAAGAAAAACTAGATGAACTTTACAACGAACAACTCCGTCAATTGAAGGAATTGTTCAAGCATAAAACCATTAAAGAAATTCTTTGGGAAATGGTTTTCGAATATGATTTCAAGGAACCGGTTAATCTTAAAGAACGCTATCGGATTTATTCCAAGTTAAACAGCGATATAGATTATTTAAAATTATTCAAGAGCAAATATTTCAAGAATTACCAGGCTTACTTCAATGCCAAGAGTGAAGAAGAAAGGAATATTTTAAAAGGTCGTTTGGCAGAGTTGGAGGATATAATTCTTTCAATGAACGATGCTAAGAATAAACTGGATAACTGGGAACAGATTGAAAAACTCCAAGAGAAAAAAATAGTTTTAAAATCAGATATTAGAGAGAAAATTTTAATCAACAATAATAACTAACAAATTTATGGCGGAAGAAAAAGTGCCTATCGGACAAGAAAAACCGATGGATGAATTCGAGAAAGTTTTTGACACTAATAAGATTAATCAGGAAGAGGAAGGTAAGGAAAAAGAATTGGGTTCCATTATTGACGCTGATAAGGGCCAATATAAATACCTGATTAACGTCGGTCAGCCATCGTTCATTAAAATAAACATGCAGAAGTCAACCCAGTGGTTTGACGAAATTGGCAGGAAGATAAGACTGGATGTGGTAACTTCCGACCCAGAAGACCCAGAAATGGTCATGAAACGAAGGCAGTTCGGATTGATTATCGGAGAGATGCAGAAAGCTTTTATTTATTGGTATGATGGGAAGTTTACTTCAACTGCCAAAAATCCTTCCGTAGTCGATGGTGGTTTTACTTTCAGGACTTTATCTTATCCCCATATTTTCAATTATACTTGCGGAAATAATAAAAGAGATGAAAGGATTTATGATTTGCCAGTGATGAAAGTAGTACGAGTGGATAATATCGCTGATGCGGAAGAGATACTGGAAAAGTTTTCTTTCGTGATAGAAACCGATGAAGGCGGAAATTTCAAAGCTGATTCCGTCAAATATTTAAGGGATGTGAACAGTAGACCGTTAAAGAAATCGGAAATGGCCGGCGTTAATTTCCCACAACCGCAGAAAGTCGGGTTTGAAGAATTCTCACCTCATAATCCAGAAAACAAACCGATTGATTTGGTTAAAGGGGTTAGGTCTGAAATAGAATAATTAACTAATTTAAAAATATGGAAATCAGTGAACAAACAAAAAACGAACTCGAAGCGGAAAAACATAGAAAGTTCTTGGAATGGAATGGCAAGATAAACTCTTATGCTGACGAACTGATTAATTATTTAAAGGAAAAGCAATTAATTATGAGCGACCTGACAGAGGTTATCAGGATTGCCCAGGAAAAGATTGGCAAGGAAGTGGGAGAGTTGAATGTGAATTACGTTTATAACTCAAATAATGCCGATGAAATATTAAATAATAAAGATAAACAATTATGAAAATCTACACAAAAACTGAATTGGATAATATGCAGTCTGGTTCTAAAGAGAATGTTTTTCGGGCAGAGAAGACTTTTATCACTTTGGGCGATGGCCCGGAGGTAAAAGCGATTCTCCTTTCCGATGTTGTCTCTTTTGAAGAACCGAAAACGGCGGTTGAAGAACCGAAAGTCGAAGTGGAAAAAAAGGTTAAGAAAAAAGTCAAGAAATAATTAATTATATTAATAACTAACTTAATCTCCATTGGTGTTTTCTGGGTTAGCCACTACCCGATACCAAAAGGCGATAGGGAAACTATACTATGGAAAATAACAATCAGGGCGATAATCGGGAGAAGAAAACTCCGGAAGCCGTAGCCCCCGGCCAATTAAATAAATCAGCCAACGAAACTGAGTTTGAAAAGATGAAAAAAGATTTGGATGAAAAAGCTCAGAAACTTAACGAAGCCGAACGTAAATTGGCGGAAAAAGAACTTCAAGCATCGCAACTGACTTTTGAAGTCAGCAAACTTCGAACGGAACTTAGAAAACCACTTTTCTCCGAGGTGAAAGAACCAGAGAAAAAAGTGGTGGAAGACGATAACTTCAATCAGGAGGAAGATGACGTTGAAGTTAAAGTCGAACAAAAATTAGCGGAAAGAGATAAATCAAATTATATCAAAACCGTTAATCGTTGTTTTGAAAAGTTCCAAAAGAAAGAAGGCGTGGATTTCAATACTGACTTAGACTTACAGTTTAGGAAAGTAGCCAATAAGACGCATTTGGGAGATTCCGAAGACGAGATTATGGAAACGTTCCAAATAATCTACAATGGAATTTCCTCTTCCTTGAATCAGCAAAATAAAAAGGAAGAAAAAAAAGAGGCTAACATTAACGTTGGTGATGGCGGAAATGAAGAAACTATCAGGCCGAAAAGAACTGGTCAGGAATGGTTGACCAGAAAACTTAATCGGTTTGAGCAAGCGGCGGCTAGCTGTTTTACCGGTGGCGAGAAAGCCTATCGGCAAAAGATGCAGGAAATCGCCGACCGCAAGATTTCTTAATTTAACCGTATTGCTATTTTTAAATAACGGTCTTTACGATTAATTTTAAAAATATGCAAGTATTAGGTTTTAGACCGACAAGAATGATGAATGGTTCGATGTATTTGCCCAGCGTGGAAACGATTGTGATTATTGGCAGCAATGCTCCGTATATGGGAAGCGTTTTGAAACGCTCCTCGGGCGGCGTGGGTTGCGCGGTAGCCACAGCGAATAGCGATAAAATGATGGCTTATGTCGTTGGTTTTATCGTTAATCCTGGCAATGCCAATCTTCCGCTTCGAACTATTGATGGCAATACTGCTTATGAAGATGGCACTTTGACCAAGGCGACGACTGGTGATACTTTCACAGCCGCTTCGGACAATGTGACTGATAAGCAAATTGCAGTGGCAGTGATGTACTCGGATAATTTGGTGGTATCGGCTTATACTTCAGCGACAGCCGGCACTACGACTGGTAGTAACAAACCTGGTTATTTTATTGATATTACCAATTCGTACACCTTAGATGAGACATCCGCTTCCACTTCTTCCGCTCAATTCTTGTTGTTAGAAGGTATTAATGCTAATTCGTGTTTAGATCCAAATGATCCCTCTGGTCGAAGGGTGATGGCAGTTGCAAACGAAATCTATTAATCATAAATTAGAAATTGTATGGAATTATCTTTACAATGGGCAATGGCACTTGAAGGAAACATTGATCAATGGATTTATGAGGGTTTTCAACGCCATTCAGACTGGACAGCTTCAGTCTTAAATGTGGAATCAAACGACGGTCTTTTGAGATTCCAAGATAGCTTTGGTCCGAGATTAATCGCCAAGTCAGGTGAAGGAAAATCGACTTCTATTGTCGATGACCAACTTGGTTATGAAACGGTCATGGCTAACCAAATCTTCAAACAGGGCCGAGCCGTGACTGAGGAATTCGTCAATCGTGGCAAGTACCCGGAAATCAAGAATATGATGACCGGTTTAGGCAAGGCGACGATTGAAACCATTAATATTTTTGGCGCTCAGCCCTTTATTGAAGGTTTTACGTCCACTAATATTTCTTATGGTGACGCTCTTCCTCTTTTCTCGACAGTTCATACCCGACCTGATGGAGGTTCTTCGCAATCCAATGCGTCCGCTACTTCCATCGCTTTTACCGAAGCGAACTTGGAAACTGGCATGATTGCCATTAAGCAACAGAAATCAGGAACAGGTGCTAAATTGGCTTTGGGCAATAATCTTTTGCTCATGGTTCAAGAAGCTCAAGAGAAAGAGGCGGTGATTGTGACGGCTTCTACCAGACGCTCTGGTACGCCTAACAATGACCTCAACTTCTATTTGGGCAAGGTCGATACTTTTGTGAATCCATTTTTGGGTTCCGATACGACTGACTTGAATGCTGTGGCTGGTTTGGACACTTCTTTCTTCTTGCTTGGCCGAGGAGAACATGGTATTACTTTGTCTTATGAAATGAGACCTCGTTATACCACTTGGGATGACCAAGATAAGGATGCGATGTATACCAAAGTCAAATTTTCTGCCGTCAATGGTTGGAAATGGTGGTATGCTACTTGGGCTTCTAAAGGCAATGCGGCTGCATACAGCTCTTAATTCACTAATCTGCTAATACTATGAGAAAAATTTTCTCGGAAAAAAGCATCTACGGATACGCTATTGGGGGATTAGTGGTATTAGCTGTTATTGCAGTTTCTTTTATCGCCATTAATGGCGTAGTAAAAGCTCAAGCAGTCCAAAGCCGAGCTAACGAAATCATCGGTTTGCTTAATACATTGAAAGGCGCTTCGGAAACAGACAAGTTAATTGTCTTAGCGACTATCAATAAAAAAGTGAGTGATAAAATCGGCCAAATCGCTTTGGGTGGTGAAGTTGCCAATTATTGCGCTGGCGATGAAACCGTGACTAATATGTGCAACGTGGCGTTTTCTGATTTGCTTATTGAACCGGCTAAAGATGGGACGGGTAGTTTTATTTCAACAGTTACTACTACTCCATCTCTCTCCACTTACTTCCCTCTCCGCTTGACAATGGACTTATCAGCCACTTCATCGGCTAAGGGTGCCACACAGAATGTGATTGCTTATTACACCAATACAGGAGCGGATAAGGTCATTGATTGGGTCGGGTATGATTTTACGACTCAAATCGGTGCTTTCGCCGCTTCCTTGCAGTGTTCGACTTCCACTTGGGTTGGGGGTGTTGAAGGAGTCAGCTTATCGGCCACTTCTACAGCAGGCATTATGGCTTCCTCGACCGTTGCGACCACCTTTGATTCTGGTGATAATGGCACTATTCGAGATGTGAATAGTTATCCTGGCACCAGCATTGTGGCTAATAATAACGGCTTGGCAGGCACTTCCACTTCTTTCTTACTTAAGAATGGCGAAGTGTTCTTCTGCACTTGGACTCCTTATACGGCGACCAGTTCAGCTTCCTTTACGGCGGCTGGCGGTTTCACTGGAACAGGTAGGATTTTAGGCAATATTTACGCAAGATAGTTGTTTTTTTCCTCTGCTCGTCAATAAAAGGCGGGCAGGGATAAATAAATAACCCACAAATCTATGTTAGAAGAAATGAAAGAGATTTTAAAAAACGGTAAGCCGATTTCCGAAAGGGAAGCTCTTACCGCTATTTTAGAATTGCTTATCGATTTAAACGATAAGATTAATAGGATTATTAAAAGATAATCTATGTATCGTGAACCAGTTGAACCTGGAGAGAGTTTAATTGTTCGAATTCAAGCTCCCGATGTCACTTTCACGACTCTTTATCCTCAAGTTAAGATTTATGATTCCACTAATACCTTAGTGGCAACGGTTAATTTAACTCATATTACTAATGGTCTTTATACCGGTTCATGGACGGCTACCACTGAAGGAAAATATTATACCCAGGGACTATTTTATTCTGATGCTGGATATACAACTTTAGCCGATGTTATTCAACCTGATTCTGATTCGATTGATGTTTGCCATTATAAATTCAGACCGTCATTCGGCGGCGGTGGTGGAACTGAGGTGGTAGTTAAATCTTTTACTGATGAAGAATTGAAGAAGGTGGCTCAGGAAGTTTATATGAAGATTTATCCTGAACTAATTAAGGAAATAAAAGTTAATGTCACTTTAGACGATAGAAAATTAAACCTATTGAAAAATGAAATCGTGGATAGGATTAATAAGGTTTTAATTAGTCTGCCTCAAGATATTGATTATAAGAAGATTTTTGAATTTCAAAAACAGATTACGGATAGTTCAAATAAAAAGATTAGCCAAACAATTTTAGGCAGTTCTTCTAAAGATGAATTACAAAAGTTAATCTCTAGATTGTCAGATGTCTTTATTTTAAAACAAGGATTGGCTGATTTAGTTTCAGCGAGTAAGAATCTAGGAGAGTCTAAGGAAGAATTGGAAAATATTTCTCAGTTGGCTAAATTGTTAAAGGAATTGGATAACAAGTTGGTTAATAAAGATAAATTAGATGATAAGAGAATTAAATATTTGGTTAAGATGATTCAAAATATAAAGTTAAATACTAACGAAGAAAATGAAGATTTAAAAAATGGTTTAAGTTATCTTTTGAACGGTCTTAATCCAGAACACGATGAAATTTAAAATATGGACAATAGGATTGATTTCTTTAATCGGCATAATCGGATTGGGTTTTTTCGTTCATGCTGATCAGCCCAATTTGAATTTTTGGACATATAGTTTTTCTTCAGGACTACTTTCATTAAAAAGTTCAATTAATCAGATACTTATTGGTGGCACAGCCACGACTTCCCCATCTAAACTTGAAGTCCAGGGCGGAGCGACCTTTGACAACTCAACTTCCACCTCTTCCTACCTCGGCACTTCCGCCGGACTCTCAGGAATCTATATCAATAATTGGACAGATTTAGGTTTAATTCTCGGCTCAGGCAATCCTTTCAATCAATGGCTCGATACAACAAGCACTCCGACCTTTGCTGGAGCAATGCTTACGGCTTCAACGACGATTAGTGGGAATTTAACTGTTTCAACGGTTAATACTCTAACAGTAGGATTAGGGAATAATTCAAGACCAGGAAATACAGCAGTTGGAATAAATGCTTTAGGTGGCAATAATACAGATAACGGCAGTAATGTGGCTATTGGCTATTATGCTTTACAAGGAGGAGTTAGTGATACCGGGGGTAATGTGGCTGTGGGCAGAGAATCTCTTTACTCTAATACAAGTGGAAATAATAATGTTGCTATTGGTATATACTCTTCAGAATTAAATGCTACTGGTGATGAAAATACAGCGGTTGGAATAAGTGCTTTGTATAAAAATATAAGCGGTTCCAGAAATGTTGCTATCGGGTCAAATGCTGGAGGATATGAAACTGGCTCAGATTCTTTTTATGTAGATAATCGAGATAGAAGTAATACCACAGGTGATAAGACTAAAGCTCTGCTTTATGGAAACTTCGCGGCTTTGCCTGCTAATCAGCAATTAACAATTAATGCTCATCTAAGCGTGACTGGAACTTCCACTTTTAGTGGGGGAGTGACGACCACCGACTCAATTTACGCCGGCGGTTATGCTTCCACCACCGGCGGTCTTTACACTCAAGGTTCAGGCCATTACGGGGGTAATCTGACGGTAGTTGGCTCTGGATTGTTTACGGGTAATTTGAATGTTGGCGGTAATGCCACCACTTCCGGCCGAACGGTTTTAGGCACGACTAATCCGACGAACAACTTCGGCAAGCTTTGGGTGGGTGGTGATATTTATAATTCCGGCTCGGCTTCAACCACCGGCAGTTTATACGTCGGCGGGCAGGTGGGTATCGGCACGGTGACGCCCGCTTACAAGTTAGCGGTTAACAGCACTGATGCGACCTCGGACCTATTCCAGGTGGCCACGACGACTAAACAGGATATATTCGTCATCGATAAAAACGGACGGGTCGGCATTGGCACTTCCACATCATTGTTTACCTTATCCATTGTCGCCCCCGCTTCTGCTTCAACCGAATCCGTGTTCTGGTCGCAAGTAAGCGACGCCCCAAGCGACTATTTTGGAATTTCCAACATGACAGGGATAGCTACTCAATTTATTCCTGGGTATTATTCTCACCACGGCTCAGACGCCAGACAATCGAATTTCTTTTTAGGCACTATCCCCGCGGCGATGGATATTCTCTATGATGGCGACGGGACATATCGCCCGATAATGGAGTACGACAGCCGTCGCGGTTCTTACGGAATCATAGGCGGTGAAGCCGATGCCGCAGTCGTCACTCGCCCGCTTTTCGCTTGGTCTAACTATGGGGAACAAAAGATGACGATGTGGCCGACTGGAAACTTGGGTCTTGGCACGGGCGTCTCTCCCGTAAACGTCAGGCTAGAGGTCGTGGGCACGGCCTCGTCTACCAATTTACGGATTGCCGACACGGCCACGACGACCAAGTTTTACGTTACCGGGTTGGCCACGCCCGCAGGTTCTTTCTTGGCGGTTAATGGCATCGGCCAAGTAATCGCGACCACTACGCCATCAAGTGGTGGCCATACCGCAGTTATCGGCGAAGTGCCATCAGGAACAATCAATGGATCAAACACTACTTTTACTCTTGCCCACACGCCGTCTGGCGGAGTGGCCGCTATCTATATTAACGGATTCAGATACGCTCCAGGTTCAGGCAATGATTACACAATTTCTGGCGCCACTATCACAATGCTTAGCGTGCCTGCAACCAGTTCTTCATTCTTAGTCGATTATAACTACTAATATGCCAAAAACATTATTACATCCTCCAGTTCCTAATGCCGGAACAACTTATGCCGACATTAACCCTCCGCAATTACCGACTCACTATGACGATATAAACCCGCCCACAATAGGCAGTTGCGCTGAGAATATTTATATGGCGTTAGACACTTGCAAGTCTACCTATTCTTCGGGTTATGTGATTTATTACAGGGCGTATTCGTATCTCACCATAGACGGATTCAAATACCTTTCGTCTACTTATACAGATTTTAGTATCGGAGACCCTTGCGTTTCTTTTGATGTAAACATTAGACTTCAATCTTTACCCACTGGTGCGACAGGTGTAAGAATATATCAGCTTGTAAATTGTAGCGGAGGTTGGAATGATTGCACTTTATACAATTATGTGGACTTAGAAACACTTGAGATTGGACTTGAATATTATGATAATACTTCTCCTATATTCGGTTATTGCGGAGGCACAACTTATTTACCGCCTCATACTTGTCCAGATATTTTACAACTGCCAACGGATGCTGGTGGTCGTTTAAGTTTCACTGAAGTCTATGACGCTTCTGGCGGATATTATTCTGGCGATACGATTTATTACAGGATTTACTCAATACGGACCATAGGGGGAACTGATTATTATTCTTCCACCTATGTGGAAAAAAGTGTCGCCATAATGGGATGTTCTTCTCAGTCGGTTCAGATAGACCTTACCGCCTTTGAGACAAATGCCAATAAAATAATTATATTTCAATACACCAGCTCTGATTGTCCTCCTGATTTTATAAGATATAGGATTTATGACTCCATTGGAACATATTATGATCAGACGACTTCTTGCGGATGGACATACTGTCCTTCTGCTGAACCGCCTTCTCCGATGCTCCCTGTTACTTTGGGTGTAGATACGATTGGTGATAATACTATTTATCCCGATACTTCAGACGGAGAGTTAAAATGGAAAGACTTAAGCGGAAATATTAAAACCATAACTACTACTTAAATGTATAGCGATAAAATAACAATTGCTCTCGGCACTTATAACTCGTCAAAGTGGCTTTCAGAAACTTTGAAATCAGTAAAACAACAAGGAAATTATCCTTTGATTGTGATTGACAATTCAAGCACTGATAACACGCCCGATATTCTTAAATCTCATAATATTCCTTTTACAACATTCCCCCATACAGATAAGCGAAGATATAACATAAAAACCTTAAGGACATTACAAAACCAAGCGGTGAATACCGAGTATATGTTATTTTTGGATTCTGACGTGGTATTGCCAGAGAACGCCATAAACAAGGCTTATGAGTATCTTTCCACCCAAAGTCCAGATGTAGTCGGCGTGGCTATTAGATACTCGACAGGCAATCATTATGCTCAAGGTTCATTATTGGTGAAAACAGAGTATGCTAAAAAAGTAGTCTATGATGTGGATAATGAAATCGTTTGTTCTTGCACTGAACTTCAAAAGGGGATAGAGAGTCAAGGTAAGAGATTTGTATTTTTGCCTGACTTAATGGCAATCCACAAAGGCAGGGCTGAAGCTATGAATAAAAAAGAAATAGTTAGAAAGTCATCTGGTGATTTTGTCGTTCCTATCTATCAAGTCTTTAACTATGACTCACTGAGAAAAGAATGTCTTGAATTACAAAAAGAACTGGCGGAAAAACAGGATATATTAAGAAAAATAGAAGTTATGCTATGACTTATGATGAGGCTGAAGATATCCTATTAGATTACGACCTTTATAGTTTAGGATATTGTATTACCAAAAAAGATTGGGGATTTATAGATAAAATAATTAAGGAATACAAAATAAAAACGATGGTTGAGTTTGGATCTGGCATATCGACATTGCTCTTAGACGAAAAGGTTAAGATGATTTCTTATGAAACTGATGATGTGTATGCTTATGCTATGAATCAGATTAGGGAATTTGACATAAGGTTATGGGATGGAAAAACGATTGATTTAAAAGAAAAATTTGATTTAGTATTTATTGATGGGCCAGCAGATGGCGAGGAAAGGGAAGTTCCTATTAAGATAGCTTCGGAAATCTCAGACTTGGTTTTAGTTCACGATGGCGGAAGGCCGTTTGAAAGTCTGTGGCAAGAAAGACACCTGACTAATTTCAAACTGATAAGAAACGGAGGAACTAGGAATTGTAATCTTTGGCAAAGAATAATTAATTTTTAAATAATATGGAGGAAAAAACCACCCAAGAAAGAGTTTCAATATTGGAGTATTCAATGAAGAATACGGAAAATAAACTAAGCGATATTGAAAAAAAGATAGACAATATAATGAATAACCACTTACAGCATATCCAGACGAGCATTTCTGAAATGGGCGATAATGTCGTGAAAAAAATGGAAGAATGTTTTGTTTCAAAAGACAGATTTAAGCCAGTAGAGAAAATTGTTTATGGCCTGGTGGGTTTAGTTTTAATTTCTGTTTTCGGAGCGATGATTGCTTTAATCTTAAAATAGTTCATTAAATTTAAATACGGAGGTGGATGATGATAAAACTTAAATCGTCGGAAGCCGCCATCAAGTGTGAGTCTTGCCCTTATGTGACGGCAATGATGAAAGTCAGGGACAACCTCTGGGAAGTCGGGTGTAAATTACTTCTTTGCGTAAAGGAGAAGCCAAATGGAGATGCGTAAAGGCAGTGTCGGGGCAAGAATCAAATGCCAGAAGTGCGACGATCTGGCCTATGTGGTCAAGTTTTCCAAGAACTTCAATCAGGTCATTTGCTCTCGCGGTCATCGGGAAATTGTCGAGAAAGCGAGGGGAGTATGATTATAGGATTCTGCCTCAAACCCGACAAGTGCCATTATGGTATTGTGGCCGACAAGAAAGTCTGCTATTACTGTTTCAAGAAAAAATGCCCTCACTTACAGCTTCTTTATCGAAAGAGGCGGAAAGGCAGAATAAAATGATTGCCGTCAAACTGCTCGAAAAATACGACCAGTGCATCCGCTGTCCCAATATGAAGGAAATCATTGCCAAGAACAACAAATGGTTTACCGTCTGTTGCCGGACAGGACACTGCGTCAAAGAGGATTTGGCAAGGAAAGTGGATTTGGACTTCACGACCGAAGCGATGTAATGGAGATTGCCCGAACAAGCCCACACACCTCGCTTACAGGGGCTACTGTTAGCGGACACTCCGAAGTCTGGGGGGCGGACTATAAATGCCCCCACCAATTTTACTGATTATTAAATTTACATATATGGCAGAAGAAAAATTAAAACCTTTTAATGACGGCCTGGATATGAATGTTCCGTCTATTCAGACAAAGCCAGATGAAACTTGGGTGTTTGGCGGACAGACAAAAATTGAATATGAGGTTATCTTAAAAGACGGAAATTGGACAAAATATAATCCAAGAGGTGAAAGGCAGAAATTCCGCCGTTTGGAAACTATGGCTTGCGTATCTTATGCCACGCTCGATGCTATTGAAACTCAATTGAATCGTATGATTAAAGATGGTCTGATTGACACTGATCCGATTAAAGACTGGATTGATGAGAATGGCGATTTTAATTTATCAGACCGATTTATCGCTAAGATGTCTGGCACGACCACTTCGGGCAATAATATGGTCAATCCGATTGAAGCCATTAGAAAATACGGCTGTCCGCCAGAGTCAATGTGGCCGGCGGGTGAGGATTTTGATTGGGCGACTTATTATTCAAATATTCCTCAAAATGTAAAAGATAAGGCTAAAGAACTTTTAAACTATCTCAGTTTTCCTTATGAGGTTATTCTTCCGAATATTATGGCCAAACAAGTGGGAAGTCTGACTATAAATATAGACAACATCGTAAAGAACTTAAAGCAATGTCCGATTCTCATCGCCACCGCTTGCTGTCCTGGCTGGGGAACAGATACTCCTGTTTTAGTTTGCTGGCAGAACCCAAATCACGCCACTTGCAGTTTGAATGTCAAAGGCATAGACGATAAAGAAAGAATGTATAACGGTAATAGTCAGATTTTAGACCATTATCCGCCATTCATTAAAGAGTTATCCCATAGCTATTTTATTTTCTACGCCACAAAATGCTTAGCGATTCCTAATGATTTAATTCTTAAAAAAAAAGTTATGACCACAGCAAAAATCATCAAAGACAAAAACAGCCCAGCGGTGGGAGTTTGGTTTCCCGCCTCTACGCCCGATGCCTTAGATACGGTTTCCCGAGCTTTTGGCATTGGTTTAGATAAAAAGGAAGACGGCTCGATCGATTGGGATAAAGTGATAGACGGGGAGTTGGTCTTAAAATAAAAAACGGCTTCGGCCTCTGAGGTTTGCGGTTATCCGTATAACAAAACCGCTTAATTAAATAATTTAAAGATATGAAACAGTTTTGGCAGTCTAAGCGTTTCTGGGCAGGAATCATCGGCGTCTTAACGGCGGTTCAGTTTATCGCTTTGGGCGAGAAGACTTGGACAGACCAGTTGCCGATTATCATTATGGCGGCGATTGGCGTGATTCAAAGCATCTTGGGCATCACGACCAATGACAGCGTTTATGTGGGGAGTAAGAAGTTAGGAAAATAAAACGGCGGATTATTTCCGCCTCCTGTCTGGGCGTTAGCAATATCGCCACTGGCAAATCAAAGTCGTTCTGCTAAGTCCGATGTTGATGGCTGGCCTAAGGTGCAATGACCTCCCGTTGCCTTTAGGGACAGGAGAGGGGAATTTCCGTAAAATTATAAATTTTATATGTTTGTTTTTAAAATAGGTTTTTCTTTCAATTTATGATACCCAGTATGTTTTCCTCCATCTGAAAAAATATATAAGTTTTTTATACGATTATCAGTTTTAATTCCATTGATGATGAATGACTTCTATTTTTGTTAGATAACGACCTAAGTATTTTTCAACTACTAAACGGTGCTTCCTAATATATCCACGTTTTCCACAATAAGGATGTTTTGGTGAATAAATCATAATATATCCGTGTTGAATATATTTACCACCTTTCCACCAAATACTTTTTTTTCCTTTCTTTTTAAATTTTTCCAACATTTTTCTTCCTTTACTCCAAGTATTTAATCCCTTGTGTGATTCACTCATTTTTTTCTTAGTTGTTTCTGAAACTTTAAATCCCTTTTCTCTTCCGCTTTTCATATATTTATAATTAAAAACAAAGCCGTCTAAGACGGTTCAGCGTCCCAGACGGCATAATAATTAACTGCTGAACCAGTTATATACATTATAACAAATTTAAATAAAATAATCAAATTCAACAGGAGAGGGAAATAACCATATACTAATATGCTTTACAGTGACATTTTAAATGGAATCAATGATCGGCTTAATAACAAATATTATACCGACACTCATTCAAACGAAATCCTTAGAGTCATTAATCAGGCTTTGAGGGATATTAACGTGGGAAAGATTACCGATAATCCCGCTTCTCAGCCCAGACGCCGAGTAGGTTATGATTTCCAAAGGGAATCTACTGATTTGGCTTATGTCAGCGGCACTGAACGCTACACTCTTTCCACTTATATCACCGACCTAACCACTCTCAAATGGATTGAAGATGTGCTAATAGACAGCGATGAAAACAGAAAATTCATCAAAAGAAGCGCCTCTTATTTCAGAAAGAAAAGAGGGATTAATTATTCCACGGAAAGAATGTTTGCCGAGGAGTATATCAACGGCACTAAATCAATATTAATATACCACAGTGAAACTCATACCCTTAATCTGATTTGGTATTCCAACTACTTGGTCACTTATGGCGGCACCAGGCAACTGTATTTTGTGGATGGAGCCACCTTGAATAACCAGCAACTTTTAATCCCGGATGAGTTTGTTGATGCGGTGATTGATATTGCGGTTGGTTATTCTTATCGCCAAGACAGGAATGAACAGTCATTAAGTTCCAATGCTTTCCTTAATTCCGGCCGGCAAACCTTAATGAATATGATTTCCTCTTTGGGTCGTTATGAAAAGAAACCTCTAGAAAGAATCGGGTTTAATTCGGAGTGGGGGTTGAACGATAATTAATTTATGGATAATACAATCAAGAAACCAATCGTAATCGATAAATTTCTAGGTGTTTACACTTCCTTGCCTAGTCATTTAATTCCAGATTTCTATGTGGCGAACGCCTTGAACATTTCCTTCTCCTCCATCGGTTATATCAATCCTTTCAAGTTCTATTCAAACTTTATAACCCATACGGTTTCGGGTCATTTTGTGACTGGAACGGTTTTTAAGAAACCCAATGGCGTGGAAATCCCTTTGCTTCATTTTGACAATGGCACCACTTGCGTTCTTTATTGGTACAATTCAGTGGGGAAAAAACTGGAGATACTTTTAGCGGGACTTACCACTGGCAAGCGGATGGCTTTCTCTGGCCAAGGATTTAACACGACCAGTTCCGACGGCATCTTCTTCTGCGATGGCACTATGAACTATTCTTTCTGGGATGGCGGTATTGGTTCAGTGGCTTCTAATACGGCGACAGTCATTACTTTAAATGAGAACGCCACTACCGCGGGCTTTGGCACTTCAGGCACCGTAATTGTGGATGGCGTGGAATATGCTTATACCGGCCGTTCTGGGGTCACCCTTACTGGACTGACTGGTTTGCCAACCTTTGCCGCTAATACAGGTGTCGCTTCCGCAGCCGATGATTCCACTTATTCATCAGTGGATAAATTTGATATTCTTTGGGTGCAGGATGGCCGAATCTGGGGAGCCAAGACCACTGATATTTTTGTCAAGTATTCCCAAGTCGGAGTCGGCACTAACTTCACTTTAGGCACTAATCCTGATGACCCTGGTTCTTTCGATATTATTGAAGGCACTGGGCCGATTACCGCCGGCGCCACTTTTAAAGATTACTCCATTATCTTTAAGCAAGACCTTTGTAAGTATTATAAGCTTGTTTATCCCACTTCCATCTCAAAGACTCGTGATACGGATATTATCAGGCAGGGCGATGATGCCGGTTGCGCTGGTCCCGATGCCACGCTTTCTTTAGATGACCGGGTTTATTATGTTTCCCCTAAAGGCGGTATTCGTTGGGTGGGCAAAGCGGCTGATTACGATGGCTTTAATTTTGATGATTTCACCAACACCATTAGGCCAACCTTAAAGGATGGAATTTTCACCACTTCCAAATTATTCTATTATGAGAAAGAAAGAATCTTGATTGCGACTTATAAGAACAACAGTGATTCTACTGATGACGATAGGCAGGTAACCGTGGAGTTTGTCGAGGATGACGCTTTGGCCAAAGTCCGTCCCGTGAGTTTCATGGACTACCCGGCTGCTTTTTTCTTTAAATACGGAGGCGAGGCTTATTTCGCTTCCAACTTGGAAGAAAAGGTTTATAAGGCTTTCGATGGTTATACTAAGGACAATGCCCCGGCCATGTCGCTCGTCACTTTAAAACGTTATTCTTTTGGCAATCGTTTCACCAGGAAGCGTTGTGAATGGTTGGCGGTCAGAGGCCGTATTGCCGATGGCCAACTGATGCACTTTGAACTTTCTTATGATAGAGGCGGTTCCCTTAAAACCCTATCTGGCACCTTAGAATACAATGAAACTAATTTCATCACTTCTGGTGAAGTCCATGTGATTGGCGAAGATGAAATCGGCACGCAACCCGTTGGCGGCAACTTGGAAGATGTGGATGAACTCTCTCAATTTCTGGTTTATTTTGACTTGCCGGCCGGTGATTTTCCTTATGACTTGGAACTGACGATTTGGAATGACGGCATTAACAGCGATGATTTGGTGGTGGGTTCTAGATATACGGTGGAAGATGTGGCCTTTATGATCACAGAGGAAAATCTCAATAAGGACAATTATAAGAGCAAGCCTTTGACGGAATTAAATATTAACGATTTATAAATACTATGAGAAAACTTTTAATCGCTATCGGTGCTTTCCTTTTAACCGCCGGCATCGCCCAAGCGACCCTCTATGATTTCTATGGCGGTGATTTGCCTTCGGTGGCTGAGCGTTCAGTGATAGCGGAAAAAGCGGGGATTTTCGGCTATACAGGGACTTATGACCAGAATATCGCTCTAGAGGGTTATCTTCGTTCTGAGGGCAGTTTTGGGCTTCTGGGAGCAACTCAACGCCCCTCTGGCTACAAAACTACGCTCGCCGAATCCCTTACAGCCACGGCTTCTTCCACTGAATCAATCAAGGTTTCTTCCTTAAAGACGCGCGAAGGCCACACTTTAGTCGATGCTGATGTCGGTGCTTTTATTATCTTGACGATTGCTCCAGGTAGGGGCAATGAGGAAAAGTTAGCCTGCACTGGCGGTACTGACGGCACGAACAATTGGGAAACCTGCACGCGCGGTTATTCCTATTACAGCCAAGCGGCAACCGCAACAGTTTATGCTCATAGCCCTGGAGAGTCGGTAATTATCTCTGATGATGACGCTTACAATGCGATGGTTTATGGTTATCTCTCTTCCAATAACACTTGGACTGGAACCAACACCTCAACCGGCCAATGGATTTTTTCCAATACCAATGGGATGTGTTTGACAAATACTAATTTCTGTCTCAGACAAAGCGGTGGCAATCTTCAGTGGACATTAAACGGCTTTACTGATTCATACAATTTCACTTCATCTACCGTCACCACTCTCACCGCCTCCTCCACCAGAGCCATCGGCGTGACGGATTCTAAAATCCACGTGAACGCCTCCTCCACTCTCGGTATGACATTCGGAGCAGACGGCTATCTCTACCAAAAAGCGTCTTCCACTAAGGGATTATTAGAAGATAGCAACGGGATTTATCTTGATGAAACGCAGGCGAGGAATTGGAGCGGGGAACAAGTCATCACTTCGACTTCCACTATAACCAAGATAAAAGCGGGCGGTTCATTTTCCAACGCCACTGGCACGCTTAATGTTTTAGGGGAAACCTATTTGACAGGCAATACTACTTCAACTGGCTCTTTGTATCTTGGCGGTGATTTGACTTTTAATCAATTAAATTCCACTACTACCGCAATGGATGCTCTGACAGCTTATTCTCCAGGTGCTGCGAATACTACTGATACTACAATCTATTTAGGATGGCACCCTAGATATATTAGAATTGATTATTATGTCCAAGGCAAAGAAGCTGGAGTCACGCTTCACGAAAATGGTTATTTTAATGTTAATGAAAATAATATAGGCCGTGGCTCTCAAATATTATGCTCCTGGACGAGTTCTGATGGAGATTGCACTGGCTCAGGTATTGTTTTTGGATTAGAAACTAGCGGAATGGAAGGAGGAGATATAAACGCATCTGGAGAATATAGGACTACTGTAAGTGTTAATTCTATATCTACGACTGGTTTTGTTATTAGACAAAAATGCGAAGTTAATGAAGCATCAGCTTGTGCGGCGAATGTTTTATGGACAGCTTATAGGTAATTAATCCTTCCCTCTGCCCTTAACAATTATGTTAACGGCAGGGATGAATTATTAATTTAAAAATTTATGGCTTATCAAGACTATTTGCTACCAGATAGAAGAACAGCGGAAGAAAGGGCTCAGTTTGAAAAAGATTTAATTCCAGATTTTTCGAATCCTCAATCTAAAATGGTGACTGTTACAGAACCGATTACGGTTTATTCCAAAGAAGGCACTAAATCAACTCAACTTCCAGGTTCGACTTATGACCCGACTATTTGGTCACCGACTAATCCCTTAGTAACTGCTCTTCCCACCTCGCCCATTGCCGCTTTAGGCGCTTCGACCGCTCAGCCTGACTTTGCGACTTCTTTGGACCAATTCAAAGAAACGCCAGACCAACAGGCCAAGCGTTACGCTTTAATTGAAGAGGACTTGGCCAGACAGAAAAGGGAAATCCAAGCGACTGGACGGGCTTCTGAAGGTGGAATTAGCGGTCAATTCCAAAAGGGTTCGCGCACTGGCACCGGCTATGATTCCATTAAGGATGACCAAATCAGGTTGGTGCAGAAAGATGTGGCCAAAGCGATTGGTGATGCGGAAGCAGCGGCGGCTCAAGCTAAGATGACCGGCGATGTTAATGCGGAAAATACCGCTTTGAAGAAGTTGGAGTTAGCCCAGTCCATTAAGAATCAAGCTGATACTGCTGCTCTCAATCAATCTCGCTTGAAATTAGAGGCTTTAACTTCCACTTTCGACATTATGGGAAAAATCCCTGCCGGCCAGCAAGTGACGATTGGGGATCAGACGTTTACGGGCATTGCTCAACCGACTCCTGATACTCAAGTGATTACTGATAATGATGGAAATGTTTCTATTATTGATAAAAACACCGGCGAAGTTATCGGACAGATTCCGGGGATTGGAGAGGCGCAAGCGAAGAAACTTCAATACAATGAGGTCAATGGCACTTTGATTATTACCGACCCGGAGACAGGGGCGGAAGTGAAGAGAATGACGATTCCAAAGCAGTATACTCCTGGAGAGAGCGATACCGCCAGTAAGAAAGCGGCTATTACTGAGATGAACACAGCTTTATCTGCAGTTAAAGGCAGTGATACATTCGTCAGCCCAGATGATTATTTGACTTTAAGGACTCAATGGATTAATTCAGAATTTAACCCAACTGATTTTGATTCTGAATTTAAAGGATTTAGAAATCCTTCAAATAAGAACTATGTGGTCTCGACAACAGTTAATAAAACCATTGTCGGAGACCCAAGTAAACCAATCATCTATTCTGATTCCACCACGGAAGTTCATGGTTCATAATTTATAATTTTATGACTTTTGGTTTTGGCGTAAACAATAATAATCAAGCTAATCCAATTAAAAAAACTGGAGGTAAGTTTGGGTTTGGCGTAGCACCTAAGCCAGTAGAACCAGTCAAAATTACAGAACCGATAAAGACAGAAGAAATAAAATCTTCTACTGGATTACAAAAATTCAATCAAGCAATCGCACCAGTTGCTAAAGCTAGTGGAAAGTTTTTAGAAGGACTTGGAACAGTATTTTCTGTTCCTTTTAAGGTTATTGAATCAGGAGAAAAGTTAATGGGTGTCCGTGTGGCTCCTGTGGAATTAATAACCAAGAAAGGCAGAGAGAAATTTAAACAACAATATGAGGCTGCGCCGACTATCGGTGGAGTTATTAAACAAGGATTTCAAGCGGGAGCGGATTTAAAAAATAGAATAGATTTTAATAAACCAAGTTTGAAAGCTACTGTTGGAGAAGGTTTGTCTCCCGAACAAACTAAAAAAGCATACGAAGTGATTCGTAAGCCGTCTGGATTACCAAAACAAGATGTAAGTGGCTATCAATTCACCTCTGAACTAACCGGTAATTTCGCTGATTTAACTTTTGGCGCAGCAGTTTTAGGATTAGCTGGAGGAGAGTTGGTAAATAAAACAAAAACTCTTAAGATTACTCCAGAAGATTTGGCAGGTAATAAACCGATTGTTTTAAATAAAGTAGAAGCTCAAATCATAGGTGTGATTGGCAGGAAAGCCTCGCCTGAAGTCATCCAACAGATTAAAGAAAAAGGACTGAAGATTACAATCAAGTCTCCACGAGGCGGTGTCACACAATTTGTGGGTGAACAACTCGGTGGTCGTCCGGAAACAGGAAAGGTGGAAGTTAAAATTCCTAATTTTAAACGAACGAAAACCCTAAGTATTTCTGCTCCTGGCGCTGAAACAACTTCCAAGAACTTCGGTTTTGGTGTCGTACCTAAAGAACAAGTAGCGACTAAGGGATTACCAACTAAAATTCCAAAACAAAAAATAACACCAAAAATAAATAAAGTATCAAATAATCAACCTATTCCATATAAAACCAATATTCTTTATCATGGTTCTGATAATGGAAAATTGAAAGTTGATGACATGGGTAATATTAATTTAACTAATAATAAAGAATTAACTAATAACTTTGGTTCAACTGAATATATACCAACTGCTAATTTAAATATTAAAGAAGTTTCCAGCAAAGAAGAACTTTTTAATGCGGTTAATCCTAAATTGCCAGAAAGACAAAAATTGATTGATAGTGGAGTAGATGTTGTTAGTTTTGATAATCATCAAATTGCGATTAATCCCAAAAAAATTAATAAAGTAAGTAAATTACCATTAAAAAAAAACATAAAAGTTAAATCAATTAAAAAATTAAATAAAACCCCCTTCCAAGTTAAAGATTCAACTAAGGCACTGACTAAATTAAAAGCATCTCTTCCTACTTCTAAAAACCCACCCCTCCAATTCCAAGTCAGTGAAGGTACAACCAATAAACCTGAATTCACTAGAGGTAATTTAAAAGTGCTTTTCCAAAACAGTCCGGAGTTCAAAGCTAATCCCAATTTAACAGTCACAGAAAAGAACGGCAATAAAATGCTTTCCTTTAACGGGAAGAATAATAAGTTTTCCATTAATGCTAAGGCTCTTGGTTTAAACAGCGAAACCATTAATGTTGGTGATGTAATTAATATTGACCCAAAACAATTAAGAGTTAAGGGAGAGGAGTTTAAGATTGTCAGCCAATTCCCTACCTCTAAGAAGGTGGATGATATTGTCAGTCAAAATGCCATCGAAGCCACAGCTAAAATGGCAGAAAAAGGCCAAGCTGGTTTTGCTCGGTTTCCTTTTGTTAAAGAAACGCCTACGGCTCCCGATAGGAACGCTGCTGTTAAGTCTGTTTTACAAGAAGGGAAAAAGACTCCAGGCATTAAGGCTGAATTAAAAAGTATCTTCCAAAAAATTATTTCCTCTATTGACGACTATCGTTGGGAACCGCAATTAATCAGAGCGGGATTTAAACAGTTAGCCGATGACATTCGCACCGGCCCCACCGCTTTCTCACGCCAAGCCAGAGAGTTTTCTGAGATAGCTACTAATGCTCCAGTCGCCGATTTAAAAAAGAAAGACCAGGAATTAGTCTTTGATTTGTTGTTCTTAAAAGATTTTGCGGAGACGGCTCGCCAAGGAAAAGTTTTACCTGGAGGATTAACCATAAAGGAAGTCGAAGCAGACCTCGGAAAATTAGATAAGCAACTAAGCGATGACTTAAAGTCCAGAGCCGTAAAGATTCGTGAAACCCTTGATGCTATTAAGTCTGATTTAGTGGAAAGAGGAAAACTGGAAGCTAATGAAGGGACTTTTGATTACATGCCTCACTATGTGGTTGATTATTTGCCTGATTGGTGGAATCCGGGCGGAGTTTATATTCCTAAAAGAATTAAACCATCCTATCGTTCTTACCTTAAAGAGCGCAAAGGTTCTTCGCGCCTGATTAAAACCTCTAAAGATGCAGTACAAGCCTATATCGCCACGGTCAGGTTTGATAATGCCATGGACGACTGGGCGATGAGCAAGGCTACGGAATATGATTTAATGCCAGACCTTAAATCTTCAAAATCACCTAAAGAATTAACCGGACTGTTCGGCCAACCGCAAATGGCTTTTGGGAAAACTCCGGTTAGGAAAGCGTTGCCTAATAGATTATATGAGATTGATGGTAAACCTTATAGGGGTTTCCAATACATTCCCGGCCGGGTGATGTTCAATACGGGCATGGCTGACCCGACTGCCATTGAAGATGCGGTAGATAGAGGTCTTTCCGTAGAAGAATTCCAGGATGAGAACGGCCTAAGAGAAGGCGTGGCTCTTGGCGCCTACCGAAAAGTCTATGTCCTACCAGAGGAAGTCTATAATCGTTTCATGCACTTCAAAGACCCAACCGGCAACAATCCCTTGACTTACAATTTAATGCTAGCTACCAGAACTTGGAAAAGAATGACTCTTGATTTAGCTGGTTTGCCTTATCAGTTTGGCAATATATTTGGAGACTTTCTTAATTTTGCTAAAACTTCCGTTCAAGCTTCGAGGGAAATTCCTTATACGGTAAAGATAATAGGAAGTTTTCTCTCTCCTAAGCAAGCCACAAAACTCACTGAATTTGACCAAGAATTTGTTCAGTTTTTAAAGGATAAGGATGTAGTGGAATCAGGATTTATCAATAGCTACATGCTTAATCCTAAAATGGGAAAAAGTCCTTTAAGTTGGATTGAAGAAGCGAGTAATCGCCGGGAACAACTGCTTAGGGTGGCCATGGCTTCTTATCAATACAAGAGAGTTTTGGCTGGTCTGCCACTTAAACCAAAAGATATTGATATTTCCGGCATAGACCAGATGTCAGGAGCCGCCAAAATTGCTCGAGAGTTTTCTGTGGATTACAGTAAGTCTCCGATTAAGTTTAGAAAGTATATCAGTGGACTGGCTGCGCCATTTGCCCGTTTCTTTTTAGACAATGCTAAAAACTGGGGTAGATACGCCAGATATAATCCGATTGATTTAATGGTTAAATTCGGTCTTCTTTATGTAGCTTTATGGGCCTATAATAATACTGGAGATAGAAAAGAGATTGAAGAAAATCTTCCTAATTATTACCGCCAACAAACCCATCTTATTCTTAAAGGAATCGACATTAATAATGATGGCATAAATGAAAGAGCAATTGTCTGGTCAATGAATACTCCAATTGACTTAGCGGCTTCATGGATTGCCGGTAATAAAATTGGCGATAAAATCACGATGGTTCGCGCTGGTCGCATGACTCCTTTAGAAGCCACTAAAGCCCAATTTGTCGATATGGGTTTAGCTGTTCCGGAAAATGTTAATTCTCTTTTAAATCCAATGTTCCAGTTCTTTCAAGGTATTGCCACGAATAAAGACCCCTATTCCGGTCGAGCGATTGTACCGGATAAATTAGCCAATACTCCTGAAGCTAAAAAACTAATTGCGGAGTATCTTTTAGAGAAGATGGCCCTTCCTTTAGCCCAATATAATTCCTCAGTAAGGAAAGGGGATTATCAAGAAAATCCTTTCCTGACGGTTTTGCTTAAAGGTCCATTAGACTTTAAGAGAGCTATTGGTATTAGAGAGGTAAATTTAGTCGGCAATGAATATAAATCTCAACAAGACGAATTAAACAGGGCTGAAGGTAAAAGAAATCAAGCCCTTTATAATATTGAAAATTATTTTGTTAAAGGCCAGAATACGGCTTTATCCGAAGCAATTCAACAAGGAATATCTTCCGGTGTAATAAGCGCCTCTGATGTAGCCAATCGACTTTCCAATAAATCAGTGATTATTGATTCACTCACCTACCAACTCACCCAAACCAAAGACCAGGATAAGCGCAATCAAATTCAAAACACTATTTATACTCTTAGAAGAATACAAAAAGGGGAAGCCATTAAAGCCGTCCCCAAGAGTATTAGAGATGATTATTTGATTGGTTTAGTGGAAAAAAACCTTCTTAAATAGCTTCCAAATCAAAGATAATATTCCAATAATAATTCCAATAGTGATTATTCCTATAAAGATATACATTGGAACTATTAAAAAGATAAAAATTAAAAAGTAAATCATATTTTTTTTAACTCCACCCATTAATCAGGGTGGTTTTAATTTAAACCCCCGGCGATCATTTTCAGTTTTTAGTCAAGGACAATAATTAGAGAAAAAGTATTTGAGCTTGCGCTCCTATGCCCTTTCATTTGCCACTATTCAGCGCCGATGCTTATCTGACTTTACTCCGGCCGGAGTTCTCTTGCGAGATTTTTGGCTATTAGGTAAATGAAAAGGGATAGGAACGGCCAAGCGGTATGCTTGGCGCTCCCGATTTTATGAACGAAGTGGCATAATCACTGCCGTGATTTGTTGGTTCTCTTTGGTTTCTGCCTTAATGACAAACGGCTCATTTTTTTCATTCACCGTGATTTTAATTCTACCGTCAAGCAATAAATTCATTGTGGATAGAATATCAATAATCTGTTTTAATTTTGCGATGTCTAACGACACCGAGATATTAGCGCCTTTGATGTTTTGTAAAATGCGATTGTAATTAGGGTATTGGCCGTCAATACTCTTGACCGAAACGATGTCGGTTTTTTCTAAATCCGTGGAAGCGATTAAGCTGATGCCGGCGGTTCTTGGCGATAAGAAAACGCAATTTTGAAGTATTGGCAAGATCTGATTTTTCACCTCGGCCAAATTTTTCTTAACCTTATTCACGCTCACGGCCGGAATTATCAGCCCGGACTTGGGAAAATTGACGAAGTGTTTTTCGTTTGGTATGGCCGGATATTCGCTTTCGCTCGCAAGCATCTCGGCCGGATTGACCACTTCAATCATCATATACGAATCAGTAGCCACGGTTCGGTCTTTTTTAAATAGCACGCCCGAAATTTCCGGCCTCACTGAATCGGCCGAGCACGCGCCGGCAATCGCCAAATTATTTTTGTTATAGATTGACATATTTATTGATTTATTTTCTGCTCTCTAACGACCTTTGTTTTAAATTCTCGGCGAGCGAGCCAATCGAAGTTCCTTGTGGTTTTTAGTTGATAAAGTTTTAATTATATCTTTTTTTCTTTATTAATCTTTCTTAATATTGCCTTTTCTTTTCCAGACATTAATTCCTAGGTTCTTTGCTCCATTAAGTATTTTTGTCTTTTATTCATATCTTGCTTTAAGTTGTAGAATAGAATAACCCAGTCAAAAAAGGAATTTTTTAACTAAATTACTGGGATAGAGGTTTTTTCTCACATTCAGGTTATCTTGCTTATAAGGCCGGCTATTTAAAGGCGCCGGCACCCCAGACTGAGATAACTCTCATCTCTCTTCTAATCCGCATTAAGAGATTAAGACATAACGGTTTGTGAATATAAGGTTTTAAGCGGTGTAATATTGGGTTAAGCGTGTCAATATTACGCTTATATTCTCTACTAAAGTGAGATTAACCGGGTTCGCCGGTTTGAATAGCTAACCACTAACTTTTCACTTTATTTATTGGAAACTGCCAACGACATTGCCGCGTTTTAGAAAGCAGATTTATTCCAAGTTGTGTTAGTTAGTTTATTGGTTAGTTATTAATATAATTAAAAAACACCATTCATCTAAGGTGGAGATTCGCAGCACCACCTCAGATAATTGGTGTTTTTTGCGAATCTTACCTTATTTTCCTAATTAAAATTATATTCATTATATCACAACTAGTTTTAAAAGTCAATACCCTTGACAAAATAATTTTTTAATTTTTTAATTTTAAACCCTCTCCACCGCCTCCCTCAAATCCTTTGAATTAATATGGAGATATTTACGAGTGGTCTCCAAATTCCTATGCCCGGCCAACTCCTGAATGACCACCAAGTTCACATCCTTGTTCATAAGTTGGGTGCAGAAAGTATGTCTAAGTAAGTGGCAGCCCATTTTACCCTTAACAATCCCACATCGCTCCAAGCTTTTACGAACCATATTATAAACCGAAGAAGGGGTCAATGGCTTTCCAGTCCGGGAAAGGAAGAAGTTGGGAGTTTCCGAACCACCTCTCACCCATAGATATTCCTTCAACGAACTAACCGTCTTTTCACTAATAGGAATAGTCTGCTCTTTGCCACCTTTCCTTTTCACCTTAATCCAGCCACCCTCCAAATTAACATCTTGTTTCTTCAGCCCGGCTAACTCGCTTACCCTTATACCTGAACCAAGAAACAATCTGACAATGGCCTTATTCCTCACTATGTTAGGACTCTTCCACTTGTCCACGCATGCCTCTAGGCGCTTAAATTCGCTCTCAGAGAGGAACTGCGGTTCCTTATGGGAGATTTTAGGCATCTCTACTCCCTCGGCCGGGTTTGAGGCCATTATCCCTTCTTTAACGCAGAACTTAAAGAATGACCGAAAGCATGACAGCTTCCGCGCCCTGGTCTCCGGGGAGTTTCCTTTAAATGAATTCAGGTATTCCCTGATTTTTTGTTTATCGGGAGTGCCATCTGAAAAAGAGTTAAGTCCAAGTAAGTCATTCTTATAAATCGCCACCGTTAAAGGAGACAAGTTCCTTTCTTGGCTGATGTAGCTAATAAATTTTTCGATGTTTTTTTCCATTTTTAATCTTTAACCGTTATTTTCCAATTTTCCTGCCTTTCCCAACCAATCCTCAAGTAATCGTCTAAAATTTTACTTTTCTTTTCTAGTTCTTTAATAGTTTCTTTTTGTTCGCTTAGTTCTTTCTTTAAAGAAATAATCAATGAGTTTAGGTGGCTTATATCGCTCCGAGTTTCTCCCATAAAATGATAATAAATCTTAAACGAAATTACTAAAGGAAGAAGGATTAATCCTATTAATAAATAACCAAAACGGTTGTCTAACAGATCTAAAATATTTTCCATAGTTATTTAAAGTTATTTTTTAGCTTAAAACAAACCCCACAATAATCACCGCCAAAAGCAACCACCAAAGGCACTTAAACACATCAAGACCGACTTTGTGGGGGTCTTCACCGATAGGCCGACTTTTAAACTTGGGTATTTTGTTCATCATAAAGGTTTATCAAAATACTCAACGCCTAACTCATTCTGGCAATCAAAAATATAATCAGCGTGAAAGTATTTATTACCCACATCTTTATCATTGCTGTAATCGTGGATTTCCACTGAATTGCCTCGGCACATATCGCAATTACAAGTCGATGATGGCCGGCGGTAAATAGTCTTACCTACCCTTCTCCTGAACCAATTTTTAGTGTGGTATTTCATAAAGAAGGAGTTTGCCCATTAGTTATTTATTTTAATCTCATTCACATTCTCAATCACCATATTCTTTTCCTCAAAGTCGATGATGATGTCTTTGAATTGATTGAATTGGTAGTAAAGGAAACTGATGAAAAAGATGAAAGTGAGTCCGGCGACAAGCCAGCAAAACTTAACAATCCAATCCATAGTCTTTTCGCCGTCAGATTTTTCCTCTAACGGCAGGTATTCCATCTCGCCTATGTTGCGTTTTTTCCACATAAATATTTTAAATGCCTAATTAAATCCTTGACTCTGTTTAACTTCGACTTCCCGACCCGCTCGTGAAACCAAATAGGCACTTCTTCCACCGGCATATTTCGACTGGCCTTGACGAGCAACTCTGAAGAAAATTCCATTCCTTCGGAAAATAATCTTAGTATATTTGGGAAACAGCAGAAGCCGGCGGAAACCTCGCGCGTCTTAATCCCTTTCCGCCTAAGGAAAAACCGCAGTATCGGGTGGCCGAGCCAAAAGTTAAGCTTGGGAATGTTATCGGTCAAATACCCATACCTGTTAGCGAGGGCGAATTTGCCCTGTTTTGCCACCTCATAGAGGCGTTTAATGTCCTTTGGGTCATAAGTCATATCAGCGTCAATGAGGCAGATATAATCGCCGTTGGCGTATCTTAGGCCAGCTTTAATGGCGTGGCCATAGCCCCGTTTCGGCTCATAGATATAATTGGCTTGGCTGGCCTTGATTATCTCGGCTGAGCGGTCGGTCGATCCATTATCCACGCAAATTATTTCCACTAATTCTGAAAAACTCGGAAAGTCATTTTCAACTGCCTTAATCAAGGCCGTTAGGAATTTCGGCAGGGCTTGGGCTTCATTGTAAATTGGAATGACTATGCTTAACATCTTATAAAGTTTTATCTATCTTTAATTGTTCTTTTGCTCCGTCAATGAAACCTTTGCGATACTCATTATCAATCATTGATTTTTTATAATTTCTCATATATTCCCTCATATATTTTCTGTTCTTTTCCGTTTTACAATATTCTCTCATATATTTTTTAGAATACGCTCTATGTTTATCTGATTTCAAATACATTTTTCCTTTTTCTGTTTTCTGCCATACGGCCTGACGGCTTATTCCGAGTTCATCCGCTTGTTGTTGTAGTGTTTTCATATTTTTAGTTTATATTCAGCTCAAGCGGATAGGAAAAGGTTTTACTAAACCTATCCGCTCCCATGCGAGCTGGTCGGGAAATTCAATCTATTGCGGGAGAAGTGCGACTAT
>Ga0247841_10002222_pt1 | contig 39735 bp, 41 predicted proteins | sample LaCruzMarch2015__2_FD_192410 | JGI IMG/M metagenome (GOLD analysis project Ga0247841, IMG submission 192410) | Freshwater microbial communities from meromictic Lake La Cruz, Castile-La Mancha, Spain - LaCruzMarch2015_18m | ecosystem: Environmental > Aquatic > Freshwater > Lake | place: Spain...
CCATAATGTACTCAGCAAACATGTCAAGACCCTATATGCCTTGAAGGGATTTAACATTATTCACCGCAGGCGCTACCCCAGCTCAGCCGGGATTTGAAGCTGCACCGGCATTGCTTGGCATCACTGCCGCTTCATTCGGGCTGTTTTGCGGAAAAAACTAGCCTCGCATAACCCATTATTCTTTTAATTTTCAATTTTTTTATTATTATAGTTTTCGCCTGAAATGGGAAACGAAAGAGATTAATGCCGCCCAGACATTCATCCCAGCACTTCTATGAAAATAGCTCTCTTGCAGCTCAATCCCACAGTAGGAGATCTTGGGGGCAACACCGCCCTCATCGCCAGCGCAGCCCGCCGCGCCGCTGATGCGGACTTGGCCGTCACCTCCGAGTTGGCACTGCTGGGCTACCCGCCCCGCGATCTGCTCCTCAATGCCGATTTTGTAGAGCGCAGTTGGGCTGCTCTAGGCTTCCTGGCCCAGGAGCTGGCCGATCTGCCGCCTATCCTGGTGGGCCTGGCCGAGCCCAACCCAGGCGAGGCGGGCCGCCCACTCTTCAACTCCGCTGCCCTTTTGCGGGAGGGCAGGGTGGAGAGGACCTTTAAAAAGACGCTCCTTCCCACCTACGACGTCTTTGACGAGGACCGTTACTTTGAGCCGGCGGCAGAGCCACAGATCCTTGAGCTGGAGAGGGCGATCCTCGGCATATCCATCTGCGAGGATATCTGGAACGATCGCGATCAATGGCGGCATCGGCGCTACCACGCCGATCCCGTGCAGGAGCTGGTGGCGGCAGGAGCAAAGGCCATTATCAACCTCTCAGCCTCGCCCTTCACACAAGGCAAGCAAGGACACCGCGAGGCCATGCTGTCCGGCCTGGCGAAAAAGTACAGCGTTCCCTTCTTCTACGTCAACCAGGTGGGCGGCAACGACGACCTGGTCTTCGATGGCCGAAGCTGTGTCTTCGACAAAGAGGGCTGGCTCGTGGCCCGGGCGCGGGGCTTTGAGGAGGACCTGATGATTGTTGATCCGGCCAGCAGGAAGAGGGCGATCGCAAAGGACGATTTCATTCCGGAGTCCGAGATCTGGCGTGCGCTGGTTTTGGGCACTCGCGACTACGTTCGAAAGTGCGGCTTTTCCGAAGTTCTTCTGGGCCTTTCCGGAGGCATAGACTCAAGCCTCGTCGCTGCCATAGCCGTTTCTGCTCTCGGCCCACAGAACGTCCTGGGAGTGCTCATGCCTTCCCCGTACACCAGCCCAGAGAGCGTGCAGGACGCTATGGCTCTCGCGCAAAACCTGGGGATAAAGACGCTTACACTGAACATCACCGATATCATGAAATCCTTCGACCGTGGGCTGGCCAAGCCCTTCCAGGGCCGGCCAAAAGACGTGACTGAGGAGAACATCCAGGCCCGCATCCGCGGCAACCTTCTCATGGCCCTCTCCAACAAGTTTGGCCTGGTGCTTCTCACCACGGGAAACAAGTCGGAGCTGGCCGTGGGCTACTGCACCATTTACGGTGACATGTCCGGGGGCCTGGCTGTCATCTCCGATGTTCCTAAAACGGTCGTTTACCGGCTGGCGAAGTGGCTGAACGCCAGGGGTAGTGAGATCATCCCTGATGCGGTTCTGCATAAAGCGCCCAGCGCGGAGCTTCGCATCGGTCAGACCGACCAGGACAGCCTGCCTGCCTACGAGGTGCTGGATGATATCCTGGAGAGATACATCGAGCGGCACCAGTCAAAAGAGGAGCTGCTCGCCCTGGGTTTTGAGAAAGCAATGGTGGAAAGAGTGCTCTGTCTGGTGAAGAATGCCGAATTCAAGAGGCGGCAGGCAGCTCCGGGACTGAAGGTGACGGATCGGGCCTTTGGCAGCGGCTGGAGGATGCCGGTAGCCAGCCGGGCCTGGTAAAGGGAATGGCGTCGCTGCGGATAATTTTGAGTGTCTTTTAAATAGATTCAGGCTAAAAGACGATCTTTGTTATGACGGGCGGCAGCAAGTGGGGCGGGATGGCGCAAATCTCATTGGTTTTTCTTCTCGCTATGTCGGCTCATGCCCAGGAATTCGACTCCTCCGTGATTCTCAATGTCTACCTGGATAACGCCGGCAAAGCACTGGTCACAGGTTATGCCGAGGACGTTAGCGGGCTCTCCTTCCTCGCCGATTCACAGTTCCGGTTCGAGAACGATTCCCATCAGCTCTACGCCCTCACTGACGCACTGACGGCAAAGGTGGGCGATCTCTGGACTTTGCGCTTTGATGCCATAGGCAGCTTTGATGATTATCGTGTTACCTTCTACCTGCCCAGCGAGACCAGTCTGGGGGAGATCAATGCCTCGCAGGGACTGGGATATCTGCTCTCTGCGTCCAATGAGTCTCTGGTGGCGGATGTGCAGGGCTACGAGGTTTCCGACCCCCGCATCTCCATCCAGTATCAACAGCCCCTGGCAGCCAACGGCAGCAGCCTGCCGTCCCTTCCGCCGGGCTATCCGGGCCAGGGTGCGGCTCTGATCATGCTCCTCATTGCCGCCGCACTACTGGTGGCAGGCTATAGCTTCGCCGTCTTCTTGCAGAGAAAGAGGCGCAGCTCAATGGCGAGTCCAATCGCGAGCCAAATCGAGAATAAAGCAATTGCGGATGAGGTAACAAAAGAGATCGCGACAGTTCCTCTGCTCGAGAGGCCCGATATGGCTGGGCCGCCAGACATGTCGTCCGTCGCCGCAGAGGCCCCGTCTTCCTCTGAGGAGGATTCTCGCCTACCCCCCACTCCAGAAGATGATGGTGTATTTCTGTCTGAGGCATCACAAACACCCCTCGCGAATGGGCCTGGTCAGATAGAGCCCTTGCCCTATCAGGCCGCCGAGTCTCCCGAGCCAACCGAGCCGGTCGGGATCCAGGCACAGGACTCTCCAACAATTGAATCTGCAACAACCCAGGAAACACCGGATGCAAGCAAACTGCCTGCAGTGCAGTTCATGAAAAACGGCATCGTGGTCAGCTCTGAGATGGAGGCGGTAATGCAGACTCTCACCGCCAGAGAACGAGCCGTGATGAGCACATTAATCGATCATGGGGGCAGAATGACCCAGGCGGATATCCGGTATGATACAGGAACGCCTAAATCGTCCTTAACCGGAATTTTGATCTCTCTAGAGCGCAGAAAACTCATAAGCAAGAAGGAATGGGGCAGAACCAATATAATCGAACTTTCGGATTGGTTTATATCCAAAAAGGAACGTTCCTGAACCGTTTTCATCTGGCATGCCCACGAGTCCTACCTCATTTCGGGCCGTTCGTTCGGCTCTTACTTTTTCTATCGTTCCGAAGTATATTGTTTTGCCGGACGGCGAAGCTTATGGCAGCTTCAGTTTGACGAACGGGTATGATGAGTGGGAATGATTGTGGATTATTAAGAATTCGAGGTTTGATTACAAATGAAATTTATGAAAATATCTGGCAAGGTCGCTCTGATCACTCTGGCCGCAGTCTGCCTTTTGGCTGTACCGGCCCTGTCAATGCCAATGGATAACTGCCCGGGCAGGATGGGGCATGGGGGAATGTTTGCCCCGATGAATAATCTGACTGCGCAAGAGATGGGCAATATGACTCTTGGCGAGCTGAAGGAGATGCAGCGGCAGTCCTGGAATAATACGACAGCTTGCCAGGCTAAAGAGCCTGGACAAAACTGCAGCCAATGGGGCAGGAATACCAATGCTTCCCTCGGCATGAAAGGAAAGGGCATGGAGGAAATGGGCAGGGGTAACAATCAGAAGAGAGACGGCGGTCGGTGCGACAAAGCCCCCCAGGGCATGGCAAGAGCCTCTCCAATTCTGCTGCTTATCGATGATCTGACTGTGGCGGATCTGGGCAACATGACGGTCAATCAGATCAAGGACCTCTCCCAGAAGAAGATGCAGGAGCTGGACAATATGACCCTCGCCGAAGTCAAGCAGCTTCAGGAGAAGAAGGTGCAGGAGAGAAACAACCTGACCCTTAACCAACTGAAGGAAGAGAATAAGAATATGCGGCAAATGGCCAGGATCTTCGGACGGGCGGGCTTGGGACGCCATAGCAAGGCTTGATTTAATCCGGATTGAGGGGCTTGGGCCTTTTGCCTATCTCCATTTGCGAAATTGGTGATGGTTCGTACCCTCCCAGCCAAAGAAAAAAAAGGTTCCTCGCTGTTTCGCGTGGGTAATAGAATAATCGAGTCCTCTGTGAGTCCTCCGTGCGCTCTGTGTCTCTGTGGTGGTAGTCCGTAAACCATTGGTTATAACCAGTGGATAACGACGTTTTCACCACAGAGACACGGAGTTCACAGAGAACGCACAGAGCGACTAACTAACAACTGGAAAAACATAGTAACCTGAGGTTAGCAATTGGAAATAGCGAAGAGCCAAAAAAAAGGGCGACCGGCCTTAGAGTTGCCGGCCCGTCTTCTTTATATTAGTACTACTGTATTGGAACCGGGAAGATTTGCTACGGGAAATAGTCTTATAACTAAAGAATTGTGAACTTGAGGAAAGCTGTTGGGCCGTTTTGGCAGGCGAATTTTGATGATGGATAGAATTTTATGCATAGGGCTGGCGAGTTTGCTCTTTATCGGTCTGTCCGGCATGTCTCTAGCCGAGCCCAATGAGAACCAAAATATGGATGAGCCCCATGAGGAGATGGGTTTTCAGGATGGGGAAATGATGTCTCCTCAAAATGAGGGCTTTCCCATGGGCGTTCCCGTAGAGGTCTTGTATAGCGGTCATGGTTTTGCCTTATTGGGGAATGAGTCTCATATCCTCCGGCTGAAGGTTGAGGCCATCATGCCTTTAGAGCCCGGCCAAATCAGAGGTCTCCTGGCCTCCAACAAAAGCCTGGTGGAGATCAGGGATGACATTCGGGCAAAAGAGGGCGAGAAGACCACTCGCGGCAGCATGATTCTGGATCGCAGCATCTATCCACTCATAAACATTGCCGTATCTGCATCCGGCAATAATTCGACCGCCCTGAAGGCCGATCTGGCCGATTTGGGCAGGCTTTCCGCCGCCAATGATACGGCGAAATTGGGCAGCATCTTTGTCATCATCTCTCCCTCCGACGGGGGCATGATCGGCAAGGGAGAACTTCACATCGAGCAGGGCCCGCGTGCGGCCAGGTACTCCCTCCTGATCGATATGGAGCCACCCAGGAATGGCAAAAAAAAAATGATGATGATGAGGAGATGAGTATCATGCAGTTTTCTTTGTCTCGAGAGGCTTTGCCTTCCAGGAGATCAACTGCACAGAGGGACTGGAGCTTCTCTCCACGGCCCACAACGGCTCAATTGTGCTGGATGTGCAGGGGTTTGGGCTGACCGATCCTGCGGTCCATTTTAGCTACGCGGCTATGTGAATTTGATTACGGTCGGCTAGGCCCACGTCACCGCCACATCGTCCGTCCTGTATCCTGGGCGCACCTTCGACTCCGCGAGCGGCGTCACTGCACCGCTCTTTAGCATGACCAATCCTGTGTAGGCGATCATGCTGCCGTTGTCGCCCATGAACTTTCGCGGCGGCAAAAAGAATTTCGCGCCCCGCTCCTCGCACATAATATTGAGCATCTCGCCCAGCCTTTTGTTCGCGCCCACGCCTCCTACCAGCATGGCCTCCTTCTTCCCGGCATGGGCCATGGCCCGCTCTGTGACCTCCACCAGCATGGCGAAGGCCGTCTCTTGCAGGCTGTAGCAGACGTCGGCCAGATCGTGCTTTTTAGCCGCCTCTGTGGCCGCTGTGGACAGGCCGGAGAAGGAGAGGTCCATGCCCTTCACGGTGTAGGGCAGGGGGATGTACTGCAACGCTTCGCGGGCCAGCTCCTCCACCTTGGGCCCGCCCGGGTGGGAGAGGCCCACAAAGCGGGCAAACTTGTCGATAGCATTTCCCACGCTGATGTCCAGGGTCTCGCCAAAAATTCTGTAGCGTCCCTGGCGCAGCGCCAGCACCTGCGAGTTGGCCCCGCTCACGTAAATGACCGCAGGGTCACGCGCCCCTGACTGCCATTTGCCCACCTCAATGTGGGCCACGCAGTGGTTGACGCCGATGAGCGGAAGCTCAAAGCGCAAGCTGAGAGTGCGCGCCGCGGTAGCCACGGTGCGCAGGCACGGCCCCAGTCCAGGACCCTGGGAGAAAGCGATGGCATCGATCTTCAAGCCCTGCCGGCGAGAGTGAGCCAGCACCTCTCCCACTACCCTTGCCATATATTCGGCATGATGCTGCGCTGCCTCGCGAGGGTGGATGCCTCCTCTGGCCGGGGTGTAGGTGGCGCTCTTCTCGTAAATCACACCCTGCTCGTCCACCAGAGCAGCACTCAGGTTCCAGGCCGTCCCTTCCAGGCCGAATATTATCATAGTAGCTGTAGCTCCTGTTTTAATTTCAGACGTAGCCCTGGCCGAGGTCCTTTCGGTAGCGCATTCCATTGAAACGGATGCGCTTGATGTTGTCGTAGGCCTTGATCCTGGCCTCGCCCAGGCTGGGGCCGCGCGCGACCAGGGTCAACACCCGGCCGCCCGTGGTAAACAGCCTCCTCTTGCCTGCAGCATCCTGGCCAAAGGCCGTGCCGTTGTGGTAGACCAGAACCTCCGGGTCCACCTTCTCCAAGCCGGTGAGGGGCATGTTGGTGTAGTGCTCTCCCGGATAGCCGGGCCGCTCCCCGCCTCCGCCTGAGGAGTGGGGCTTGATGGCCCGGCCGGAGACGGCGCATATCCCCAGGCAGACGTCGCGCGACCACTGCAGCGGTACCGAGTCGAGCTTTCTGTCCAGCACGGCCTCCGAAAGCAGGAAGAAGTCAGTCTCCAGGCGGGGCAGAATGACCTGCGTCTCCGGATCACCCAGGCGCACATTGATCTCCAGCACGAACGGCTCCCTTTCTTCCGAGATCATGAGCCCGAAGTAGATCACGCCCACGTATTCGTGCCCTGTGGCCTCATGAAAGCCATGCACCGTGGGCAGGGCAATTTTATTCATTATCTTCTCAGTCAGCTCCCCGTCCAGCCAGGGATGGGGCGAGAATCCGCCCATGCCGCCCGTGTTGGGATTGTTCTCTAAATTGGGATTGTTGGAGAGCTTATTGAAGAGCCGAACGGCCACGCCCTCGTCCGCGGAAAAGGCCTGCTTGTAGTCTAACGCCGACTCCAGAGGCTGAACCGTCCTGCCGTCGCTGAGGGCAAAGAACATCAGCTCGCGACCTTCCAGCCGCTTTTCGATCTCTATTCTCTCTCCTGCCCGGCCAAAGAGCTTGGGGCTGACCATGATGCGCTCAATGGTAGACAGGGCCTCCTCTTCTGTGGAGCAGACCACGGAGCCCTTTCCCGCCGCCAGACCGTCCGCCTTGATCACCAGGCCCTGACCGGGATTTTCTGAGCAGAACTGCTGAGCATACTCTCTGGCGGCAGCCGGGTCATGGAAATTCTGGCAGGGCGGCACAGGAACATTCAGGCTCTTAAGAAGATCTTTGGTCCTGCACTTGCTGTTCTCCAGGATGGCCGCCTCTCTCTTGGGGCCCAGTATTCTCTGGCCTTCTTCCTGGAAGATATTGACAATGCCATCGGACAGGTAGCCCTCCGGCCCGACAAAGGTCAGGTCTATATTTTCCTGTTTTGCAAAATCGAGCATTTCAAGAATGGTCTTGGGAGGCTTGCCTTGCACGATTGCCGGGCGGCACTTCTCAATCATCTCGCTGCCGGCATTGCCGGGAGCCACGAATACCGTCTCCACGCCGCCGCTCCGGGCAAAGGCATGGGCTATGGCATTTCCTCTGCCTCCCGCATCCACCACGAAAACTCTTTTGCCGGACATCAAATCCCTTATGAATAGTATAACCCTAGTTAAGCATAATTGCTGCCGCAAGAATTGCGGCACAATATGGGCAAAGCAGCCGGAATAGCCTTTCCCATCCATTAGCTATTTAAAACCCCAGGTCGAGCCAGACCAGCAATGTGATCGCGCCCCGGCATATGGGCAATTGATTTCACTCTCGCGGATCTCTGTTTAGGAATGGTCCGCGTGTCACGCAGGAGATGATAATAAAATGTACTCCCAAGAGCAGGTGCAAAAAATCGTCCAGGAGAAGAACGTAGAGTTCCTCCGGCTACAGTTCACGGATATATCGGGAATTGTGAAGAATGTGGCCATTCCCGCCACCCAGATAGGAAAAGCCTTGAAGAGCGGCATATCTTTTGACGGCTCCTCCATTGAGGGGTTTGCCAGAATCCAGGAGTCGGATATGGTTTTGCAGCCGGACCTGTCCACCTTCAGCCTCCTGCCCTGGCGCAGCAAGGACGGATCCAATGAGGCCCGGCTGATCTGCGATGTGCACCTGCCCAATGGCAAGATCTTCGAGGGCGATCCCCGCCATGTCCTGCGCCGGCAGCTCGAAAAAGCCCAGGAGATGGGCTTTAAGATGAATGTCGGCCCGGAGCTGGAGTTCTTCCTCTTCGAAAAGCAGAATGGCGGCAGTGCTACCATCCCGCACGACTCAGGCGGCTACTTTGACCTGGGTCCCGTGGACCTGGCCGAGGATGTGCGCCGCGAGATCATCCGGGCGCTGACGCAGATGGGCTTTACCATCGAGGCCTCTCATCACGAGGTTGCCAGGGGTCAGCACGAGATAGACTTTGTTTACGACGATGCTCTGAAGAACGCCGACAAGGTAGTGACCTTCAAGTATGTCACCAAGACCATCGCCATGAGAGAGGGCCTGCGCGCCACTTTCATGCCCAAGCCCATTTACGGTGCAGCCGGCACGGGAATGCACGCCAATATCTCTCTATTCAGAGGAGAGGAGAATGCGTTCTTCGATTCAGAGACGGCCATGGGCATCAGCGATCTGGCCAGGTTCTTCGTAGGAGGCTTGATCGAGCACGCCTGCGCCATAACCGCTATTGCCAATCCCCTCATCAACTCTTATAAGCGACTGGTCTCGGGCTTTGAAGCACCCGTCTACATCACCTGGTCCGGGCCGAACCGCTCCTCCCTCATTCGCATTCCAGCCGGCCGGGGCCTCTCCACACGCGTGGAGTTCCGTTCACCCGATCCGACCTGCAATCCCTACCTGACCTTTGCCGTTATCCTGGCGGCCGGCCTCGACGGAATCAAGAGGGGCATCGATCCGGGAGAGCCGGTGGATCTGAATGTCTATCATCTCAGCCCCGCCGAGCGCAAGGCTTTGGGCATCAAGACCCTGCCCGCCAATCTCAAGGAAGCCCTGGACTATCTGGAAGCAGACAAGGTTGTACGCGATGCTTTGGGCGAGCACGTCTATGAGAATATCATGCGCCTGGGCCTTTTGGAGTGGGAGGCTTACAACACCTACGTCCATCCCTGGGAGATTGAGAGGTACATCAATGCATTCTAAATGCATGCGCCGGGGCTCTCAGAGAATCTGTCACCCAAAACGTATATATATGGCATCAACCTTGGAGGTGTCCGGGCCGGTAGCTTAGTCAGGCAGAGCGAAAGGCTCTTAACCTTTAGGTCGGGGGTTCAAATCCCTCTCGGCCCGCTTTAAAACGACCGGGGCTGTGGCCTAGCCAGGTAGGGCGATGGGCTCCAGCGGTATAATTTAATGATGAGCAACGGGTCTACTGAGATCTCTCGACGGGGAGGTCGTTGATGATCCGTTGGAGCACTGAATATCGGAGATACCCGTCGATCGTGAGTTCGAATCTCACCAGCCCCACCTTTTTATTCTATATTCACTCACTCCACAGAGCTTAAATATCCTCCCGGCGATCTCCTGCTTGGTGCCGAGATGTACAGAGATATCCTCACCATATGCTGGTCCATCAGGGAGGTCAATAAGAACCTCAACGACAGGAAGTCTACTTCAGACTACTCCATAAAATATCTAAAAAATACCTGCTCTGTTCTGGCAGAACAGATGCGGAAGATAAGCAAATCCATGCCCAAAGAGGTTCTCGAAGTTGTCGATAAGAAGGGCGAAAAGATGAGCTTCACAATGCGTGAGGTGGCAGAGATGCTTTATGATACTCGAAAGATAGTAGAGTTGAATCTGATCGACAATATTAGCCGATGGGCAAAAGCTCGTATGCCCTGCTGAGGCTCAAAAAGAACGGGAAGAGCAGGAAGCGTTATATGCTTATATTTTTGTGCGCCTCAGAACTCATAGGGCTCATCATGTCATCAGAGCATGCTGTATCATCATCGGCGTCGCTTACTTGGGCACTGTGCCCCAAATAGTTCGTTTACTATTAAGATGGACCCGGGTCTCAGGGCAAGTTTGATCCGAGAAGCACTCTTGAGCCTTGAGTATGGTGCGATTGGGCGTGCATGTTTCCGTGGCGGGTGGCGTGGACAGGGCCTTTTCCCGCGCTCGCGAAAAAGGCTGCGATACATTTCAGATCTTCACTTCCAATCCGCGCGGCTGGAGAATTAATCCCATCCCCGACGAATCTGCAAAGCGATTTCTCGCCCTGCAAAGACAGTCCGACCTCTCTCCAACTGTGGACCATATGCCCTATCTGCCCAACCTTGCCTCGGCAAAGGAAGAGGTTTATGCTAAATCAGTACAGGCTCTCGCCAGGGAGTTGGAGCGTTGCCAGGCTTTAAGCATACCGTATCTTGTAACTCACCTGGGAAGTCATCTGGGCGAGGGCCGGGAAAAGGGACTCGCGAGGATTGTAAGCGCTCTACAGACTGTCTTTTCTGAAAATGATAGCGATACGGTCTTGCTTCTGGAGAACAGCTCCGGCACAAAGAACAGCATGGGTAGCACTTTTTCCGATATTGCTGCCGTCTTACAATCCCTGCAAGCTGAGCGCAATCGTCTGGGCGTTTGCCTGGACACCTGTCATCTTCATGCCGCAGGATATGACCTGCGAACCCCTTTTGCATTGCAGGCAACGCTGGATATGTTTCAGGATTGCATCGGACTGGGGTTGCTTATGCTCATCCACCTCAACGATTGCAAGGGTGCCATAGGATCGCATCTTGATCGGCATGAGCATATTGGTATCGGGCAGATAGGCGTGGAGGGCTTTCGCGCCATTCTTTGCCATCCCGCTCTTGCCGACCTGGCTATGATCCTGGAGACGCCGGTGGATGCGTCCCGGGATGATCGGGGGAATCTTGAAGTGGCGAGGCGCCTTGCCTCAGGGATAAAATAGCTTCTCGATGACCAGCATCAAGGCGTCATTGGAGATGGGCTTGACCAGATAGCTGTCGGCACCCAGATCGTAGCTCTTCTGAATATCCTGATCCACATTGGACCCGGTAAGAATGACCACAGGAATGCTCCGAAGATTATTATCTTTCTTTATGCAGGTGAGAAGATCTATGCCGCTGATATCGGGCAGGTTGATGTCCAGCAAGATTAACTGGGGCAGATAGGCCTTAGTAATATTTTGCAGAGCGGCAAGGGCCTCTTTGCCGCTGGCGGCAATAACCAGACCTTTGTTCAGCTTATTGTGCGATAACACGCGCTTTGTTACGGCAGCGTCCTCAAAATTGTCCTCCACCAGCAGGATCTTTATTTCTAAGTCCATAGATTCACCTGGAGCTTTGTGCCCACTTTCCCCCTTAACTTATTAAGGCTAAAGGAGTTGATGCAACTACCCACAAAAATAGTTTTCCCACTGAGCGGAACATTTCATCTCTTAAGTGTTCTCTCTTAGCTTAACCCTGTATCTTAATCCTGAGCGTGCAACCATCTCTGCTCAAAAATCTTATTTTTTATGAATTTATGAATATTCAACGTCTGCGGTAGTACTGATTTTCAATCAGGAGTGTGTCTTTGGTCGGGAGTGATCATCGTACATATTTATCTTTTTTTTTATTTATATGAATCATTCTCCTCTTCAATCCGGGTTTGTCTTTTTTAGTTCTTATCCACCAGGCTTCTCTCCACGCGCCGGCTGGAGAGAAGGGCAACCCGGCTGAGGGGCACGTCTGCCTCCAATTCGTAGCCCAGGGACTCGCCTAAGGAGCGCGCGAATTCCAGGATCTCGTAGTGCTGGGGCATGGCCTCCCTGGTCAGGCGGTCTCTGGAGCGGCCCAGGTGCATGTAAGCCTTGACCTCGACGAAGTCCGGCTCGGCCCTCGCGATGAGATGGGCGTAGTCCTCCGGTCGTTCCATATTCAGGCCGCGCACCAGAGTCAGGCGAATCACGCTGCGGCAACGGTGCTGTTTGATGATCTCCAGGCTCTCGATGATTTTAGGCCAGAGATCTGCCGCAGGACGGCAGACGCGGCGGTACAGCTCCTCATCGGGAGCATTGAGGCTGAGGTAGAGCTGCGTCGGCTGCAGCTCGGCCAGGACCTCGGGGTGGGTGGCGTTGCTCACCACAAAACTGGTCATGCCTCTTTTGCGGATCAGCTCGATAAGCTCCTTTAGGTAAGGATAGAGGGTGGGCTCGCCCATGAGGGAAAGAGCCACATGCCTGGGCAGGCGCGCCTCAGCCAGCCTCTCCAGGTCCGTGGTCTTGGCACCGCCGTAGCCGGAGAGAAACTTCTGCTGGCCAAGCAGGATGCCGTCCAAAAGTGCAGTGGGCTCCAGAGGTGCAATTCCCGGCACAGGATCGTCTATCGGCCTCCAGCAGTGCAGGCAGTGGTGGTTGCACTCCAGGGTGGGCGTCATCTGCACGCAGCGGTGGCTGGAGATGCCGTAGAAGTGGTGCTTGTAGCACTGATCGCCGCCTCGCAGAGAGCGGTTGAGCCAGAGGCAGGGCTTGACTGCGCCCGAGCCGACAAGGTGGTAACCCTGGCGGGTGAGGGTCTGTGTAGCAAGATTTTGTGGTGGCATGGCAGGAGTTGAAAGAATAAGCGGGGATATATAGCTACGTGTAATGCTTTCCAGTATTATTTATTCGACTCTGATAGCAAAGAATATGATCCGGAAGTCGTAAAGGCGCTAATGGATGGCCTGGCGATCTCTTGCATTGATAGCTGTTTTGGCGATGGCAGTGGTATCAACTTCCGGCGCAGAGCAGGTTATCCCTGCCCAGGAGATATTAGCCAAAATCGCAAACAAAGAGCCTGTTTATTATGATAATATCCGGGTTTTGGGCGACCTGGATCTCAGTTCCCTGTCTGATGCTCGGATTTCCGACTCTTTCGCACTTACCAACACCATCATCGCCAACGCCTCCTTCGAGGGCATCACCTTCGCCAAGGACGCCGTCTTCTGGGGCACCGCCTTTGGCAATGCCAGCTTTGAGAAAGCCAGCTTTCTGGGCCAGGCAGACTTCGCCAATACATCTTTTGGCAACGCCAGCTTTTCCGCCGCATCCTTTGCCCAGCCGGCAGTCTTCGATGGCTCCCTCTTTCTGGATAATGTGAGTTTCGAGGACGCCGAGTTTGGCATGGATTCCTTCTTCAATGAGATCAGATTCATGGCCAATGCCAACTTCAATTACTCCAATTTCGACTCTTACTCCTACTTCGCGTCCGCGCATTTCCTCGGCGACGCCCTCTTCTCGGACGTCGATTTCTCCGGGGCATCGGATTTTTCCGCTGCAGCCTTTGCCGGGAGGGCAAACTTCTTCCAGTCTCGCTTCAACAGCGCCGGCTTTTCCGATGCCGTCTTTTCCGGCCCTGTCCAGTTCGGCCTGGCCGACTTCTCCGGCCTTTCCTCCTTTGGCGGAGCAGTCTTTGCCGAGGAGGCGAACTTCAATCTGGCCCGTTTTTCCCAGGCCGCCTACTTCTCGGCAGCCGAATTTCGGAATGTTGCCCTCTTCGGCCTGACCAAGTTCCAGGACATCGCCAGCATGCAGAGTGCCCGGTTCGAGGGGGACCTCAACTTCAAAGGAGGATCGATCTCCACCATGCTTTTGGATAAGGCGAAATTCGGCAAGAATTCCCGCATTATCTTAAACGACACAGACTTCTCCCGCTTCAAGGCCCACTGGAATGAGATCGTTGGGTATGTGGTCTGGGATCCGGGGGCCTACCTGGCCCTTGTGAACAATTACCACGGCATGGGCTGGTCGGCAGACGAGGACGACTGCTACTATCAATACAGGAGCCTCAACCAGGCCGACAAGGAATGGGGCTGGTCGAAGGCCATCGATCTCCTGGCCTGGCTCTCCTGCGGCTATGGCGTTCGCCCCGGCTATGCCGTGGCCTGGTCGCTTCTCACCATCCTGGCCTTCGCTCTGCTATTCTGGAGAGGGGACGGCATCCGCCGCTCCGCCAGGCCCCTCAATGAGCCCGCCGAGGAAGACAGCGTGCCTGAACGCGTCACACTTCGTAACGCCCTCTTCTTCAGCACCATGGTCTTTCTCTCCCAGGGGCCCATCGACTTTTTGCCCGTGGGCCGGCACAGGTATTATGTTATCCTGGAAGGAATTTCAGGCTGGCTGCTGCTGGCGCTCTTCCTGGTGACCCTGGGCCGGGTTATGATCAGGTAATACAAATACAAAAGTGATAAATCCTGGGCCATCTTCAAATTGGTCAGTGATTAGAGTTTCCAGATGGCACATGCTGCTCTTGGCATTACTACTGCTCCTCCCGGCTAGCGAGGCCTTGGCTGAAGTGCCAGGGCTTGATGCCCATTCGCCGGCCTCCGGGAGCCAGGCCGCGCCGGTCATCGCCGCCCAGGATATCCTGGCCCAAATAAGATCGGGCGAGCCGCTGAACTATGACAACATAACCATCGCCGGTCAACTGGATCTGGGTCCGGGAGTTGAGACGGTCAAGCAATCGATAAGAATTACCAACTCCGTCTTCCAGGGATCGGTAAGAATCGAGGCCGTGACCTTCGCCGGGGTCCTGGATCTGCGGGGATGCATCTTTCAAGATGATGTCAGCTTTATCAAATCCAGGTTTCTGGGAGATGCCAGGTTTTCCGGAGCAAGATTCCAAAAGCAGGCCGACTTTGCCGAGACCTATTTCCAGGGACCGGCCTCCTTCATCAGCACGCTTTTTCAAAACGACAGCAGCTTTAGCAACGCCCAGTTTAATGGGGATGCCGTATTCCTCGATTCCGGCTTCGCCAGTGATGTCGACTTCAATTACGCCAGGTTCCTAAGTTCCGGATCTTTTTTGAATGCTAATTTCGAAGATGTAAGCTTCTTTGAGACACAGTTTGCCGGGCAGGCCACATTTCGAGTCGCAAAGTTTCGAGGCAATGCCACATTTGCTGCAACCCGTTTCGAGAGCGATGTGCTCTTTCGTGCTGCCCGTTTCTGGAGAGGAAGCACTTTTGGCCTGTCCAGCTTTGGGGGCCTGGCCGACTTTGGCAATGTTGACTTCAAAAAGACGGCCTTCTTTGGGGGAGTGAAGTTGGCAGATCTGGCCTATTTCGCCAATGCAGGATTTGATGGGGATTTGATCCTGGAGGGGGCCAGGCTGTACAGCATGCAACTGGATAATGTCACATTCAGTAAGACATCAAAAATTAATCTCAACAGCACGGACTTCACCAAGTTCGTGGTCCACTGGAGCACCATACGGGATCGCATGGTGTACAATGGGGCCGCCTACCTGGCACTGGTGAAGAACTACAAGAGCCTGGAGTGGTTTGACGAAGCAGATGAATGTTACTATCAATACCGCAAAATCGGTCAAGAGCTGGCGCCCTGGGGCTGGGACAAATTCTCGGACATCATCTCCTGGCTCTCCTGCGGCTATGGAGTTCGGGTGAGCTACACTGCCTTTTGGTGTCTTTTTACCATTCTCATCTTTGGGGTGATTTATTGGGCGGGAAAAGGCATGGACAAGTTCATGATCGAGGGCGTGGAGCTTCCCGGAGATGCGCGGCTGCGGCCAAATAAGCGCGTTTCTCTCACCGATGCTCTCTATTTCAGCATTGCCATGTTCACCACCTCCCAGGCGCCTGTGAATAACTATCCGGTAGGCGTTTACAGGTATCTGGCCATGGCGGAAGGGATCCTGGGCTGGTTCTTCCTGGGCCTCTTCGTGGTCGTTCTGAGTGCGGTGCTCATTCGCTGATGGGTGCCAATCCTGTGTAGTCCCAAAAGTATTTCGCACACGCTTTACCCCTGAACCTGAAATAGGAGTTTCTCGTGCACCTGGGGATCAAAGGAGTAGACCACATCCAGCAGGCCGGCCATGCGCAAAAGCGCGATCTGCTTCCAAAAGTCGGGCAGATGGTGCAGAGCAATCTGGCTCACCACGCCGTCCAGTGGCGCGCCCTCATGTCGGTAGGTGAGAAATCCGTCCTGTAGAAATTCGACGTTGGCCACGCTACCGTGCCCGGGCCTTCTTTTTCATATCCTCCGCGATTCTTTTAGTGCTCTCGCCTCTCTTTTTGGCCCGAATGATATGGGTATATAAAGTCAAAGGTTTCGGGACTACACACAATAATATGTCCTGGCTAAAATGGATTGTGGCGGCTATGAAGGTTCGAGATCTGATGAGCTATCCCATTGCCACTGTGCGCCCGGAGGCCACTGTGCTGGAGGCGGCGAAGCGAATGGCGGCGGAGAAGAAGGGCAGCGTGCTGGTGGCCAGGGACGGCCTTCTCAAGGAGTGCCTGGGAATCGTCACCACCAGCCGGATCTTCCTCAAGGTCTTTTCCGAAGGCCGGGACCCGGCTGCGGTAGCGGTCAGGGAGATCATGACGGCTGGGCCGCTTGTCACCATTGACCTTGATGCCTCCACAAGGGAGGCGGCCAGATTGATGCGAGAGCACAATATCAGAAGGCTGCCGGTGATGAAGGACGGGGCACTGGTGGGTATCATCACCAGCAAGGATCTGCTTTCATGCGTCGTGTGATGCTGCTGGAAAAAGAATTTGATACTTCTGCCGGGCGGCAAACGCAGAATTTAAATAGCCTAACGGTCAAGTCCCTGCGGTAAGTCGAGGTTGCCTAGCCTGGTAAGGCGCAGGTTTGCTAAACCTGTTCTCCTCCGGAGATCGTGGGTTCGAATCCCACCCTCGGCGCTTATCGTTTTTGCCAAGTCTCTCAAATTAAATCTAAGTCTATTCATGTTTTGCCGTATGTTACGTACCTCAAGAGATCAGTGCCAAAAGATATTTGGCTCAGGCATTGAAAGTGCGAAGGGGAGATTTTCGTGAAGAAACAGGTAAAACGAGGGGAAAGAGGCCAGGAGGAGATGAGGAAGAGGCTGGAGAAGAGCCTGCCCTGGAGCCTCTCCCGATGGTTGGCAAAGATGTGGCGAAAACGAAAGTGATAAGTAGACTCTTTTTCTCCCGCACCTGTCTAAAAAGTCCTTAAATTCTCCACCACCGCTCCTGTCACATCCGCCGTTCCACAGTCCCCGCCCAGATCCGGCGTCTTTGCCCCGCAGGCCAGCGCCTTTTGCACCGCTTGCTCTATCCTTCGCGCCTTCTCCGGCTCGCCCAGCCACTCCATCATCATGGCCGCGCTGCGGATGGCCCCCACGGGATTGGCTATGCCCTTTCCAGCGATGTCCGGGGCGCTGCCGTGGAAGAAATTGAAAGTTTTCCACAGTTGAAGGCAAAATGCCTCGCATCGCATTAGGATTAGTGTTAAATCCCTTCGGTTCCCTATAGCATCGCTATATGTTCGCAGAGTATATCGCAGTGGCCTTAGAGCGAGCGAAATATAAAACTCTCGAAGACGGCACTTATGCTGCAACCGTGGAAGGGCTTCGCGGAGTTATCGCCATTGGTGATACCATTGAAGAATGCCGGAGGGATCTCATCGAAGTAATTGAGGGCTGGGTTGCCCTGAGGCTCCGCATGGGTCGAACCATTCCTCCCATCGGCGGCCAGATGATAGCCGTATCAACGGAGCCCATCGCCATTGTCGAATAGGCTCATTCCAGTTTCGCGCAGAGAATTGATCCGGCGACTGGGGAAGCTAGGATTTGAAGGACCATATCCTGGTTCCGGCCATGAGTATATGGTAAAAGATGATGCTTATGTGTCCATCCCGAATCCCCACCATGGCGAAAAAATCGGTGCTGAACTCCTTTCAATCATCTTGAAGGAAGGAGAGATAAGTCGTACCGAATGGCTCTATGCAGCTCGTCTTTGAGCCCAAATTCCTTTTCTCCATCCCTGGCCCTAGAAAATCTCCATGCAGTCCACAACTGCTTCGGTCACTTCCCTTGTCCTGCACTTTCCCCCCAGATCCGGCGTCTTTGCCCCGCAGGCCAGTGCCTTTTGCACAGCTGCTTCGATGCGGCGTGCCTTCTCCGACTCGCCCAGCCACTGCATCATCATGGCCGCGCTTCTTATGGCTCCCACGGGATTGGCGACACCCTTTCCAGCGATGTCCGGGGCGCTGCCGTGGATGGGCTCGAAAAGGGCATGAGAAACGCCCAGGTTGGCGCTGGCACACAGGCCGAGGCTGCCTATCACTCCCGCCGCCTCATCGCTCAAGATGTCGCCGAAGAGGTTGGTGGTGACCAGCACGTCGAACCTTTGGGGATTCACCACCAAATTGTAGGCGGCAGCGTCCACCAGCATGTCATCGCAGAGCACGCCCCGCCTTGCGGCTACGCCGCGGCAGGTCTCCAGAAAGAGCCGGTCGCTGCGCAAGACATTGGACTTGTGGATGATGGTCAGCTTCCGCCTGCCGGCAACGAGGTCGCAGGCTTTTTCGGCAATCCTCTCCGAGCCGCGTCGGGTTATAACCCGCAATGTGCGCGACTCCTCCACCCCCACCTCCTCCAGACCGGAGTAGAGCCCCTCCGTGTTCTCCCGCACGATGATGAAATCAAGATCCTGGGACTGAAAAGGGCGGATATTGGCATAAAGGTCCAGCTCCTTTCTTATTCGGAGGAGAACGCTTTTATAATTGGAATCGGGCGGCGTGCTGATCGCCCCAAAAAGGATGCAGTCGCACTCAATAAGTGCCGCCAGGTCCTCCTCACTCATGGCCAGGCCCGTTCTCTTCCAGCGACCGAGACCAATCTCCACGGGGATCTGTTCAAACTTCGCGCCCACGCCGTCCAGCACCGCCAGAGCGCTCTCCACCACCTCCGGTCCAATGCCGTCACCGGCAACTACGGCTACTTTCTTAGATCCTGCACCAGACATCGCACCGCCTCCGCGATCTTCCAGGGACCATCTCCCCAATGCACCACCACGCCCGGATGCCCGTTCTTTTCGGTCAGGCCCCTCTGCTCGGAGCGGCAGCAACGGGTGATAAAAGGCCCCCTCGGTTCAAAGACCGGCTCCAAACTCTGCACTGGGCAGATATTGACAAACTCGAAATCTTTGCCGGGATTATTGGCCAGAAAGATCTCTCGCGAGACGGCGCAGCCCACAATCCTGGGGTGCTCGTGCACTATCGGGTCCGTGTCCAGAGAGCGCCCCAGGCCCGAGGCCCGGCAAGGGTAATAAACGCTATTGCAATCAAACCGGCGCAGATCCAGGATGTGGGGCACAAAACGAACCGTCAGGTCCCCCAGGACGCCGCAAGTCTCCAGGCCGGCGAGAACGTGAACCAGCCAGGGCGGATGGGGAGGCGAGACATCCAGGATCTCGATAGCGAGGACCTGAGAAAGGTCCGGGTCCTTGACAAAGGTGATGTGCTCATCCAGCCCCCGAAAGACGATCGTGTTCGCCCCTGTGCTCCGGCAGACCTTGTCCGCCAGCTCAATGAGTTGTGCCCGGTTCCGAGTGTCCACAATATCTGGATAAAACATGATCTCCCGGCCGAAGGCCATCGGCTCCAGCTCTACCACCTCTCTCATGAAGCCCGAGCCCTGACTCGTGACATGGTAGAGTGCGGGCCCCTCCCGGCTGATGAGATACTCGGTGGCGAAGTAGACGGATTCACCCCGCCGCTCCCGATCCTTAATGCCTACGAACTTGTACTCTTCCGGAAAGATCATATCATCATGCCAATCCTTTTTGCCGCCTTCGGTGCGCCACCAGGCCCCCGTCTTCCAGTATCTCCATGAGAAAATCGGGCAGCCTGGTGCCCTGATAGAACTTATCTCCCACCCGTACAAAACCTTCTGCCAGGTCCACCTGCACGGTCTCTCCCTTCTGGCAGGGCACATCCGCCTCGATCAGAGCCAGCCCTACATTGATGGCATTTCTGTAGAATATGCGGGCAAAGGACTTGGCCACCACCACGGCCACGCCCGCCCCCAACAAGGCGCGGGGTGCCTGCTCGCGCGACGAGCCGCTGCCGAAGTTTCTGCCCGCCACAATCACATCGCCCTTCTGCACCTGGGTGGCAAATTGCGGATCTAAGCCCTCCATGGCATGCTCCGCCCAGAGCCTGGCATCTTTTGTGCGCAGGTATTTGCCGGGGATGATCACATCGGTATCCACATCGTCTCCAAAGACCCAAGCCTTGCCTATGATCATGATTATTGCATTGGCAGTTCCCGCATAATACTTTTTGCATCACTTTCGCCCCGTGCGGCCATCCTTCATCTTCTCAAGATTATCATCTCCGTTATTTTTGAGGAGCCAATTTTTTCGACCAGCTCTTCCAGCAAATCTAAAATATCTATAGCCCCTATATACTATCATGATACTCGGCATATCCGGCAGTCCCAGGAAGATGGCTACAGAATATATCCTGGAGGAAGCCCTCAAGATGCTGGCTGAGAAGGGCCTGGAGACGGAGCAATTCACGGTTCGAGGCCGGCAGATCAGCCCCTGCCGGCACTGTGACTATTGCCTCAAAAACAAGGAATGCATAGTTAAAGACGATATGTATCAGCTCTATCCTCTCATCCGGGAGGCCAGAGGGTTTGTTATCGCCACGCCTGTTTATAACGGCAGCATGAGTGCTCAGACGAAAATAATAATAGACAGAACGCGAGCAACACTGGCAGCCGACCCAAAAGCTCTGCGGCTCTTGCCTGGCATGGCCATCGCAGTGGGCGGCGATCGCATGGGCGGCCAGGAGCTGGCCGTGCAGCAGATCCATACCTTTTACATTCTTAACGGCATGATTCCGGTGAGCGGGGGGTTTTTTGGCGCCAACCTGGGAGCAACCTTCTGGTCTCGCGATACACTGGAGGGGGTAATGTTGGATGAAGAAGGCTTCCGCACGCTCCGAAAGACGACAAAGAGGTTCGCGGAGACTGTAGCGCGTCTGGAAAAGATGATTTAACCTGAAAAAGATTAAGTTACTGCAGGGACTGAGTGATTACTATGGCAAAGGATAGCGCGAAGAGAAAGATCGCCTGGGGGATCACAGGCAGCGGCGACCGCATTGTGGAGACTGTCGAGGCCATGATAAAATTGCAAAAGCAGTACGATGATGTGGTGGATGTGCGCGTCTTCGTATCCAAGGCCGGCGAGCAGGTCATCAAGTACTACAAGCTCTTCAACACCTTAGAGAAGCACTTCGACAAGGTCTGGGTGGAGATCAACGCCAACTCTCCCTTCCTGGCCGGCCAGTTGCAGGTGAAGCGCTACGAGTTTTTGCTGCTTGCCCCCGCGACATCAAATACCGTGGCCAAGATCGCATTGGGCCTGGCAGATTCACTGCTCTCCAACGCCGCCATCATGTCCCAGAAGGCATTCGTTCCCACATACATCATGCCCTGCGACTATAAGCCCGGAATCATAACCACCATTCTCCCGGACGGCAGTGAAATGCGGCTACGCATCAGAAAAGAGGATGCACAGCATGTCGAGAGTTTGCGCCGGATGGAGGATGTCTTCGTCATCGAGAAGCCCTCCGAGATTGCAGGCATCTTCGAGCGGCATTTCTCAGCCTGAAATGCTTTTGCTATTGATCTTTAAGCAGACAAGATCGGAGTTCTCGCCGGCGTAAATTCTCTTCACCATCAGCGTCAGCTTGTCGCAGCTTAACGTATCATTTATGCCCAGGACCTTTGATAGAGGCGGCTCTTGCCCACAAAGGATCAACACCCAGACCTCTGCCGCCTGCGAATCTATATCCTCGACCTGCAATGTGCAGTTTTCCATGGTGTAATTCTCATGCATAGAGAGAACGATCTCCTGGGAAAAGGCAGGATAAATTAAGAATAGGATACAAGCAGAGAATATGGAAATTCCAATTGCCCATTTCGTGCGGATGCTTATCATCTCCCCGGCGTCGCCTGTGCAAACAGCCCTGCCTCGAAAGGATTTAGTACTTATGAATCTATCGTCTCTTAACACGAGATTTGTAAAAAGTAATACTGGTGTTTCCATGAAGGACGTAGGCATACTTGTACTAGGGCATGGTTCCAGCCTGCCTTACAATAAAGAGCTGGTGGAATCGCTCGCCCAGATGATAGGGAAAAACCACTCCGGACCGGTCAGGACTGCTTATCTCAATATGAACCAGCCCAACATCCCGGAGGGTCTGAATAGCTTTGCAGGAACCAATGTATCGAAGATCGTGGCCCTGCCGCTCTTTTTAGCCCACGGGGTTCATACCCGCCAGGACATTCCCCAGGAGATGGGCATAGATCCGCAAAAGCGCAGAGGCACTTTGAAGATAGGGGGTAAAGAGGTGGAAGTCATCTGTGCCGAGCCCCTGGGCGTGGACGAATGCATTGCGACACTGGCATGCAAACGGGCGAAAGAGGCTCTAAGGTAGCCGTACTCGACACCATCCACGGCGGAGCGGCAATCGCTCGCAAGATGGTCGAATCGGGCCTGCATGCAGTCGCTTTCGAGGTATATCACCACACCCCCAACCTGGCAGACTTCGACCTGGTAGTAGCCCCCGTACACCTCGCACCCGACAATCCGGCCTTAGCTGCGGCTAAGAAGGCCAGGAAGAAGATAATCACCCACCACAGGGCGGTGGGCGAACTACTCGGTGGGGAAGAAGATGCTGCTATGGAGGTCTTCGAGGTGACGGGCACGCACAGCAAGACCTCCACCGCCCTCTTGCTGGCCCTGATGCTCTCCCGGCAAAAGAAGGTCTTATCCCACACCACCCGCGGCCTGGAGATCTGGCAGGACGGCAAAGCCTGCCTTCTGGAAAAGGGGCTTTCCATCACACCCGGAAATGTGATCCGGGCAAGAGAAGTCGCCCGAGCCCAGGGGGCATCGGCCCTGATCTGTGAGATCTCTTTGGGCGGCACGGGCCTGGCCGATTATGGGATTGTGACCAGCCTTTCCGGAGACTATCTCATCGCCAATGGCACGAAGTGGGCCAGTACTGCCAAGCTGCAGATGCTTACTCTGGCCGGGAGCGGCGCGAAGCTTCTGGCCAACAGCGACGCTTCGCTCTCCCCGGATGTTTCTTTTGCCAGAGGCGGAAGGGTTTATGCCAGGCCGGATAGTTTGATCTTTGCAAAAGAAGAGGTTCATCTGGATTTGGGCCAGGATCTGGACTTTATGGGCTATGAGACGGCAATCGCGGGAGCCGCGGCTGCAGCAGAAGCTGCGGGCATAGCGAGGAGCATGGTCGCCCAGGCCCTCATCGGTTTCGACGGCTTTTCCGGGCGCATGAAGATCAAGCGGTTGCCTGATCAGACGTTCTTCGACAGCTCCAACTCCGGGCTCAAAGTCAGGGACGTGGCACGAGCGCTTGACCGGGCCTTCGGTCGCGACCTGGTCGTGGTGGTGGGAGAGGACAAGGAAACCGTATGTGAAGGCATGAACATCCCTGCCCTCTCCGAACTGCTCAGGCAAAGGAAAAGCGAGATGGCAAAGCTGATAATAGTAGGAGAAAGACTCGTGCCCCTGGCGGAAGAGCTGGGGGCAGCTACCGCCAAAAATCTGCCGCAAGGGCTGGAAATGGCTCAGAAAGACAGCCCGAAAAGGCTGCTTTCCTGTGTAAAATGCTTCAGGTGATATAAATGACAAACGAAGTGCAAAACCTTACAATACTTCATCCCAGACCAAGCTCCATTGTGGCCGCTCTCTACACTCTGCGCGACCTTGGTGCCGAAGTGGTCATACTGCACGGCCCAAGCGGATGCTGCTTCAAGCATGCCCGTCTCTTAGAGGAGGACGGAGTGAGGGTCCTCACCACCGCGCTGGACGAAGCTGGATTCGTCTTCGGAGGCCAGCAGCCGCTCACCGCCCTCCTCAAGAAAGCCAACGAATTGTTCCATCCCAAACTCATGGCCGTCTCAGGGACCTGCAGCAGCATGATCATCGGCGACGATCTGCATCAGGCCGTCCTCAATGCCGACCTGGACATACCCGTCCTGGAGGTAGAGGTTCATGCCGGCTACAGAGACAATACCAAAGGCGTGATCCTCGCCTTGGAGGCGGCCAGAGACAAGGGAATCATAGATGAGACTGAGCTAGTCCGGCAGAGGGGCCTGCTCGAGAAAGCCACCCTGGTAGAGAAGCTCTACGGAGCGGCGAGCAGCGAGTACCTGGCTCCGGAGCGAGGAGATCTCAAATATGAGGCCGCCGCCCGGCTTCTGGAGCTCATCCGGCAAGGCAAGACTGGCCTGAATATCCTCAATGCCAAGAAGGAGACCGCCTACATGTTTGCAGACATTACCGCGGCCGTGGCAGAGGTTGCCGGCGATCAGGTGGATACGCTGGCCAACCTGGACGACCAGGTGGGCCTTCCCAAGGTAAGAAGGGACGCGACAAATATTGCCCGCGACCTAAAGGAGCGGAAGGTGAATTTCCAGCTCATCGGCGGACTGGACGAGTACCCGGTGACCGGAGATGTGGTGAAAGAGCTGGCCGCAAAAAAGCATTACGACTTTGCCGTGATCTCGGGAGTGCCCCATGCCCTGCCGGTATCTGCTCTGCAAGGCATGGAGATATTCTCCATTACCAACGGACCGCGCCAGGTCAAACCTCTGCGCGATTTGGGCCACCAGCATGTCACGGTAGAGCTGGATTTACATCCCAAGACTATGGGCGTGAAGACTCTGGTGGAATCGGAGTTTGGAGCCACATTGCGGGCATTAGATAAAGCCAAAGCTAAAGAGAGCTAAAAAAGATATTTTTTTTTAGAATTTTTTAGAAGGCTTTGGGCAGTTCGGTGAGCAGCGCGTATATGACAAAGCCCAGGGTGCCGATGATGCCTATGCCCGCCATAGAGATCTTGGCGATCATATTGAACTCCTCACGACTGGGCTTTCGGGCCAGCCTTAAAACCCGCATGTACTCATTTACATTCGTGGAAGGCATTGTGACGCCCAGATCCACGTTATCCAGATTCAGCTTGCTCTTAAGATCCAGCTTATTCTTGAGTTCGAGCTTCTGCTTAGCAAAGCCCTTCTTCTCAGTATCGTTAGTTCCCTCGCTCATTCCCCAAGAGGAAGGAATTAGAGAATAAAAAACCTTTCGATCGATTTCCTTTGCCGATCGCTTTCCGGGAGATCCTCATATCATTGTTGAGCTGTGGTCCGAGGCCCGCGAGCGGCTGAAAGCCCTGGCCAATAGAGCGCGGGATGTGGTGGAGCTGCAGCTTGACAGCGGTGAACCCAAGGCCTACCTGGCGGCCGCCAAGTTCATCCTGCAGGGCACCCGGCTCTTGGGTGATACAGATCTGCCCAAGGAAGGCCCAACGACTCCCGAGGACGTGATTATGAAGGACCTGCGATGTGAGGCCCGGCAGGAGCTGGCCGCCAAAGAGGGACCTACTAAATCGAGATTTGAGTTTGACCCATTCCGGGCCGAGATTGAGGATAAGGTTGAGGCTTTGGCCGAGAGCCGATTGCAGAAAGCGATGGCAGAAGCGGGGCTTGCATGACTACAAAACGTGACTACAAAAAGGAATATCGCGAGTACCATGGCAAACCTGAGCAAATAGCGGCCCGCTCACAGCGAAATGCTGCAAGGGCAAAGATAGGGCTTGCCGTAGGTAATCCTAAGGAATGCGACCACAAGAACCCCATTTCCAACGGCGGAAGCAATCGCATAACCAATCTCCGAGCGGTGGCAAGGAGCACAAACCGTAGAAATGATAGATATTTTGGGACTTATTTCTTTTTTGCCAGGTGGCACCCAAAGGTTTTTCGTTTAATCCTACAATCTTGAAATAAGATACGGAGGGATCGTAATTTGATGCAAAAAAGATTGGTCGTGTAAGACAGAAAAGTCTATGAGCGTTCTCATAAGATATATTATAATATATGTATAATTATAATATATGTAGATAAACTTTGCTATTAATTAGGTTTTTTGAATTTCTCTATGATTTGGGATGATTAAGTAGGATAACAGAGCTATTGAATTTTACAGAAAATTCGGCACACTACATAGTCCCATCAACCTCCATATTTAAGGGAAAATTAATTAGGATGAAGGTCTTTTTTAAGGAAGGAGATAAGATGCCAGAAGAATGCATTCAGCCCGACACAGCGTATCTTTTGCATGTTTTAGAGAAGATCATAGGTTTTGAGACGGTGGCTCCTCCGGGAAGCTGCTACGAAGAGATCGTGGAATATCTCTTGTCCATCTTCAAGGGCATGGGCTTCGAGACAGAGAAGTTGGTCATGCCCCAGGAGGTTTTTGCTGCCAAATGCACTGATCAAAGGCTGGTGGGCGACCGCCTCAATCTGCGAGCCAATTTGGACGCAGGAGCCAAAGAGACGCTGGTCATCTACGCCCATCTGGATGTCGTGCCGCCAGGGAACGGCTGGGACACCTATCCCTTCCAGGTGGTCCAAAGGAATGGAAGGATCTTCGGTCGCGGTGTCTCCGACTGCAAAGGCTCGATAGCAGCGCTCATCGCGGCCCTCAATGCGCTCCTGGAAAAAGGCAAGCTGAAGTACAACCTCTGCATTCTCCTGACCACGGATGAAGAACTGTGTGGCTACTCAGGCCTTTGCTACCTCACGGATCAAGGATTGGTCAGGGGTGATCTCATGCTCTGCATGGACGGATTCTCGGATGATGTGGTGATAGGCAGCAATGGCATTATCACCTGGGAGGTGGTCGTGCACGGCAAATCAGCCCACAGCGGCTCCAGCTTCATGGGTATAAACGCCGTGGAGAAGTCATTGCCAATCATGGAGGAGATCATGAGACTCAAAAAAGTAGTTGAGAGTCGGCATTCACAGCTCCCGGCTAGCTCAGTCTTTGAAGCATCGGGCAAAAAGAACCTCATTCCCATTCTCAACATCACTGTCATCAATGGAGGCATCAAAGAGAACATTGTTCCGGACAGGTGCGTCCTGCGCGGAGACCGGCGCGTCATTCCTGAGGAGAGTATGGAGGAGGCGATGGCCGAAATCGAGTGGGCCTTAAAGCCTCTGGACATAGAGTTCGATCTGAAATTTTTCCCAGGATACCCGCCCATGAGTGTGAATCCCGATGACAGTTGGGTCGCGGAGGTAAGAGGGGCGGTAGAGAGAAGCATGGGATTTCTGCCCCAACTCTCCGGAACTCAAATAAGCTTGGACCAGGCCTACGCCACGGAGAAGACTAGCATCCCGACCTGCGTATTCGGCGTAGGCCGTCAACTGGAGAGCAATATTCACGGCTCGAATGAGAATGTTCGACTCACCGACCTGGAGGGGTTTGGGAGGTTCCTCATTGAGCTCTTGCGAGCTTGAAGCATCCATTTTTCTAGATCGGACCTTTCTTCAATCCCCATTTCCGAAAATGAAACGGACTGTATCCTTTCGGACGTTCCTTCTTCAACACGAAATATATAATTCACAATCGTTTCTCCTGATATTTGGACGCAGATATCTTTTTGTCGATTTTTTTGATTCTTTTATCGGATATTTCTTTTCATTATTTGAATACCCAGCAGCTCTGCTGCGCGGGTGCGCCTGCCGCTGTTTCACTTATCGTAGTGTTTAGGTGCACTAGAGCAGGTCGATATATGCTGTTTTTCGGCTCAGTGGTGTATTATATATTAATAGATATTGAATATGGATCAATATCAGTCGTTCGTGCACAAAAAATTGGCTCTATATGATTTTGCTGTGCTGGAGGCGGCTAAATGTGCTTCTAGATGCTGATTATGATGAGCTAAACACATACGATTTATCTATTCTTTCAAACTCAACATTTTACAAAAAGTTTGAAAACTAAAATTTTTCAAGGATCATTTTGTGATAAGCATTAAATATAAATATGCATGCGTCAATCGCACTCGCATGATGGATAGAATTGATATAGATCCTAAAATACTGGGGGATGTGTTAGCAGATCTCTGCAATACCCCTGGACCAACTCAAGCTTGTGTTAAACTATCAGAAAGAGATATTAGAATCGAGGGGAATTTCCCCTTAGAAAACAAAATAGCAGAAATCGTTAGTAATATTAATGAAGAATTAGGGCGAGAAGGAAAGGGATGTCTGCAAATCATTAGATATATGGGAAACCTGCTTATTATAAGCGGATTGGCAAAATTTACAAAAAGTGTGGGAGAATCAAAGATATTAGAAGCCTCCGAATTGGGTGCTACGGAAGTGGAAAAAATAAAAAGCATACCTGTAACATTCGGGGCTCACCTAGATGAAATAACCTATATTGTATCTAGAAAGATGACAGTAGGAGATGAGGATGTATGGGAGGTATTACCGATATGTAATCCTCCAAAAAGAATAGAAAAAATAAAGCCGATAACTGCTGCAAATGGTGCTATTAAACTATTTATAGGCGAAATTATAAGGCCAAAATGTGTGATATTGGGGTACAGAAGAAGAGAACTAGAAATAATAGGCTCAGGAAAACTAAACTTAGTTTGGAATACGAAAGATTTATCATTAAATGGCGATGATATAATTATAAAAGACATTATTGGAAAAGAAAAAATAGTAAAACTTAGCGAGATAATCAAACAAGGTAGGGAGCTAGATACAGATCTAACTCACGCTAAACTGGCAAGATATCTCCATCTCAAAGTAGAAAAGTTGGAAAAAGATAAAGATATCAGAGAGGGAGATATGGTAATTATGGCTTATGAAAGATGGGATGAGGATGATCCTCATGTTCTAGAATCTAATGCGTTGGATGACAGAGTAGGGTGTATCGCGACGATATATGCAGTTAAAGAGCTTGGAAGGAGGAATATATGCTCAAAAGCCGTCCTCACAAGTTCAGAAGAGGGCGTGCCTTTGGATGTATCATGGGGAAGATTAGTCCAATCGTGTTATGAGAAATTCTGTGAGAATGATGGTATTACGCTTGTCTGTGACGGAATTAATGGGGCAGATATAGGTAGGATTAACTATTATGGCAATGAGAAGGAAATTATAGATTTTACGAAGAAGGAAACTAAAGGAATAAAAGAATTGAAAGAAGCTATAGTTATACCATATACTGCGAATGGAAAAGGTGGCGGCGATCTAGGCATCTTTTCTTTGATGAGAGATGAGATTCTACCTAATCTTTCAAAGGTATATCCAGAAGAAAAAGTTGCAGCTACTACAACAGATTACACAAGTAGAAGCTTTGAAGTTAAAATCATGGACAGATGGACACTCATCGGTTTCGTACAATGGACTTGCGGGATTCCACGTGATCTCGATAGTGTATGCCATAATAAAGAAACTGTAAATATACTACAAATAATCAATATCATTCGAACGTTAGTTGGCTTTGCATCTTACATCCATTCCTTTAGTGAATCGCCCACTAAATTGAATTAAGATTAAGATATACTAAGAAATCCAACGTCATCAAATTAGTACGATCGATGTTATGCTATGGCAAGCAGGCAGAGTAGATTTTCACCAACGATATTAAGGACCTATGCGAAGCCAAACTGGCAACACGCACCCTGCAGCAACCCGCAGGGCATCCGTTAAATATGTTTATAAAAGCTAACTTTCCAATAATTTTTCTATTTCAGATTTAGGTTGTGCACTATGATTTAGCCTCTCAATTAATTTCTCGTTAGCTAATTGCAGACTCTGTTGATAATGAGGTTCCACCTTAGCTACTCCGTTCTTAAATTCCTCTACAAATTTATTTATTTCGGATTCTATCGCAGGTACATTTCTTAGCAGCTCGTCGATAGTTTTGGTCTCAATATTAACCGAATTTCTCCATACGTAGGTTCTCTCTGAAAATGCAGGCTCTCCTGGTTTACTCATGTCAAAGAGTCCAACACCTAGATTGCATTTCTTAGCAGAGTATTCAGCAACCCCAACATCTAATTTTCCTAGCGGTTGATCTTGCATATCTTCCCATGCAACAATATCGCAACAGGGATTGCCCACGTGAATTCGAATTCCTATCCCATGTTTCCTAACTATTTTGCTTTCTATTCCCCGAAATTTGCTTTCCGCTTTTAAATAAGCTTCCTCATCGCCCGCTTGCATACACCCTCCACCTTTTATATCATTTCAGGAGATATTCTCTTTGTACTATCTAAATGATTATATCCTTGTATATCGTCGTCGAGAACCAATTCATGGTTAGATCCAGTAATTAAAAGTTGTCCTATTGGATCTAATTGATGGCACGAAACATTAAGAATCGGGCCTCCATTGAAGTTCAATAAATAGGGCAGATTATAGAATAATATCCTGTGATATGCATAAATATGTTCACAATACGCGATGGTGCGGCGGAGAAATCGCATGAATTTTTCTATCTCGATCCCATCAATCGACAGTTTCTGCACCATATCTTCATCCATATCTATATTTATTTTCTTCAGATTTTATTCCATATCTCATGTAATGTTCCTACCAAAAGATTTAAATCTTTCGGCGGTAAAACAAAAGGGGCTTTGGTAATCGCTAACTTCTCAAAACATTCATACGCATAGCCATTGTTGATAGTGATTTTAATTAGCTTCCTAATTGGGGTAAATTAAGCTTGCTATTATCGCGCGAATGCATTCATGATCCCTCATCAAAGAATTGACACAAAATTGTAAACACTTCGGGCATGAGGATCGTAGATGAGGTTGCAGAAAATTGTTCTCAAAATCTGGCACAAGAGCCCAATATTCGAGTAAGGATGGATTGCACTGCTTATTAGCATTCTTAGTAACCTTCACTCAGGACTAGATTCCTTTGGATGATAACAATTAAGAGCAAGAGCACTCCTATCATGGACGTCCTCATGATAATCGAGATGATCTAAATATGGCACGAGCCCGAAAGCCAGATACAAAGCAGATAGAGCAATACGACCACAAGGATAAAAAGCGCTGGAATAACCCACCAGTTGGCCTGGTAACTCCTGAAATTGATGACGACGGTGGGACGACGACTGAGGCGCTATGAATTAGACATGATGTCGAAAAATCAAACCATCCGTTGATGTAATGAGAAAAATCGGCAAGTAAATATAGATAGAATATTCTTGGACATCTAGTGATATGGCTCCATGACACCCGAAGAAAAAGCGCGCCAAGAGATAGACCGCCTTCTGGTGGCAGCAGGCTGGCAAATCCAAGATTACAGGGACCTAAATCTTGGGGCAGCACTAGGAGTTGCTATTCGCGAGTTTCCCCTTATATCTGGGCATTCAGACTATCTTCTTTTTGTGGATAGAATCGCAGTCGGAGCCATTGAAGCCAAGCCAGTGGGCACTATTTTAGTTGATGTGGAAGGGCAGACAGAAAGATATCTGAGAGGAATTCCAGATAAAATACCACATGTCCAAAATCCTCTTCCCTTCGAATACGAAAGCACGGGAACCGAAACCCATTTTGCTGACCTGAGAGATCCCGACTGGCGTTCACGAAGGGTCTTTGCATTTCATAGACCTGAGACCCTGAAAGGCTGGATATCTCAAGAGGATACGCTAAGAGGAAAGCTCAGGAAGCTGCCAGAATTGCAAATGGGAGGACTGTGGCAATGCCAGTTCGAAGCAATAACAAACCTGGATAAATCCCTTGCTGAGAACCGCCCAAGAGCTCTGATTCAGATGGCCACAGGCAGTGGGAAGACATATGCGGCAGTCAATTTTGTCTACAGGCTGATCAAATTCGCGAACGCTAGAAGAATTCTGTTCCTGGTGGATAGGAGAAACCTGGGGATTCAAGCCCAGACGGAGTTCAAGCAGTTTGTGACGCCAGATGACGGCAGGAAGTTCACAGAACTGTATAACGTCCAACTTCTTGCTTCTAACACCTTTGACCCCGTAAGCAAGGTATGCATAAGCACTATCCAAAGGATCTTTTCCATGCTGAAGGGCGAAACAGAGTTTGATCCAGAATTGGAGGAGCAATCATCCTTTGATGTGGAACCTGTAGAAGCCGAGCCGGTGGAGATTGGCTACAGTCCTGATATCCCTATCGAAACCTTCGACTTCATAATCATCGATGAATGCCACCGTTCCATCTATAACCTCTGGAGACAGGTGCTGGAATACTTTGATGCCTTCCTAATAGGCATGACAGCCACACCGCTGAAACAAACCTTGGGTTTCTTCAATCAGAACCTGGTGATGGAGTATACCCATGAGAGAGCGGTCGCTGATGGTGTCAATGTAGATGGCGATATTTACAGGATTCAGACCGAGATTACAGAAAATGGATCTTTGATTGAGTCTGGCGATGTGATCGGCAAAAGGAATAAGCTCACCAGAAAAGAACGATGGGAAAGGACTGATGAGCCAATAGAATATTCGGGCACGCAACTGGATCGAGATGTAGTGGCAGGGGATCAGATAAGGACAGTCATCCGGGTCTTCAGAGATAAGCTGTTTACTGAGATATTCAAAGGCAGAACGGAGGTTCCCAAGACCTTGATATTTGCCAAGAATGATTCTCATGCCGAGGATATAGTCAATAAGGTTAGGGAAGAGTTCGGCAAGGGAAATGAGTTCTGCAAGAAGATCACCTACAAGGTAACGGATGAGAAACCTCAGAACCTCATATCCAACTTCAGAAATTCCTATTTTCCCAGGATTGCGGTCACTGTGGATATGATTTCCGTAGGGACGGATGTCAAGCCCCTGGAATGTTTGATATTCATGAGAAATGTGAAGTCCATAGGCTATTTTGAGCAGATGAAGGGGAGGGGGACCAGAACTATATCCTCGACGGACTTCAAGGCGGTCACACCAGATGCTGAGAATAAAACGCATTTTGTGATAGTGGATGCTGTTGGGGTCTGCGATAGCCTAAAGACGGATATCCGACCGCTGGATAGAAAGAAATCTGCCTCTTTCGAGGAGCTACTTAAATCTGTAGCGGTGGGCATATGGGATGAGGATACTCTCTCCACACTGGTTAGCAGACTGGCCAGGATGGATAGGGAGCTACAGGACAAAGACAGAGAAGAGTTGAAGGAAGCGGCTGACGGCAAGCCGCTAAAACAGATCACGAACGGGCTGCTAGATGCAATAGATCCCGATAGACAGGAAGAGAGGGCGAAGGAAATATTCAAGACCGAAACACCCACGGAAAAGCAAATCCATGAGGCGATTAAGGAACTGGTGAAGATTGCCTGCGAGCCATTCGACAACCCAAAGCTTAGAAATACTCTTATCGAGATCAAAAAGCGAAATGAGCAGATCATAGACGCCGTGAGTAAAGATAACCTCATATCATCAGGCTTCGACCCCAAAGCGGCAGAAAGAGCACAAAGCACAGTTGAGAGTTTCAAGCAGTTCATCGAAGAGAACAAAGACGAGTTGACTGCATTACAGATCATTTACAGCAAGCCTTATGGCGAACGTCATATTACTTATGAGCAGATCAAGCAGCTTGCAGAGGCAATAGAAAAGTCACCTTATCATCTCACGCCTGATTTAGTATGGCAAGCTTATGAGAAGCTGGAGGAATCTAAGGTGAAAGGTGCGGGTCCACAGAAGCTGCTCACAAATATAATCTCCCTGGTCAAGTATGCAATTGGTGAAAGTCAAATCCTCCAGCCTTTCACGGAGACGGTGGATGAGCGGTTCCAGACTTGGCTTATGGGGCAGGAGAGGACCGGACAACAGTTTACACCTGAACAGATGGAATGGCTAGAAATGATCAAGCGGCATATCTCTACGAGCTTAAGGATCGAGATGGACGACCTTGAGATGGCACCCTTTTATGAAAGAGGTGGACCTATTCGGGCTTACAAGCTATTCGGGCAAAATCTAGGCGGGATAATGGACGAACTGAATGAGGCACTCGCGGGATGACGGAAGCCGGAGAGAAGACCTCAGATATTCCTGGTAGCTGGTCATGGACGAATTTAGGCGAAATATCCATAATTGAGTCTGGCGGCACGCCTTCAACGAAATATCCCGATAATTTTGGAGGCGAAATACCCTGGGTTACTCCTGCGGATCTATCTGGATTTAATGATAAATTCATTTCGAAGGGCTAAAGAAACCTTACTGAAAAAGGATTAGGATCATCATCAGCAAAACTGCTACCTAAAGGGACTGTTATCTTTTCTTCGCGTGCTCCCATAGGTTATGTAGCAATTGCATTAAATGACCTTTGCACAAACCAGGGCTGCAAGAATTTCATCATTCCATCCGAAATTTTTAATAAATATGTTTTTTATTATCTTAAAGGGAATAAATCGTTAGCTGAGAGCTATGCAAGCGGGACTACTTTTCTGGAATTATCTGCAAAAAGAGCGGCAATGCTTCCAATTCCCCTTCCACCGCTCCCCGAGCAGCACCGCATCGTCACCCGCATCGAGGAGCTTTTCAGCCGCCTGGATGCCGGGGTCGAGGCACTGCAAAAGGCCAAGGCCCAGCTCCAGAGCTACCGCCAGTCAGTGCTCAAGGCAGCGGTGGAGGGCAGGCTCACGGAAGAATGGCGGAAAGGGTATACAGAAGATTTGGTGCCTTTGCATGATTTTCTTGAAGAAAGAAGGAGCAAAGTCTTAGATAAAAAGCGACTTTCATCTGGAGAATCATTACAAAATCTCCCAGATACGTGGATATCGGCTAAAATTGGGGAAATAGCTGATGTGGTTAGAGGTGCATCACCAAGGCCTGCTGGTGATCCCAAATATTTTGGCGGAGAGATCCCTTGGATCACAGTAGGAGAGATAACTAAGGATTCCAAAATTTACCTTGAATCTGTTAGCAGCTTTCTAACTGAAGAGGGCAAAGAGAGGAGCCGTTACATAGAACCAGGTACTTTCTTATTGACTAATAGCGGTGCTACTTTAGGCGTTCCCAAGGTAACTAAAATTGGCGGATGCATTAATGACGGATCTGTAGCAATTCTTAACCTAAATGAAACTTTAAAGGTTTTCCTATATTATTACCTTTCAACTCAGACCAAGAGTCTAAGACAAATAAATCAGGGCGCTGCCCAGCCAAATCTAAACACCGGAATTGTAAAAAATTTGCAAATACCGTTACCTCCATTCAATGAGCAGCTGAAAATTGCAGAAAAAATTGAAAGTTATCTTGCGGTTATCAATAACGAAGATAAAATTCTCCATATGACACTTAAATGTTCTGACAGACTCCGCCAATCCATCCTCAAGCACGCCTTCGAGGGCAGGCTCATTCCCCAGGACCCCAATGATGAGCCTGCATTTATGCTTCTGGAGAGGATAAAAGCCGAGAAAGCCAATGACGCTACGAGAAGGGGCAGCATGATTAACCGTAGCAATACCCGCCAGATGAGGTTAACCCAATGACAGAAGAGTCCACCATTGTCCAGCGCCTCTGGAACTACTGTAGCGTGCTGCGAGATGACGGCGTGAGCTACGGCGATTACGTAGAGCAGCTTACCTATCTTTTATTCCTGAAGATGGCAGATGAGCAGACCAAGCCACCATTTAACAAGGCATCTACAATTCCCCAGGGCTTGGACTGGCAAAGTCTTCTCTCCAAAGACGGCGCAGAGCTGGAGAATCATTACCGAAAGATTCTGGAGTCTTTAGGCAAAGAACCTGGGATGCTTGGCGTGATCTTCCGCAAGTCGCAGAACCGCATACAAGATCCGGCAAAGCTGCGGCGATTAGTGGAGCTAATCAATGGCGAGACCTGGATGGGCTTGGATGTGGATATCAAAGGTGCCATCTACGAAGGTCTGCTGGAGAAGAATGCGGAGGACGTGAAAGGCGGAGCGGGGCAGTATTTCACGCCAAGACCGCTAATCAAGGCAATGGTGGAGGTCATAAAGCCAAAACCCGGCGAAACCATCGATGACCCTGCGGCAGGTACTGGCGGCTTCATACTGGCATCACATGATTATCTGGAAAAGAACTACAATCTGGATAAAGAGCAGAAGAAATTCCTCAAGCTCCAAACCTTCAAAGGGAAAGACATTGTAGACGGCGTGGCTAGGCTCTGCGCCATGAACCTATTCTTACATGGAATTGGTGGAGATGTAAGTCCTATCGATGTAGGAGACTCTATTATCTCTGATCCAGGATATCGCTCTGATATAGTTCTCACCAATCCGCCCTTCGGAAAGAAGAGCAGCGTCACTATTGCCAACGGTGACAGCAAGTCTGATAGGGAAACGCTAACCTACAACCGCCAGGATTTCTGGGCTACGACATCAAACAAGCAACTCAACTTCTTGCAGCATGTCAGAACTCTGCTGAAGATCAATGGAAGAGCAGCCATAGTGGTTCCGGATAATGTCCTCTTTGAGGGCGGAGCGGGCGAGACAGTGCGACGGAAGCTGCTCCATGAATGCGATGTTCACACATTGCTGCGCCTGCCCACGGGCGTCTTCTATGCCCAGGGCGTCAAAGCCAACGTGCTATTCTTTGACCGCAAGCCCGCCAGCCAGAATCCCTGGACGGATAAACTGTGGATCTATGATTTAAGAACCAACCAGCATTTCACCCTCAAGACAAATCCGCTCAAGTTAGAAGACCTGCAAGACTTTATAAAATGCTACAATCCGGATAATCGGCATATCCGGCAGGAGACAGAGCGTTTCCGGGCTTTCAGTTATGAGGATCTGATGCAGAGGGACAAGGCCAGCCTGGACATTTTCTGGCTCAAGGATGAAAGCCTGGAGGACTCAGATAACCTGCCTGAGCCCGAGGTGCTGGCGGCGGAGATTGTGGTGAGCCTGGAGACGGCGCTGGAGCAATTCAAGTCAATCTATGAAGAGCTGGGAGAGAAACAGGCAGAATGCTGAGGCCAAGAAGCCTATCTTGATGAGTGGATGAGGGAGATTAATGAACAAGGAGGCTTGGGCCCAGCGGGTGATGCGGGAATTTTATAGAAGGCCGAACCTAAATATAGGGATAAAAGTCGAGATATCCTTCGAAGATAATATAGAGTTATAATATCTGGAGAGATTTATATGTTATATGAATGGATATATATACCAAATTCACTATTGATATTAGCAATTGTTCCTTTTATTTTAACTATATTTCTTTTTATATTCTTATATCTCTTAGGTGTACCGTTGCTTCCGCATTCGTTCCTAGGTGGAACAGTTCTAAGAGTACCTCATTTTGCCTTAAATACGACGATTAAGCCGATAAACTCGCTACCTAGGCAATGGAAGAAAAAACAAATTAAAAGAGCTATTATGGAGGGAAATAAAAACTTAATTATCAAATATATTACTGGAGAATTTTTTGATTCGGAAACAATAGAATATGCAATAAGTAATGGTATAAAAGCTGAAGTTATATGCGGACCCAAGCTTGGTAGCCAGAAAATAAAGCATGAATTATTATCCCTACTAATCCATGATAATTTGAATATTTTTATTATGCAGGAAAGGCCTCCTAGGCATGTCTATGTAATTGGAAGAAATTTCTTTCTCGAAGACCCGCACGAGCCTTTAATTCCTTATGATAGTGCTATAATAATTGAAGATGCGAAAGATGAAATCTTAACTTATTTTAATATCAAATTCAGTAACATGAAGGAAAGATGCGTGAAGGCAAATAAAGAAGTAATTGAAAAAATGGAAGTATATTAAATGAGGTATCTATGATTTATCCTTCTGAGAATTTATTAGCACCCTTAATGGTTGTTAGTATTGGCGGAGCAGGATTAACGCTAGCAGGAGGTAATTTCCTCAGAGATTGTGTTAGGCAATATATAGAAAATAAGATACTAAAATTGCCATATGAAGATATATTGCCTCTTGATCAACTACTTTTCCCATTAACAAGTATTATATTAGCGACAGTGCTTCTTTTTTTATTTTCTGGTTTATCATTAATAGGCTATATTATTTTAGATTTTAAAATTGCTATATATATTTCATACTATCTTTCTTACATTGCAGCCTTATTATTTTCATCCTCGATCATTTTATACCTCTTGGAGCCAATATTTCTATATATGAAATTCAAGGAATGGAGTAGGAGACGTTAGTTGAAGACCTCCGCCAGGATCTCCTTGGCCGTCTGGAGCTCCAAGGCCTTTGGATTGTAATGCACCACAGCTCTTTTCTGTGGCCTGATTAGCTGCTCAAGGACTCCTGCCATAGTATGTCTATTCTACGTGTAAGGTTAAGTACTTTCGCAGGAAAACAATATCAATAAATCATTTTTACATAATAGAAAGTATGAATAAGATACAAAAGAGAGAATGATATTGAAGCGGGCCCCTCGTCTATTCTCTCTGAAGTCTCGATTGCCGAAAACATCAAGAAGCTGAAGGATAATGGAAGGTAACAGTTTTATAGTTTTAAGGCACATATATTGATAGGTGAAATAGACTATGCTCTGGAATCTTATAAAGAAGATTATAAAAATACACCTTCTCGTGATTGGCTTGATAGCTCTTCTGTGTTTCGTGAAAAAGAAGCATCACTGCTGCTGTCACAACGAGAAAGAATAAACAACCATTTTTACCGGCTAGGAAGAGGCTTAATCCTCCTCTCATCCGTGGCGCTAAGCTTATGTTATATCTTTACCTATTACCAAAGAAGGCAGGAGAGACAAATGGACGATAATAAGTTGATGAATTATATAGAGCGGTTGCGATTAGAATACGCGCCCATCGGAAAAGAGGCAGACCGCATTGAACTTTTGCAGGCAGTTGAAGAGCTTGATAATCTGATCGAGGCAGAATATAAGAAACCGGAAAGCGAGAGGCAAGATGGAGCGATTAAGTATTTTACTGTTGGTCTTATGGCACGGTTTGATCGATATTTTGCAGAGGATCGCTAGCAGTAGAATGATAGATATTGGGCGGTTTTTCCGCTATTTTCTTTTCTGCGCCAAGCATGGCTGGTAAGCTCTCGGAGAAGATCGCGCCGGCCCTGCCACCAAGCCAGGAAGAGGCCAGGACTAAGGGCTGGTGGCAGTTCTGAAAATAGCCGCCTATGTATCCAAAACCTTTTTCGTTAAGATCATCCAATATTAAAGCGAGTTAAGGAAGGAGTAAAATGATCTTGATGAGCTTGGTCGTTAGGGCGATATTGGCAATCGTCGGCGGTTGGATGGTATGGTTACAGTTAGGACAGCTAGTCACAATGATAAATACGCATAGCATCAACGTCCTTAGTGTGATCTTGCTAGTGGTAGGTACACTCTTGTTATTGTATGCGATCAAACCCAATTTCCTGAGGACTAAACAATGGTGGCAGATCTGGAAATAGGCACCCTATTCCAGCCAGAACTCTGTAGGCCACAACCCTTCTTCTTTAGAGACTACGCCCTCAAAGCCAGCGGCTTCAAAGCGGTTCTGTATCATCTCATCCACCTCCGAGAGCCTTACCCTGAAGACCTCGGCTAGGATCTCCTTAGCCGTCTGGAGCTCCAAGGCCTTTGGATTGCAATGCACCACGGCCCTCTTTTGTGGCCTGATTAGCAGCTCAAGGACTCCTGCCATAGTATGTCTATTCTACGTGTAAGGTTAAGTACCTTCGCCGGAAAACAATATCAATAAATCATTTTTACATAATAGAAAGTATGAATAAGATACAAAAGAGAGAATGATATTGAAGCAGGCCCCTCGTCTATTCTTTCTGATGTCTCGATTGCCGAAAACATCAAGAAGATGAAGGATAAGGGAGAACTCGAATAGGGAGTCGCGATGTTTGCGCTACAGCTATCACGCACCGCCCAAAAAGCCTTAGATAAACTTCCGCCCAACGCTACGAAGAAGGTCTTCATCCATCTGGAAGA
>Ga0247841_10002223_pt1 | contig 39732 bp, 34 predicted proteins | sample LaCruzMarch2015__2_FD_192410 | JGI IMG/M metagenome (GOLD analysis project Ga0247841, IMG submission 192410) | Freshwater microbial communities from meromictic Lake La Cruz, Castile-La Mancha, Spain - LaCruzMarch2015_18m | ecosystem: Environmental > Aquatic > Freshwater > Lake | place: Spain...
CGTTATTTGTCTTTAATTAATGATTATTTAAAATACTATAATAGCTCCCGATTACACCTTGGACTTGGACTTAAAACGCCTGCCCAAATGATTGCTTAGTGTTTCCAAGGTGCTGATTAGAAGACGTCTATTTTTAATAAATTATTAATGGAATATTTTTATTCTGGTTTACAAATGACTAAATTAGACGAGTGTAAAAGCTCTTTTTTTGATTATTTAGGGGTTTTGTGATATTTTTATGATATAAAAACTAAGCTTGTTATATGGAAAACATTAAATTTATTGAAAAATTACCAGCGTCAAAGAGGGAATTGTTTCTAAAATTGTCGTTAAGCGCAGTTTTAGCTATTTTTTGGGTCATTTTTTTATGGAATTTTTGGAGTAAAGGCGTCTATGCACTAGGTTTTAATGCCGCTATTTTTTGGCTTCTTCTGTTTGGGCTATTCATTTTTGTTTTGCGTAGAAGCGGTTGTTATTTGCGTCATGATTTATATTGGATAGTTCCGATATCGCTAATAATGTTTAGCTATGCGATATATGATAATCCATTTTTAAAGCTCGTCAGTTTATTGGTGTTACCGATAACTTTGGGTATTTTTTATAATCAGGCTTTTTTATCAGATAAGAAAGACCGGTTATGGAATTTCGCTTTTATTTTAAAGATAATTACCCGTTTCTTTTCTTTCTTGGGGGAAATTGGTCAGACCATAAAACTTTACATTAGCTTAATTATACCAGCGGATAAGACGAAAAAACGCGTTGTATTAAGAACGATAATCGGTTTGATCTTATTTTTAATCATAGCCTTTACGGTCTTTATTCCCCTCTTATCATCCTCGGACCTCGTCTTCGCCTCTAAAGTGCAGGGTATTTATGATTGGTTTCTGAAAATAATTTCTTTGTCTTTCGTTTATAAATTACTCGTATTTATATTTTTATCTTTACTATTTTTTTCCGTTTTAACGGCTTGGAGTAAAATATTCAATTATCAAGAGACCGAAGTGGTCGGCCAAAACATCGACCCAATCGTTTCGGGAATCGTTTTAGGAGGAATTTTGGGTTTATATCTGTTGTTTTTAGGGGTGCAAATAAATTATTTATGGGTTGGCGTTTTGCCTTTTGATTTTAAAGAAACGGAAAATCTGGTAAAAAGCGGTTTTTGGCAACTTTTTTTTCTGACGGCGCTCAATATCTTGATTTACTTCTTTACTTATAAAAAAACCCTACCGTTAGTACAACGGATATTGACGGCGTTTACGGTCGCCTCTCTACTTTTACTTGTCTCCGCGGGCTATCGCATGGGTCTTTACGTGACTTATTACGGGTTTAGTTATGAGAAATTTTTCGCCTCATATACCGTTGTCTATTGCACTATTCTTTTTATTTGGTTAATATCAAGACTTTTTATTACTAAGCGATCGAATATTGTTAAATTTTTACTTGTTTTATTTCTTTGGATGTATGCACTCATATCGGTTTTCCCGGTTGAACAATTTATTTTACGTACTAATGTTGCTCTTGCTAATTTTAAAGAGTCAAGAATAAGATTGTTCGAACTAACAATGCTTTCTCCGGATGTCCTGACTTTAGTAAAAGAATATCAAAAGAATGATTTGCTTCAGGAGCAGACAAGCTATCTTCCTCGGGAAAACGGGGAACTAACTAATAAAGAATCCGATTGGAATCCCTGGATTAAACGTCAAGAAGAAAAAGTGGCAAATAAACTTTGGTATGAAAAGAATTTACTAAATGTCATTTATTAGAAATTTACTAACGTTAAAATATTTTAACTTTATATTACTAACTCCAAATCAAAAGGCACGAGGTTATTGTGATCAAAAATAAGTTAATTAAAATAATATGATAAAAGTAGCGGTTGGATCAAAAAACCCAGTTAAAGTTGGGGCGGTTGAATCAGCCTTCACTAAAATGATGGGTAAGTGTGAAATTATTGGAACGTCGGTTTTATCAGGTGTTTCTGATATGCCGATGTCTTTTAAGGAAATAGTAAAGGGTGCTAAAAATAGAGCCCAAGCGGCCATAGAATTAGTTGATGCAGATTATGGCGTTGGTCTTGAGGGTGGCATGGATGAATCCGATTTAGGAACTTTTTTAATGGGCTTTGTGGCGATTGTTGATAAACAAGGAATTTGGGGATACTCCATTGGCGGTGGTTTGTATCTGCCTGATAAAATTGTGAAGATGGTGAAGGGTAGTGGCCGTGAATTAGGAGATGTGATGGATGAACTGCGCGGCAGGCAGAACACTAAACAACATGAAGGTTGTGTTGGCTATTTTACAGACAACTTGATAGATAGGCAAGAATCATTTGAAAAACCAACCATTAGCGCTCTTTCAAGATTTAAGAAAAAAGAATGGTTTGACGATATGGAAAAACCGACAGCCCTTATCAAAAACGCCTTATAAATATTAAATATTGAAAATGATTTTTAATTTTTAATATTCGATATATATTTTAATTATTTATTTATGAATAATATTCAAAAAATTGTTGATGAATGGGTGTCTCAGCCTCAACACAAGATAAAATATTTTCCACCATTTGAAATTTGTGCCCAACTTTCAGAGGAGCTTGGAGAAATTGCTAGGGAGGTTTCTCATCTCCATGGATATAAAAAGAAAAAAGAAGGAGAAGAAACAGATGGCCTAGAATGTGAAATTGGCGATTTATTATTTGTTCTTTCTTGTTTAGCAAATTCTCATAACATTGACCTAGATTCAGCCTTTAATAAATCTATTGAAAAAAAGAATAAAAGAGATAAGCATCGTTTTGAATAACCGGCGGCTATCTAAATTTATTTTAGTTATATTTTAATTCCCGAGCAGATTGACAAAAATAATACTTTAGTAGTATTATTTTTTTATTACCTTAACAATTTATTAAATTTAAAAAAGGAGGTGGTCATGTCTGAATCAAGTTTTGATTTTTTAGATAAAGTTGACCCAGTTTTTAGAAGGAAAATAGATATATGTTTTATTAGCTTTGCCTCCATATTAGAAAAATATAAGACACACGTTGCTAATAGTTCTAAAGAAAACATAAAGAGTCCTTCCGATTTTCTTGAAAAAGAAGATTTTCTTCTAGAAATGGTAATTCAAGATGCAGACTGTTACGAGAGCGCCCTTCACGTCATGAAGAGCTATGCAGGCATTCTTTAATTTATTTAAAGCCCCAGAGAAATTAAAATCTGGGGTTTTTACAATTTAAAATAAAAATGCTATTATAAAAATACAATTAAATAATTATTTTATAAAGAGTGCAGCGAGGGAACTAGCCCAATGACCTGCCGGCAACCCCGAAAGAATCCGTTCGGAAGGTGCTAAGTCTAGCCTGACCAAGGAAAGATAAAGGTTGATTTTTTATTTTTATAAATAAAAACTCTTTCCTTGACCGGGGAAGAGTTTTTATTATTAATTATAAAAATATGCTAAAAACTGCCGAGGCGGTAACGCCTCAACATCCCGATAAACTTTGCGACCAAATCAGTGACGCTATTTTAGATGCTTGCCTAGAGCAAGATCCAGATAGTCGAGTAGCCGTTGAAACTATGGGCGGACACAATATCATAACGATTACTGGAGAAATTACAACTACCGCTAAAGTAGATATTGCTCGTACGGCTCGGAAAATAGTTGGCGATAAATATGGAATTCAAATTAATGTTGTCAGACAAAGTCGGGAAATTGCTCAGGGGGTTGATCGTGGCGGAGCCGGAGATCAGGGAATAATGGTTGGTTATGCCTGCAATGAGAATAATTTTTTTATCCCGCAAGAATTATATCTTGCTAAAAGTCTTTGCCGTTTTATTTACAAACATCACCGACAAGACGGGAAAACTCAAATAACAATAGCTGAAAACGGTTTAGTTGAGACATTGGTAGCGAGTTTCTGTCGAGTTGGCCAAGTGGAGTTAAGGGGGTTAGTTTTTTCTTGGATGAAATCAGTCGGTATTAAAAAAATTAATAATATTTATCTAAATCCGGCTGGAGATTGGACTAGTGGCGGTTTTTCTGCCGACACCGGCGTTAGCGGTCGGAAATTAGCTTGCGATAATTATGGTCCACAAATTCCGATCGGCGGCGGATCTTTTTCTGGTAAAGATGCTACTAAAGTAGATCGATCTGGGGCCTACATGGCGCGCAAAATTGCTGTTGACCTCTTGAAAGATTATCAGGCTAAAGAAGTCTTGGTTAAACTGGCCTATTCAATCGGCCTAGCTGAACCAGTAATGGCCCAAGCAATAATTACGCAAAATAATAATGAAATTATCGACTTAAAAGTTATCGGTTATGATTTGAGCCCTAGGGGAATTATTAATTTTTTAAAATTAAATGAACCTCAATATTTAAAAGTTGCTCAGTGGGGGAGTTTTGGCAATAACTTTAAGTGGGATAAATAAAAAATAACTAGGTGACTTTTTGTTTAGCGTTTATTAAGCGCGGTTAAAAATTCGAAAACAGTTCTTCTCTAAATGAGCCAAGAAAGTGAAGTTAACTGATGTATAAAAAAAGCACTCAATTTCTTGAGTGCTCGGATTTAGGCAAGTTTAGTTCGATTGACAACTATTGCCGTACTCTGACACCAGTCTGGAATATGTTCCGGAAGTAAGCTCTTCGATGAAGGCTCTTTGAACTATTTCAACGGCTGTGGGGTTGCCGTCTTGGAGTTCGATTAATGACATCTTGAACGCTTTATTGTAACGTTCTGAAAGTGCGGTGGCTGGGTAATCGGTCGGTCGGTCATTGGTATTGGCGGCGTCTAACCACTTTTGGGGAACGGTATAGCCGTTTTTTGCCAGAAGGGCCGGACAGGATGGTTCAGTGGCATCGAAAATTAATTTTTGGTTGAGAATTTTAGCCAAAATTTCTGTACCAGGATGATGGTCGACCCAGAAAACTATTTTACTAGCGTATTTGGTAGCAAAATTTGTTGTCACCATGGTATCTTTATTGTTAACGGCGATGTCGACAAGATAGATGGCTTTGACTTCATCATCAATTACTACCTTGTCTAACAAGAAAGGTTGAGTGATAATGATTTCTGCATCGTGGATTATCTTTGTGATTACTGCGGCACTGATAATACCGTCGCAATCACCATGACAAATTACTAGATTTTTCATGATCTTTTCCTTTTTTTGTGCCCCTTTTTAGAGGCGGTTAATATTAACTTGATTTAATTACTTATCAGATCCCTAGTCGCTAAGAAGCTAATAAGTAATTAAATTTTAATATTAACCATTTTATTAAAGGACCACCCACAATTCTTACAAAACAATTACAGCATATATATAAACACTTGTCAATGGAATTAAAAATGTTTAATACCAATAGAATAAATTTTATCATATTTTATAATAATTATTTTTTATTTATAGAAGTTTAAATCTGTGATATAATTCGATTATGAAAAAACTTATTATATCAATTAATAAATACATAAAATTTAATTCTTAAAATAATTTTTATGAACAAAAAAACTATTCTTTCTTTAATTGGAATTATTGTTTTAGCTTTCGCGGCTTTCTTATTTTTTGATTCTTTTCCTAAAAATGAGTCGGCTAGTAAATTAATCGCCTCCGGTCATCCCGCTTGGCCCCCGATTATGTATCAACAAAACGATCAAATTATTGGTGCTGGTCCAGAAATAGTTCAAAAAATTTTTTCTGATCTCGGAATTGAATCTGAGTTTAAATACATGGGATCGTGGGAGACTGTTCAGGGGCAAGCCAAGAGCGGAGCGGTTGATGTTTTAGTGGCTGCTTATAAAACGGTGGATCGGCAAAGCTACTTAGATTATTCAGATCCCTATACCGTCGATCCGATAGTTTTAGTTGTTAAAAAGGGCAAAAGTTTTCCTTATGAAAAATGGGAAGATTTAATAAGCAAGCGGGGGGTCGTAACAATTGGGGATAGTTATGGTCAGGATTTTGATAATTTTATTAAAGAAAAATTAAGTCCAAAAACAGTCGAAACGCCCGCCGAAGCTTTTGCTCTTCTAGAAAAAGAAGAAGTTGATTATTTTGTTTATGCGCTATACTCAGCTGAAGATTATATTTTTAATAATAAAATTTCTGATCAGGTTGAAATTATTTCCAAATATATTAGCACGGAAAACTTTTATTTAACTATTTCTAAAAAATCTCCTTTTCTAAATCTTTTGCCGCAGGTTAATGCTTTAATAGAAAAATATAAAAACGACGGCACAATTGATCAAATAATTAAAAAACATAAAGAATCTTTGTGGAATGTTATAGCCACTGAGCCAATTAAAGGGGCTCAGGTTGCTAATCCAGCTTCAGTTAATTGTTTAGAGCTAGGTGGAAATTTAGTAATTGAAAAACGGGGTGACGACGGTGCCTATGGTTTGTGTTATTTTGAAGATAATCGGGCTTGCGAAGAATGGGCCCTAATGCGCGGCGATTGTCCTCAGGGCGGCGTTAAAACTACCGGTTTTGATACAATTGACCAAAAATATTGCGCTTGGTCTGGTGGTCAAACAATTGCCGAACCGCAATCAGTTTGTACTTTTAAAGACGGCTCGAGTTGTCCAACAATTGAATTTTTTCAGAAAGGTTGCGCTTCTTTATAAAATATAATTCTTAAAAATAGCTTAAAAATCAATTGCTTTAGCAAGCTATTGACATCTTATCTATTTCATATTAATATAAATTATCTAAAATAAATTATGTTTTCTATTGATAAATTCATTAAAAATAACCAAGAATCCATTAATGATTTAGTTGAAAGTCAAAAACTTAGTCCAGAAATTCAAAAAGTTAAAGAAATGTTTGACGAAGTCAAGGTTGATTGCCTGGGCAATGAACAGCTAGAAAAATATTTTGAAGAACTTGTCATCAATTGTTATCGCTATACAGAGATTATCTGTGATTTTAATCAACTTTTTAAAGATTGCGCGCACCAAGAACTGTCCGCCGAAGAATATAAACAACGCTTTAGTGACATTGATCAAACGCGCAATCGCATCCATAACGCCACGATTGATTCTTTTAATATCCTCGCCCGTCTGTTATTTAAAAACGGCAAAAAAAATAATTGGCTGGATTCTTTCGGTAAGGATAATCGGATCGCCTATGGAAATTGCGCCATTAAAAAAACGATCGTTGATATAATTGAGTTTAACAATAAAGATAAAGGTAAAGAAAATGAATAAAGAAAACAATAGCGATGCGCTTTTACTGGTATTAAAATTGAATCTTAAAAAAATTCAAAAAAAGCCATTAAGCAAGCAAGAAGAAGAATCACTGGAAAGCACTCTTAAAAATCTAGGACTAAGCCTTGAACAGGCTTTAAAAGAGGCTTATCAGATTATTAGGGGTTAAAATTTATTTTGGGGGTCAAATTTAGACCCCCATTTTTATTAAATTTTATAAATTTCTTGATCATCTTAATTAAATTAGCTAGATAAATTGAAATAATAATCACCTTCTCTTGATTTTATTTCAGCAATAGGTTAAGCTAGATATTATTAATTAAATATTTATATGGCCAAAAGAAGCACCGGAGTTGGAAAAAACAAAAAATCGCACTCTCATAAAACCAAAAAGCGATTAGAAATTAAGCGGGTTATGCTTGAAAAAAAAGCTCTTAAAAAAAGCAAACATAACATTAAATAAAATTTAAAATTTACTCTAGACCCCCGTTATTTATTAATGGGGGTTTTATTTTAAATTAAAACGTTTATAGTGTTTATTTGATTTGAAATTTATTCTTATAAATAAAAATTCCATAATAAGACTAATTAGTTAATATGCGATATTTGTGCTATTATTAAAAAATCAATAAGATAAATTAATTTAAATAAAACAGTATGAAAGCAAAAAAACTAGTCGCCATTCTAGTGATCATGGGAATCGCTTTAGTTATTATTTTAATGATAATTAAATCTCAATCAAGTTCAGTGCCGTTGGCCCCGATTACTATTGATCCGCAAGAAATCATTGAGCATTCGCCCGCCGTTAGTGTCAGCACACCCCTTTCTGGACAAATTATTAAAAGCCCCGTAATTATTAGGGGAGAGGTGCCTGGTTACTGGTTTTTTGAGGCCAGTTTCCCAATTAAGCTGTACGATGAAAATAATGAACTTATCGGAACAACCACGGCTCAGCCGGAGATAAGTGGTGATGAAACCTGGATGACCGAGAAATTAGTTAATTTTAAAGCCGAGTTAACCTTTAATCAATCAACCAGCACTAAAGGAACGCTTGTTTTAGAAAAAGATAATCCTTCGGATTTACCAGAAAATGCCGGTGAGTTTCGAGTGCCAGTGGAATTTACTGTAAGCGAAGAACCGGTTTTAATAAAAGAGTTCACAAAAGTGAAGATTTATTTTAGTAATAATAATTTGGATCCAGAGGTAACTTGCACCAAGGTTTTTCCGGTCGAAAGGGAAGTTATTAAAACCCCGGCAATTGCCCGGGCGGCCTTAAATGAATTGCTTTCAGGGCCAAGTCCGATTGAAAAAGAGGCTGGTTTTCTAACTAGCATCAACCCAAATGTTAAAATTCAAACACTATCTATTGAAAAGGGAATTGCTCGAGTTGATTTTAATGAGGAGCTAGAGGCGGGTGTTGGGGGCTCGTGTCACGTCGCCGCCATTATGGCTCAAATCAGTGACACCCTTAAACAATTCTCTAGTGTTGAAAGGGTGATCGTCTCGATTAATGGTCGAAGCGAAGATATTCTCCAGCCGTAAATGGACGTGTCTGCAAAGACCAGTTTTAATAAAACCAAGCAAAAAATATGAATAGCCCTGTTTATCAAAAAATTAGTAGTTTCCAAAACAATCAAATAAAAATACTAGAAAAATTGAATTACAAAAAATATCGGCAAGAACTAAGAGCCTTTACCGTTGAAAATTTGATAATTATAATAGACGCTCTAAAGGCCGGTTATGATTTTGAAGCCTTATTTATAACTGAGGAATTTGCTAAAATTCATCAGGATAAATTAGCGTATTTAGAAAAAAAGTCATTATCTAAAAATTTTTATTTAATTAGTTCTAAAATAAATAAACATTATTCTAATTTAGATACCCCCTCGGGAATTACTGCTATTTATAAAACTAGAATTGGTCAATTAAATAAAACATCCGTTATTTATTTAAACGGCATCAGTGACCCTGGTAATTTAGGAACAATCATGCGTAGCGCTTTGGCTTTTAATTTTAAAAATCTAGTGCTTGATAAAAATTGCGTCGATCTCTACAACCCTAAAGTAATTAGTGCTGCTAAAGACGCGATTTTTAAGTTAAATATTATTGAAGACCGTAGTGACACCTGGTTAAATAATAATAAATTACCAATTTATGTGACCACTGCTAATCAGGGAGTGGCTTTGGAAGAATTTAAACCAGCCCCAACATATTGTTTAGTATTAGGTAGTGAAAGTCATGGCATTAGTCCATTAATAATGAAGCGGGCTCAGGTAAGTTTAAAAATTAAAATTTCCAACAAAATAGAATCTTTGAACGTTGCGACCGCCGCCAGTATTATTTTTTACGAGTTTAATCAAAAATAAAACGATGTATTAATAATTAGCTTAATCCTTTTATGGTATTAAACCGTATTAAATCATAAAGATCAAAAATATAAAAAGCTCGGTATAGTTACCGAGCTTATTTTTTAATCATTCAAATTAAATTGCTTTAATACTTTGTATAATATTTCAGCGGTTAAGGGTGCGGCCGAAACATCATCAATCAATCCACCGGTCATTTTTTCATAATTACGTGGAATGGTGTTACTCATGATAATTTTGGTAAAAGGATTATTATCAAAAAGTTTACGTCGCCAACCTCGAACTAAAACCGGATGAGTTGCTAAAAAAATAATTTTTTTAGCCCCTAATTGACGTAAACGACAACCAGTTTGGTTAGCGGTGCTGCCGGTGCTGACCTCGTCTTCAACCATTACAATCGATGCACCGTTAATCGTACTACTGTCAGCAAAATTAATTTCTTGAAATCCTTGAGCTTGATAAAATTTTATTGTTGCTTTAATTTCAGCCTCTTCATCCATTTTTATCTCGACATTATTATTTAGTCCACGATTTTTTAGACTAAAAATAATCTGACTGTTTAAAAGTCGCGCAATTTTAATTGCTCGTGGGATTGAACCAGCATCAGGAGAATAAACAAGGGGTGGATCTGATAAATAAGTATTAATTCGGGAAACAAAAAGGGAAGACAAATCGACTTCATGAAATTTAATTCCATCTTCGTGACTAAATGTTTTCATTTTCTCCGAATGAGGTGTAACTGAAATTAACTCATTAACTCCGGCGGCTTTTAAAAAGTCTATAGCCATTTTAAGACGACAGACTTCTGTCTGATTTTCAAGATGATCTTGGCGTCGATAAATCATAAAGGGAATCACGGCGATTAAATATATTGCGCGATACTGCATTTTTAATGACCAAATTGACTGCAGGGCCTCCATAAATAGTTGAGCATTATAGATGCTTTGATAAAAAATAACTGGCTTATCGCGAATATTTTTAAAATTCGGAAATCGGGCGTCAGACTCTTCATCTGGAAATTCCTCAAAATCTGTATGGCTAAAACAAGATTGTGTTCCTAAAAGCTCATTAAGATTGTAAAGCATTTCAGCACCAAAACGATGATGACCATTGCCACTATAAAATAAAATGTCCGGAATAGTTTTCATAATATCTTTCCTTTCATTTATTGTTAAAAAACTATTATTTGTATTTATTTATTCATTTAATCACAGGTCAATATTTATGTCAAACTTGGAATTTTATTAAAAATTTGCTAAAATATCACTAGCTTTAAATGTTTTATTTGTAATTTTTTTAATAATTAGTTATGCTATATCCGCTTTAGATTAATTTTAATTTTTATAATATGGCCGAAGAAGTAGTTTTAAGATTTGATGATGTTAAATTTGAATATCTCCATAAAAAACCTATTTTAGATGAGGCTTCTTTTAGTTTACGAAGAGGGGCAAAAGTAACTTTAATGGGTCAAAACGGGGCTGGTAAAAGTACGATTTTTAATTTAATTAAAAAAGAATTAACTCCTAAAAGCGGTCAAATCTCCATTGCGACAGCGGCAACGGTTGGTACGGCTCAACAAACTATTAATCGGGCAGATTTTAAATTAACGGTTGAAGATTATTTTTCTAAAGATTTTGAGATAATTCCTAAAAACATTAAAAGTCGGATTGCTAAAGCTTTGGATGCGGTCAATTTTAATATCCCACTGGACAGAATCGTTGGCGATCTTTCCGGCGGCCAACAGGCTCGAATTTTATTAGCTCATTCTTTACTAGAAAATCCAGATATTCTTCTTTTAGATGAACCGACAAATAATTTAGATAAGGCCGGAATTGATCATTTGATTGGATTTTTATTGACTTATGATAAAACGGTCATGGTTATTTCTCATGATGCTGATTTTTTAAACTGTTTTACTGAAGGGGTTATTTATTTAGATAGTTTTACTCATAAAACAGAAATGTATGTTGGTGATTATTATTCCGTTGTTGAAGAAATAACACGTCGGGTTGAAAGAGAACAGCGTGAAAACGCCCAATTAGAGAAAAAAATTATTGACCGAAAAGAAAAAGTCAACTTTTTTGCTCATAAAGGTGGCAAAATGCGCAAATTAGCTCAGAAAATGAAGGAAGAGACCGAAGAAATGGAAGAAAATAAAGTTGATGTTCGCAGAGAAGATAAAACTATTCGTAAATTTATAATTCCGGTTCAAGATATTAGTGGCGAAATAGTCAGTCTTAAAAAAATAAAAGTTATCAAAGATCATCAACCGATAGTTAAAGATTTAAATCGTAGTTTAAGAAAAAAAGACCGTCTCTTGGTAATTGGACCAAATGGTATCGGTAAAAGCACCCTTTTAAAATCACTAGTTGCTGGTACTCAAGCTGGTCAGCAAATTTTAAAGGGAGTGCGAGTTGGTTATTATAGTCAGGATTTTTCAACCTTAGATTTTGAAGAAACCGTTTTTGAGTCTTTAAAAAAAGTTTTAGCCGATGGTCTTGATGAGCCAGAACTACGTTCGGTGGCGGCTGGATTTTTAATTACGGGTGAACTAATGGGCCATCAGATCGGGGCTTTATCAGAGGGACAAAAGGGTTTATTGTCTTTTGCTAGACTGGTTTTAATGCAACCCGGTCTTTTAATTTTAGATGAGCCAACTAATCATATTAATTTTCGACACTTACCGGTTATCGCCGAAGCAATTAATAATTATGAAGGCGCAATTATCATGATAAGTCACATGGCTGATTTTGTAGAAAAAATTCGTTTTACCGAAGAATTGGATTTAAACAAACTTTAAATTTTTTAATAATAAAATTTAATTTGCTAGCGCACCGATTACTTGACGAACGAAGCTCCGCCTAAGGGTGCCAACATAGCTTTTTTGAAAAATATGGAAAAAATGAAAATGGAAAATAGTGGAAACGCCAACGAATTAGAAAAGCGAGAAGAATTAAAAAAAGAAATTATTGAAAAACTTAGTCTTTATCATCAGACTTCTTTAGAAAAATGGAAAAAGATTCAAGCAGTTGGAGCAATTTTAAGTGAAAGAGAGCTTATCAGTCGGGGCTTAATAACTAAAGAAGAGGCGGAGTCGCTAGCAGACGAGTTCACTAGTACCGGCCAAGGTGATCGAGAAGTTGGTCGAGATGATTTTGTTTTCGCCAGTACTAAACCGGCGGGCTATGGACAGGTAACTCTTAAAATAGATTTAAGTGCTCTTCAGATATCTGGTGCTAAAGTTTCAACGGCGGGTGAATGGTTGATGCACTACGATGAAGAAGACCGTGATTATTTTAACGAAACGGAAATCCCGGCTAATAAATTTATTTCCTATTTAGTTGATTTTTTACCAACTCTTCCGAATAAAAATTGGTTTTGGGGTGATAGAAATGGACTACAAGAATTTTTTGGAGAGGCAATGCTAAATAAGATTCACAAGAATGATAAAATTAAGTTTCGCACTTTCTGGAAATTATATCCGGAAATTATTTTTCCTAAAGAATTGCCTCTAAAATATATTAAACAAGTAATAATAAATGAAGCCGAAGAGGCTTGATTTTTAAATTCTAGTTTGACTTAAGTAAAATTACGTGCTACTGTTAGTTTATTAAATTAAGATTCGAATCTTCGTCATTTAAGTGGCCTTGAGTATCGGGTCACTTATTTTATTATGAAAAATAAAAAAAATTCTAATCCTTTATCTAATGAGGTTTTTGAAGAACCGGTTGATTTAATACCAAAATTTTCCGATTTAGGAATTAGTAATTCTATCTTAGAAATTCTTGAAAAATTAAAGCTTGAGATTCCCACCCCAATTCAAAGAAAAACTATTCCAGTCGCGCTCAGTGGTCAGGATTTAATTGGCGTTGCTCAAACCGGCACCGGTAAGACTTTTGCTTTTGGTATTCCGATGTTGCAACGCCTTGGTCTAACTCAGGGTCAGGGCTTAGTTATTACTCCAACGCGTGAACTAGCTCTTCAAGTTGAAGAAAGTTTAAAAAAAATTGGTCTCGGTTTAGGTTTAAGAACGGCTCTACTTATCGGAGGCGAGGCGCTTGGTCGTCAGCTTTTTTTACTGCGCAAGAAACCACATATTATTGTGGCCACCCCCGGACGGCTCATTGATCATCTTAAAAGACATACTTTAAAACTCGATCAAGTTAATACGCTAGTAATTGACGAAGGGGATATGATGCTGGACCTGGGCTTTGCTCCACAAATTGAAGAAATTTTAAAACAAGCACCCACTGAACGTCAAACAATGTTATTTTCCGCAACGATGCCAGCGGCCATTGTTAAAATTGCCGCCAAACACATGAAAATGCCGATTAGTATCGAGGTTGCCCCTTCGGGAACAACTGTTGATGAGGTTGATCAGGAAATATTTATGATTAAAGGTGAAGAACGTTTTGATCATCTTTTGAAAACAATTAAGCACTACACCGGCTCAGTTTTGGTTTTTGTCAGAACTAAACACGGCGTTAAAAATTTAAACATGAAGTTGCGCGCGCTTGGGCAACGTTCAGACGAAATTCATTCTAATTTATCCCTTAGTCGTCGTCGCTCAGCCCTTAATGGTTTTAAATCAAAAGAAGTGCGTATTTTAGTGGCGACAGATGTTGCGGCTCGTGGCTTAGATATCAGCGGTATTGAGCTGGTAATTAATTATAATCTACCAGATAATTGTGAAGATTATGTCCATCGTATCGGTCGAACTGGACGCGCTGGTCAAAGCGGTAAAGCAATTACTTTTGCGACTTTTGATGAACAGCGGGGAATTCGCGACATTGAAAAGTTAATTAATAAAAGTATTAAGCGGACAGAATTTACTAAACCTTCTTTTTCTAAAAACACTTCTTCAAAACCAACTTTTAGCAAATCATCTTTTAGGGGTTCACGTTCTTCTAGACCAATTTTTAGAGAATCAATGGGCGAGGTAACTACTTCCAATTTTTCTAGATCAACTTCTTTTAAAAACCAACTAGCGGCATCAGTTCCTGGAAATTATGGGCGCAGTAAACCCTTTAAAAGGGGTTTTCGCGGGAAATTTCATAGTAAAACACAGCCAACCAGATATTCAGTAAATTCTCGATAAAATATTAATTATTTGCTAGCTTCATTTTAAATAGGGTTTACCTCTAAAAAATAAAATCCCGATCTTTTTGATCGGGATATTTTTTATTGGAGAACTATTTCTTCAAATTTGGGAATGATTATATCTTTAAGCCAGCGATCGTTCGCATGACTGCCAGAAAGAACATTAATTAATTGTAGTTTTAAAGCAACCGCGCCCGCCTCTTCGCCATGAACAATAAATATTTTTTTACTATTTAAAGCGACGGTCTTTGTATACTTTGTTAGATAATTACTGTCAGCGTGGGCTGAAAAACTTTCAAATTTAATAATCTTGGCCTTAACCATAATATCTTTTTTGTTCATGCGCACGATTGGTAAATTTTCTTGAAGCTTGCGGCCTAAACTGTTAACGGCCATGTAACCGACTAAACAAACCACCGTACTTGACTGGCTAAGATTATGATAAAGATGTGAGCGAATACGACCAGCATCACACATGCCTGAGCCAGCAATAATAATATGTGGTCCGGGTTTTAAAGCTAAATCATTAGACTCGATTTCGGAGCTTATTAGTTTCAAGAATTTATTTTCCACTGGGCTAAAGGGATTAAAATTAAGCCGATTTTGATCAAGAAACATTCCTGAATTCCAATTATCCTCGAATATGTCGGTTATTTTTGAAGCCAACGGTGAATCTAAAAAAATAGGAATAGCTGGTACTTCGCCAATCGACATATAATAGGAAAGTAAATAGATTATTTCCTGGGCGCGCTCTAAAGCGAAAGAGGGAATAATTATTTTTTCTTTCTTTTTAGCAGCCTGACGAACTACTTCCTGAATTTGAAAAATTTCCTGATTACGAGTGGGATGAGTTTTTCCTCCATAAGTTGACTCAATAAACCAGTAATCCAAATTTTCATCGACAATTTCCGGGGGCGGTAAAATAATGCCATCTGGACGCCCTAAATCTCCACTAAAACCGAAATGGAGATAACGTCGGCCATCTTTAATTTTAATAATAACGATTGCTCCCCCTAAAACATGACCAGATGGATAAAACTTAACAGAAATATGCTTATAAAGTTTAATCCATTCATGATAATTATAGCCGCCATTTTTAACAAGCGTCATCGACAGGGCAACGTCATCTAGATCATATAATGGTTCACAACTTTTTCCCGCAATCGAACGTTTTTTACTTCTCCTTTGATCGTATTTGCCCAACCGTAAAGTGTCACGACCTTGATGATGATTTTTAAAATCATTATTTTGATCTTTTAAATCTCGACCCTTTAAGTAATGAGTCTCCAAAGCTTGAATTTTAGCACTGTCTTCAAGCATGATTGGTAAAATTCGAGCAGTGGATTTTGTGCAAATAACTCGTCCCCGAAATCCGTGTTTTGTTAAAAGTGGCAGTCGACCAACATGATCAGTGTGTGAATGAGTTAGAATAATAGAGCCAATAGACTTAAGATCAAGCTGTGACAATATTTTCTGATTTTTAATTAGAGATTCCTTAAAGATGCATTGAATCAAACCGGCGTCTACTAAAATCTTGGCAATTGACTTACCTTGCTGAATAATCAGCAAAATACAGGATCCAGTTAGATTATCACTGCTAGCCAGACCACCTAAAAAAACAATTTTGATATGAGTATACATTAATCCTCCTATTGGATATTATTGTTATTTTAAAGAACATTTATAGAAATTCTCGACATTATCAGCGAGACTGAGTAACTAATTAAATACTAACAGAAGACGAGCTAGTTTTCAATGGCCTATTTTTAGTTTGGACTTTTGGCCGGTATCAGTTATAATTAAATAGATTTAATGTATTGATTATGGATAAAAATTATCACTCTTTACTCGAAAAGGAGGTTTTAGCTTTAACTAATTCTAGTTTAAGCGGTTTAAGCCGGTTTGAGGCGAAATTACGTCTACAAAAATATGGTTCTAATGTTTTAGCTCAAGCTAAAAAATATAATCGTTTAGCGATTTTTTGGCAACAAGCTAAAAGCCCTTTAGTCTACATTTTAGTGGGGGCCAGTATTGCTTCCTGGGTAGCCAATGAACGGGTTGACGCTCGAATTATTTTGGTGGCGGTTATTGTTAATATTATTATTGGTTTCATTCAAGAGGATAAAGCTAATAATGCTTTAAACAAATTAAGAAAGTTGGTTGAATATAAGGCCTTGGTTCGTCGGGAGGGAATCGATCAAGAAATATTAGCTGAAAATTTGGTTGTAGGTGATATTTTAGTGTTAACAGCTGGTCGGGTGGTGCTGGCTGATGCCCGTCTATTTAAATGCACTAATTTAGAAAGTAACGAAGCAAGTTTAACGGGTGAATCATTATCTGTTTCTAAAAATAGTGCAATTCTTAAAAATAAGGTTGCCTTGGCTGACCGCGTAAATATGGTTTACGCCGGCACTAATATTGTTAGTGGCAAGGGTTTAGCGGTCGTTGTCGCTACCGGCCAGCAAACTGAAATTGGTAAAATTTCTCAACTAGTAAAGGAAACTGATAGCGGTTTAACCCCTTTACAAAAAAGATTGAACTATATCTCTAAATATATCGGTATAGCTGTTTTAGTAATCGGCCTCACTATTATTACGGCTGGTTTACTTAACGGTTTAAAATTTGTGGATGTTTTTGTGTCGGCAGTGGCGGTCGCAGTCGCGGCTGTCCCCGAGGGCTTGCCGATGACCGTGACGGTTATTTTAGCACTGGGCATGAAGCAAATAGTTAAGAAAAAAGCGCTTACTAGAAAACTTTTAGCGGCTGAAACCTTAGGATCAATTACGGTTATTTGCTCAGATAAAACCGGAACCCTCACTGAGGGTAAAATGAAATTAGAAAAAATAAGTACTTTATCAGATAATTTATCGCTAGTTGATCGCAATCAAAAACTTACTCCTCAGGAAAAAATCTTTTTTCACAATATTTTTAAAAACGGAGTGCTTTGTAATAATGCGACCACTGATGCTAGTGGTCAACTTTTTGGTTCAGCTTTAGAGGTTGCTTTTTTAAAAAGCGCGGAACAGTTGGCGATTAAGTGTTCCGATTTTTGGAAAATAGAACCACGAATTCATGAATTACCTTTTAGCAGCGACAACAAATTCATGATTAGTTTACATCGTTTCGCTTCTGGTTACCGTCTTTATGAAAAAGGGGCGGGTGAAATACTCTTAAAAAAATGCACTCAAATTGAAGATCGTGGAAAAATTCGCGAGCTAACCGCAACTGATTTATTAAAAATAAATAAAGAATACGAAGCGCTAACTAGTAGCGGCCTACGCGTCATCGCCCTTGCTTACCGCGACTTAAAGACTTTACCGTTTTCAGGTGATCAAGAAAATAAAAATTGGCCACTAATTGATAAAGAACTAATTTTTAGTGGTTTTGCCTCTTTTAAAGATCCCTTGCGACCCGATGCTAAAAAAACGATTGCTCTTTGTGAACAGGCCGGTATTCGCCCAATCATTATTACCGGAGATCATCCGAACACCGCTCTAGCAATTGCAACTGATTTAAAATTAAAAGTTGGAGCTGCGGGAGTAATTTCTGGAGAGTTACTTGATCGCCTCAATGATGCTGAGCTTAAAGAATTAGTAAAAAACTCCTCTCTTTATGCTCGAGTTAATCCGGAACATAAATTAAGAATAGTTCAAGCGCTCAGAGCTAATGGAGAGGTGGTCGCTATGACCGGCGATGGTCTTAATGACTCGCCCGCCCTCAAGGCGGCTAATATTGGTATTTGTCTGGGTTCAGGAACGGAGGTTGCCAAAGAAACAGCGGATATTGTTTTACTTGATGATAATTTTAGCGTTATTGTTGAAGCAATCAGACAGGGCCGAATTATTTTTGACAATATTCGTAAAACGGTTACCTATTTAGTTTCCGCTGGTTTTTCAGAAATAATTTTGATTCTCGGTTCAATTTTATTTCACACACCACTGGCGCTTTTATCTATTCAAATTTTATGGATAAATATTGTTAGTGATAGTTTTCCGAGTTTTGCCCTCGCTTTTGAAAAAGGAGACAAGGACGTCATGACGCGCCAACCAATCAAACGCGATGAAGAAATTTTTAATAATAAAATGAAGGCCATTATTTTTGGCGTTGGCCTTATTAGGGATTCCTTTTTATTTATTGTGTTTTATTATTTATCCAAGCATTTGAGTTTATTTAACTTAAATATTGATTATTTAAGAACAATTTTTTTTGCTATTTTAATAACCAAACACCTAACCAGTATTTTCAGTTTACGTGACCTTAGCCTGCCAATACATCGGATTAAACACTGGCAAAATACTTATCTTTTTGTAACCGTTGGTTTATCTTTGATGACTTTACTGTTGGCTATTTACACACCCCTTTTAAATAATCTCCTGAAAATTACACCCTTAAGCCCGATCACTTGGTTTTTTATTCTAACCGCCTCAATCATTGATATTATCATGATCGAAACAGTTAAATTTATCTATAATAAAAAACCAATTAGTTAATTAAGCCTTTATTAATGTCTAATCTTTTTAAACTTCATTCTGAATTTCAGCCGGCCGGCGACCAACCGACCGCCATAAAAAAACTTCAAAAAGGTCTGGAGCAGGGTTTAGATTTTCAAACACTGCTGGGCGTTACCGGTAGCGGTAAAACTTTTACAGTTGCTAATTTAATTGCCAGTGGCCGACAACCGGTTTTAGTAATCGCCCCCAATAAAGCCTTGGCGGCCCAGCTTTATCGTGAATATAAAAATTTTTTTCCAGAAAATGCTGTTCATTATTTTGTTTCTTATTATGATTATTATCAACCGGAAGCGTATTTACCGATTACTGATACTTATATCGACAAGGAGGCCATGATCAATCAAGAAATTGATCGTTTGCGTCACGGGGCAACCTCCGCTTTAGTTTCTCGACGCGATGTAATTATTGTTGCTTCTGTTTCTTGTATTTATAATTTAGGCGTACCGGCTTCGTACTTAGAGTCTAGTTTGGTTTTAGAAAAAGAAAAGCCAATGACCCGCGCGGATTTAATTAAACAATTAATTAAAATACAATTTGAGCGGGTTAATGGTGAAATAAAAAGGGGCGAATTTCGCGTTCGCGGTGATGTTTTTGAAATTCGTCCTAAATCGGAAAATCTTATTTATCGTTTGGAGTTAAAAAACCAAAAAATTAACGATTTAACAATTATTGATAATACTACTAAAAATATTTTAGAAAATTTAGAAGAGATTGTTATTTTTCCGCCCAAACATTTTGTTTCCACTCAACCGCAAATCGAAGCAGCGATTAAAAACATTAAAGAAGAATTAAAGGATCGTTTGGCTTATTTTAAAAAAGAGGGTTTATTGTTAGAAGCGGAACGCTTAACTCGACGAACTAATTATGATATTGAAATGCTTAGATCTTTGGGCTATTGCCATGGCATTGAAAATTATTCTCGTCACTTAACTGGTAAATTAACCGGGGAAGCACCAGATTCCTTGCTCGCTTATTTTCCCTGGAAAGAGGGGCGGCCTGATTTTTTAACGATTATTGATGAATCGCATATTGCTGTGCCACAGATAAGGGGAATGTATAATGGTGATCAGGCGCGCAAAAAAACTTTAATTCAATATGGTTGGCGTTTACCCTCGGCCCTTGATAACCGCCCTTTAAAATTTAATGAATTTGAAAAAAGAATCGGTCAGGTAATTTTTACCACAGCTACGCCCGGTGAATTTGAGGCCGTCCATTCAAAACAAGTAGTCGAGCAGGTTATTCGTCCAACCGGTTTAGTTGATCCGGAAATTGAAGTGCGTCCGGTCTTTAATAAAAAAGAAAATTATAGCCAGATTAATGATGTGATGCTTGAAATAAAAAAGATCGCGGCTTTAGGCGAGCGCGCCATTATTAATACTTTAACTAAAAAGCAGGCGGAAGATTTAAATACTTTTTTAAATAATCAGGGATTTAAGTCAAACTATTTGCACTCTGATATTAAAACATTTGAACGAACTGAAATTTTAATGAACTTTCGTGAAGGGAAGTTTGATGTTTTAATTGGCGTTAATCTGTTGCGCGAAGGACTTGATTTACCCGAAGTAACTTTAGTGGCCATCTTAGATGCTGATCGTGAAGGATTTTTAAGAAGTGAAACATCTTTAATGCAAACCATGGGCCGAGCGGCTCGTAACGTTAAAGGTAAAATTATTTTATATGCTGATAAAATTACCGGTTCAATACGGCGCGCCATGAATGAGGCTAACCGACGACGAGTTAAACAACTAGCCTATAATAAAAAACACCAGATTACCCCCCAAAATATCTCTAAAAAAATTGAGGGGTTTTTGGATTTGGTGGAAAAATAAATAGGTGACAAAATTTAGTTTTAATGATAATTTATTAAATTAATTAAGAGTTTGTCAAAAATAATCTAAAATATATGGCGATTGAGTATGAAACACAAGTTTTAGAGGTTAACGCGGAAGAAATAAAAAAGAAATTAAGAAATTTAGGGGCCACGGAAAAACCTGAGGTTTTTCAAAAAAGATATGTTTTTGATATTGAGTGTTTAGATGCTCAGTCGCCTGGTCTGGGTGAGTGGATACGCTTGCGCCAATCAGGAGACAAGACCGAGCTTACCTATAAAAATAGGCGCGGGACTGGTATCAATGATACCATCGAACTAGAGGTTTTAGTTTCTGATTTCGATAAAACTGCCGAGATTTTGGGAAATTTAAAATGTTTTACCGGTCAATATTACCAGGAGAATAAGCGAAGTAAATTTTTTTTAAATGATATTGAATTTTGTTTAGATACTTGGCCCATGATTCCAACGATTTTAGAAATTGAATCTTCTAGCGAACACCAAGTTAAAGAAGGGTTAAGGTTATTAGACTTAGAAGGGAAAGATGCCGGCCATATTGGTCTAATTAATATTTATAAAAAATATGGCTTAGATTTGCACGATTACCGAGAGTTAAAATTTTAATTAAAATTAGAAAACGCTAAGAAAAGAAAAATAAAATGTCCGAAAAGCTAATTATTCGTGGGGCACGGATGCACAATTTAAAAAATATTAATCTTGAAATTCCCCATAATAAACTAACGGTTATTACGGGAGTTTCGGGTAGCGGTAAATCATCTTTGGCTTTTGATACAATCTTTGCTGAAGGTCAAAGACAATATGTGGAATCATTGTCGCCGTATATGCGCCAATTTCTAGGTCAGAAAAAGCCAGCCGACGTTGATGAAATAATTGGTCTCGCTCCATCAATTTCCATTGATCAGAAAGCTCTGTCACACAATCCGCGCTCAACCGTGGGAACTTTAACGGATATTTATGATTACTTGCGCGTTTTATACGCACGAGTGGGTGAAGTTTATTGTCCGCTATGTAACACTAAAATAGAAAAATTAACGGTTGAGGAAATGGTGGATATTATTATTAATCGGGGAGAAGAATTTAAGGAAGAATCTGTGACTATTTTATCACCAGTTATCCGTGACCGTAAGGGTGAATATTATCAGGTGCTCTATAATTATTTATCACTTGGTTATGCCGAAGCGCGAGTAGATGGAAAACGTCATTTCTTGCGAGAACAATTAAAATTAGCCCCTAAACAAAAACATGATATTGATATCGTACTTGATAAAATAAGGTTAACCGACCAAACGCGTTTGTTTGAAGCGGTCGAAAATTCTTTGGATTATAGTAAGGGTTTAGTTATTGCTAAATATAAGGATCAAGAATTTTTGTTGTCGTCTAACTGGACCTGTCCAAATGATAATTTTTCTTTTCCCGAAGTCGAACCGCGCTTATTTTCTTTTAATTCGCCTCATGGGGCCTGCCCAGATTGCTCTGGCTTAGGTAAAACAAATTTCTTTACTCATGAAAAATGTCCGACTTGTAGTGGCCAGCGGTTGCGCCCAGAAGCTTTAGCGGTTAGAGTGGCTAATAAAAATATTGCTGATTTATCAAAGTTATCAATTAATCGTTCGCTAACTTTTCTAAATAATTATTATGAGAAGATGACCAAGCGAGAGCGAGCGATTGCTGAAAATGTTGTGATTCAAATAATCAGTCGTTTAGAATTTTTACTTAAGGTTGGCTTACACTATCTTTCTTTGGAAAGAGAAGCGCATACTTTATCCGGGGGTGAGGCGCAACGGATTCGTTTATCTTCGCAAATTGGCTCTCATTTGTCCCGCACGCTGTATGTTTTAGATGAACCAACCATTGGTTTACACGAACGCGATACCGAACGCTTAATTGAAACTCTCCAGAAACTACGAGATAAAAATAATACCGTAATCATCGTCGAACATGATGAGCGCACTCTTTTAGCATCAGACTATCTAGTTGATCTAGGTCCACTCGCCGGTGTTCATGGTGGAGAAATTATGGCGATTGGCGAAACCAAGGACTTATTAAATGAAAAGAAAAATAAAATAGTTCGACAAAAATCATTGACTTTACAATATTTGGCTGGTGAAAAAACGATTAGTATCCCCCAAAAAAGGCGAGAACAAAATCACGGGGCTTTAAAAATTAAAGGAGCCGGGGCTAATAATTTAAAGAATGTTAATGTGGAAATTCCTTTGGGTCGATTAGTCGGAATTAGCGGTGTTTCCGGAAGCGGAAAATCATCTTTATTGTATGATGTTATTTATAAAAACATTACCCACATTAAAAGTCGCCCTGGAAAAGCTAAATTAGAAAATGTTAAAGAAATAAAAGGAGCGGAATATATCAATAAAGTAATCGTTATTGATCAGTCACCGATTGGTCGAACTCCTCGTTCTAACCCGGCGACTTACACGGGGATTTTCACGCCAATTCGTGATTTTTTCGCTTCTTTACCAGAATCTAGAGAACGGGGCTATGTTATTGGCCGTTTTTCCTTTAATCGCTCTGGTGGGCGCTGTGAGGCCTGTGAGGGGGCGGGGGCCAACCTAATCGAAATGCATTTTTTGCCACCAGTTTTAGTTGAATGTGAGGTTTGCCGTGGTAAGCGCTTTAATCGAGAAACTTTACAAGTTAAATATAAAAATAAAAATATTGCTGAAATTCTTGACTTAACAATTGATGAAGCGATTAACCATTTTGAAGGTAATTATTTTATAACTGATAAATTAAAAGTTTTAGCCTCGGTTGGACTAGGCTATTTAAAGATTGGCCAAAGTGCGACAACTTTATCAGGCGGCGAAGCGCAACGAATCAAAATTGCCAAAGAATTAACCCACACCCTTGGCAAGCGAACCCTCTATCTTTTAGATGAACCGACAACCGGTTTGCATTATCATGATATTGATATGCTGTTAAATGTTTTAAATAAATTAGTTGAAAAGGGAAATTCAGTTTTAGTCATTGAACACAACATGCATGTTTTAAAAGCAATGGATTATCTGGTTGATTTGGGGCCAGATGGCGGGGAAGCTGGTGGGCAAATAGTTGCTACGGGGCAACCAGAAGATATTGCTCGCGAACCAAATAGTGTAACCGGTAAATATCTAAAAGAATATTTAAAAAAATAGGGCTAAAAAAGTAATCTTATGGAGGCAGCAATTTTATTGGCTTTTGGAGCAATGTTTAGCTGGGGAATAGCTGATTTTTTAATTCAAAAAACAACCAGAAAAATAGGCTCCCTAGAAACTTTATTTTATTTAACTTTTGTTAGTTCTTTTTTTCTTTTACCATTTGTCATCGTTTATTTACCAAAACTAACTACAGCTAATTTAATATTTTTAAGTATGCTTGGGGTTATTACTTTTGCCAGTGGCTATTTCTTCATGCGGGCTCTAAAAATCGGAAAATTAGCAGTTATTGAAACTATTACTACAATTGAATTACCACTAACCATTGCCTTGGGTTGTTTTTTCTTTAAAGAAACCCTTAGTCAATTACAATTAATTTTTATCTTGTTTTTGTTTATTGGTGTTATTCTAATTTCGGTTGATTTTAAAAAAATTAAAAGTCAATATTTTTTAGAAAAGGGTTCAATTTTTGCTCTACTAACTGCCGTTATTGTCTCTTTAGTTAATTTTTTAATGGCTTATGGCGCTAAAGAGATTGATCCCCTGGTTACTCTCTGGTTACCCTGGTTAGTTTCTGGTTTAATCTGCGGGGTTCTTATTTATGAACAAAAAGATAAACAATTTTGGAAAAAAAGTTTACTTAATTGGCGTTTAATCTTGGCTGTCATGATTATTGATTGTCTTGCTTGGTTATTTTATGTTTTAGCAACCATTAAAAATGACTTATCAATTACTATTTCTATCTCGGAAAGTTTTATTGTTATTGCGATTATTTTAGGAATATTTTTTAATAAGGAAAAAATTACCAAGCCGCAAGTTTTAGGAGCACTTTTAGCAATTAGTGCTAGTGTCGCCATCGCGTTTATTAAATAATAATTTATTTTTAACAAGTTTTTGGCAAGCCTTGGAAATAGTTAGTCGGTGGTTTGAAGAAATATGATTATAAATTTATCTTTAAAAAATAAATTAAAAAACATTCCGAAAAAACCGGGAATTTATTTTTGGTTAAATAAAAATCAAAAAATTTTATATGTTGGTCGCGCGACCAGTTTACATAATCGTCTTAGTCAATATTTTCAAAAAAACATTAGTGAGCGCATGGCCGAAATGATCGCTCAAGCAACCGCTATTAATTACGAGGTAACGGAAACCTTATTGGAGGCGATTATCTTGGAGGCTAAAAATATTAAAAAATATTGGCCTAAATATAATATCGTTGACCGTGATGATCGGTCCTTCATTTATGTCGTTATCCCAAAAATCAAATATCCCAAACCACTAATTGTCCGCGGCAGCGATTTAAAAAAATTTTCTGTTGAACCGCGGGCCAGGGGGGTTACTGGTTCTGGGGCCAGAGTTTTCGGTCCTTATCAATCTTTTTATTTATTACAAAATGCTCTACGCTTAATCCGTCGAGTCTTTCCTTATGGTAATTGCCAACCACATAGTGGTCGAGCCTGTTTTGATTATCAAATTGGCTTGTGCCCGGGTGCTTGTATTGATAAGATTTCAGCGACCGCTTATCAAAAAAATATTAATAATCTTATTTTGTTACTAGCCGGTGAAAAAAAACGGCTAATTAGTCGGCTAATGAAAGAAAATCCCGATAAAATTAAGGCCCTACAGCATTTACAGGAAGTCTCTTTACTGGTTAAAGAAGATAATTTATCTGAAATAAAGATTAATCGCCTCGAGGGCTACGACATTTCTCACTTGCAGGGTAAGGAGTCCTATGGTTCAATGGTGGTTTTTGAAAATGGTACGGCCTTGCCAAGCGCCTACCGTTTGTTTAAAATAAGAGAAGCCCCCGCCGGAGACGATGAACGGGCTTTGAGTGAAGTTTTATTAAGACGTTTTAAACATTTAGAGTGGCCTTTCCCGGAATTAATCATGATCGACGGCGGGACACCACAAATAAGTTTTCTAACAAGAATTTTAAATGCCAATAATCTTAATGTGCCCTTGGTAGGAATTTCTAAATTTGGTGGCGATAAATTAGTTTTTAGCAGTCAAGCTAAAAAACCCTTGCGTGATCTAGCGGAAAATATCAAATCAACTTTACTAAAAATTCGAGAAGAGGCTCATCGTTTTGCTAATCGTGGTCGTCGTCAAAGCTTAAAAATAAAAAAATTTAAATAACTAATAATAAATTTATGAAAAAAACCGATGTTTTTCTAATTACTTTATTAATTGTGGCCATTGCGGCAATCGTCATTACCGCTCTCTATTTAGCTAGAACTCCTAAAAATGAAGATCGTTTTTCAGTTAGTGGTTCGGGAACGGTTTATGCTAAAGCGGATATCGCTAATATCGAAGTTGGTTTAAAAACCGGCGCTAAAAAAACAGCTGCCGAGGCGACCGTTGAAAGTACTAATAAAATTAATGAAATTATTAGTGAATTAAAAAAATTAAATATCGATGAAAAAGATATTAAGACTACTAACTATAGCTTGAGTCCAGTTTATAATTGGACCGATAAATTGGGACAACAGCTAGTTGGCTATGAAGTTTCACAAAACCTGACTCTAAAGGTAAGAGATTTAACTAAAATCGGAGAGATCATCGCCAAGACCACCGAAAAAGGAGCAAATCAAATTGGCAACATTAATTTTACAATTGATGATGAATATGAATTAAAAAATCAGGCTAGGGAACTAGCGATTACTAAGGCCAAAGAAAAGGCGGAATTAATTGCTGGCCAAGCCGGCTTAAAGTTGGGTGATGTTAAAAGTGTTTATGAAAATGAAAACTATAACCCCAGTCCAATTGCTTATACTAACGCCAAAATGGATTTAGCCGTTAGCAGTGCCGAAGCGCTTATTAGTCCCAATATTCAATCCGGACAAAATGAAATTAGAGTTGAAGTCACTTTAGTCTATGAAATAAAATAAATATTTTTAAAAATAAGAAAAGCACCTGAAAAACGGGTGCTTTTTGTTTATTTGCTCTTGTCTAAATTAATCTCAAATGTTAAAATTAAAACTTAACTAATAATAAAAAATTAATTATCATGAAAAAAATATTTTGTTTCTTAATTATTTTTGGGATATTTTTATCACCCGCCCAAGCCGCGATTGTTGGATTTGCTAATAATAGTCTATGGTTTTCCGCCCCCACCACTACTTTGGAGGGAGGGCTAGTTAAGATTTATACAAATATTGTTAATGGTGACTTGGGCCGGTTTGAGGGTGATTTAGTGTTTTACGCCAATGAAGAGGTTATTGCTAATTCAATTCACTTTAATATCGCGCCCGATGAAAGTCGTTTGTTTAGTGTGGTTTGGCCGGCGGCGGCTGGTGATTTCAAATTTACCGCCAGAATTGTAAATGACGCTATTTATAATGAAAAAAATGAGCGACAAGATGTGGTGATTAACCGCTATCTTAGCAGTAACCAAGAATTACTGTCTGTCGATAAAGATACGGATCGTGATGGTTTGGGTGATCAAGCGGAAATGACCGCCGGAACGGACCCTAATCGAGCCGACACAGATGGTGATGGTTATAATGATTATGAGGATCCGTCACCGCTCAATAGTCATATTTTTCCCGGAATAGACACTGATGGTGATGGAATTTCTGACAAAGTTGATACTGACCTTGATAATGATGGCTTATATAACTGGGAAGAAGAAAAATTAGGAACCAATCCTTATAAACGAGATACTGATGGTGATGGTGTTTTTGATAAAGAAGATGCCTTTCCGCTTGACCCCCAAAAATGGCTTAAAGAAAAACTAGTGGTTTTAGATACTGAAATTGTTACAACTTCCGATAATCAGGCTCTTAAACAAACAGAAATAACAAATAACCATCAAGAAGAAACTGCCCTCAATAATATCGATCAACTAAACACGAGCGTTATCCCAATTGTTAGTGGTTTAGCTAGTGATTTAGAAAATCTCGAAACTAATCAAACAGGTTTACAACCATCTGGAGAAATAAATCTTAATGACACAAAAAATACCGATATAGGCGTCCAAAAGATTAAAAAAGAGTTTTTTATTAATCAAAAGGATATTCAGGGTTTAATTAAAAATCCCTTAATTGCTTTTCCCTTGGGTTTGTTAGTCCTTAGTCTACTAGCCGGAATTATTAGTTTTATTCTCCTTTTACGAGCTAAAAGACAAGAAAATAGAAACAAAATAAACGCAAAGTATTGACAAAAAAACACAGATCATTTAAGATAAATACAATTAAATATTGCCATAGACCGTGAGCTGGAAATTTAATCCATAAGTCTCACCGAGGTAAAAACTTTTTTAAGCTTTTATGTCTGTGGTTCCACAGATTTTTTTATTAATAAAAAATTAAAATATGCCCAAAAACAAAATTCAAAAACAGGTAATTTTTCGTGATTTAAGTGAAAAATTAAAAAAATCAAAATCCGTCGTTTTTGCCGGCTTTAATGCCTTAGGTGTCAAAGATAATGAAATTTTGCGCTCTAAGCTCCGAGCGGAGGGTGGCGAATATTATGTTGCCAAAAAAACCTTAATGAATTTAGCTCTTAAGGAAAACAAGCTTGATATTAATGTTCGTGATTTAGATGGTAAGTTTGCAGTTATCTTTGCCTATCAAGATGAGGTTGCGCCTGCTAAAATTTTAGGAAATTTTTCTAAAGAAAAAGATAAAGACGGAAAAATATTCTTTTTAGGGGGTATTTTGGATGGTAAATTACTATCTAAAGAAGATGTCCAGGCGCTCTCCATTTTACCAAGCAAGCAAGAATTGTATGCCAAAATGCTTAGTTCGTTTAATGCGCCCGTTTCCGGTCTGGTTAATGTGCTAGCCGGTAATCTTCGCGGACTAGTCTATGTTTTAAAAGCAATTAGTGAAAAATAATAATTTAATAATAATTTAGTGACGCTTGTCCCTGTTTTAACTGGGGCCAGCGTACAATAAAACTATGGAAGATAAAAAAGTTGTTGTCCCGGCTAAATTTGAAAAACTAGTCGGCGAAATTGAAAAAATGAGCGTTTTGGATTTAGCAGAACTTGTTAAAATCCTTGAGGAAAAATTTGGAGTGAGCGCGGCCGCGCCGGCAATGATGATGGCCCCAGGCGCTGGTGTTGCTGCTCCAGCAGTTGAAGAAAAAGATAGCTTTGATGTTGAAATCACTGAAGCTGGTGCTAACAAAATTAACGTCATTAAAGCCGTTCGTGAATTAACGGAAATGGGCTTAAAAGAAGCCAAAGATTTAGTTGACGGTGCTCCTAAAGTTTTAAAGGAGGGTATTAAAAAGGCTGAGGCTGAAGCAATGAAGAAAAGATTAGAAGAAGCCGGCGCTAAAGTAACTCTTAAATAAGTAAATCCATAAAATCTAAAAACCAGCTAGAGAAAAAATCTAGCTGGTTTTTGTTTAAATTGACTATTTAATCATTTATCAAAAAGCACTAACTTAATCAAGCGTTATTTGATAAAGAGCTTGCTTATCTAAAATATAAACCGAGTTGTTGGTATCATTTAACACAAAGTCTAAAAGCTCACCCGTAAACTCCAAAACATATTGCTTAATAAGTCCACCGGTTTTTTTATCAAAAACAATTAGGCGTTTAGTGGGGGCATCTAAAATATAAAGATTATTTCCACGCGCACTAATTTTAGTGGTTCCACTAATTGCCGGCGCAATCGGCGTTAAATTATAATCAACTCTTTTTCCCTTAAATAGTTTAAAAATTTGACCACCGGTCTGTAAAACATAAATATCACCATCAATAAACATATCTTGCCCGCCCGACAAATCAAGTTCTTCGGTCAACCACAGAGATTGTCCAGTAAAACTATCAGCACTACGACGATATTTATAGATTTTTCCATCCTGACCAGATAGGGCATAAAGACTAGCGTTAAAAATTTCAAAAGCTTGTAATTCTACAGGAGTCTTTAGATTATTAACGTTTATTAAATTACTGGTTCCTGTTTTTAAATTAAGTTGGGCTAACTGTTGACCACTGCGATAATATAAACGATCGTTTTTATCATCAAAAAAGGGGGCGCTTAACTCAGTGGCTCCTGTAATATCTATTTTTGTACTACTGGCACCGGTTATCGAAAATTCATAAACACTCGTCCCGCCAGCCACATATATTTTTTCACCAGCTAAAGCAAGGTTAACAACTTGAAGGCCGTCGACACTAGCCAATTTAGTGGCTGTGTTAAGACGAACGATTTTATTAACTTTTTCTTCAGCTGTTTTTAGTTCATTTTGCAACTGATCATAAGTTTCCGCTCGACCGCCATCAGGTCTAACTATTGCCGAAAGCAAATCGCGCGCCTCGCCCAGTGATTTATTGGCTGCTTCCTGATTATTATATAAAAAACTGATATTCATTTCCGATAACTTACTGGTCACTGCCTTCAAAGAACGATCGGTATTTTCCTGTTCAATTTTTAATTGATGTCGCCAATTGGTTAGTAAAATACTCCCAATAAAAATAGGTAAAATAGCCACCAGACCGATAAACAACCAACGACTTCTTCTATTAAGACTTTTTAGCCAACTAATATTTTTACGATATAGCTCTTGCCAGGCACGTGGATCTAAAAACTGCCAAAATAAATTTGGTATTTTTTTAAAAAAAGTAAAAAGAAAATTATTTTTTTTCTTAAAAAATATTTTTTCTTTAACTAAAAAAGAATCAGAACGGGCTAATTTTAAGCTCTTAATTTCACCAATATTAACTTTAGGCGTGTTTAATTGTTCGTCCATCCTTAACGGATGGGTTTTAGAATAAGCTTGATGGGTTTGATTAACCCGATTATTAGCTGGAAATAAAGATCGTTTTAGAATACCAAAAATATTTTTAATTTTAGACAAACTAATTAAGCCGGCTGGGGCTAAAACGCGCTCAGTTCTTTCTTCGGTATAGTTTAGGGAAGAATTAGCTCGACTCATTATTCGCTCTTCCTTCTTTTCGTCTTTAATTTCCAGAGCCACAAGATTAGTGGTATTTTTAATCAAAACTCCTAAAAATGGTACATAATTATTAATTTTTGCCAAAACATTTTTAATCTGTTCACTAGCAACAATTGGCGCCAACTTAGTCACAATTTCAATCATTTCTCGAGTCGATAAATATTCCGGTAAAGCTTCGTTAGCAAAAATAAAATAAGCTCCATCGGGTATTTCTCCATTAATTACCGAAGAAAACAGCTGTCGCGCTTTGATTGGGGCCTTGTTTAAATCATTATCGCCAGATTCGGCTTTTACTAACTCAGTTGCATTAGCCTCAACGTTAATTACTTCGTATTTTTGCCCTCGATTAAAAATCAATAAAGCGCGATTAGAGCCAAAATTAGAAAAATATAATTTATTATCACAAATCGCTCCGAGTGTTAAATTAGTGGAACTAAAATCAATAAGCAATTTTTCACTAACAATAAATTCCTGCAAATCATTATTGGTTTTAGTAACGGCGGCTTCAAAAATATTATCAACTTTTAGACCTTCAATTTTACCACACAGAGCTAATTTTTCATCGTTATAATAATTATTTTCAAAAGTTTTTACTAAAAAATCAAATATTTTTCGACTATCATTTTTTTTACCATTAATTGAAGCTAATAAAAAAAACTTACCGGCCATGTTTTCGGTTAAAGAGTCTGGTTGAGCTACAAAAACATCGCTCAAGCCTTCTGTTTTGGCCGAGTTTAGAATAATCGAAGCAATCTTGTTAGGCATAATAAGAAAAAAAATCGATAATAATGGCGTTTTTTAGTTTGACTGTTCTTCAGGGATATTATACTATAAATTTATAAATAAAGAAATATGCTGGAAGCTATCTTTGGTTCAGAAACTAGAGTAAAAATACTTAACTTATTATTATTGTCGCCTGAAAAGAAATACTCTTTGGCTCTTTTAGCCAAAGATTTAAAACTACCCCTAGCCGCTCTGCGCCGTGAACTAAAGAATCTTGAAAAAATTGGGCTAATTAAAGCCGAGCTGGTCGTTTTAGAAAATGTTAAAAAAAATAATAATCAACCTTATTTTTCGGCCGATACCACGGCTTTTTTATATGAGGAGTTAAGAGTCTTATTTATCAGGGCTCAAATTTTATTTAGTGAAAAATTTGTTAAAGATTTAAAAAAAATTTGTCATCCTAAATTTTTAGCCCTGACTGGTTCACTTATTAATTATCCACAAGCACAAACCGATATCTTACTAGTTGGTTCGATTAAGCGCGCGCCCTTTTTAAAATTAATTGCTATTTTAGAACACGATCTGGGCCGAGAAGTTAATTTTACTATTTTTAGTGAAAAAGAATTTAATTACCGCCGCAACGTTATGGACATTTTTCTTTATAATATTATTGAGGGTAAAGCTCTTATTTTAATTAATGATCTAAAAATATCCATACAATCATGAAAAAACTAGCACAGATATTTCGCAGCACTTGGCAAATATTTAAATATTTATTATTAGCTGTTTTTTTTATTTCATTATTAACGCTAATTCTGCTAAGCACTGCTTATCGTGACTTAAGTTCAGCCGCTAAAAACGGTTTAGCTGCTCAGAATCAATTAAAGGCGGCTACCAGTGATATTCAGGCGCATCAATTTATCTTGGCTAAAAGTAAGGCTCAAGTCGCTCAAACGCAACTAATTCAAGCTCTAACCGACCTAGATCGTGGTCAGTCTAAATTTTTTATCAATCATTTACCGCCCCTCAGACAACAAATAGAGGATTTGAAGTATCTCCTTAAAACTGCCGAAATTATTAGCCATTCTTTAGAGCGAGCGCTAACCATTGTGATTGACTTAGAAAATATTCAAACTGGAGCAACTGGACAAAACTTCGGTCAACTTTCTCCTCAAAACAAACAACTTTTTTTGCAAAAAATTTATGAGTCTGAGCCTGAGCTTAATGGATTAAAAGCCAATCTCGCTTTAGCTGTTTTAAACTTAGATAAAATCCATCAACTTGGAGTTCTCTGGCCGATTTATCAAGAAATTAGTAATTTAAAAGTCGAACTACAACAAGCCACCAAATTAATGGAAACAATTGGACCGATAGTTAAATTACTGCCAATTATTGCCGCTTATCCACAAGAACGCAATTACTTAATTATATTCCAAAATAACGATGAACTGCGTCCCAGCGGTGGTTTTATCGGTTCCTATGGCTTGCTCCAAGTTCATAATGGTGAGATTACTGAACTTACTAGCCACGACAGTTATCACTTAGATATGCCGGCATCGTTAACTGATGAGTGGAATTTGACGGCACCAGCTACTTTACAAAAATATTTAGGCGTTAAAAAATGGTATTTGCGCGATGCTAATTGGTCACCAGACTGGCCAACCTCCGCTCGCCAAATCGATACAATTTATCAAGGAATTAGTCGCGCCACCGACAAACCGGAAATTAAATTTGATGGAATTATCGCCATTAACCCTGGCCTAGTTTCAGATTTAATTAACTTAGTTGGCACGCTTTCAGTCGACGGTCAGGATTATTCTGCTAATAATTTTCAAGAACTCTTACAATATAATGTGGAAATGGCTTATAAAGAAAAGGAGATCTCGTCCTGGGATCGTAAAAATATCATTAATGATTTAATTAGTGAACTAAAAAATAAGTTATCTGGTTTAAGCGTTAATCAGTGGCCGCAATTACTTAAAATTATTCAAGCCAATATTTATAATAAAAATATTCAGGTATATTTTAGCGATCCCACTTGGCAAGCTAAAGCACACGAGTTAAAGGCAAGTGGCGAAGTGCTTAATGATATTAATCACGATTATCTAATGATTACTGATTCTAATCTCGCCGCCTTTAAAAGCGACGCTGTCGTTAAAAAGAATTTTATTTACTCGGTAACAGAAAATAATAATTCCTTAACAGCCACCCTAAAATTAAACTATGATCACCAGGGAGACTTTGATTGGCGCACGACTAGATATCGTAGTTATAGCCGAATTTATGTACCACGTGGCACAAAATTAATAAAAATTGACGGCTTAAATGAGAGTCAGGCAGATATTAATTTAATTGATGATGAAAAATTAAATAAAACAATTATTAGTTTTTTCTTTAGCGTCGAGCCTGGGCAGGATCGTTCAATTACTGTTTATTATCAATTACCAGAGACCATTAAACAGCAGTTTAGCGCCGGCGCCTATCGTTTATTAGTCCAGAAACAATCCGGACAAAGAGTAAGTGGCTTGCGGGTTGGCTTTACGGCTATAAACGGCCTAAAAAATGACTGGTCTAGTGATTTTATAACAGATAAATACTTTTGGTTTTCTGGTTCTAATGACTAGTCGAGAACTATTTGATTAAACTTAAAACTGTTAGTGGCCCAATCATTATCAATCCTAGTAGTAAAAAGACAAAAATTAATTAAAAATAAAATGGGCCAGTATTTTTAAATACTGGTCTTTTTTTATAAATAATTGTAAGATATTATCAATATGTTAGAAATTATCTATATTTTAAGTTTAGCTCTTTTGTTGGGTATTTTTGTTGCCTGGCCAAAAGTGAGCTTATATTTTTTAGCTTTTACTCTTCCGATTATTGGCTGGAATTTTTCCTGGCAAGGGATGTCTATTCCTTTAATTGATTTAATCGCTATTTTAGCTAGCGCCGCTCTAATTTTAAGACTGGTTTATCAGTCTTTTTTTATTGTCTCAAGTAGTCATCAACTTAAAATCAAATGGCCATTAATTATCCCATTTCTAACAATATTAGTGGTTAATTTTATTTCCGCTGCTTGGTCTGAAAATCCCATCTCGTCTTTTTATTATATCTTTCGCTGGTTAATCTTACTTTACGTTGCTTATATTTTTCTACCCTATAACCTGATTACTGATGGCCGAACCCTTAGAAAAACAATTATCGCCCTAGTCCTTGGCGGCTTAGCGGTATTAATTAGCGCTTATTTGTCTTTATATGGACAAGATTGGCGAGACAGTTTTTTTAGAATTAGTTCAATTAGTTTGTTTAATGTTTATCCCTTTGGCGAAAATCATAATTTAATCGCTGAATATTTAAATGTTAGCGCTTTTTTAATATTAACCTGGCGCTTTTTAATTAAAAAAGAGCGCTATCAACGTCTTGGCGATCTGCTCTTTTTGATAATGGCCCTGGCCATTATTTTAACTTTTTCTAGAGCCGGCTGGGCCACTCTCGGCCTGCAAATGGGCGCCTACCTTTGGTTTTATTTTCGCACTCGTCAGCGAAAATCACTGGAAATAATAATTGGCTTTATTTTGTTAATCCTATTAACCACTCCCTTTATCTGGAAAATGAATCAGTTGCAAAAAGATAATATTAGTTCAACTGAAAATCGTTGGCTCCTGACCACTATCTCTTGGGAGTCTTTTACTAAACGGCCCTTTTTAGGATTCGGAAGCGGCAGTTATCTTAGTTTGGTAGATAGTAATATTCGCTTTAAAGCTAAATATGGCGACGCCATTGATTCACATGGAGCAATTCAAAAAATTGCTGCTGAAAATGGTCTGTTTGGCCTGTTTGCCTGGTTTTTAGTTTTAGCTGATTTATTTAAAATTTCCATTCGTTCATTAAAGCGTTACTCTCAAGAATATCCCTGGTTTTTGACTCTCTGGTTGGCGGCTAGCGGTGGACTATTTTTTCAATTATTTAATACTTCTTACTATAAAGGCAAGGCTTGGTTACCAGTAGCGCTTTTTTTAGCCGCCGTTCGTTTATTGGATGCTAAATATGACAAACAAAAACAAAATTAAAATTTCTTATATAGTTCCCAGTCTAGATAAGGGTGGTGCTGAACGTTTTTTAGTTGATTTATTGCTAAATTTAGATCGTCAAATTTTTGAAATTCAGTTAATATTATTTAAGCGGGGTGGTGATTTTCTTGAAGAATTAAGGGCTCTTAATATTTCCATTATTATTCTGGAAAAAAAATATAAATTTGATATTAAAAATTTTTATCAAATACTTAAAGCCGTCCGACACTTCAAGCCCCAAATAGTTCATACTCAACTTGGCGGCGATCTCTATGGACGCTTAATTGCTAAATTATTAGCCGTTCCCCTAATTATTTCAACCGAACAAAACGTTAATCCTGATGAAACTTGGATCCAAAATAAGTTAAAAAAAATCACCAGCCGCTGGGCCGATAAAATAATTGCGATTACTCAAGCAGTGGCAACTGATTTAAAAAATCGCTACCAAGTTAACCCTCAAAAAATAGTAGTTATTCCTAATGGCTTAAATATTGATAGGTTTTCCTCTCAAGCGAGTTTGAATCACCAAGCTATTAGGGAGTCAACAGTGCTTTGTGGAACAATTGGTCGTTTGGTTCCTCAAAAAGGACAGTCGGTGCTTATTAAGGCCTTTAAAAGCTTAAATCAGGCTTCAGTTCGTTGTTTAATCGCTGGTCAAGGACCATTACAAGCTAGTTTACAAGCAGAAATTGAAGCTGCCGGTTTAAATAACCAGGTTAAGTTAATCGGAACGGTTGATTCAGTTTCATTTCTTAAAACTTTAGATATTTTTATTTTACCGTCTCTTTGGGAGGGTCAGGGAATTGTTTTGTTGGAAGCGGCTTTAAGCGGCAAACCAATTATCGCTAGCCGGGTTGATGGTATTTGTGAGGTCATTGATGAGCAAACTGGTTTTTTAGTACCTGCTGGCAATAGCCAGGCTCTAGCTGACGCCATTAGCTATTTAGCTGAGCATCTTGACGATCAAAAAACTCTTCAAAAAATAGAAGAATTAAAATTAAGAATAAAGGCGCGCTACGATATAAAAAAAATAAGGGATACTTACAGCTCTTTATATCAGGAGTTACTAGAACAATATTATTTAAGTTCTAAAAAATAATCTTAATTTATGAAGATATTACAAGTCAATAAATATCACTATCCGCGCGGAGGCGCTGATAAGTATTTTTTAGATTTAACTGATAATTTACGTCAAGCCGGACATGAAGTAGCCGTGTTTGCCATGACGCATCCTAAAAATCTACCCAGTCCTTGGAGTGCGTATTTTGTCTCAAATATTAGTTTCAACCAATCAACTTTTTCGGACAAATTAAAAACCGTCGGACGCGTTCTTTATAGTCTTGAGGCCAAACGAAAATTTAAACGACTACTTAATGATTTTCAACCAGAAGTTATTCACCTTCATAATATTTATCATCAATTATCGCCTTCTATTTTAGACGTCGTCCGTTCTAAAAACATCCCCGTCGTCATGCACCTACATGATTATAAATTAGTTTGTCCGAACCATGCTTTATTTATAAAAAATAATTATTGCGATAAATGTCGTCCAAATAAGTATTATCATTGTCTGAGTGGGCGTTGTGTTAAAAATTCTTTAGCGGGGAGTTTATTGGCTGCTACTGAAATGTATCTGCACCACTCTCTTTTAAAAATTTATAAAAAAAATATTAAGTTATTTATCGCTCCCAGCCAGTTTATGAAAAAGACGATCATCTCTTTCGGCTGGAGTCCTGAAAATATTCGGGTAATTTATAATCCCTATAGCTCTGATTTAAATACTCCGATGGCACAAAATTCAAAAAATGATAATTACTTGCTTTACTTTGGACGTTTAAGCCCGGAAAAGGGAATTAGTACCTTAATTAAAGCGCTAGCGGGTCAACCCTATCAAACCCTAATTGTTGGTGAAGGACCCGAGCGCGACGCCTTAGAAAAATTAGCACAGACCGTAGCGGCTCCAGTCAGCTTTCTGGGTTTTAAAGAGGCGACTGAGTTAGCGCCTCTTATCTCGGGCGCCCGAGCAGTGATTATTCCTTCAATTTGGGCTGAAAACATGCCTCTTAATTTACTAGAAGCGCTTAGCCTTGGTAAAACCGTCATTGCCTCAAACATAGGCGGCCTAGCCGAAATCATTCGTGATGGTGAAAATGGTTGGTTATTTACTGCCGGCGACGAACAAGCTTTATTGTTTAAAATTAAAAAATTAGACGCCTATCAAAAAGACTATTTTTATGACGCTGCCCAAGCAAGTGTTAAAAATTTCCGACCAAGCGATAATCTAAAAGCTGTTCTTGACGCCTATCAAGTAGTCCTTAAAAAAAACTCGAGCAGCTAGCTCGAGTTTTTATAAAAGCTTTAAACTAAATTTTAATTAGCGGTAATCAAAAATGAAATACTATAACTTAGTTTAGAATTAACACCAACTACTTTAATATCAACACCGCCGACCTTAAGTTCTGGAACAACTAAAGACTGGCTAAAGCGTCCTCGACTATCAGCTTGAGTTTCACTATTTGAACCAGCAAAATTTAAACTAAGTTTTTCGTTCGGCAAATAACCGCCGCCACTAACCGTGATTAATTTGCCTGAAGCACCGGCCGAGCTATCTAAATTCAAATATAAATTTTCTAAATTATTTAATTCCGCCTCTTCAGTAGCCCGAACAGAGGCTATTTTTTTAAGATCATCATCTAAAATCAAAATATTAGAATTATTGAAAACTACTAACTTATCGCCTTCAACATTAACGACCTTAAGACCCATGGCCCAGCTTTCTGCGCCACCGATACTCGTCGTCCAGGCGTAATCAATTAATTCCATGTTATTTTTATCAAGCTTAACCACCCCAACACCATTAGAAAAATAAACATAATCACTATAACCAGAGGCACTAATATCGTAAGCATCATAATTAAGGTGCTGGAAACTACCTAATAATCTACCATCAATGCTAAACTTTTTAGCATAATAATCGTCAACAATATAAATATTATCACTTTCATCCTGATAAGTTTGATGATTACCAGTTGCGCTGCGATAATTAACCGGGATACTAGTTGCTAGACGTCGACCCTCGCGGTCATAAATCTGTAAATAATTATCTTGTACATTTAAAAGATAACGTTCGTTATAGGCCCTAATATTATAAGGCGCCTCACGATTAATTAGTTCATAAGAATTAATCACATCTGGTTGTTCATTCCAAATTTTTACTCCACGATCACTAATGGTTACTAACTGAGTACCAAACTTATCAACTCGGTTATACCATTCCCAGTAAGTATTTTTGTTACTGAAAATAAGATTCGCTTGTTGACCAACTATTTCATATTTATACAAACTAAAACCACTAACCGCATAAACAAATAACTGGTCCGCTTCCACCACAAACTTTAAATCATAAAAATCATCATAGGTTCCAAAGCGTTCGTTAAGGGGACGAATTTTAAATAAAGATCGCAGTTCTTTATTTTCTAAGCGCCAAACCTCTAAACTGCCAGAATTGGTAGAACCAAGGTAAAGTTGATTTTTAAAATTAATAGCATCGCCTGAATAATAAGACTTTGGTTTACCATAACTAATATTGATAAACACAAACGCTAAAATCATAACGGCTAAGATTGGTAAAACTATTTTTCTCATAAAATTATCTAATATTAGACAAATTAGTATAAATATATTTAGTATTCTTTTAATGTTAAATTATTTTGTAATAATTGTCAATAGTAACGCAATGGTTCAGCACCTTGGAAACACCTAGCCAATAAAGTGGTATAATCAGGGGTTAATAATCAAACATATGGCATATACGATTAATCCCAAGATTCCTCGTCTCCGTATGGAGGCAGTTAAGA